>Ga0325400_1001265_pt1 | contig 20608 bp, 17 predicted proteins | sample PopdelMetagenome_2_FD_205662 | JGI IMG/M metagenome (GOLD analysis project Ga0325400, IMG submission 205662) | Populus deltoides microbial communities from Bellville, Georgia, United States - Xylem-PdKOR-R1 | ecosystem: Host-associated > Plants > Phyllosphere > Stem > Wood/Secondary xylem...
ATTATTATTATTATCAAAAATGAATTATATAAAATATACAATGTAGAAATTTTTAAAGATAATCTTAACTTCTATTGATTTAAAATAATTGATATAGCAAGTTAGGGAGTAAAAAAACTAGAGTACTTGGGAGTACCTTTATAAAGAAAAAAAAAAAGAAAAAGAAAAGGAAACTGCACTCAAGTCAAAAGAAGATAGGTAGCTGTCTAAAAGAGAATTTTGACGAGGTGAGCGCAATGGGAGACGAGACGAGGATCTAATAGGGCCGGTCAACTCACAACATCCTCTCTTGCCCGAACACTAACACCCACAAACGCAACGCGTTTTTAGCCCATTATTACAGTCAAACAACAAAAACAAATCAAAATTCAAGAAATGCAAATCTAATCCATAAATAAATACTAATCCAACAACTACAAAGATTTCTCATTTATGCCAAAAAAATAATTTTTATTAGTTGATAAAGATGAGCTTGAGTTCTGATGCTTTGACGACTACTCTCTGCAACTCCATTCAAGCTTTGGGTCGTGGCTTTGATGTTACATCTGATATAAGGCTTTTGTATTGCAAAGGAGCTACTGGGTCTAGGTTGGTTCATATTGATGATGAACATACACGAGATCTTGATATCTCTCATGGGGTTGTGCTGCCTAATGTTTCTTTTGATATTGATTGCTCTAAAGAGAATAGAAGCATTGAGAGAATTCCTGTATGCTCCTTTCATGAGGTGATTTTTTTTCCTCTTCTTTTCAATCGTTATCTGGTCATTTTTTCTGATGTTAGGCTGAGCTTTTTGTGATTTGGTTAGTCCTAAAACTTATGTTCATCGCATGCCACCTTGTTCTTGTTGGGATTTTCATGTCTGGGTTATTTGATTCTATGCCTTGTTGCTCTTGAAGTCCAATGTTGAAAGATTATAGCTTTTCTTGTGTTAAATGTTCTTGAACTCAGAAATATGTTGTTCTAATGTTGTTGGCAGGCGCAATTCATATATGCCTAGCTAATCTGGAAAAGTGAGTTAGAATGGACACCCCCCCCCCAGCCCTCTAGCCCATTACTGCATTGATGATTTAATTTCGGATGAGGTTACTGAAAATGCAAATTTAGGAAGTCAGTTAGAGAAAAGTTTTCATTTTTTAGTTTTGTCATAGCAGGCTTGATAAATTAAATTAGTGTGATGCCTAAAGAATAACATAATTTTGTTCATCTTCGGGAGCCAATCAACTTGAGGTTTTAGATCATTTCTCCGTAATACTTATTTTTTCAACTTCTGGTTGTGTGCATGCAGCGAATTTATTTGGCTAATAATAAAATATTTTCACATTGCTGTGATGTGAAACCAAAAATAAGGATTATTGATGTAACTGCTAAATTCTTAGAGATTGTGGCGTAACTTTTATGCCCAGTATCTTGCCCACCTTTTAACCAAGGGGCATTTACGATTACGTTTTTTCTTAGTTTATGGAGACCTTTTCATTGTTACGTTTCTGTAATTTCTGCGATGTTGTGATTTCGAGAAGAAATTCTATCATGTTCATGAAAAGGCCCAAGTCATGTATGAATGTTCTGTTGCAACTGTTTTGATTTATGAAGGTGGTTGTATTCATGGATTTTGATAACCACTTTGTGTTCAAAGCTTGGGCTCAACAAAAGGCATCCTCTGCATACATTTCTTTCCTGGTGAAGGGGCCAAATGGCCCAAGAACTAAACAACTAAGCTATATTTTACGAGCACAAAGATGATGAACTCTTTGATTTGGAATATTGATGGTAGATAAATGCATATGAATATATTGGTGAAGAAGAATAGATTGAAATGCTAATATTTTTTCTGGTGTGTTGAAGGTGCTTAAATTCTCTCTATCATTACCATTACCATTACTGATTTCCAGTCTGGATCCAGATTTTATCTTGTTTTTTCAAGCTTTCTGGTCTTTAATCATCTTTGGTGTTCATGGTGAATCATTTCTGCAGAAATTTATATTTATTGATCAGTGGTTCTCAGATTCTTTACTCTATATTTATTTATTCCATTGATGGACCTTAATAATTTCACTCTTAAGTTGACTATAAATAAAACGTCATAATTTATGGACTGGATCAAATAGCATGTCTTTTTTTTTTTGTATAGTTTTCATCAATATTATGGCTTTTATTGCTGTCCGTGTCCGTGTTCATGGTGAATCATTTCTGCAGAAATGTATATTTATTGATCAGTATGCCCTTTTTAATAGGGTTTTTTTTTTTCGTCATTATTATTGTAGTGAAGTTTATATTTATAGTTGAATTACTAATGTAGTGAAATGTGGAGTTCAAAATAAACTTTTTGCTTGAATTTTCAGATGGCAGGACAATTCAATGAAAAATCAGGTATATCAGGACGAATTCCTCTCGGAAGCTTTAATGGCATGTTCAATTTCACTGGCTCTTGGCAAGTTGATGCAGCTGGAACAAAATCCCTTGCAATGGTTGGGCATTTCATTCCCTTGTATAAAGTTCAGATAGCCAAAGTTAACTTAGTTTTGCTTGAGGAAGTCAAGCGTGCTGTTCCTTCCTCCTGGGATCCTGCATCCTTGGCAAGGTATTTTGTTGTGGCTCTCATTGCTTATAGAAAAGAACTTAACAAAAATTTATAATATAATACATGAGTTTGCTGGTGTGGAAACCTGTCATTCTTTACTTACCTATAATGCCATTAAAGAGCATCATAACTACAAGAAATTCATCTGTTAGAATCCCTTGATCATATCAAATAGTTTGGAAACATCAGCTTTTTGATTGGTATCTGTGGTTTTATTTACTTTTCCAGCTTCATTGAAAGCTATGGTACCCATATAGTCACATCTGCAACAATTGGTGGACGGGATGTTGTTTATATCAGGCAGCACCAAACTTCTCCTTTGTCAGTATCCGATATTGAGAACTATGTGAAAGACATTGCAGATCAAAGGTTTCAAGACTCAACAAGCACATCAATTGCTGCCCCCTTGAAATATAAGGACAAGGTTAGTGTTATGGAATTGCTCCCTTATTTATTTAACTAAACCATGCCATCAATTGATGGCTTTCATCAGTTCACCCAGTCTTTTCTTGACACAGCCTCTTCTTATTACATTGCACATTCTTGTCTCTTACACTTGCTGTTTCTTTTCCTAAATTACTTTTCTACTCTGAAGTCACTGAAATATTTACAAGTTAAATTCCTTGCTGTAGGACGTAACAGTGATTTTCAGAAGGAGAGGAGGTGATGATCTTGAACAGAGTCATGCCAAATGGGCAGAGACCGTGCAATTGGCACCAGATGTGATTAACATGACATTTACACCTATCGTGTCTCTCCTTGAAAGAGTGCCTGGAATAAAGCATTTGGCCCGGGCAGTTGACTTGTATTTGGAGTGTAAGTTCTAATCCCATACCTGTGTTCTCTTTTGTGGTTTGAAATTCAAATTTGATTTTAATTTATAATATATTTGTTTTGGTCAAGGATTTTTAAACGAAATCTTTGTCGTGATGATTAATAATTATTTTTTTCTTTTCTAAAGCATTTTGCAAATCTTGAGCAAGAAGTTTTTCAATAGCCTGTATGATAAGGAGTTTATTTTGTTGCACTTGCAACAAGGGTGAAAAATTAATGTAGTAAAAGGTTATTAACCTTTTCTTAAAGCTCAATCTTCTGACCAACAAAGTCTTAGAAATGATTTGGGTATGATCTAAGTGAAAATTGGATTGTTGAATTTTGCATATTCCTTGCGTAGATACTCTGAACTATTATCTAACATAAAAGTTACTGATTTGAATAATTTAAAATTTTAGACATTTGTAGTTGTGTTCACACCAGCAGTAATGCAATGGATCCCATGATAGCTTTGAAGTGTATAAATGTGCTTAGGCGAGTGTAGAACTAGGATGAGTAATCTTCTAGGAATACTTGTGTTGCATGCCACCTTTTAAAAAAATCTCGACATTTCTAGTTGAAATATTTTTTCTTGTGTTTTTCCCTTTATCAGACAAGCCACCTATAGAGGATTTGCAGTATTTCTTGGATTTTCAAATTGCTAAAGGCTGGGCTCCAGAGCAGAATAACCTTCAAAGAAAGGAGCCTGTTTGTCAATCTCTTCAGTTCAGCTTGATGGGTCCCAAGCTGTATATAAGCCCAGATCAGGTATGTTTTCGAAGTATATCTTCTTCACGTGGTAATGGAAATTAATGTTGAATTGATAGCATGTGATATTAAGAAAGTCAAGGATAGTAGCTTCCTAAATAGTTTGTAATATGTTTTCTTTTGTCATTTTTGAATCTCATGCATCCTTCTTTCAAAACCGCAGTTTTAAAATTACTCGAATTCTTAATCCTGTGATGATCACTCATATCTTAAAAAAGAAGGAAAAGTTCCAGCAGCAAACTAATTGTAAATTGTCATCCATAATATAGCTGAACTATAAAAATTACAATTTCCCCTAATTTGCTTGTGGTGATGGATGTTGGATTGAGGTTTTGAGAACTTAAGTACAGCTTAAAGAACAATACTTTTCATAATAGTAAGCCTTGAATAGAAAGCTTTACCAATAAGAGTGTTACTATTTACACTAGCACCTGACAAGCAAGTGCCACTGGTGAACTTGCATCTTTCTGAGGTGTTCAAGATCGGATTAAATGAAATGAGTGTAAGTTGTAAATACATAGAATTCCATTATGTTTTCTTCATCTGGCGGAAAATTTCTCTCACTTGATGCAAAATGACTTTATTCAATAAGACCATCAGGATTGCAACACCACTACCTTGTTTAGTTGCGCCATTTTTAAACAAGATCCAACGAACAAAAAATAAATTGTACTTGAAACCTCTCTACAAGTACTAATACTAAACTTTAGATTAGGATGAGACTTGTGAAGGAAAACAACTTAGAAACGAAGGACCTTAGATGAGAAATTAGGTAAAAAAGAGTTGAAATTATGCAAAACATGTATAGAAAAAACCAATCCCAAAACACTCCTTTTCAATCCCTTTTATAAATGATTTTGGAACCAAAATTGATCTAGAGTTAATTCTGGCAATTATCTAATTAATTTTTTTCTATTATCTGCTTTGATTACTCACCATAAAACCAGAATTAAACATGAACTTTTTGGCTTTAAATCATATGTTTTTGAGATGAAAAAACTGTTCAAGTTTGCAAAAAAACCTTATAGAAGAAAACTAATCAAATCTTATTATTAATGGGTTGGACTAGACAAAACAATGAGCTAATAAAAATTAATTCTCTAATGGCCAAAGAATTATAAATCCAAACCCAAGTCTAAAATAGATTGGCAAAAAATAATCTTTGTATCCTAAAAAATTATTTTAAAATAAACTCATTCCTAGGGCTAAGCGCGAGCTAAGTCATGCATGTGGGTTTAAGCTCAAAATCCACTTTGCTTATGTCATTTCCTCTCTAAAAGCTTGAGATGCTATTTTGATCTACTTTTAATTCTTCCCAATCCTATTAGGTGTGTGTTTAGTATTGTGATGCATGATGCTTTTCAAAAATATTTTTAATTGAAAATACATTAAAATGATGTTTTTTCAGATTTTTTTTTTAATTTTTGACATCAGCACATCATAACCATTCAAAAACACCTAGAAAAGCATCAATTGTTTTTGTTTTTTTCAAGCAAAAAACAATTTGAAAAACACTTTGAAAAGCAAGTTATAACACAAAAACAAACACTCGCAAAATAAACTACTAAGAAAGTTTGTTTCTTTTCTATATAGGATAAAAGCTTTTAGAAGGTTTTGGATTTCTTCAAAACATGTCAATTAAAAGTTTTTTGAGATCAATTTGTCATTCACCCACAATAATTTAAATCATGTTAATGTTCCATATTAAAGAATTTATGTTGGAAGTTAAATTCAAATTAAGTTTTAACCCAAAAAATAAGTGGAACTCACTTTTAATTTAGCTTCAATTATGTCCATTAACCATTATCTTAAACAAAATTTCAACATGCACTCTTTTTGACAAACCCTGCCAGCACGAGCTTCAAATACAGGTTTTCTTTTCTACAAAAGTATAAATATTTATGATGCTGCAGGTAACAGTTGGCCGTAAGCCAGTTACTGGTCTAAGACTTAGCCTAGAGGGCATCAAGCAGAACAGACTTTCCATCCATTTGCAGCATCTTGTATCTCTTCCAAAAGTTCTTCAACCCCATTGGGATGCATATGTGGCCATAGGAGCCCCCAAGTGGCAAGGTCCTGAGGAGCAAGACAGCCGCTGGTTTGAGCCTATCAAGTGGAAGAACTTCTCCCATGTAAGCACTGCACCGATAGAGTATGCTGACACTTCCATTGGAGACCTCTCTGGTGTTCACATTGTGACCGGGGCTCAGCTTGGTGTTTGGGATTTTGGTGCCAAAAATGTGTTACACCTTAAACTCCTATTTTCAAAAGTTCCAGGTTGTACAATAAGGCGTTCTGTATGGGATCATAGCCCCTCCAATCCTTCTGCGCAGAGAACCAATGGTGCATCCTCATCTGTTCCAAACGAGAAACCTTCCAACGATAAGAAAGAAGATGGCCATGTTGGCAAATTGGCAAAAATTGTCGACATGAGTGAAATGTCAAAGGGGCCACAAGACGTTCCAGGTCATTGGCTGGTAACAGGAGCTAAGCTTGGGGTGGATAAAGGAAAGATTGTTTTGCGTGTCAAGTACTCATTATTGAATTATTGATTGATTGTTTTATATTTTAGGATTGCCCTTTATCACATGTAAGCATAGTTGAATATTCTTTGCACAGGCATCCCAGTTCATTTGTTCTTCTGTACATTGTGTTCTTTTTTCTTTGTTGTTTTAGCTCCCTTAGTTGATAGTAACCTGATTTAGTGTGAGAGGGGTTCCTTTCTTCTAAATCTTGTTCCCATTTTTGTTTGGTAAAACACATGTCTGTTCAGACCTATAATAATAAACTTGTTTTTAGCTGATATGAAGTTGTTCGTCCATTTTAAGGACTTCAATACAGCTTTTGAGCGTTCTTAATTTGCTTTGTTATGTTTTTCGACTGTCGCTTCGTTTTGATAAATCTCCGTCTTATACCCCTCGCGTAGTCTCAGGTTGCCTTTTCCTTGGTTTGAAGACGCTGAACAGGAACGATAAATTTGAAAGCAACGGCAAGTTTTATTTTTCGGACGCTACCTGAAAATCCTTCACCGCCAAAACAAGGCCAGGAGACAGAGAGAATGAAACAGCAGCCACGTCAACATGACGAATTCCATATTATTTTCCCCATTTTTTTTATCTATTGAAGTGAAAGATTAGTTGCCGATTAGTACACTAAAAACATTAACAGTTCTTTGCAAGGAAGCATTTATTTATCTGGAAATTGCAATAGAAAATGTGGCATTCCGGCCTAGTGTGAGCAACCAATTGACCTGGTATGAAAGGAATCGTGAAGAAAAAACAGCTTCAACAGTAGCCAAAATGCTTTAGCCGGCAATGAAAGCAATTGACAACGAGTGGTTTTGCCTTCACACCTTGACTAATCTATAGTTTAACTGTCAAAATGCAGGATGATAGAATCAAGGTTTTGTTTGAATTCCGTTTCCGTTATTCTAACATTTCTAGTTTCTAGCACAGAGAGTTTCCATCATCGTATGAACTTCTGCCTTGCAGCAATTAAGTGTATCATATAAACACTAGCTACTCAAATTTCGTCACTGACAGGAGACAGACATACATGTGTCCAAAAACTAGAATCTCAAAGAGAATATGAAGTAGTTTATATGCTGGCACCTTTTTGGACGACGCCCGAATTCTTTATGCTTGTAGTTGTCGTAATTGCTTCTCCTGAATGTCTGGACTCAAAGGAAAAGCTCAACTTATTCTTATTTTATTTGTTCTATATATAAATGTCTCTTGTTTATCACTATATCTTCATTTTTCTTGTGCTGCAGTTTGTAATCGGCAATATTAATTAGAAGAAAAGGCGGCCACAACTAAACAAACAAGAGTGGGGCACTGCAGCCCCAATAAGAAGTGGTCGCAACTACTTACATTATAAGAAGAGGAATTCTAAAGCTTATAGTATATGCATTTATAGCTCTATCGTAGCTTATACCAAGCTGGTCTCTATATTTAGCTACTTGTGTGCACCAGGCAGCAGCAAATTAAACACCCCTGTGAAGCTAGAAAAATATGGTACCTTGTTCTTTGAGTCTTTCTATTCGTGTCATCTCCAGTTCATTTAACAGTCTTAATACTTCACTGCTTACTATTTTTTGCTCTAATGCAGGAGAAACTTGAGTTTGTTGAAGGAAAGGTGGATTGGAAGGGAAGACAGGCTCTAAAGAATAAACATGGAGGATTATGGACCTCTTTACTTATACTAGGCATGTATCCAATATGGATGTTAGAGAATATAAATTATATTCAAAAGCTTAAGCTTTTGAATTAAAGTAATTCTTCAATAAAAGATGAAATCAACGTACAACAACGAAAATGAAAAAGCCTTGATCCCAAACATCACCTAATAAATATAGATGAAAAAACTCGTTAAATTTAATACTGAAGTCATCACTTAGGTTGTATTATGATATGTGGCTTCTATCATGATAGTTTTAGTTTCACTTGCAGTTATGTTTGCTTTGGAAAGCATGGCAACTATTTCTCTGGCAGTGAACTTCGTGACATACTTCAATGGAGTGATGCACTTCCAAATAGCAGATGCAGCTAATATGGTAACCAACTACATGGGTGTCAGCTACATCCTCAGTATTGTGGCTGCTGTCCTTGCTGACACACTCGTTGGCAGGCACAGAACTGCTGTGATTTCAGGATGTCTCGAGTTGATGGTAAACATTTGTAAACAACCAGTGCGTGAAGTTGTTTCTATAAAAACATCTGTTTTGACATAAATGATATATATTCATTCAGGGACTATCACTGCTTGCTTTTCAAGCTCACTATGCCAAGCTCAAGCCACTTCCATGCAACATCTTAGATCCAACTGCTCACTGCGAGAAAGTAGGAGGCGGCAATGCAGTGCTTCTCTTTGTTGCACTATTCGTGCTTGCTGCTGGCTCTTCAGGCATCAAAGCTTCCGTGCCATCGCATGGTGCTGATCAGTTCGACGAGAAAGACCCGAAAGAGTTGATTCAGATGTCCAGCTACTTCAACTTTGTCTTGCTAGCAGTCTGCCTCGGTGCTGCAGTTAGCTTAACAGTTTTTGTGTGGATACAAGACAACAAAGGATGGGACTGGGGGTTTGGAGTTGGTGCTATTTCCATGTTGTTGGCTGTGATCTTTTTTATTGCTGGATTGCCTATGCACCGGATACATGTTGTTCAAGGATCTAGCACGGTGGTTGAAATTTTGCAGGTTTGCCCATATTGCTCACGAAAATGGAGTACAATAGAAACTATAGTACACTCTTCCGTGGCCTGAACTGTTTCTATATTATATATTTAAATGAAGAAGTTATTTTATATTTCTGCTATTTGTTCTCTTGCAGGTGTATGTTGCCGCATTTCGTAACCGAAAGCTTCAACTTCCAGAAGATCCTTTAGACCTCTATGAGATTAACAAGGACAAGGAAGCTGCTATCGAAGCAGAATTTCTACCCCACAGAGATACTTTGAGGTAAAATCTCTGATTCGATAAACAAATATTGATCAAAATATAATTTGTTACTGCTGAACTGAATCCATATATGTATCTTAGACATGAAAATTTGTTTGTTCAGATTCCTAGATAAAGCTGCAATCCAAGCATCTTCAGAGAACTTTTCAGGAGCTCCAAATCCATGGACACTATGCAGGGTCACACAAGTAGAAAATGCAAAAATTTTACTTAGCATATTGCCGGTCTTTAGTTGCACCATTATCATGACCCTTTGCCTAGCTCAACTCCAAACGTTCTCAATTCAACAAGGACTCACCATGGACACCAGCATTACCAAATCTTTCAACATCCCCCCAGCTTCTTTACCAATCATTCCAGTCATATTCCTGATTATCTTAGTCCCAATATATGATCGCTTAGTCGTGCCATTTGCGCGTAAGTTCACAGGCCTCCCTACAGGTATAACGCACCTTCAACGTATAGGGGTTGGTCTAATTCTCTCGTCTATATCCATGGCCTCGGCTGCATTAATGGAAGTGAAGCGTAAGGACGTAGCGAGAGACCATAACATGCTAGATGCTATCCCTGTGTTACAGCCATTGCCCATGAGTACTTTCTGGATATCAATTCAGTTCTTCATATTCGGCATTGCAGACATGTTCACATATGTGGGACTTCTTGAGTTTTTCTACTCAGAGGCACCAAAAGGGCTCAAGTCTATCTCTACTTGCTTTCTTTGGAGCTCTATGGCACTTGGATATTTTCTCAGCACCATAGTGGTTAATATAGTGAATGGTGCCACAAAGGGAAGTACTAAAAGTGGAGGGTGGTTAGCAGGCAATAATATTAACAGGAATAATTTGAACCTCTTCTACTGGTTGCTTTCTATATTAAGCTTCATCAATTTCTGTGTCTATTTGTTTGTTGCTAGAAGATACAAGTACAGGCCTCAGAACGCTAGTCTGCCTTCAAATGAGAACAGAGAGGCTCCTGCCAACCAAGAAGATAGAAGAGAGAACTAATCCCCCCCCAAAAAAAAAAAAAAAAATATATATATATATATATATATATATATATATATATATATATATATAAATGACAGCAATTAATTCTCTTGAAGATTATGGGTTCTCATTTCTTTTCTATCTCAGTTTATGATCGCATGGAATGATACTGCAAGAGTATGAACAAGCTCTGTTGTTGTCGTCGTCTTCTCCGAACAATGAAGAGAGGCTTGAACTCATGGGTTGTATTTATGATCAAGAAAACTCTGAAATTGTCGCAGAATTCAATATTTGTGTTGTTGTCAAACAAATTTATGGTTTTATTTTTCATTATCTTTTTTTTTTGTTGCCTCATAGCAAATTTATGGTTTTATTTTTCATTCTTATCTTATTTTTGTTGCCTCATAGCCAATTTCATAGCACTACCAGGTTGTAATGAATTTGAAGTAACAAAAAAAAAAACGTTTGGAGTGTTGAACTCGAAAAGAAATTTATTTCATTTCTGGCAGAGAAAACTTTTACATGACGACGGAACTGGCAAATAATTTTATGAATTAATGGGGTGGGGCATGAAGTGACACGACAAGCAGACAGCAGGAGATTTATTTTATTTTAAATCAACATCCTAAAATTTATTTGAAAAAATAACATAATTGAAGAAATAATTGAGAAAATAAATCTCCTTTTGTTTCGGCATTCTCACTGCCAAGAAAAGATTTCACTTGTTGTGCCGCAACAAAGAATGCAGCAGTGTATCTGCTAATAATTTTTTTTGTTGCGTTAGTGTAACTAGTTGCTAACAAATTGTCTGTTGAAGAAAACATGACTCTCTCCAGAGAATCTACGGAAATCTCCTCCGAGGAAGCAGATCTCCTGTCACGCTAGTTCAGATTCAGGAAAACAGCCTACTGCGGAGGGAACTAGTTCATCTCGGTTAAAGGAAGCAAAAGTAGCAACCAGAGGTTTCAGTAATAAGGACTCCCTTGTTGGAGCCTCTTATCTGAATCAAAGGATGGCTGAAGATTGTCGACTAAGGGATGATTATAGTTCAGAAGATGATGATGAGGATTTTGGAGATGAAGATTGTCCTGTAATTAAATTCTGTTGAAGAAAAACGAAGAATCAAAGAACCGTGGCGTCAAACATTAATTATCAAAGTTATGGGGAAGAAGACTTACTTGATGAGAAGACTCCATACGCTATGGAAAATTCAAGGCGATCTAGGACTGGTGGATTTGGGAAACAATATCTTCCCGGATAAGTTTTCAATCCCGATGACCTGGGCTATGCTCTCTTTAGGGTCTATGGATGGTGGCAGATCATTATCTTACCGTGAGACAATGACATCCAGTTTTTATCCAATTGAAAAGGTCGCCGTGTGGGTCTGACTTCCAGGTTTGGCAATGGAGTATTATGATAAAAGGGTTTTGTGGAGAATCGGGGATCTTATTGGCAAGGCTCTGAAGGTGGACATGACGACGTCAATTGGCACTCATGGAAACTATACCAGGATTTGTGTGGAAATAGATCTTACGTAGCCATTATTATTGAAGTTCAAGGTGAGAAGGAGAGTACGCCGAATAGTATGTGAGGGTCTCCATCAAAATTGTTTCCAAATGTGGCCAGTATGGCATAAGAAGGAGATATATCCTCCTGTACAGCATCTCACTGAGAACGGGAAGGAGAAACAACAGGCAGAAGGTACAACGGGAGTGGAGATGATGCAATAAAATCAGGGCTGACATGAAGATATTGAAGTCTTCTCGTCACCATGTTCATGTAACAGTGGACGATGGAGGAGGATCATCATGGTTATGCTCTGTGGTTTATGTCAATCCAAAAGACCAGCCAAAGAAGAGAGTGTTTTGAGCATAATATTAAACTTCTAGCTCAAATCCATATCTTCTCCTTCAATAATGGTATTAGGTGATTTCAATGAGATTCTGTCGATTTCAGAGAAAATACGTACGTGTGCTAGCAAATGCAAGAATGTGTTATGATTGACTTAGGTAGCTTGGGGCCGAAATCGACATGGAGAGGACTGGAAAGCGGAGGTTATGAAAGAATTTATGATAGGTTGAATATATAGAGGCTTCGGCAATCGTTCATGAAGATTGAGATTTCTTGAGATGTGTGGTGTCAAGTGTCAACTCTTATAAACCTTTTGATTTTGTGTTTTTATAAGTATTTTTTTAAAAAAATTAAAATTTTTATTTTTTTCACTTTAAATTTTTGTTTTTTGTTTTTTCAGATTATTTTGATATATTTATATTAAAAATAAATTTTTAAAAATAATAAAAAATATTATTTTAATATATTTTATAACAAAAAGTATTTTATAAAATAACTATTATCTAAATAATAATAATAATAATAATAATTCACAAAGATCGCCCGTCCATAGATTTTAAGCAGCCTAGACCACTCATGAAAACTTTTTCTTAACTAATATATATGTTTTAATTTTTTTTACTCAATATATTTTCTTACTTCCAAAATATAATTAAACAAAACTTTTTTCAACATTGTATTTTATTAAGTTAAAAAAAAAGTAATTACCTTTTAAAAATTTCATAAACAATAAAAAACTACTATTGTTACAGAATATGTTTGAAACATAATTTTATTAATTTAAATTATACATATTGGGTTGATATATTATTATTCATGATATAATTAAAAATCATGTATAAAAAAGCCCTAATCTTATTTGAAATATGGTTATACTCATTTGAGTCCTTGAGAAATTAATTTAAAAAAATTAAAAACTAAAATAGATAATACATAGATAAAAGTATTTGTTTTTTTTAAGCCTGTGAAAAATATTAATCATTTATAATGATTAAAAAAAAACTTGGATAGGTCTATAAGTTGTCAATTCCATAATAAGAACGTTAAAAATATTATTTTTTATTTTCTATAATAATATTCATTAGCTATTATTCATTAACAATAATATTATATTAGTTTAATACTGTAAATCTTAATTATGAGCAAACTAATAGAAATTCTCAAAATATTCATTAGCTATTATTCATTAACAATAATATTATTCTTCGTTTTATTATCTTTCTTTTCTGAAAAGCTTTTGCTTCTTTTCTTTAGGGTTCGAGCTTTGATAATAGTAGCAGCAACGACATACAAAAATCTTTATAATATATAAATTGAATATATTTTTTAGGCAATGTCTATTTCATCCTTGAGAAAATCTGCGATTACACTTGAGAGACCATGTTAATCCATTCCAAGATAAATTATGTCATATCACTTGAGAGACGTTGATCCGTTTCAAGGTAAATTGTGTAATCGTACTAGAGAAACTGATTTTATCCCCATCCTTGGAAGGTCATGGGATTATTGGCCTAGGGGACCCATATCCGTCCTCGTTGTTGAGACAATATCTATCTCATCCTTGGAGAAATATGCGATCATACTAGGGAGATCATATCAATCCCTTCTAAGGTAAATTATGTCATAGCATTAGGAAGACGTTGATCCCTTCTAAAGTAAATCGCGCTATCACACTAGAAAGACTGAGTCCATCCCATCTTTGAAAGGTCATGGGAATGTTAGGCATCATTTGGTGAAGAAATAAAAAAATGTTATTTTAAATAAGTCATTCATATATAAGAAACTTACATTTTTATTTTCATTGGCTCTATGGTAAATTTTCACTTGACTAGAATGCCTGATGTGAAAAAGACTATTCCTTTTCCCTTGGATAGTTACTAAAAATATTTCACATGTTCAATGGTTTGAACCAACATCCCACTTGTACTTAGTGGAAGCTTTTCAAAACCTCGAGGCCTCAATTGTATTTTGTAAAGTTGACAAACACATAGTCTAGATTTGCTTGTCTCACTAAGTCTATGAGCAAGTAGAAGAAATCATGCTCTGACTTAGGATGATTAAATTACCACGTAGCATTTTCTACTCCGTATTAAAGAGTGTTGAAGCTTTGATGGAGCATATATGCTAGTGACTATAGGGAGGTCCATGATTTGTTCTATTCTAGGTGTTTCTTGATTATCTGCCTTTGATAATAATTAGGGATGTCAATAACTAGTTATAGAAGAACAATTGATGACTTTTTGAACAAGTTCCCACAAACAACGCTAGTGATAATGTCCCAAACAATTTAAGTTGTTTGGGGGCAAAGCTTATATCTTGGATAATCGGTTACTTTTTAAAGTATTTTGCATTTTGAAATGCATCAAAATAATATTTTTTTTATTTTTTAAAAATTATTTTTGAGATCAGCGCATCAAAACGATCCAAAACATAAAAAATAATAATTAATTTTTAGCAAAAATGTTTTTTTTTTCAATTTTTTGGAAATGCAGGTTGGCCTACGTTTCCAAACGCTCGCTTAAAGGAATCTTTAGCCATTTCAACTCTTCAAATTTATAATCCATGTCACTAAATTGAAAGCACAATAAATAAATAAAAACTAGAAAACCCAATTCTTAACAAATCAAACGCCAAACAATGAAACCTAAGAAAAAAAATATATAACACAAAAAATTATAATTGAAATAATAATGAGGGCATCAAAAATCTAAGAATAAAAATAAAAAATAAATTAGAGGGCATCAAAAAAATTAACATTAAAGTGTTAAATTGAAAAGAACAAAAAACTTTAACAAAGGGAAAAAGAAATCAAAAGAATGAGGGCTAAATTGAAAAAAAAAATAAAATAAACTTTGATTAAATGATGAAATTGAAAACAAAACTTTTAAAAAAGAGTCAACGAAAAAATAAGAAATTAAAAAAATACTGACCGAATCGGAAACAATAATCCATGACAAATTGTAATTCAAGGATGAAATTGAAAACATTAAAAAAATTTCTAAAAGGACCAAGGACTAAAATAAGCAATAAAAAACCTAAGGACTAAAATTAGAAATGAAAATAAAATAGGATAGGTGTGCACTTTTGCTAGGAAAGAGAAAAAAAGCAGGAAGGAAAAAAAGAGAAACGACTACCAGTAAAAAGACATCCAAAACACCCCTCGAGGAACAAAATTTTTGGTCACGAGAATACATAGTACATGCTACCATAAGGTCACAAAATCATCTTACACGCTAATTGTTCTTTGATTTAAAAATTAATGAATCAGAGCGAAAAGTCGAAAACACCCCTCGAGATTTCAACATTCATAAAAAAACCAAAGTAAAAAGACAAAATCATCATTAGACATTTTCCTTATTTTTTCATGAATTTAAGGGTAAAAAGGTCCTTTCACAATCTTGCAAAAATGTAAAGGCATAAACACCCTTGCCTACTAATTCAATTTTTTTAGCTTGTGGGCAAATAATTGTTTTTAGAAAATTGAAAAGACAAAAGTAACCCTTATCAATCCTTTAATGACCAATTGATGTTTTGAAAAAATAAAATTACCCAAAAAAACAAGGCAACCAAAATTCTTTTCAAAAGACAAAATTGTCACTAGATTCCCCAATTCATAGTATAATTTCTCTACATCTACAGTGATCGATATAGTAAAAGAGCAATACCTTTTATATGTTTGTTAAATATATGATGATACATGAAAAAAGAAAGATTTTTTTCCAGCCATTTGGATCCAGCTCGAAACTCTAGCCTAGATTCATGAGTTGCACATACAAACTTTTCATGCACATAATTTTCTATACACACACAAGCTTTTTCATACAAAGAAAAAATTATTTTTTACATCAATGGCACTACCCATCACTAACATTTCCACTAATAATGTGCATGACACAATAACCATAGCAGACACATCAACCAACGAGCAACCATGGCTAGCCATTAGTTTTTCCTCCATTGGATGACCACTTTTACAACTAAGGTTGAGCAACAATTTCCCCACAATTGATATACTTTCCTTCTTATTGAAGAAATTTCAAGGCTTTACTGTATAAATACACCTAATCACCAAGGCAAGTAAACTAGAAAAATTCCCAACAAAGCTAGTCTAACATATAACCACACAAAGCCAGTTATGTCATTCTAGACCATAAAAAATAGCCAAAAGCAATAAAAGCTAGCTAAAGGTCATAAAAGCCATCCAAGACCAAAACTATATACTCTTTCTCTTCGTATATGAATTTCTCTTCCATTCATTTCTTTCATACTATACTCCTCTTACATGTGTTAACTTAAGCATCCAAGGGTTCCTTGTTTCAACATGAGACTTGTTTTGTAAAAAAGCTCAAGAACTCGCATTCAAGCCTAGTCACACCACCATGCATAAACCTAGCCATGAAAAACCTAGTTTTTTTGTAAAGTTTTAATGACTTTATGGATTTTATTTAATTGCAAGAAAAATCATTCATTCTAATAAAGATATAGGTGAACTTTTTAGGTTTGAAAATTTCATCCCTTCCTTTCTGACTATTAGTGGCTCAAAAATACTCTAAGGTGTAAACTGTACATCTGGTTCAGCTGGAATTCGATATGAAACTGGAAAGAAACCGATAATTTGATGACATCTGTGCACATCTATATTTTTTGTAACCTGTTAATGAAAATAAATTTCTCTGTTTGTAGGGTATCAATATTGAATTAAACAAGCAGCAATAAAATCACAAAGTTGTCATCTCACAGATAACAAATATATAAGGAAATAAACTATCTACTAAATATCTGAATAAGTGCTTGTATTCCTTTATCATTGGCAGTAATGACTACTTGAACAACTATTTTCTCATCAGAATATTATTCTGCTTCTCCTGGCATAGTATGCCGAATTCACAATATGTTTTATGTTAAATTTGTTAGAGCAGTGAGTATAGCAAAGAAGGTTTTGAGGCGTGAAGATCACACTATCTTTAAGGTATTAATTGCCTCTATTATGTTTGTAGCAGGATTAAATCAATATACATTCAAGATACAACAAAACCTTAAAACTTATAGACAACAACTTCTATAAGTTTCTTAAAAAATTTTGTTTTGTTTTTTATGAACATAAATAAAGAGTTTGCAGACAAAAAAATAAGGAGAGAAGAAGATTATTTTCTAATTAATTTATGTCAATATCAAATTGATATTTATAAGAAAAATAATATTCTTTTAGACCAATGTGTCTGTAGAAATTTAAAGGCACATCTCTATAGAACGTTTAGAATTTAAAAGGCACATTTCTACATAACAATATGTCTATAAAATTCAAAATGCAACTTTTTTGTCAAATTAAAAGAATAACTTGGTAGGAGATATTATGCATAATTAATTAATTAATTTTAAAAATTAACTAATTAAATTAAATTAATTCTGAAAATAAAATTGATTATTTTTTCATAATGACAAGTGCCCAAATGCCATTATATATATAAAATTTGGCTTTCTCTCCAAATCTTCCTTCCAACATTCAAATATATTGATTTGGTGTCTCTCACTTTACAAAGTACAACAAAACCTCTTTCCTTTCTAATGTAGGATAGAGTTCTCTTTGTTTTTTTTATCTAATATTCAAGCTATTATAACAATCCCCCACTTAGCTTGTAATTTTAAGTTATACCTTGTTGCATTCATAAATAAAAGTATCTTTGGATTTAAACCTCTTCTTAATGTAGGCATTCTAAACTCTAAAGAAATTATGATGGAAAAAAATCTTAAATTAGAATTTCATTTTATAGAATTGCAAATGTTACACGATTAAAATGGAAGAGGCCCTCAAATTTAGGGATCTTATTAATTTAATCAGGGGTGTAATTGAACACAACAATTAAGATTTGAAGTCAATTTGAAAAAAAATTAAAGGACCAACAATCAAAATGGAATACACGCTAGAATTTAAGGACCAAATTGATTTAATTAGTTGTTTAATTAAAAAAACAAATTGGGATTTAGGGTTAATGTGGCAAAAATTACACAAATTAGAAATCCAAAGATTGAAGTATAAAAGATGCCAACATTGAAGGACACTTTTGAGTATCATCAGGGGTTAATTGAAAAAGATCTTGGAAAATCAATCCAATTTGACCGAATATGAAGGAATTAGAAGTATAAGGATTAAATTGACAACAAAAAAAGAATAAAAAATAAAATTGCCTATTTAAAAAATGATGTGTAGCACCGTTCCTAAAGGGAAAAAATGTTAATTAGAGGAACCAAATAATGTCGTTTAAAAGCATTGTGAGGGGCAGGCATATCTCTCACACATACATGCTTTTATTTATCCATTTTTTCTCCTTTTTATAGGTTTTTTTTAGAGCTATTATGGAACACCATTTGTTTCTCTCACTTTGACATTAATAATCAAAAAACATGTCATTCTCTTTCCTTACACTTATACTTTATTTTTAGCCAAAGATCAACTTTATTGCCTCTTTATGGTGGTGAAAAATACGTGCCAAAGGAGGTAACCCGAGTATGTTATACAAAGTGTACAACAATGGTTAATGGACAAGATTGACCCAAGTAGATCAATGAATGAACTTGTTCTTCCCAGAAAGGTTCCAGAACCTTCCTTCCTACATATGAATAAAAGGGCCTGATGAGAAAGAAATGGAAGAAGCCTAGAGAAAAAAGGACTTAAATTTAAGAGATATAATAAAGAAGAAGGTTTAAGTTTAAAACGACTTGTCTAGAGGGTATATAGGAGTGAGGAGAGAAAAAAAAAAAAAGAGAAGAAGTAGAGAGAAAACAAACCTAAAATAAACAAAATTGAATTGTGAAGAAGAAAGAAAACTTGTTTTTTTTCTTTCACTAAACTGAATCATTTCGAATCAGAGAGTTCTATAAAGGATAAAGAAGCAAGAGAGGAAGAAAAGAATGAAAGAAGTAGAGAAAAAAAGGCATAACCAAGGAGATATAAAAAAATCTTAGCCTAAAGGGAGAAAACCACACAAAATACCTCTCCACCACAAGCCAGCCACTGTGACAGCCACCAAGGACATCCATAAAACCTCTCCACTATGCTAAATCCCTCTTTTTTTTTTCTTTTATGATTTTTGTGCAAAATGTGCAAAATAATGTTTTTTTGATTTTAAAATGCATGAACACAAGTAAATAATGGTAATTATAGGCTTAGTTAGGTTTGATTTGGATATGGTGTGTTTTGATCATAAAAAAATTAAAAAAATAAAATGGATAAATATGTGTTTTGTTTCCCATAGAAAAATACATGGATGGAAATTTAAAGTTTAGATTTTTAGAGTTAATTTGTGTTTTAATTTAGGTGTTGCATGCCTTTTATTTTTAATTTTTTTTAAAAAAAGAGAATAAATGCTATAATTTTAGTTTAAAAAAAATGCATGAAAGAAAAACCAAAACTTGTGTTTTTAGGTTCATTTGTAACATTGACATCGAATTATAAAAGTTAGGGTTTTGAGATTTTTTATTTTTTTTAATGTTGCATACTTCCTTGATTATGAATGAGAAAAATCATGACACATGGTTTTGCTTGCTTAGACGAAGCATGAATTAATAATATGACTTTAGATCTTTTATTCTTAGGATTAAATAGTTATCTTGTATTTTTTATGTTTGTTGTAGTTATCCTTGTTTTCATGATCATGCAAAAAATATATTTCATATTCAATTCCATGTATTTTAGCCCCACACACACACTCATTGTCCATAAAAGTTTTGTAATTAACATGTTATTTTCATGATCTCATTTTACATTTACATGTCTTTATTTCTAAAAAAAAAATAAGAAAATAAAAAAAAATATTTATCACATTGCATGTTTTTATATTGGTTTTATAACTTATTTATAAAACCCATTAAGATTTGAGCCAAATAAAAAAAGTTTTATAGGCCAGCATTCCAAAACAACTTTTAAAAACTTTTCATTAAAAAAATAAATATAAAAAAAATAAATGTTTTATTATTCACATACTCATAATGTTTGAGATAAATAGACTAATAATGAGCTATTTTTTTAATTATTATTGAGGAGAAATACCCTGGTCTTTTTTATTTTCAAAACATGTCTTCCTTTCAAAATTTCAAGCCTTTAAGTCTATTATCCATCAAGGACATCTAAGTGACAATCAAGGATATTAATTTTT
>Ga0325400_1001268_pt1 | contig 20551 bp, 10 predicted proteins | sample PopdelMetagenome_2_FD_205662 | JGI IMG/M metagenome (GOLD analysis project Ga0325400, IMG submission 205662) | Populus deltoides microbial communities from Bellville, Georgia, United States - Xylem-PdKOR-R1 | ecosystem: Host-associated > Plants > Phyllosphere > Stem > Wood/Secondary xylem...
CCTTTAATATTTGGGATGGGTGCACATGGTTAGTGCAACTCCAACTCTAACTGCTGCAATTATTAATGGATGGGGACGTCCATTAATGATTGCTGCACGTTAATGGCAACAAACCCAACAGTATTATGTCTAACCTTTAGGTACCCGTATTTCTTGGAAGTTTTCATTGCTACAATTTCTATGATGGGCACTTATGGTTCTGCGATATATTGTGTTACACCTTACGAATCAGTGTCGTTTCGTCTCATCTTCCTCGCCGCTCCCGTACCTATGGTAATAAGGGGTTCTTAGTTGGGTGTTTTCCGCTGTATTTTACTACCTAGTGCCCAATGAATGGTTAAAAAAGATCGGATGTGGAAGGAAAGAACCCATATCAGTAAGATGAGGTGCTTGTGTATGCTGAATGTTTGCTTCTCCTTTCTTCTTCTTTCCAGACGGCAGATCAATGTAATTTCGTTTATAAATATTGTTGGCTGTGATAATATTAGCCAGATTTTTTTCCTTTGGTATTAATAATTTCGAGAAAAATTCTGTTGACAGTTTTTTTATGCAAAAATTGAACAAATTTATTGCCAGCCGTCACTCTTTCTATTCGTAGATTGATTAGCAGATAAAATTGTAAGCGCATCCAGCAAGGGACAAGTACAAGTCATTTGTAATTCTTGATTGATTCAGTGAAATTATGAAGAACAGTTAATTGAAGTTAAAGATAATATATTAATTCTGCTCAATAATTCATCTTTATATCAAGTAAATTTGATATAAAGAAAGGTATAAGATCATAATGGAAATGGTGGGGTTCTAAGAGATCATAATGGAAAGGTGCTGGGTTTATTTTCTATACGGGTTGGAGTCAAAGATTCTAAAAGAAGCCGAATTGATTGCCATTGTGAAAGCACCTGAATTATCTTCTTCAAGATGTTTGGGAAAGACATTATTAATGTTGAATTTGACTCTGCTAATGTAGTTAATTGGATGCTTAAACCATGTAATAATGAACAAATAATGGTAATTCAATTATAAATAACTTTTGAAGGGAAATGAAATGCATATTTTCCATGAGACAAACCTTAAATCTTTGAATTCAAGGTTTAAAAACTCTTAAAACAAATTGTAATAAAAATCAACCATAGTTACGAGCATAGTTCTAGACCAGCCTGGTTGGTCAACCTGCTAACTCAAGACTTGGACCCGGTCAAGTCAGTAAAACCTGAATTTTTTTTAAAATAATATTATTTTATTTTTTAAAAAAAATCCTTGGTACGATTTTGTTTAAGATTTTTTTAAAATAAAAAAATCTTAGTTGACTTGGATTAACTCAACTGACCTACAACCTAAGCCTTAAACTGAGTTGAGCTTCTGGTCGGGTTTCTTAATTATAATTATTGTACTTGTTCTGGGAACTAGCCTAGAAAAGAACTTGGGTCACCGAGTCAATATTTTTATTAAAAAATAATCACAACACTACCAGAAAATTGATAAATACAAACGGAAATACCGAGTGAATATTTCCATCGAAAATATACTGATGGATTTTACCGACGGCAATATTCCCTCGGTATATACCGAGGGAATTACAATGGGAAATAAAATAATTAAAACAAAGCCAAAAACGATGACGTGATGATTTTATCAATGAAATTACCGATTGAATTTATTCCGCCGGTAAAATTCGTCGGCAAAACCGTTGGCAAACTGTGAACACTGTTCATCATGTCAATTACAAAAGGAATCACCGATGAAAAATTATGTTGGTATTTTCTAGAGAGCTCTGGAACTATTCACTTCTTCCCAGTTACACTATTAATTATTGTTCTTTACAGACAAAATCACCAACGGATTGAAAAGTTATCGGTGTTATTTGACGGTTTTCTGAAAAATTTAGATTAAATTAAAATTTTATATTAAATATTACCGATGGAATCACCAACGGATTGAAAAGTCGTTAGTGATATTTGGTCGTTTCTGAAATTTTTTTATTAAATTAAAAATTTAAATTAAATATTACAGACGAAATCACCAACAAAATGATTAAAAATATTAATATTTAATTATCCGTTTGTAAAACTCTCCAATAAAAAGCTTATAATCCTTAATTTCACAACAGACTCGTCTCCTTTCTTCTTCTTTTCCTCCATATGTAAAAAACATTAATATCCATGTTGCTACCTAATTTTTGACCCATATTTTGATAAATTTACAGAAAAAACCAAAAATAGCAAAAAAACAACGAAAACCCCAAAATTTCAATTTTGATATATTTTTTTTGTATTTTTTTAAAACGAGCAATATCAACGTCGACTCAACAAGAAAAATCAGTGATTGTAAAATTATCGCGTTAAAAGTTGAACGCGTTTCAAATACCTTTGAAAATTTAAATTCTTCTGAGATGATGTTGAAAATGCTAAAAATAATGCAAATATATCAAAAATGCAAATTTTGGGGTTTTCGTTGTTTTTTTTTTCAATTGAAACTTTTTTTTCTTTTAGAATTGATAGGCATTCTCCTTTCAATGAAAAATCCATTTCTTTTTCTTTTCTTCTCTCCTCAACTCCTTCTCTTCTCCTTCATACTTAGGTATGTCTTCTTCTCCTTCTTCTTTTTTCTTCTCAATTTTTTTAATTAGTATACTTTACAAATTTGTTTTTTTTCTTAGCTTCACTTGCAACTACATTAAGGTAAATTTTTTTTTCTTTTTTTTTCATGTTTTTTCCACTATATTTGTTTTTTATTTTATTTTTAATTGTTTTTGTTCTTAATAATTGTATGAATGTTGTTGTAGGATTTTTAAATTTTTTTCATATGAATTTTTTTAGTTGAATTTATTTGTTGCAAATTTGTTTGAGTTGATTTTCTTCTTCTTTTTTCCAAGCATTTTGAGTATTATAGAATGTTGATGTATATTTATTTAATTATTTTATAGTTTTGTAAAATAGATTTTTTTTGAATATTTTTAAATAATTACCGATGAAATTATACACGGTATTTTATCAATGGAAATACCAACAGAATAATTTTATAAATGTTCTTATTAAAAAAAATAATGTATACTTTTCAGATCGAGGACGCTTAAAAGATCTTGAGTTTCCAAAACGAGTTAAACCATCTCTACGTACTTCATTACAGCTTGAAATGCAGCCCATCATTATACGCTTGAACTAAATTAGTTGGTTGTACGCTTTGGGCTTTGTTTTAGAGTGGTCGCTCTCTAGTCCATTAAGGAGCCCAGAGCCTCCTTCATGGGTCAAACATAAAATTGGAATCAGCCCACAAAATCAAGAGAAGATGCTTGAAATGCTGCATCGCTTTCACAATCATCAACCAGCAGAAAGAACAGTTTCCATTTTCTAGTTTAAGCCGCTTTATGTTCTTGAAATATATATATATATATATATGATCTTGTACATCTAGATGCCAATCAATTTCAGATCATAAAATCAATCTTAAATTGCATCTATGCATATCGATAATTATGACTTGCATGACTTAATTAGAATTTGATCGGAAATTATTTAAAATTGTTTTTTGAAAATAATTATTAAAAAAAGATACATATTATATCTTGGAGCATCGTTTAAAATTTTAGATAAAGATAAATGGTTATAATTTTGAATATTCACTTACATTCTTTTTCTTTCTTTTAATAAATAGTAAAAGGTAAAATAAATATATGCAATTTATTTAAATTTTATAAGAATCGAGGAAAAAATCTATTAAAAATATAACGCCTCATAAACAAAAATACACTGTACCTTGATTATAATATCTCAAAGAAAACCCTGTAAATAAAAAAATTTGGACAAAAAATCATGCATCTTCCAAACAAATATACACTAAATTTAATCCGTGCACAATCTCTGAAGAAAACCTTGTGAAAAAAAATGTATGGACAAGAAGTTAAATGATAAGATAAGAAAGATGAACGTGGAATGAAAATGGAAGTGATCTTCCTCCTCCCTCTCTCTATCTCAAACAGAGAGGGGAGAGAGTAGGTGTCCATGATTGCACATGTTGTCTGTCCCCTTACAAGAATCAGTACAACTGTCAAATAGAAGAATCTGTCATCACTTCCCAAAATGAACCACAACAAAACAGTACTCTTTTGTCAACTACCCATGGCAGGAACCATTACAGCCAGCTTTACACTGCCCACTAGTGTTTCTTTCTTGAGTTGTGTCCACTCAAACAACTCATTGCCACATCCTGCGCTTTTTAGTGCCCATCCCAAAAGTTCAGAGAATCCTAACATGGACAGAAACAAGAAGTATCAACCCAAACATCCATGATGAAAAGAGAAACAGAGAACCGAGTCAACCCATTACATTTTTTAGGCTAATGGTACAATAGAGAGATAGAATTTGATAGCCAGACTGTAAAGAAGATAGTCCCGTCTGTACATACAGAATACACTGAAATTCAAACCCATGAAATAAAACAAAATCAAAAAACCAAGTTGGTTTAGTACAATCCAATATACGAGAGAGGAGACTGGAGGATAGTCACTATCTCTATAACTAACTACATTATCCAGGGATTATAATTAAACAAGCTATAGCTATAGCTATAGCTTAAACAGCAAGTTGCTTTTGTTGATGGGATGTTTCATCTTCATTGAAGCACAAGTGGACTTTTAGTGATCTCCCCAAGTTCAATGAAGATTCAGCTAAATTCAGAGAAGGTTGTTGCATCATCTCTCTCTGAAGGTAGGAGCAATAATTGTGGAAGGTGTTTGGAGTCACATTTAAATTGAAGCCTAATCCAAATAGAAAATCCACTTCTAGATAGTTCATCTCAATCGTGCTTATCCCTCCAACTCTTGCATAGTAAGCATTGTTGTAATACCTGAAAATCACAAGACAGGAATCAGGAATCAAAGATGAGTTTTACTATTTGAAGGTAATTGCCATAACAGGAAACCTTGAGAGGCATTTTTCACAGATACAGGTCTTAAATTACCACTTGGATCGATGAACTTGTGATACATCAACATCACATGCATTTAAACTTTAAAGTGGCTAGCTGGGCTAGCTGAAAGTTCAGAATAGGGAGCACATGGCTGGAAAAAACAAGTGCTACTTTACAGAAATAAACCAAGAACTTCCTAAATCAAAAAAACTTCAAAGAACCAAACTTCTCCTATCTGGGTTTATTGAGTTCCAAACTCAGATCATAGGATCATAAGACAGAGAAATTAAATGACCATGAATTGAGAAAATTCAAATCAAGAGAAGCAATTTAAAGAAAATAAATCCTCGACAAGGAAATCAAAGAACTTCAATTTTCCTTGAGCACTAGAGAATTGCGAATCCAAGGGGTGTGTGTGTGTCGACTTCCAGAATTTCAAGATTCTAACTTTGTTTAAAACCAGAGCAGGAACCAACAAATTCCCAGAAACCAAATCCAAGAAATTCAAATTTCCATCACTAAAGAAGAATCAAGAACTTACATGTCATCCATGAACTTTGCAGAAACCAAGACACTTGTTATAAGCAACCGATGAACATTGAGAGAATTGATAGGCAAAGAAGGTTGTCTTTGAGCAAACCTATCAAGATACACATACGCAACAACAAAGCAAGAAGGGCTACAATTTGCGTACTTGAAAATTCTCTCCAAGTAACTTTGAATAGAGATAGTTGGCCTAGTTAGTCCATGGAAGACCGAGATTTTCTGTGGCTGAAACTCGCGGTTAAGATCATTAGAATCAGCAACCCTTTGAAGCAAAGAAGAGAGAAATGTGATTGATTTTGGCATCATCTTTGTACTCTCTAGCTCTGCCATTGATAGGCAAATTTTGGTGCTAAATGCTTGGAATTTTTTTCTCAGCTTGCTTGTTTCGGGTTTCACTAAATACTATGCGTCTACATATAATAAAAGCAAACGTGGTGGTTAATGGGTTTGGAAGAAAACACCCTTATGTTTTTTAAACTATGACTTGCATGTCCTTATTCGTTAGTGGACTTCGGCCTTTTGTATCCTTTTTAAAGTTCTTGGATTTGAGTTGGGTTAATGATGGTTATTTTAATTTCAAACTTAATTTGATAGAGAGGGAACAAGCTGAAGGTGTTCGATATAGGATTATTTTTTTCCTTTTCATTTTTATTTTATAAATATTTACCAAATTATATGATACATATAGATATTTTGAATTATCGTGATTATTTTTTTTAAGATTTAAGATTTATACAATAAATTCAAACCATATTTTGAATCATCAAGTTGGCTAGAAGTTTTATTAGATATAGTCTCAACGATTTCTATTCATTTTTGTAAGTTGATTAGTGTGTGTGTATATATTTTCTTTATTTTGTTGAAAGAGGACTTGGGGTTTTATTTTGGTGATCTTTAGTGTGAGAATAGTGATGGGCAAGCCATCCCATCATGTGATTACATGTGGAAAATATTATGCGATCATAAAAATTTAAGGGTCCCGCGTTTTGAGAGATCTTGCATGTGTTTTGATTCTGCAATCTACAAAATAAGGTGACATGACATGGATTTGTTGTATTAGTTCATGGCATTAGCAGATGCTGCTTATATTGCTAGCTTTTGTTTTGTCAATTAAAAACATATAACGCAGATTACAGATCAGAAATCTTGGTCAGGATATTTGTGGGAATTAATGGAATCCTTTGGCTTTTCCTGGCTTGAACATCTTATGTTTTGTACGAAAAGGGTATCAATTGCTAGGCCAGCCAGCTCTTAGAATCTTAAGGCATATAGTTCCGTTACTAGCTAGCAAAAGGGATACGTACCTTGCTAGCTAGCTAGCTAGTAGCTTAAACTTGTCTACAAGCTTGACAGAAAACGAAATCTTTGGATACAGGCTGCAGGTTTGTGGTTGGGTTTGGCTTGGATTCATTGACTTGTTAAGATTTGATGGCTGTGGTTGTAATGATACATGATAGATCAAATACATGCATGTACATCTTTACAAAAAAATCTACAGTTAATTCGGCTATTCATCAGCTTAATTGACCCACATCAATGGAAATGCTAAAATAGAGCTGTCAAATTGATTCCTATGAAGCTGGACAGAGCATAAATTAAATACTATAAGATTAATCTTTTTTAACTTTAACCAGTTAATTAGTGACCTCGCATTATATATATCCAGCACTAACACTTGGCATTTACTTGTTTTTTCCGAATATTAAGGCCAAATCACTGATAATTAACTGATATTATGATAGTTTTTATGATTTCGGTTTGAAAAAAATCAATGCTATATATTAGTTAATTAACTAAATATTTTTAAATACAAAACACATGCATACCGCTCCAAAATAAATAAACGGAGGCTAGAGCTAGAGCTATAGGTTTCACCATTTTAGCTGAAAATTACTCTGTTACATGGTTTTGGAAACTCAAGGGCTGTTTATATAAGCTGCAGTACAGAATCTACAGATACACCCTCTTCTTTGTCTTTTCCAGAGCATTTTCCAACCGACTGTCCTATAAAATACAAAGGTTTTTAAGATAAAGTTAGCGTGCAAAATTAGCTTGTGTCTTAATTAACACTTACGTTCTCCTTCCTCAAAAGTTTTCCAGACGTTCGAATTTTTTTTATAACAAAAAAAATAAAATTAATTCACTTTAACTTGCTTGGATAGTAACTGGATTTTCTTTTCATGAGAAAGATTCCACGTAAAAACACAATTTTTATATGGATTAATTCTTAAGAATGGAGTTTAAAAGATTTTTGTCTCATTTTTCACAAAATTGATTAAAAAAAATACTCGAAAATCTAACTATTAAATCAAAAAAAAATGAAAAGTGTTAAGAATCTCTTATATTGTAATTTATAAGCTGTAATTTTCATATCCATACCTTACCAAACTCATTTTGAGATCACAAAATTAAAAATATTGTAGTATGATATATACACATCTAAAATTGAGTTCGGTGGGAATATCCTCCGCATCGAACGATGTGCTAGCTAGCTAGAACATGAAATCCAACACGAGATCGATCAAATGGTTGAATTGTCATCAAGGGATTAATTTGGAAAGTAAGCAAACGCCAAATGCCAAGCTGGAAGCATGTTTTGCTTGGAGTGAAACAAGAGCAAAGCATATGTCGTCGTAAGACAACTCTCTCGATTTGTATACTGGATACATCAACATCTCTAAAAAGGGATCTGTTTTGCGTCTTCCTCACCCATGTGCTTTTCCATGTGAGCCAGCCTACTGTGCTGCTGCCACCATAATGCGCCACCACAAAAATTGTAATGATCAATGCCTTACACTACGAGATTAAAAAGAAGAGGAAAAAGGAGAACGACATTAATAAGACCATCCCCTATCCATTGCATTGCTGTGGGTCTCCAGTCTTCTATACCAGATTGTTGAATATGACCTTTCACGGTACTAATTAATGTCAAGTACTAATGATAAGCTCTCATGCATCAAGGAATAAGCTTAACCCCATGATTCTGAGTATAAACCAACGAAATGCTGGCCACATCCTCGTTTCAAAAGTGGTTTGATGAGTAAGTTTGTAGCTGGTAATGTGGCAGCCAGATAAGCAAGGGTGGAACCAATCTGCAAACTCATGGTTTGATGAGTGACCTAATATTTTTGTGCTGATCTTTTTTTTCAACATAGATTTAAAAGGAAACTAGTAAAATAGCGTTAATTACTCCATGATTATTGTAAAACTTTTCCAAGGACGCAGAGAACCATTGCGAACGACTTGAAGAACAATTGTTGACTCGCGGAGCATGCTCGAAACGGTGTGGGGCGTTTTGTTTTTAATTTCAAGTACAGGCACTTGCCACCGACGTCTTTTTTTGTCAAGTAGCTAACTAAGATCCAAAAATCTCTAGTGTCGTTAATTTGATATCACAAGCTTCCATGATCATTTTACCCCTTAGGCTATAATATTTAAATGGATGAGTGTTTTTTTATACAATTATCTTATAGATAATAAATATGGTATAAATAATATTAAACTCCATTAAAAATCCAATTTAAATGGATATTGAATATCTAAAATGCGACAAGAAAACATGTTTACATGCTAGCTAGCTAGATCGTGGAGCTTGAGTTTTTATTTTGTCCTCCAAAGAATGGGAGGAGGGCCATGAAATGACAAAGGTACATGCATGCATCGAATATGAAAATGAAAGCCTAACAATTTGTTGTTAAACTTTGGTAGCATATATAACAAAGTGGGGCTACACTGTCAGGTTTTGAAGCAAAGAAAACATTATTTTCCTGAAGGTGTTTTTCCTTTTCAAAGTGTTTAAATCTCCATTATTTGCCCAATTTGAACAAACTAGTTTTTAACCACACTCGTTGTTGTTTGGATGATGTAATCAGGGGTAGTTTATTTTCTTACAGTTTTTCTTTTATTAAATGATGTGACATTTGTCTTATGAAAATTAAGGTTTTGAATCATAGAATATGAGTCTTTCCATATCATCATTTAGTAATGTAATATAATTATAAATTATATTAATTAATAAATCATCAATCATGTGCTTATCACATCATTTAATGAAATTAATCTTACTAAAAAAATTAAATACATCTGATATTGCTTTTTTGTTTATAGCCTAATGTTTTTCAGTATTTTAAGTGATGTATTTTCAACATAGGGGAAATAAAAGAGGCTTCAAAGGTTTCTTTAAACTATAATATTAATTAAACATTTGTATTTTGTTATTATTCGCTAAAGTTTAATTGGATGGAGAGAAGAAAAACAGGTAAATACCTACGTTTATTTTTGTATTTTAAAAATATTTTAAATATTTTTAAATATTTTTTTATTTTTTTATGTTTTGATATCTTTTAATGATAAAAATAATTTTTTAAAAATATATTATTTTAATATATTTTAAAAAAAAATAAAAAAAACAACTACCGGCTTCTACAGATCTTCTGTTTGGGCGTGTGTAGTATGCTGGGCTACAATGTATTGAAGTGCTGGGGTGGGCCTGATAGACTGATACCCCAGTTGTGGGATTAGAACTAATGGACTTGGATTTGGGCCTCCGAGCTCCTGTGTTTCTGAGCTTGATATTCAGTTGACCGCTAAAACACCAAAAAGAAGGAAAAATAAAAAATGTTTCCAGTTGCTTGCAAACTCCATTGGTCATGTATTTAAATGGCGTTTAGAAACGTGGTTAAAAATGTTTTTTTAAATTAATTTTTTTTAATTTTTAGATATTTTAATATATTCGTATTAAAAATAATTTAAAAAAAATATTAATTTTTTATATTTTTAAATAAAAAAACATTTTAAAAAACAACTGTTATAATACTTTCAAATACCCTCTACCATCTATCCTAACCAATACTGATAACACCCTCTATGCTAACCAATACTGATATTGAATAACTAGTAAGTGATTTAGGGATTGAATTATATTCAAGTCAAAAGTATAGGGACTGAAATGAAATTTAGTTCGGGATTACATAGGACGACTTTAGTGCCTGAACTCCACAAATAGCAACAAAAACTTGTAATTGCTGAATTGGAGATGGATTACAGTCGTTAATTACAAGGAGTCAAGGGCATTCATTCCTTTGCTGAGCATACATTTGAGGACAAACATTGTATAAATAAATATTATGCCACGCCAGAACTTTCAAATTTCAAATTCCCGGCCACCATTGGCAGGACTCATAAACTTGGCAGGTGATGACTGCGGCGAAGTAATGCAGCTTGTGAGCGAAAGTTTTGGTAAAATCTGCTCAGCAACACAAGATCTAAAACAAATAACTTCCTCCATATAGAAGCACGCAATGGAGTTGTTACAGACTACCCTGCAAATGGCTGACTAGCATCTCAGCCCCATCATCTTCGTCATTTTCCTCATTGTCAATCTGGTCGCCAGTTCTGTCTTCCTTTGTTGATAGCTCATCACCAGTAACAGGCATGCCTAAGAGTGATGCATATGCTTTATCTTTAAGATGTCCTGACTGCCTCAAAAAACCCTCTAAAGCTTCCTTATTTGCCATGTCAGCTTCTTCCTCGCAAAGCTTAAAGAAGGAAGTTACATTTGCAGGATTTGGCTTCCAACTCTTTGATCCTGGAGTAACAAAAGCTTCCTTCAAGCAAGACAAAGCCTCAGAAGTTCTCCTTTCTGAAATGTGTCCTTGAGCAAGAATTTCCCATGTATTTGAATTCGGCTTTCCTCCTTCTTCAAGCATTTGGTCAAAAAAACTCTTGGCTTCATCCAAATTTCCCTGATAAACATAAGCAGCTATAAAAAGATTCGCTATTCTTGGATCATAAGATGTCTTAATTGATAGCCATTCCTCATAAATCTTTTCAGCCCCTTCAATGTCATCCAGCCTAACCAGAGATGAGATAATAGCATGGTAACCCAAATTTGGAATACTGGGAAAAATAGATTTGTAAATATTCCACACACGGTAAACCTCTTCTTTGTTACCAACATTACCATATAGAGAGAGGAGATAGTGATAAGGAATTCGATCCCGACCTGTGATTCTACTCTCAACTCTCCTCAAGCAATCTTCAGCCTTTTCAAACTGTCCCATCTTAATGTACATGGTAGCCATCGTGCTAAAAGTTGTCCAATTGGGATTAATGGATCTATCCGATTTCATTTGCTCATATACCTGTTCCATCTTATCAGCAGATCCTTGTGATCCACAAGATGATAACCAGATATTGTACGAATATATATCAAGCTTGATGTTTTTCTCATTCATTTCTGAAATCATCAAGTCAACTTTATCGTACTCCTTGATGTTCATATAGAGAGTCATAGTCACATTAAACGGAAGTGCATGCGTAACATAACCTTTATCTCTCATTTCATCAAACAAAGTTTCTGCTTTTTCTCTCATTCTGTTTTGCACATAAGCATTCAGCAAAGCGCCGAATACCCTCCTATCTTTGAAAGTGTTGGAGAGACTTAGGAAAAAATCTTCAGCAGTAGAAACCCCACGTACTTTGGCAATAAGGTCTAATTGAATTGCAGCATCACTAGGCGATAATCTAAACCTCTCTTGTCTGTTTTTCATCCAATCATAGACCTACAGGACAAAAAATAGCTTTGAACTTTAGAGCAAACACGGTTTAAAGAGTAAAGATCAATACACTATAGTCTACATTCTCTATGCAAGAAATAAAAATGAAAAACCCAATTGATTTGAAGCATAATCTTAAGAATCAATGAAACCCAAATTCCATCTTCCTTGCAAGCAAAATCGTAAAACGGCAACTGGTGAATATGATTCTATCAGCTTAAACAATACTAAACATACCAGATTCAAAAGTTTCAATTAGCAACCTAAAGAACAGCGATCATCTGCAAAAACCAAACGCCCATGAACTGTAACAAACTCAAAATATCAACCAAATGCCAACCCTAGTAGCTCAAGCACATAAACTACTCATTGAACAAGTAAACTCAAAAAAAAAAAATCAAATACATGTCCAAATTCAAGAAAAGAAACAAAAAAAATCAAATACATATCAAATTCAAACCACTCTAAAAGAACATAACTTGAGAAATTTAATACTCATAATTTCTATACCCACTAACAAAAGCCACAATCTTAAGCTCAAAAAACAAAAACCCAAGATTCAAAAACACATATATAAACACCCAAATGAACCATTTTTATTCATGTTGTTACCTCAAGAGCTTGCTGGTACCTCTTATACTTCCTCAACTCCTTAACAACCCTACAAAGTTCCCATTTTGTGAGCCTTTTGCCTTCATTTTCCCACCGATTCAACACACTACCAGAACCCAATTCAGGATTCTCCATCAATGAAATCCTCCTGTAAATACCATTCCATTTTATCATTGGTCTTCTCTCATAGTCCACTGTTCCATAATTGTGGACTTGTGATATCGAGCATATGATTACTGGGAGTTTCTTGTAGTTTACAGTTTGGTGGAGGGTAGATTTGGGACTTTTCCATGGGACAGAGTGAGAGTAGGAGATGGATGATGAGAGGGAGACCTTATGGTGGTGAAGTGCAGGTTGGAGAAGCATTTTTGCTTCGGGTTTAGGGGACTGAGCGTCGACTGTTCAGCAGAGAGGTTTTGGTTTCTTGGGATTCTGCTTGGTTGGGGTTTGAAGATAAAGTTGGTGAAATTACCATAAAGACCATGGTTGTGAGCCTTTGTATAATTGTATTTGCCTTCGAAAAAGACAACCTTTTTATTGGAAAATCAGAATTTGAGTTATTAGTATCTCTTAGATATTTGTGTTGTAACATCATGCTTTACTTTCTTTTTCATAATGAATATCACTTTCGTTCAAGAATCCAGCCAAATAACGTCTGTTAATCATCATCCATTTGTACAATGACTGGCTCAAAATCATGCGATAGAATCTCAAGTTATTTCTTTTAATATATATATATATATATGAATACCGAGGATGTTCTAAAAAATCTCAGAAAAGACTATAAACAAGGCTAACGTGAATGGATAAATTGGCTCCTCACTTTGTTCTTGTAATTGCTACCCTCTCCTGGGTCAAAATAACCAATAAAGGTGTAGCTTGACATGAATTGCCATATACCTGCAAAATGTTTTTTATATAAGTATTTGATACTCTAAGTATTTTTGTAAAGAGAGATTATAATAATATTTTATAAAGGAATGATCTTAAAATATATGTGCAGATGGATATTTATAAATTTTGTTATTTTATTGAAGTGGAGGGGTTGAAGAATTATTTTCTTCTAATAGTATTAATAATGGATAAATAACTCTTACATAACATTAAATGAAAGACAAATATTCCTTACACAATATTAATGAAGGATAAATATCCCTTACACAATATTAACGGCGATGAAAATATGGTATGTTCTTAGAATACTTTTATACACCTAAGAATATAGAGAGATGAATATCTTTAACATTGACATTTTATGTTAAAAGTCATAATAATAAATAAATGAAGCTTTATGGCCTGACATGGAGTCTATAATGATCACCAAACTCATATTCACTTGAGCTTGACACGATACCAAACCCATAGACAGTGAGTTTAATAGCTCACTAGACTCATGTTTGCTTGGATTCAGCGCGTAGCTGAAATCTAAGTTATTGAGTTTGATAGCTCGTCAAACTCACATTTATATGGGCTCAACGTTTAGCTGAATCAATGGATATTGGGTCTGACAACTCGTCATATTCATATTTGTTTGAACTCAGCACATAACTAAATCTAAAAACATTAGATCTACCAGCTTAATAAAGCTATGCATACTTGGACTCTGCCCTTAACCATGCCCAAAAAAATTGGGCTTGGAAATGAGTTACATCCATGTCATTTAGATTTGGTATTTTTCTCACGCCTAAACATGTTATATACAGACATAAACTTCATTCATCTATTATTAAGTTATTCATGCTTTTTAAATACAATTTTAGGCTAAAATTTATTTTTTCAAAATATATTGATACATCAAATATATTTTCTAGTATTATAATATCAGTTGCTCGAGAAATGAAAATATGATGTCCGTATTTAATATAATATAATGAATTAAAATATATATATTAATCAATAAATTGGAAAAAAAAAAGTTGTGAACTAATTGAAAATGTGCCGGAACAAGGCTGGAAAATGGACTGTATGTCTACCAAATTGTTGGCCATAATGAAGGCTCATGAAAATGAGGATGTTTGTCCCTCCATTTTCAGCTATAAATAGAGCTGTAATTGTTCAATAGAAGTAGAGCAAGCAGCAGCATAATATTGTAGTGCATTAGAAGCAGTAGCTGCAGCAACAGAGAGATAGAGAGAGATGTGAGGTAATTAAAGATGTTTAGAGTTGAGTTGAGGGTGTTCCTTCTCCTACGTTGTTGTAGATTATATTTTACTTTCTACCTAATGGAATTAGTTACTCGTCAACGTAGACGATTGTTGAATTGCCGAATCACGTTAAAAAGCTTGTCTTCCATTTCTGGGCATGAATCAACCCGATCCTAACAGATAATGGTGTTGATTTTCTACCAGGATGATAGGTGGAAAACTTCTTTGAAGACGAACCCATGAGAAGCCATTTACATAATGTAAACATTGAATCCATCAACAGCAGATTGTTAACCGTTAAAAATCGAAGGAAAAATAAAGAATAAGCTCATTGATACACAATAATATTAAAAAGCTGTAATTCTCCTATGAACATCACTCTTTCTTCAAAGGACAAAAAAAACGGGGCCTTCTGTCTAGAAATGTAATAAGGTTCTAAAATTGTAACAATTCATCAAAATTCATCGTCTACAAAGTCCATGTGTGTAAATATAAGGCTCTAGCAGTGAAAAGCAGGCCTGAGGTTGGTGTACATCTGAGGCTCAGATCTTTCTTGGTACACAATAAGGGCTCTTAAATAGTTTGAGGGCATTTTCTAACAGCAATAACCCATTCATGCAAAAAAATAAAAAACATTCCCCTTCAAACAATTCACGTAGCATGTTGTAGCAGAATCCTGCTTCACGAGAAAAAAGCAACATCATTGACAGAAAAGCGCACCTCAAAAGATGAGTAAAATTCTGTAGACCTTCTGAAACTAATGTTATTTGCAAGATCCTCAGAGGACTATGCAATGTAGAAGTTCTGAAACTGTCAGCATCTCTCTTAGTGGTACAAAATTCTCTTCTTTGCTTGGCTTAAAATTGTTTGCCAGTTTTTCATCATAATTAAAGCTTAACTATGAAATCAATCTTTCATAAATCAGTCAGCTCCCTCATACAAAATTCAATTTCTATTAATTTTTCAGCTAACGTGATTATTACTTGTTAATTTGGTTTTTGTTCATATGCAATTTTGATTTAGACACTTGCCTTTCTAATGTAATTGATAGCTTTGTTTTCTTTTTTTCCCCACTGGTGATACTTTTCGCCAAATGCTTTTGCTTGTATTTTTGTTTGCAATTCAGCCAACGGACTAGAATCTCCCAGGTGGTTTTGAGAGCTTAGAATTGAATTGTGGAGGTGATTCTTTGTACGGTTGTAACTTCATTTAGTTACCTCTATTTTTATTTTTTGTCTTCAGTGTCTTGCACTTGTGCCATCAGAATACCTCTGCACTTCATTTCGTAACCTGAAGTCCTTAGAGTTTGCAATGTGCCATCCATGCCATGTAAAGCCAATGATCAACTTGCTAAAATGCTCTCACAACCTAGAAATTCTTAGAATACATTATGATGAGGTAATACCCAATTCTAAATAACTGTTGTTGTTAGACGAGTTCTCTTGTGCCATGTTATTGACGTGCCTCCTTTTCGTTTTTGTGAATCTGGTGGCAGAATAATCTCCTTTATTAGTGCTTAATATTGAACTTAAGATTACAAGAGTTGTCGCCATTTTCTTGCATAAAAGAGGAACCTGAGCACAGTTTGTTGCAAAGGGAACAGTTCTGCACGAAATTTTTACACATTTTGACTGGCTTATACCCCAGAATTAGCTGTTGCCCATGAACTGTGCTTATAATGTATTTGTTACAGCCCCAAAATTAGCAACTGGCAATGAAATGTTCTTATAACATGTTTGTTTCCTTCCAGAAATAGGCACTGCTGCGAAGTGTAACCATTCTACCATTTTCTTCAAACTTATTTCACACTTATTTTGTTTACTTGTTTCATATATATTACTAGAAGCCAATAAGCTAAAGGCTATGGTTTTGTTTTGCCTAACTGAGCGAATTTACTGGCTGGGAAGTGCCTGACCTTGCCATCACATGTTTGACAAAGGTTTTTGCTAAAGAATACACATGTATTGTAGAAGATGAATTGGTTGAGAGGCATTGAGGATACTGACATAACTATTCAGAAGTTAACTGAATTTGAAAGATACTCTTTTATATATATGTGTGTGTTTATTTTTTTTACACTATACTTTTTAATGTATTTTGAGTTTATTGAAAGTTATTTTTATGAGTTTGTAATGCTTAAAAAACTTTGTGAATTAATGACTAAAATATGAGATTTTTTGCATTTTATATTTCGGACCTTACTACTGGTGACAAGTTTTTACCGAGTTATAATTTTAAAATATGAACGTAGGCTAAATAAAAATTAATTTACACATAACAAGCTTTCAAAGAAGGTATCATGGGCAGAAATCTAAGTTCGTATGGACCTTTAATCAAACCTGCAAAATCAGGATAAAGTCTTTCTTGCTGCAAGATTCTCTACTTTCACACTATAGATTCAAACGGACATATTTTAAACTTCAGATACCGAAATCATGCGATTTAAAACCCCAAAATCATATACACATATTATGAAAGATGTAAGGTCAGATAAAATCATTTTAAAGGAGAAAATTCGGATGCAAGCTGAAGGACGAGATGGATGTCCTGATCTGATGAAAAAACTAATGGTGTCGAGCATCTCACTACGGTTGAGAATCTGATATAGAAATGATGAACCTTAGGATCCAATAAAGATGCAAATCAAGCTTCTTCATGAATAAAAAAATACAGCTAAAATGTTCGAATATTGCAAAAAACCAAGTCAGAAACAAAGTTTAAGTTGTAGCAGAGTCTAAATTACAGAAGAGTTGTAATAACAACAGAATTAGTTTTCAACACATATTCTGAAAAATTTAACCGACTGTAATGATCAGATAAAAAAAAAGAAATTAAGTAAGATTAAAGACTCCTAATTAAGAGAAGAATCCTAACCGACCACTCCTCATCTGTGGCACTTGCATTCCTTCATCCGAAGCCAGAGGTTAACATTTTCAATGTATGAATGTTGCATGTCAAAGAATACTGAGTGATCTTGTGCATTTTGTCCATGGATTTTTCTTTTTAATATTTCTTTGTTTAAATGCAACATGTAATTGCACGCAGCCTTTTGAAGTGGTTGTGCTCTTACAAATCTAAATTTGTGCAGCAACCTAACAGAAAGACACCGGATGATGGCACTTGCTATATTAAGATAGAATTATCTCTCTCCTGCTCGTTTTCAATATTTCTCATGTCTCTCTATCAGCTCTTCTCAGGGTGTTCCGGGTTTGCATCCCATTGTTACATTCAGTTCTCTTTTGCTGAGAATTGAGCTATTATATGATTTTTAGTGATCATGGATTGTAACATATATAGGTCATTCATTACTGTTATCCATGAACCTTATCACCTCTTCGAAAGGCAAGCTTTCTGTAAATCCCCGTCTGAATTTATGAGTTGAGCTTAAGCTTTGAATACTTCAGAGCCAATTAGTACCCATCTGATTTTACAACAGATGGTGTTTTTGGGCCTTTTGGTTGGAATCAGAATTCATAACTTTGACTGGTGTGACTGTATTTGAGCGCATGAGCACATTCATTAGCTTAGTGAGCAAGAATCTTTGGATGCCATATGATCCGAGCAATTGATTTTCTGGTTTTCGGGAACCATCCGGACTCTTGTAAGTGGAGAACACCAAAATGGAACCTGAAAAATGACTCCTTTTACATTTGTTCTTTCCCATTGTAGAGGATTCCAGTAAATCAGCTATTGATTTACGGGATCTTCCTTAATCTTCTCCTCTTGGAGATATTGTAGGAGATATATAGTTTCCTCTTGTATTTATCTTTCTGGTTTTATCTTCCTGTTTTCAAGTTTACTTCCTCTGTATACATCTATATATACAATGGAATAACTCCATCATAGAGAGGTGTGGTGGTTTTTATAAACATTGTTATGGTATTTACACAAATACCCATTACTTCATAGAACATGGCAACATGCTCCTGTTGTCAATACCATATTAGCAGAGAGGCATTATTAATTCTGGTCTGTTATGCTTTATATTAATCAGAACTGCTAAACATTCTACTATCATAATCAACTTTTAATTCACACAAACACTTAGCTTTTGGTTCTCAACGCTAATAGAAAGAGACGGTACAAATTATTTATGTTGTAAACTACGTAAAAAAAGCAAGTGAAATGCAAATTTAGTATGGTTTTTTCATATAATTAAGGAACCATTAATGTTTTTTCTGTATCTGGATTTGTTTGAACAACGGACGGGTAACATGACATTAAATTGAAACTGCATGTTGAGTGCTTGTGTGAATTAAAAGTTCCAGGTCGTGGTTTTGAACTCATCAACCCTTTTGCCAACGAATTAACTGAGTTTATTAAGTTTTTTTAATGAAACAACTTTATATTATTGTAGAGAAATATTTTTTAAAAAATCCTTTTTCGGGTCTTATCTAGATTTTGACATGATTACTTAAGTTTGACCATTCAACTTTTCTAGTAATTCAAAAATAAACTCGGCTCAAATGGGTCATTAGATTAACCTGCCAGCCAGACCGGACAGATTTAATAACTATGTTTCACGGTCAGTCCCCTATATTTTTTCCTCTGGGAAATTGGCCCTTCCATTCCACAACTTCTGGCAAGAAACAGTAAGGGCCCAGACAATATGGGCCTAGCATGAAGTAATTTATTTCCCATTTTCTCTTAGTGGTAAAACACAGGCCCACTTTTTAATTATTGTAAGAACCCCGCTAAGTAACGGCTATAAATATATATCAAATAGGATTGTCACGTTGCTGCCACCCAAAGCTCTTTCCTCTTCTCTTTGACAATCTTTCAATTTCAATTTTTTTTTTATTTATAAATCCATTTAGTCTTTTAATTAGCCAAGCATGCGGCATTGTTGACAGGTAAGATCCTTTCTGGGTTCTTGCACCCGTTCGAAATGATTGCACAATCTTTGAAATCGACAGATCAGGTGCTTGCTTACAGGACTTGCAAGTTATTGTAGAATCCATCCCTGTGTTTGTGGATTGTGTCAATCTAGGAGTATGCTTGCTACAGATGATTTTTCTTTCTTTCATTTATCTAGATGGAGAAAAGAATGCTGTCAGCACAAAGAGAATTAAAATGAAAGAGCTCTCCAACCCATGCACATCCACTAAGGGGGCCACCTTAGAGGCTCCTAGTCCTGGAGATTAGCAATATTGTAGTGAAGCCACGAAACCCAATTCATCCCAAGTAAAAAGGAATGGTAATTGCTTATTGTATAGGGTTTGGCAGATATGCTCTGCCCATGTACACAGCGATGAAAAATGAAATGCAATTCACATCGACATGTTCTTGCTAGCATTCATGTTACTGGTTCCCATGCATCTTTTTTTTTAATCTTATCATAGGGGTTTTGTGCTCAGAAGAAAGCACATGGCTTTCTGACTCAAAGCGAATCATCTCTGAACATGGAGCTCTGCCATGCGTGGAGACAAGAATGGAACTTTCACAAAGGTGATTTCTGACTCGAAGCGAATCATCTCTGAACATGCAAGTATTAATGCAAAAACAAGAAGTTTCTGGTTATAAACACATGCTAATTCTATGAGGAAATTATGCCCTCTGTTTAGGATACTAAACATGAAGTTTCTGGCTCAACAGGACTATATATCGAAAAGATGAACTCTTGCCTGAATTGTTTTGTCTTCGTCCCTTTCGTTTCTCCTTTTACCTTGTGTTTGTTCTGGCACTATGGCACAACAAGGAAAGGAACTGAATTTAGGGGCCCTGCTTGGCCGACAGCTCTTTCCGTGGGGACCATATATTAGAGGCTACAAGCGATGACCAACTGCA
>Ga0325400_1001271_pt1 | contig 20526 bp, 21 predicted proteins | sample PopdelMetagenome_2_FD_205662 | JGI IMG/M metagenome (GOLD analysis project Ga0325400, IMG submission 205662) | Populus deltoides microbial communities from Bellville, Georgia, United States - Xylem-PdKOR-R1 | ecosystem: Host-associated > Plants > Phyllosphere > Stem > Wood/Secondary xylem...
TTGCATCTTTCATCTAAAGGTGCCTTCAAAACATAAAACAAAGAATATCAAGGCATTTTATACATAAAACAATAGGCAAAACACTAGTTAAATGTGGGTGAAACTATCGAATAATATGGTTACATCATCTTGCTCGGCCATTTTAATCTAATTATACCCAGAGAAACCATCCATAACAGAGTAAGTAGAACTCTTAGCAGCATTATCCACTAGTACATCTATGTGGGGTAAAAGAAAATTATCCTTCGAGCTTGCCCTATTCAAATCTCAAAAATCCACATATACCCTGATTTTGTTGTCTTTCTTGGGTACTACTACAATATTGGACACCCATTGAGAATAATCGACTACTTCCAAGAATCCAGCATCCCACTGTTTTGTTATCTCCTCTTTCACTTTGATTAGTATATCTGGCCTTGTCCTCCTCAACTTTTGCGTAATCGGCTTACATCCTTCTATCAAAGGTAGTTTATGTACCACAATATCAGTATCTAAACCAGGCATATCGGCGTATGACCAGGCAAAAACATCAACATATTCTCGTAAAAGAGTGACCAATTCACTTCTTACGCCAGCAGAGATTATCTTCCCTATTTTCAACTCTCTTTTATTATGTTCAGTGCCCACATTTATCAGTTCTAGTTCTTCTTTTACAGGCTTCTATGTGCGATCAGATTGTTCCACTAACCTTGCGAACTCTTCGATATCTTCCTCACCAAACTCTTCCTCATCCATGGCAATTATAGTTTCATCAAAGTTAAGCCAATTATCCACAGTGCAATGAGTTTGTGAGGTATACGACAATCCGCTTTCAGATTTCCTGAAAGCGGAAAGTGTTTCGGTTATAAGTGTATAGTTCCGGGAAAGTAAATAAATGAACAAAGAAAAAGAAAAACACGTTTGAAAGAAATTTAAAGGATAGAAGGGCTCAACCACCAAACCTTATTGCCAATCTCTTGAGCCATAATAATTTGGCAAGACACAATTGTTCAAACAATACAAATAATGAAAACAAAGAACAAGCAAACAAACATTACTTTTTGAAAACCATTGGGACTTCATGAATTTCCCAATTTTCTAAATCTTCTCCCTCGGTCAGTTTCCTCATGAATTCTGATGAGCCATCTTCCAAAACACCAATAGTCAGCTGGGGCAACTGTTCATGAGTACTATCCTCTTCCTTCAAATCTTGTTCACCGGCTTTCTCAAGATAATTAATAGTAACACCATTGAATTCTTTTCTTAGTCCCCCCTCATAATCCTCAGTTTTTATCACATACGCGGATCTTGGAAATATTACATAAATTGGTGGGATCTCCATTCGATTTTCATCTGGCTCTCTCCTTTCAATCCGGGCCACTTTCTTTTCTTTTCTAATTTCAGCTGCTCTTTTGAAATCTGTTTTTCTAGGCTTAAACCCTAAGCCAAACCTCTGATCAGCACACTTCATTTTTATCTCATTAACCCTCTCAGGCATTCCGGTAGTGAGGTCATATTGAAATGGTAATCCATGCTTTCAGAAATTTCTGGCTTTCTTCGTGCCGTATTTTCTGGTACCCATTCAACATTTACAACTTCAAATGCATGTAGATTTTCATCCTTACTTTCTTTAGTTTCTATGTAAGGTATCGATACATTTTTCATCATTGACAAAGTTTCTTCAACTCTCACAGTCACCAAATTCCCATTGATGATAAACTTGACCCATTGATGTAAAGAAGATGTGACAGCTCGGGCTACATGGATCCAAGGTCTCCCCAGAAAAATGCTATATGATGGATGAATGTCCATTACTTGTAATGTGACTTGGAATGGTTGTGGGCCAATGATTAGTTCAACATCAATACTCCCAATGGTTGGTCTAGGTGATCCATCATATGCCCTAGCAGTCATGGTATTTGGCTTCATGTGAGAGGCATCAACTGGCATTTTATCAAGTACATGCCTTGGCAATACATTGAGAGCAGAACCATTATCTATAAGTACCTTAGCAATCACACAATCCTTGCATTTTACCGTGATATGCAATGGTTTATTATGACCGGTCCTTTCATGATCCAGCTCATCATCAGTAAAATAGAGGTAGTTGGTGGCTTGAATCCTACCCACAAAATGTTCTATGAAGTCTTGTGTGATATCCTGAGGAACATGTGCTTCATTAAGAACCTTCTGATGTGCGTTCTTATGCAATTCTGAACTCAACATTAATGATAACAAAGAAATCCCAGCGGGTGTTTTCTTTAGCTGATCAACCACATTATATTCGTTGTGCTTCATCAATTTTAGAAATTCATTAGCCTCTTCATCACTTACTGGCTTGTTAACCTCATATGTCTTTGTCAATTCCACCATATCCTTTCCTTTGGCCTTTTTATGGTTTTCCAACTCTTCAGGAGTAAAACATCTTCCACTCCGAGTGAGTCCTCCTATTTCAGCATGGAAAACAGGGGTAGGATTTGTGCTGTGAAAGGAATAACCATAATTATAGGGTTGGGCATTATAGCTTCCACTAACAATATTCATAGGCTTGGTTATGATCATTTTTGGCGGACCCTTTTCAGTTGGTATATATCTACAAACTTCCACTTTCTTGTTACAACCAATCATTGTTCCTACTAACTCATCTTCTTTGGGTTTCATCAATCTTAACATTCCCAACGTCATCATATCTTTTACCTCAAAATGAAACTCCTCGCACCAGTCAATATCATGCCCAAACTGCTAATGATATTTACAATATTCATTCGCATTCCCTACAGCTTGCATTTTGACTAGTGTCTTTCAATAATCAGTTTGCCTCAACATCTCATACAATCTATCCATAGTCACCCTTAAAGTTGCTTTACTTCCCCTTCCTATCTCCAAGCTATTAACTGCCCCACCTCCAGATGCATGATTTGGTAGAGGGTTAGAATTCACATTCGGAGATTAATCAAAAGAAACCCACCCAGCTTTGATGAGTTGAAGGATTTTTCTTTTGAATGCAACACATCCATCAATATTATGACCAACAGCACCAGCATGGTATTCACATTTTTGATCGGGTTTATACCAAAAGGGAAATGGTGGTTGTAAAGGTTTTAAGGGAACAGGTGCTACCTGACCAATACTAAGCAATCTTTGGTGCATTTCAGTAAGAGACATGGGTAATGGTGGAAGTTGCACTTGATCTATTGGAAAATTTCTTCTTGGGCGGTGGGCATTATTGGTTTGGTTGTTTATTGGGTTATTTTAGGTGTTTGTAGGTGAAGAGAATTTTATGTTGGATATGGAAGGGGTAGGTGTAATACTTTTGAAGCTGCAATTATCTTGGTATGTTTTCTTCCCTCTACTTTGCCTTTCAACATTGTGAACTTCCGTTTCTTTCCTTTTTCCAATAAAACCTCTTTTTTCAGTAGGATCGTGGATCCTACTCGTTCAAACAACTTGTTCGATCCTTTCAGCTATGACAACCAAATCAGAGAAATTTTGTGCGGCACTACCTACCAAGTGTTCAAAGTACGGAGCTTTGAAAGTGTTGGAAAATAAACTAGGCATCTCCCTTTCCGATAATGGAGGATTTACTTGTGCGGCTAATTCACGCCACCTTTTGGCATATTCTCTTATAGACTCCTTATTGCCTTTTTCCATGGCTTGCAGACTTGATCTATCTGGGTCACTATCCATGTTGAACTTATACTGTCTAATAAAAGCATCAACCAAATCCTTCCATCCTTTAATCTTGATATTATCCAAACGCATATACCAAGCAAGAGCAGCATCACTTAAACTGTCTTGAAAGAAATGGATCAATAACCTATCATCATGGACTACTTCAGCCATCTTATTACAATATGCTTTAAGATAGGTGATTGGGCATTGAGTTCCAGTATATTTAATAAATTCTGGAACTCTGAATTTTCTGGGAATAACCACGTTAGGCACTAAACACATTTCAGCGGCCTTCACCGAATCATACAAACTATTCCCTTCTATTGCCTTCATTCTTTCTTCCAAAGCAGCTAGTTTTCATGACCATTTTCCTCTGCTATCTTGTTCCTTTGAGGTCCTTCCTCTGTCAAAACAGCATGGGGGACCCTCATTGGATGTGCTGATTGAGTAGGTATGAAATGAGCAGTATGCTGAGGTTCAAATGGCGGAATAAAGGGAGGCGGAGGCTGAGGTGTAAATGTTTGTTGAGAAAATGTTCCTTCTCCAGCTCTAGGCCTCAAAGCTTGTTCAAGCAGGCTGGTAAGCCTTGCTACATCCTCTTTCAGGCTTTCCAACTCTCTTTAGTGTTGAATTTCTAACTGAGTTCTCTTTTTATTTTCCATTTTCTTCCGTGAACAAGTATTATGGATACGTTTCAGCTGGGGATCTATATTTCACCTGTTATATGCAGAATATGACAATCTATAAGCAAATGTATGAGATGCATGAATGTGAATGCAACATATTGGATATAGATTTGCTCTTTATTGGTGACATATGGTCGTCATTCTTTGGATATGTGGGTTGAGCTTGAATTTTGATATCATTGTTGTGATGCCGAGAAGAGATCTGCTTAACTTTTTGACATTTGGGCTTTCAGCCAAATACACATATTTTTGCATTGAAAATGTGGGTCTCAACCCTTTTATTACTTATTCAAAAGCTTACAGTGAAAAATTAATCTAATGTATTACATGAGAAAAAACACTGCCTCTAATAGCTATTACTTTTAAAAAAAAGATCGGTGTTATACATGCTTCTTCGATATTTCATTATATCTCCTCCCACTTGACGAGCTTCCACTCATAATAAATAGGCTTCTGCAGCTGCTCGATCAATTTGATCTTGTATTTCCCTTATCCTCTCAGTATGAATCAAGTTGTTTCTAGACAAAAAGTTATTGGCATCATCCAATGTTTGATTATATTGCTTTATCATTTTTTGGCTTCCTATAAGTTGTACGGTCTTCAATTTTTCTTTGTCCAGCTTAGATCTCAATGCTTCTGCTTCAGCTTTATGATCGTTCAACTTTGCCTTTTGCTCTTCATGAATTTTAGTCAAAACCTCAGCTCTTCCCAATTAATCTTTAAACTTAACAATGTCTGCCCGATGCATTTTCAATATAGCTTGTGTCTTGATGGCTAACTCTTCCCAATGCTTAGCTTTCGCCATATAATACGTCATGTCCTGATTAATTGTCTTTTGTGTTTCCAAGTCAGCCTTAGCCTTTATCCAATCTTGACCCACAGAGTCCCTTTCTTCATCAGTTATTTTCCTTACACCCTTTTCTTTGGAGCTGCCGCTCTAAAGACACTCTATGTTCTTCCTTTGCTTTAAGCTCGGCTTGTAATGATTTTACTTGTTTTCTTAATTCTTCTTCATAATTCACTCTTTTCCTTCGAATGCCTACAGATTCAGACACTTCTGCCACATAAGACACTACTTCATTACGCCATTCGGGATACCTTTCACTAACTGTAGGATTCCTTAATCCGGTCTCCTTTTTCACTAGTACCAAAGATTTCCAATCCTGTTTAATGCTCTCCAGCATCTCCATGGTAACTCCTTTGTATACTCTAGTAAATTGAGCTAAACCAACCATTCTTGGGATGCTTTGTATGCCCCCAAATTGTTTTGCAGCTAAAGCAGGCACATAGCTAATATATCCAGTCACTCCAATCAAAGGTACCCAAGGCTTCTTCCCACAACCCATTAAGTATGTTACATTTCTCATTCAATGAGCTCTCCATTTAAAATTGCTTCATGGAATTCCTTGTAATTTTACCCTCCAGTCATCTTCAGAAAAAAATTTCCATTCATTTGATACAAATAACTTGAGTGGCCTGTGATCGAACCACCAAAAATTCTAGAATATTGGTGTCTCGGATTCTATGTGACTTACCATCCAAATGAACAATAATGGAGCACAATATCTCATAGAACCTTTTCCAGTCTTTTGCAATGATTGAGGGACAAAAAAGTTTCAGCCAAGATCGCTGCAGAAGGATTAATTTTGGTCTTCTGACACTCATCAAACAAATTGGTTGCCTCTACACTGACAATTCCGGCAGTTGAAGGACACAAAATCAACCCAAATATTCCCAAAGCCAATATTTTGTATACCTCTAATTTAGCACATGGATTAGACTTTTTAGCAATCAACAACTCTTCTAGTCGTTTCCATCTCAAATCCCCAGAATTATTTTTTTTCTCTATATAAGCTAATTTGCTGGATTCCCAATAGCTTAGCAAGCTCCTCAATAGTATCCTCAATCTTTTGATGAAAGTACACCTTATGTATATTCTCAGGAAATTCTATCAAAACACCGTATTCTTCAATGGTAGGAACCATATCGACATCCCTAAATGTAAAAAATCGATAATGAGGATCCCAAAAATGAATCAGGGCTTTTATGGCTAATGGCAGCACTGGAACATTTAGAAGATGCAAAATTCTCCCATATATCTTAGTAAATTCTATCTCATCAGCCAAGTATTTGGTGAGTGGAAGCAAATGAATGGCATCATTTATTACACATCTCACATCTTTTAGCAGCGATATTCCACTATCATCCAGTCTAGGGCAGTCTCCCTCAGCCATATGCAATGATTCAAATTCAAGCCCATACTCAACAGTGGTGACTTCTTGATTAACGGCCATTTTGTCACCCAAAAAATAATCTTGTAATGAAGATGATATACGTTAAGCTTGCCTTAGTGAAACTTACATAGGGAACAACCTAAAGGGTAAGATCTAGTCATTAAATGCTCAAGGTAAGTTGCTATCTAGTCTTTGAAAGGTCTTTCGCATGCGCAGTGATCTTCCTCGAAAGGTTGCTGTGAGGCTTACAAGTAGCGTGAAGATAGAGGCCCTGAATAATATCAGTTTAGGCATACCAACCACTATCGAGTAAACAATCAAACAAAAGTTGGATGGTTTCACGAGTCATACCCAGGCTAAAGCCATTGGGGTACCGCTACTCTCCCACTTAACTTAAAGTTGATATAGCAGATGTTTATTATGAAATGAGTGGTGTGTGAAGGCATAAATCCATATCCAATATATGTATGATGACATGAACAAATATGGATGCTAAAGCTATAAAAATAAATAAAATAAACCAAATAAAATAAAATAAAAAAACCAAACAACACAACAAGCATTTGTAGCAATTTTAACAAATAAAGACAAAGCTTAGTCCATTGGTCCCAGTGGAGTCGTCATTCTGTCGCACCCGGACATTGCGGCGACCTTAAAAATTATTTTGATTGGAAAAGAATAGATTATTTGGCATCTTGTTGTTTTAGGGGAAAAGGTCTTGTTTAAGGAGTCGCCACCTAGTATTATGGTTACTAGGAACCCTAACTGGTCAACAGAGATTATATGGTACCGGACTGGTTATGCAAAAGGGAAGATATTATCACCCCTTAAACGTCCTGCCTAAGGCAGGCTGCATTGCTGATCTTTGTCATTGATTGCTAACATTTTTGTTGGTTTATACTATGATGGTTTGCGTGTAATATTCCTTACTCTGGCACCAGTGAATATTCAACTATGGATATTTCCAACTCTGGCGTTGGTAAATATTAAGTAGGTATCAAAATGAATAAATTTAAATCATTATTTCTTTTTTTTATTCCTGACTCTGGCGTCAGTGAATAAAAAAATAAAAATTAATTTATTTTTATGCATACATATTATTTTTATTTTTATGTAGCTAAATAAAAGCAAAATTCAATAAAAAAAATTAAAAAACATTTTACATTGGTATTTTTATTCCTAACTCTGGCGTCAGTGAATAAACCAATAAATTTATTTTATTTTATCTTATGTTATTTTTTTATGCACATTTTTTATTTTTATATAACTAAATAAAATACAATGAAATAAATTTATTTTTTTTATTCATTGATGCCAGAGTCAGAATAAAAATACTGATTCAAATTTATTTCATTGTATTTTATTTAGTTATATAAAAATAAAAAATGTGCATAAAAAAATAACATAAGATAAAATAAAATATATTTATTAGTTTATTCACTGACGCTAGAGTCAGGAATAAAAATATTAATGTAAATTTATTTTATTTTGTTTTATTGAATTTTGCTTTTATTTAGCTACATAAAAATAAAAATAATGTGTATGCGTAAAAATAAATTGATTTTTATTTGTTTATTCACTGACGTCAGAGTCAGGAATAAAAAAAATAATGATTTAAATTTATTCATTTTGATACCTACGTAATATTTACCAACGCCAGAGTTGGAAATATCCGTAGTTGAATATTCACTGGCGCCAGAGTCAGGAATATTACACGCAAACCATCATAGTATAAACCAACAAAAATGTTAGCAATCAATGACAAAGATCAGCAATGTAGCCTGCCTTAGGCAGGATTTTTAAGGGGTGATAATATCTTCCCTTTTGCATAACCAATCCCGTACCATAGAATCTCTGTTGACCACTTAGGGTTCCTAGTAACCATAATACTAGGTGGCGACTCCTTAAACAAGACATTTTCCCCTAAAAGAACAAGATGTCAGATAATCTATTCTTTTCCAATCGAAATAATTTTTAAGGTCGTCGCGATGTCCGGGTGCGACAGAATGCGTACCTGTTCTGTTAGAGGCGTTGGAGATGATGGCGAAGCTCTGGCTGGAATGGCTGTTGGTGACTATCACCTGCTTGATACCTTTCCTTCTGCTTTCCCTTTTTGCTCCTGTGCCCACGGTCTGTTTTTGTTTTTCCAACAGATTTTGAGATAATGAAGGAAACGAACGAATGTGCCGGCTTCTGTGGATACTAATTTTTGGGTCGTTTTCTGCAGGGATGAAAGCAATGGTAGAACTGATTCCCCTCTCTATATAAATTTTTTTATGCTCTGTTTTGCTCTGGTTTTTTTCTCCGTCTTTGCTTTGTTTTTGGGTTTTTTTTTCCTTTTTTTTCTTTGTCAACTGTTGGGTATTTATAGGGACCAATCCTCCTTTCCCTTAGCCTAACGTCTCTCCTCCTAATAAGCACGGCTGAGGGAGACGGTTCCTGCTAGGACTCGGACACGAAGCCTAATCCTTATCTCGCCAGGTTATGATTATCATGAAGATAAAGATTGCTTCTCTGTGTTTTAAAAGGACTAGGATGCTGGTGTTTCACACTTTTGTTTCCTTCTTTGCAGGCGAGCGTTCGGTGCTTTGAAGACGAAGATGACGAACAGCGCCTAATTGAAAAGGTGCTGTTTTTTTGGGCTGGAATGGTTATTTCCAATCTGGTCCTTGAAGTTTCTAAATCTTTGCATTCAAACCCCTAGTCTTTTAATTTTCAAGATTTACCCTCCTTAAAATTAAATTAAAAATAAATGGGTCAAAATTGGGTTACAACAATATGGAGGTTGTATGAAGTTAGAGGAAAGAGAGAATTGGAGCTACTAACCGATTTTGGCTGCAAGGAGCAAAGCATAGATCAATGCTACTCTGAATCGGTAAAAAAAATGAATTTGGTAATGATATCAACAAGGAGTAAGCCTCATTGTATGGTAACTTTTCTATACATCATATAGCTGTAATTGTTTTTTTTTTTTTGACAACTTTGCAGTAGTTGCTTTTAAAAATATTTTTTTGTTAAGAAATTTATTAAAGTAATATTTTTTTATTTTTAAAAAATTATTTTTAATATCAACACATTAAAAAGATCTAAAATTAAAAAAAAATGAAAATTTCATGGAACGCGGTTTGCACCGCGTTCCCAAATGGATATAATCCAAGTCAAACCTCAAATCCACACTTCATCCCTGGTTAGCTATTACAAACCTCATTGAAGTGGGAAGTCACATCTTGCTAGGAAGCCTTGTTTTATATTTAGGCTTTCTGTTAGTTGATCATCAATTGCTAATTCTTTAACGGGCACTTCTATGTGAAGGGCTTGAAAGCCGGTCCTAAAGATGAGTTCTTCGCATGGCTGAATGCCACCGTTGAGTGTTTGACTCGCCCTGAGAAGTGCTCTGTAAAGGTTTTTCGTCGAGCGATAAACGGGAGAGGAACAGGTGAAGGTGCTTTGAGTACTAGAGTTGTCGCAACAAGGGCGGAGGTTGACATGAAGGTCATAAAAGATGAGTGAATACTAGCGAAGGAACGGTACTATACCTCTAGGTCGTGCCATTGTCAAGGACATCCATGATGACTATGAAAAACTACTTCTAGAATTAGTGGGACATGAATATGCCTAAGCTGTAATATATTTCAGTACATGATTCTGTTACAAGACAATTATGACTGAATTAGCTTTCTCCCTTATATTATTTCATTAATCTGAGCACATATATAGAGATACAAGGAACTATTTTAGGAAGCTATTCAATGCCTTTACAATATTTTCAGCTACAATTATGTTTGTCTCTTGAGGGAAGAGATTCTTAAATCTAAGCTGGCTAATTGCGTAACTCACGCCAACATTTCCCTTCAAGTTGGTGAGTAGATGTCCCTAACACCAAACTTGTCAAGTAAGTTATAAAAGTTTCTATAAGAAACCGTCTTGGTAAGAATGTCAGCCAACTGATTTTTAGATTTGACAAAAAGGAACTGAATAATCTTTTCTTCCAAGTTCTGCTGATGAAATGTCGGTCTACCTCCACGTGCTTGGTGCGATCGTGTTGAATAGGGTTGTGAGATATGTTGATGGCAGCTTTATTATCACATAATTAATTCATTGCAGAGTCAGGAGGGAAACCGACCTCTGTTAGTAAACTTCTAAGCCAAATAAGCTCACACAATCCTTTCGCCATGCCTCGAAATTCAGCTTCAGCGCTAGACAGTGCCACTACCTTTTGTTTTTAACTCCTCCATGTAACTAAGTTTCCTCCCATGAATGTAAAGTAGCCTGAGGTATATTTTTTATTCAGGATATTCCCTACCCAGTCCGTGTTCGTGTACCCCTTAATTTTTAGATAGGCATTCTTGGAGAACATTAGTCCTTTTCCTGGTGATGACTTTAGATAGTGAAGGATTTGAATTACAACACTCATGTGGTCTTCACTCGGATTATGCATAAACTGGCTTACTACACTAACTGCGTAGGCAATGTCTGGACAAGTATGAGATAAGTAAATGAGCTAGTCTATGATATCTCGCCTTATTTGCTTGCACCTGATCCGAATATGCTCCAAGCCTATGGTTCTGCACAATCGGTGTATCCATAGGTTTACACTCGAGTAATCCTACTTTTGTCAATAAGTCTAGTACATACTTCCGTTGAGAGAGAAATATGCCCTCTTTTGACCTTGCCACCTCTATTCCTAGAAAATACTTAAGTCCTCCCAGGTTCTTCATTTCAAATTCAGTAGACAATTGCTCTTATAGCCTTGAGATCTCCTTGTGGTCATCTCCTGTAATTATCATATCATCCACATAGACTATTAATGATGTCACCTTGCTTTGTCGATGCTTCAAGAAGAGAATGGTCTGAGTTGCTTTGATGATAGCCATACTTCCTCATAGCTGAACTATCCAGTCAAACCATGCTCGTGGTGACTGTTTTAGTCCATACAATGCCCTCTCCAGTTTACAAATAATTTTGGTCTCAGCAGATCCTGTACATCCTGGCGGAATATCCATGTATACCTCCTCGTCGAGGTCACCATGAAGGAAAGCATTTTTACGTCTAGTTGATGTAGTGGCCAGTCTAAATTTGCTGCAAGAGACAGTAAGACTCGAACGGTATTCTGTTTAGCTACTGGTGAGAAGGTTTCTATATAGTCTATGCCATACATCTGGTAAAACTTTTCGCCACTAGTCTCGTCTTGTATCAGTCAATTGATCCATCTACTTTATATTTTATAGAGAAAACTCATTTGCATCCCACTAATTGTTTTCCTTCCGGTAATGGAACCAACTTCCAGGTATTATTTTTCTTCAAGGCTTCTAGCTCTTTTTACATTGCTTTTGCCCACTTTGGATCAAATAACGCCTCCTCAACACTGTTGGGAATATGGCAGAAGGATAGTGTTTAAGTGAAGTCTTGAGCAACTTGGAGAGACCTTGAGTGGATACATAATTTGTAATTAGGTATTTGGACTTTCTTTCTTCTTTGGGGAGTATCTATTCAGTGGTTTCCCACAATTGTGTCTAAAAGGCAACACATAACTAGTAGAAGGATCCAGAATATTAGCATGTAAAGTTGCAGTAGGAGTACTCACCTCAATGACATTCTCAGTAGGAGAAGGGTCTTTGAGTACTAAGGAATAAGGGGACTGTAATTCATTTATAGGTTCTTCATTTCTCAATTCGATATGCTTAATTTTTTGTTGCAATTCATCCTCTCTATTTCCAGTTCCATGTTCAGTGCTACTATTAACAGTTCTATGCTCAGTGTCATGCTCTGGTTGAACCTCGTGCAGTTCATCCTCTCTATTTCTAGTTCCATGTTCAGTGTTGCTATTAACAGTTCTATGCTCAGTTTCATGCTCTGGTTGTACCTCGTGTAGTTCATCCTCTCTATTACCAGTTTTATGTTCAGTGCTGCTATTTCCAGTTCTACGCTCAGTGTCATGCTCACATGACCTATAGGGGCCATCAACCAATTCGACTCTTCTACTTGAGTAATCTCCCCCTGAAGTGAAGAATTAGGTACAAGTGAAAGTAAAAAAACTTCGGACTCAAGGAACGTAATGTCCATGGTTGTATAAGTTTAGTTTGTTTTGAGGTCATAGCATCAGAAGCCTTTTTTATGCAACCCATTCCCTAAAAATAAGCACATAATGACACATAGTTCCAGTTTTGTGCGTTGGTTCTTGTGGAGGTGGACAAAAACAACACACCTGAAGATTTTAGGAGGAAGCATCAATATTGAAGGGATGGATATGTAAGTAGATAGGATTTGTAAAGGGGATTTAAAGTGGAAGATTTTAGATGGCATACGGTTGATTAAGTATACAGCGGTAGCCACAGCATCCCTCCAATAGCAACTTTGCATCGTTGCTCTAATGAGCAGAGCACGAGCTGTTTCTAGTATATGTCAATTTTTCCTTTCGACGATACAGTTCTGCTGTGGTGTTTGGGAGCATGAGGTCTCATGGAGGAGGCCATGTTGCTGGAAATAGGCTTGAAATCTTTGGTTGATGAATTCACCACCATTATTGGAACGAAAAATTTTTATCTTGGAAGAGAATTGAGTCTAAACCATGGCATGAAATGCTTGGAAAACAGAAAAAACTTCATCTTTGGTTTTAAGCTAATAGAACCACGTCATTCGAGTGCAGTCGTCGACAAAAATTACAAACCAACAGTGACTAGAGGAAGTAGTTATCGGGGATGGTCCCCACACATCTGAGTGTATCAACACAAATGGAGTATTAGTTTTATTCAAGCTAACTGGATAAGAAACTCATTGGCTTTTAGCCTTGATGCATGTATCACATGTAAGGTTGGCATGTTGCAACCGTGAAAACAGAGATGGGAGTAGATGTCGGAGATAGCCAAATAATGGGTGCCCCAAGCGCTTATGCCAGAGCCAAATATGTAGTTCATGACTACTGGTTTGATGGTGCATGTGATTTGTTTTGCCTAGGCTGAAGTCAACAAGGTAATATAGTCCCTCCTCTTAGTACCACGCCCAATAATCTCCTTGTTGAGAACATCCTGAAGGAGGAAAAAGGTAAAGTATATCAGTATAACACAATTAAGTTCTTCAGTAACTTGACTCATAAACATCAACTTGTTAGAGAGTTAAGGAACAAGAAGTGTGTGAGATAAGGAGAGAGAAGGAGATACGGACACGGTCTCAGCCCCTGTGATTGGGTACGTTGCCCCATTGGTATTGGCAATGCAAGTCCTCCTTAACTGAGTTGTGTTAGAGAAGTCATGTGGATCATATGTCATATGATCCGTTGCTCCGGAGTCGATAATCTAAGCATCATCATGTTGAGTAGTGGAGCTGGAAAAAACATAACCACAATTAACTTGATCTGGGATGAAGGTAGAAGATCTAACCAATGGAACAAGGGATGGGTGAGAGTTAGTTGTGGCTATTGTTGCTCTACCCGGGACGTCTGCAGATGCAGGAGCATTTTGTTTCTTTTGGGCTTGTAATTCATGCCACTAGTCTGGATAGCCATGCAATTTGAAACAGGTGTCCTGAGTATGTTTTATACTCCCACAATGAGTGCATTTGTTCCCATCAGAATGGCCTTTGGATGGTGAGGATGATCCAGGTTTCAGCAAGATTAGTGGCTAACTAGATCTCACGCCTTTGATGGCCATAACAGCCCCACTAGTCACTGCTTCTACTCTCAATACCATCACAAAATGTCTAAGATCTTCCCTTCAAATGTGAGCATATGTCTACTCAATTGAAGGGAAGGGTTTCATGCGAAGAACATCGCTTCGAACATGATCCAGTCGATTATCTAGTTTGTCGAGAAACATGTACACTCGCTCCTCTTATAGGATGGAATTGTATCTTTGTATGTCAGTAGTGCATTCCATTGGATTTGGTCGACGAAAGTCACTATCTAGCCACAAACCATGTAGGTTGTTATAGTATTTCTCTATAGATCCACCTACTTGTTTCATTCGAGATACACGACGTCTGATTTCATATACTTGCGAGGTGTTCGTTCCATCAAAGTATGTTATGGCAGCAGAGTCTCATACCTGTTTAGTTATTGGATAGCGAATAAAGTTCACAACCAAGGAATGGTCCATGAAGTTGATCTACCAACCTTTCACCATGGCATTCTCAGTGCGCCACTTACAAAAGAAAAGGGTTTGTTTCTGGTGGTTGGGGGTAGTCTTCATTGATGTATCCTAGTTTGTCTTTTCCAGAGATGTACATCTCCAAAACCTGAGACCATAACCCATGGTTTGATCCATCCAACCTGATGTTGCTTGGAACCATTGGGGAATCATTGGTAGGGTCTGGACCTTTGTGAAGACCTCTGTCATTTTTTATGTCAGATTATCAAGGATAGTTTCAGTCGAGTCAGCCATGGAGACCAAGTAAAAAGAAAAAACTTGACCTTTGCCTAGTCAAAAAACAGGAAACACAATATCTTGCTCTGATACCATGACAGAATTAGCTTTCTTTCTTGTCTTATTTCATTAATCTGAGTACAAGATATAGAGATACAAGGAAGTATTTTAGGAAGCAATTCAATGCCTATACAATATCTTCGGCTACAATCATGTTTGTCTCTTGAGGGAAAGGATTCCTAAATCTAAGTTGGCTAATTGCTTAGCTCACACCAACAAATTAGTCTATCAGTGTGTCTTTCCTGTTTTGCCTTGCTACTTCTTCCTCTCTTTTTTTTTGTTAATCGTGGGTGTTCTAGTCAGCTTACACATACCTCGACTAATCCCTTTAGGCCCTGAAGTTAACGACTATATAAGCTTTCAGTGATCCTGAGATTTGTAATACTTAAATTAATAACCTCTAAAGAATAAATTTAGAATCTAACCAGTTAAATTATACACCCCTCATATTATACCTTGCTACTTCTGGTTTTCTTAGTTGTGTGATGTGGTCTATTGTCAATCTTGTCACTTGCCCATCTCCATCTCCTGGTTTTCAAGTGGTCAATTAATAAAATATTTGTCTTTTAAAAAGTCCTTAATAAGGTAGCACTCCTCCCTCGTTCATGAATTACCTATTTCAAATCGAGTAATATTCAAGCTCGTAAAATTTAATTGTATTAATAGTTATTTTTTAAAGTAATTTTTATTAAAATAATATTTTTTATTTTAAAAAAATTATTTTTGATATTAATAAATTAAATCGATATAAAAATATAAAAAAATTGAAATTTTTTTCAGAACACTTAAAAAAAATAGTAAAAACAACAACTTGAAAAAGCTTTCCAGCTGGCGGATGCTCACTAATTCAATAGGAGACAGCAATTGAACAGTGAAGGTATATTTTTGTCTTGCTTTTGATATTCTAAGCGGATTCTATCATCATATCCACTATGCAATCTAACCACAAAAAGCTTCAGCCACCTCGTTTTCATATTCAAAAATCAACTAAAAAGAACAACCTTTTCATCCATGCATACCAGGTTGTCTTGCTAAAGAGACTAAAACAGATGGAAGGCATCAACGTATCTATCCTAGCAAACAAGGATGAGAGATAACAGGAAGATAATCCAGCCCTCCCCAAGTTACAAAGCTTTGGGAACAAGAATCCCCAGGTTCGTACCATGTGTCGACGTATATTACAAGCTGTCTAGAAAACCAGGCAGCAAGAGGACGAAAAAACAACGCATGTTCTATCTGCATCATAAACTATTGGAATTAGATAACTTTCCACTTTCGCGCTTTCAGAATCATGGAGGCCATCCAGACCCAAAGAGCCCAAGTTGTGCACTTCTCGACGGAATAGCAGTAGCAAAATGTGTCTGACGTTCAACAGCTAACAGTCCTAACAAAACTCATTCGTAGCTCTGAATGAACAACACTCCTTCCTACACTTGGATATACATCATTTTCCTCAACATTGTCGACTACCTCACTCTTTCAGAAGCTTGAATGCTTTCTGGGCCTGATTTGAACTTTTTATATTCCCACTAGAAAAGTTTTTATTTCATGTAGATTGAGTTTTTATAAGGGTATACTTAGAATTCTTCAAGATTAATTTATCATTCATCCTTAATCTCTTTTAATCATATTAATATTTCATGTTAAAGAGTTTATGTTGGAGAATAAATTCTAATAAATTTTTAATCATAAAAATGAGTGAATTACATTTTTAATTTGATCACAAATTTGTCAATTAACCAAGTTTGTTGACTTAACTTTGATGAAATTTGAAATTATTTTAGTTTATTTTTTAGAATAAAATAACATTGTTTGGATATAAATTTAAAAAAAAAAGTCCTTGGAATTAATTAACCTTGTCATGTCATGTCGCATCTATATCTGATCAAGGCAGCCAAATTTAATTGAAGCCTAGAATGAGTTTAATAACTATAAAAATGATTTAATTATCTGTAACCCAATAATAATTATTCTTAAGTTTCTTTCAATAACAGCTACACATGCCAATCCCAAAAACAAAGACCTTCCTCCCATTGGATATATAAAGGAGACAATGCGGGGTAGCTCCCTCTCCTTATAGGTATTTTTTATATATATATAATTTTCAAGCTTGTTTATTCCTCCTCTTATGCTTATTAAACATGCATGACATAGCAAGTTTACCTGTCATTCCAAAACTTATTTCAGGTTAAGTTTTATTTTAAACAGGATAACTAGGTTGATTTTGTAAAGACAATTCCAATAATTTTAAAAAAGAAAATTATCCAAAACAATATTATTTTATTTTAAAAATTAAAATTATATTATTTTAATTTGAGTTAACGACAGACCTACAATACAGTACGACTGTAAAACCCCGAGACTGGCATGATAACCATGCCTGCTGCTGATAGTGAACTCCGCTCTCCTGACTCGATAAGACAAAGAAAATAGTTCATCAGAATGAATCCCAAACAATTAACAATGGCAAATATAATCCTAAGTACAAAATGAAATCTGGTCAACAGCCCAAGTACTTCACTAAAACAAGCACTGAAAAAACACGAGTATGGACACACAAACCAATTAGCAGACAGTCCACAACACTGTTTGGCGTGTTAAGACCTAAAATATAATTCCCAAAACCCACAATGCAAGGTCAAAATAATACTGGAACACATTCCCACTAGCAATGAACACAACCAGACACTGCGTGATAAAATAACGGGGTTAGACCTAATAAATTAAACCAGGGCAATGCTGCTCTCGCCGCCAGGGGGCTTGCGTACGCCACCTAGGAAGTCTCGAGACTCTACCTTCCCATCAGCAAATATATCATTGCCGCTCATCTCTCGCAATTTTGCCACACTCAGAGGTTTCTCTGCAGATGATGGAGGAGCATCACCTTTGAATATGTCATTTCCAGAAAGTTCATTGAATTTCTGATTATTAATTTTCTTTGCTGTCTTCACTACTGATTCCTCGCTAGGCTGCTGACCTCCAACAGGCTAAAAAATTCCAGCAAAACACATAACCAGTTAGGCTTTAATTCAAACCTACAGAGCAGGTCAGTCCTGCTGCAAGGAAATTATATAATTCCTCTAGTAAACAAAGTCCATTTATTTAAGCAGTCATCCTAAGCTTAGGCGAATATAACCTAAAATTTAGAACAATAAATCTTTGGCCTGCATGTATGACAACCATTACCATGTCCCCCAACCAATTCATTTGGTCAATTAAATTCCCTTGCAAAGCAAGAGAGGAAAAGGGATTGGGAGAAACCAGAACACTTTGCTTATGCATCCACACGAACTCAAATTATAAAGATTGATAGAAGCACTTACATCATGCGGAGACGGTTCACCCAATTGGATGCTTTCTTGCAAAGCCAAAGCACGCACAGTTGTCGGCCGTGGTAAAATTTCAGGAGGGGGTGCAAAGATGTCATGTCCACTGAGCTCTTTGGACTTGGCATCGGAGATCTGCTTCTTCAACTTGGCATCGGATTCACTTTCTAAGTTTCCACTTAACTCCCGTTGTTTTGCTACCTCGGGCAGAGTAGTAGGCTTTTTGGGAGAAACACTATCATCCTCTGCAAATGAAATGTGACTGATTCCAGCAATTGCTTGCTGGCAATTCCCGAAATCAAAATACAGAAACACAAGTCATCATATCATTTAGCAAAATTACTTTAATGTGGGCAAAGAGTGGTGCGTAAGCTAGATGAAAATTAACCAAGAACAATGTAATAGGTACCTGGTACATTCGCAGTCCTGTTTTGCTGTTAGGAATGGGGTTGGCACTGCCAGATTCGGCAGTATCATCTTCTCCATTGGCTGCAAAAATGCCACTGCCAGTCATCTCCTTCATTTTATACCCAGAACAAGGTTTCCTGAAAATTTCAAAGCCAACCAATTCAAAGACCTCACATGGAAACCTCAAAACAATGAACAACAACAAGGTGCAGAATGACTGTACATCACTGCAGTTTTTTTAGTATCAGAAAACAGAGATTTTGACAACCCCACAGCCATCAAAGACTCCATCACTTAATTTTCTACGAAGAAAACAATATTGAAAATGGTTGTTTCAATATTTTGAAATAAACCTAAAAAACTAGAATTGTTAAAAGCAATATCAATGACTTTAAAAAAACTCGGTAGAGATTATTATACTACTTCAATGAGAATATTGGCAAAGAGTAACATAAAACTAGAGAGGATTGCAAGTCAAAAAGAACAAATATTAGAAGTAAGATGTGTAAAACAAAATTTTTGACACAGACCTTATGAGTAAACATATTTTTTAAGCTCTATGAAATCTAATGGAAATGTATGTTTCAACAGATCTAAGGACAACAAGATGGATTAATCACGCACAAAATGGTTCAAATTCAACAGACAGTAACTAGAATTATATATCGCACAAAATGGTTCAAATTGAACAGAAAGTAACTAGAATTATATATAAGACCCCCATTGTGCGAAAAAATAATAATAATGACAACTCTTCCAATTTTAGACAAAAAAAAAATCTTTTCTTTCTCCGTTTCTTATCAAAGCCAAATTTAGATAGTTTATAATGGAAATAAAGATGAATTATTAAGATCCATGAAAAGTAACGGGACAGAAAAAACAAAATAAGGCAGGCAGATCTCACCGTTTATTTAAGCTCTCGAACTCCTCCTCGGTAACTTGGCCTCCAAACACCACCTTACTGATCCCATCTGAAGGCTATAAATCAATCACCAAAAAAATTAATCAACTAACAAGTTAAGAATTTAAAAAAGAAAGACAGAAAGAAAAAAGGGAGCGACCTGGTGGGACCGAGTAGGGCGAGGAGCGGAGCCAACGGAAGGAGAATCAGGTGGCGGAGTCTCGGACCACGTGAGCAGATCTGCAGTGGAAGTGTGTGGTTTCCTAACCGGAGTGCTCCTCTCCATTATTTAAAAAAAAAAGAAAAAAAAAGAAGGTATTTAAGAATGGTTGAACTAGAAAGAACAGCTGTTCGCTTGCCTTTTCAGACAGTATGAAGGTGTATAAGAGGAGAGTGTCTCCCCTTGGTTTTCCCGTGTGTCTTTCAGGGAGAGAAAATGGATGGATCTGAGGGAAATGACTACGATGTCCTTGATGCTGGTGACCTGATCTCTACTCTAGAATTTTCTGTTTTTATGGTTGGCTTAGCTTTCTGAGAGAAGGGGATTTTAAGAGAGAGAGAGAGAGAGAGAGCGAGCGGGCAGAGGGTAGTGTAGTAGCTACTCTTTCTTTCTTCCTCTGTTTTAAAAGCAAAGAGAAAGAAAAAAAAAATATAGAGTTAAAAATGAGGCTTGGATGCACAGTTGTTGTTGGGTTTTTTTTATTATTATTATTACTATTTAATTCTTTCTCCAGTGCTAAATTTGAATTTCGTACCGCCCTGGGATTTTTCTTTCCTCTGCTTAGCATGAGCGTTTTCCGTTACGGCCAGATGACGGTTTTGAGCCGGCGACAGAGATTATTTTCCGTTTTCCAAACTGCGTTCACATGCCATTATTTACGTTAGAACTGATAATTGATATTT
>Ga0325400_1001272_pt1 | contig 20522 bp, 9 predicted proteins | sample PopdelMetagenome_2_FD_205662 | JGI IMG/M metagenome (GOLD analysis project Ga0325400, IMG submission 205662) | Populus deltoides microbial communities from Bellville, Georgia, United States - Xylem-PdKOR-R1 | ecosystem: Host-associated > Plants > Phyllosphere > Stem > Wood/Secondary xylem...
ATATATATATATATAAAAGAGCCAGAAAAGTGTGCAATGAAAATTGATTTGAATAACCTGTTGAGTTGAAACAGAAAATCTCTCAATTAGAAAAGGAAAAAAATAAATAAATTCAAGAATCATAATCACACGTAACTTAGGCCTGAAATCAATCAGGTCAGTTTGGAGGACTCCAACGCTTACAGAGACAATAGCGTACTTGGCTTTGTAATTGGAACCATCTTCAGCTTTGACTGCAACTCCATCCTTCGTGTATATTATCTCTCAAACTACCTGAATTAGAGTTTCAAACACAAATGTACCTCAGGATTATTACCTTGCGTATATGATGTAGCTCAAACTGCCTATGGCTGAGTGCATTAATTCAAGATCCCAGCCAAATGTGCTTAAAAGGTTACATTATTTAGCTGGAGTCTGGGGTCGCTAGCTTTTCAAAGAGGACAAGAACTGCTTAGCAGGATATTGAACTACAATCTCAAAGCCCCTGGGATCTGCTACAAATTAGGTAGGGGTCCTCTCCGGGGTCCAGGAACTCATCTCGAGGGTATTTGCGCTTCAAACTTGTCACTTTCGGTGGCTCTCCATCTTCGTAGTCATTGTGATCTTTCACCATTTCAAGTGGGGTTTTCGGCTCGCTGCAGCCATGTCCATTACTCTTCAATTGAGATGAAGAAGCTTAGTTTCAGGAAAAAAAAAAAAAAAAGGGAAGGTTTTTACCGTTAAAATAGCCGCTGCCTTGCCAATATTGAGATATCAACAACCTTCTTGACTCGGGTAGAGGAAAACTCTGCGCAGAAGTCATCCCTAGCTACAGCGATTTTGGAGGTTACAGTAGCTGTTTCGGCGATTTAAAAATTTTAAAAATATATTAAAATAATATATATATTTTTTAAATATTTATAATATTTGTACATTAAAATAGTATAAAAACATAAAAGATATTAATTTTTAAAAAAAATCATGAAATGTTAATTGCACGCAACCTAAAAACCAACCTCAAAAACCTTTTGTCTCCGATCTCCATCAACTTTTACTTTTTCGGATATAGGACGCCACTTTAGAGTAAAAAAGATGCTTGTAATGGTGATACATTGATTTCACTAGTTATAGTTAAGATGATCATTAAGAAAAGAAGAATATTAAAGACGAGTTGTTATAATTTAATCACTCTTGTTTAAAGGTGATTGATGCTAGATTATCATTGTCATCGAGGGAGGTTTTGAGCTTGAGGTTGTCGGCCATTTCTAATACCGGATTACAAAAAAACTAGTTTACACTATATATTCATTAAATTAGGTTTTCATTGTTCTTCAACCATCATTAATGGTTGCTTCTGGAAAAGATATTTGAAAATATGGTATTATTTTATTTTTAAAACATTTTTATTTAAATATATATAAAAATAATATTTTTTTATTTTTAAGAAATTATTTTTAATATCATCATATCAAAACGATGATCTGAAAGTAAAAAAATTAAAATTAAAATTATTTTAAAAATATTTTAAAATACAAAAACAAATCATTATAATACTAAGTGTTTTTGCTGCTGAAATTCCTGAAAAGTTACCCACATACAATTACCTTGTGTAAAATCTATATAGGTTTTTTAAACCCCGACACCCCCGCTAAAAAAATAAAATGCGCCGTGAGTGTTGTTTTTTACCCGCATGACGTGTGAGTCTAAATTCAAGAAAAACCTTTCATACCGTACAAAAGTAAAAGTGCAAGCCTAAATGTATGCACATATCTAGAGCCATTGGTTCGGTTTTTTTTCGAAGAAATGACAACCTGACATTCCGGCTCCAATTAAGAAGAAATTTTTGGGTGTTTATTAATGTATTTTATAGTGTTTTTATTTTAAAAATATATTAAATAATATTTTTTTATTTCTAAAAATTTATTTTTGACGGTAATACATTAAAACAATTTAAAAATAATTTTAAATAAAAAAACTGCACTTTTAGATAAGATAGAAAAGAATAACAATCATCTTTGCCAAGAGCTTCATTGTTATGCAATGAGCTATTAGTATCTGGCTTGAGTTGCGAGGTTAGGTTACGCCCCTTAGAGTATCTCTAATCGGAGAGTTAAATGAAGAGCTAAATTCAAAAAAATATCCTTTTAATTTTTGTTTTTTTTTTTAACAATTTCAACAGCGTAGGTAAATAAATAACTAAAATAGCTATTCAACATGTGCAAAGTCATTTCTAAATGTTTCTGTAAAAATTACCAAATAAAATTACCGTTGCCAATACAATTTTTTTTCTTTAAAAACAAATGGAAAGAAACTTGTAAATTTTAAAATCTTGTATTGTGCCTCACCCTTCTCTCAAATTTAGAAAAATAAGAATCAATTATTCTCCGGTTAATTAATAACATCGCTTGTGTTAATTAGCTGAAATTAAAAGTATGTTTATTTAAAAGTTTTCTATTTTCTCTTTTATATTTGTCGATTTTTTAGACCTTTTGTTGTTAATTTGATATTTGTGATGATTTTTATTTCTTTGTTATTTCATGTTTTTGATATGGGTTAAGGAAGATATTTTTTTATTTATGTTGTTATCTTTGATAAAATTAAGAGGAAGTAATAATGATAGCTGATATTGATAAAAATATAGAGTGACATATTTAAAATTTATTTTTGATTATCTGTTTTAATTTGAGGTTAATTATATTTTATCTTGTTGAAAATACAATTAAACTAGTATATCAATCCTCTTTTAGTTCCAAAAAATGGTCAAATTATAATGTTAGAACAAGTAGGAGGCATTGCTTATTATTAATTCACATGTATGAAAACTACAAAATTGTTAGACATTGAATGTGTGCTTCTTTTACACTCTCTTATAAGGTTTTAAGTTGAGTTTTTTTTTTTTTTTTAATGTAGATGGATTCAAATTTTCCAAGCTCTTTTACCAACTTTCTTATGAGTGAGTCAGAAGATATTATCTTTCAACCAAGTGATTCTAATCAATTAATTGATGACTTAACATACTCGAATTTAAATGTCCATACAATAAAAAAATCACAAAGAAGTAAAAACTTCTTATCAGAGGAAGATTGTTTACTTGTCTCTGTTTGGCTAAATACAAGCAAAGATCTAATTACAGGAGTTGAACAACAAACAAAATAGTTTTGGGCTCCAGTACATGCTTACTTTGCAGAGAATGGAGAAAACTTGAATAATCGTTCCCAAATAAGCATCTCAAGTAGATGACATGAAATAAATAGAGAAGTCGGTAAATTTGTTGGATTTGTTACTCATATTGAAAATCGTCAGCAAAGTGGAATGACCGAAGAATCAAGGGTAATTTTAATCTTCATTTTCATGTTAAATTAATTAGCACATATTTTAACATTATTTAATTTCCCTAATTTTTTACCAGATTAATGATGCTCGACAAATGTATGCTTCTTGCGTTGGCAAACGATTTCAACTAGAACATTGTTAGGTTATCTTAAGAAAAGAACCTAAATAGCAATTTGAGCATGCAAGTCAACATCAAGGGTTAAACAAGAAACAAAAAAGTCATGTCAATGCAAGTTCGGCTTCATCAGCTCCATCTACCCCTGATTCTGTTAGTTTAGGAGAAGACAGTGAATTGTTGATTTATCAAGATAGACCAATTAGTCAGAAGGTTGCAAAGGAACGACTTAAACGTAAATAAGGAAAAGCTAAAGTTGGGGAGGCAACTGTAACAAATCTCTTACAACAATTCAGGGATACTCTAGTTGAAATTGAGGATCAGAAGAAACAAGACAGAAAAATTATGTTAGAGCAACAAGCTATGATCAACAAAGTCAAGAGAAACAAGAATTGGACAGGATTGAGAAAGAAGAACAAATTATAAAAATAAATATTTCTAATTTGGATTCAATTTCTGCAGTATATTTTCAAAATAGAAAGTTAGAAATTATGCAAAAGAGGGGTTTTAATTTTTAATTAACTAGATTTATTTATTGTTTAATGTAATGTATTTTTAATTAAATATGTAGAAATTTCTTGGTTATTTTAAATATATTGTTATAAAAGTGGTAACAATTCATAATACTTTTTTGAAGTTCTTCTAACACTTAACAACAATAAGTATGATTAATTAACTTAAAAGATAACAACCATAATGAAAAAAAAAACATAAAAAACTTGAAACTTATGATGACATAAGAAGTTCAAATCTAATGATTATACTCGTTACCATATTGTTCCCATAAATGTTCAATCAAATCTTCTTATAGTTGAGAGCTAGTTACTCTATCCCTGATTCGATTATAAGTTTGAAGAAAATCATGTAGTTCTAGTATTTCACCATGTGACACTGATATAAAAGAATTGACTTCACGTTCATGCATTATTATGTAAGCTTTCATAATATTTGCAAGCGTTTCTTCATCCCAGTATCAAACAGGTCCACGTATAATTGCAAAACGAGATTGGAGCACCCTAAATGCCTGCTCTACATCCTTTCTTGCAGACTCTTGCTTACTTGCAAAATATTTTCTCTTTGCTCCTAATGGCCTTGGGATTATCTTAACAAAGGTTGACCAATTAGGATAAATCTCATCTGCTAAATAGTATCTCATTGTATATTCATGCCTATTAATTGTATAATTGACAGGACCAGTATGACCTTCAGCAAGTGTAGCGAAGATAGGTGACCGATCAAAAACATTAATATCATTTAATGATTCGGGCATTCCAAAAAAGGCATGCCATATCCAAAGATCTTGTGAAGCCACCGCCTCTAAAATTATAGTTGGTTCACGACAATGACCAGTATACATCCTATGCCATGCAGTTAGGCATTCTTCCATTTCCAATGCATATAGTCAATGCTCCCTAACATCCCTGAAAATCCACGCTGCTCTCCAATCGATAATAATAGACAAATATCGGCCTCGATTGGTGCCCTTAGATACCAATCACCAAAAACTTCTACGATCGCTTTAACGAAAGCTCTAAGATTTTCTATCGCAGTGCTTTCTCCAATTTGAAGATATTCATTAGTAAGATCTGCAGGAATACCATATGCAAGTATTCTTTGAGCTGCAGTTACCTTTTAAAGGTAAGATAAACCAAGAATACCAAGAGCATTTGTCCTTTGTTTGAAATATGGATTATGAGCTTCCACTGCATTTGTGATCCGTAGAAAAAGACAACGACTCATCCTAAATCTTCTTTGAAATTGACTTTCAGTGAATTTAGGATTTTCAGCAAAATAATCATTATACAACCTTAACTCACCTTCCTTTCTATTACGATTGACAATATTGTGACCAAGAATAAAGCCACGATACCTTGTTCTCCGCCATTGATTATTGGATTCTTCTTCAACAACCACAACGGTAGCAACTTGAAAAGCGAACACAGGAGTGCCATCATCAAAATCAAAAGCATCATAAAAATTAAAATTAGAATGATTCATGATGAATTTTAATGAAATATAATAAAGATTAGAGAGAAAAAATGTTAAGGTATATGAGAATATTTATAGATAGATTATTTTTTCAAATTTTGAAATCTTAAAATGTTGACAGTTATTTTTTCAAAATTTTAAAATTTAAAATATTGGCGGTCATTTTTTCAAAATTTAAAATTTAAAATTTTAAAATTTAAAATGTTGGCGGTTATTTTTTTAAAGCTTGAATTTTTTTTAAAAAAATTGAAAATCAAAATTTAAGATATTGACGGTTTTTTTCAAAGTTTGAATTTGAATTTACTTTTAAAAAAATAAATTTTTAACAGTAACATATAAAACTGAAAATTAAAAATATTCATATAAATAAATTTTAAATTTAATTTTAAATTATATCTTTTAATTTTCATATTACATCATTAATTTTATATTACTTTTATAAATTACTCATATTAATTATATAATTAATAACATCATAATTATATTATATAAGAAATATCTAAACTAGTTATATAATTATATTAAAATTAATTCAACATGAAATATATTAAAATATAATTTATTTTTCTAAATAGTTTTTTTATCATTAGAATATATATAATAAAAAACTATATTTATACTATTTAAAAAATTATTTTATCAATTTAGCATTTTGCATAAGATGCAGGGAAGATTTTGTACAAGTTCTCGCGTACCTTTTCCCTTCACTGTGGATATAATTAATTAATTGATAATACCGATTAATTAAGGAATATTTGTTAAATAAATTCACGTTTTATCTACTATTAATTATTTTTCATACTTACAATCTGATTTTTTATGATATTATGAAGGGTGTGTCCTTTTCAGTACTGAAAATCTTTGTGTTACGCACGAGCCAATTATTGCATGGAGCAAATATTGTGGAAAAGATTCTGAAAGTGGAATTTGAGTAATGTTGTCAATTCGTTAATATTTAATTATAGCAGTCATGTCAAGCTAAAGGCAGACATCAATACTTTCAAAAAAAAAAGTAAAAAAAAAAAATCTTTTTAGGCTTTAGCTGTCATTTCGATTTTTAAAGTAAATTATAAAGATAGCAGATAGCGAATCTCCTGTTTTTCTTTGTTTTGATAATAAGACAAGATATCTAATCATTCTGATGCAGCCTTTCCATCGTTTACTGACTGTTTGGTTTTATTTTATTTTATTATTATTGTGAAAATTATATTTTAAAATATTTTTATTTAAAAATATAATAAAATAATATATATTATCATAGTAGCACAAAGCATGGTTATTAAATTTGGTCAAGAGTTGATCTAACCAAGAGATCAGGGTCCGAGTCACATATGTTGACTCGGATTAATCCAGAAAAAATTAAAAAAAAAGTAACATTTTAATAAAAAGTTAGGAAATATTTTCATGTGGATGTATGCTATATATGGCTATCTCACATGAAAAAATTAAGAACACTTGATGTGCATGTAGTTTATATATATAGTTATCCCATTAAAAAAATTAAAAAATAATACATGTGAATGAAGACAATGTATATATCTATCTCACATGGAAAGTTCAAAAACATTTCTTGTGAACGAAGGCTATATATATATATCCTCTATGAAAAAATTAAAAAACATGCCATGTGAATGAAGGCTATAAATATAGTTATCTCATATGGAGAAGTTAAGAAACATTTTATATGGATGTAAGCTATAAATATAGTTATCCCACTTGAAAAACATTAAGCAGCATTTCATAGGGTTAGAAATTAAAAAAAAAAAATGAGGCCAAGTGTTTACAAATTAATTTTATTTTTTTGTTTATTAAAAAAAATTGGGTCTTATCTAGGTTGTGCCAGATCACTTGAGTTTCGAGTTGACCTGACGTGTTACTTGAGTTTGACTTGACGTGTCACCCGAGTTTGATCAGGTCATTTGCAAGCCCAAGATTTTACCATTTGAAACTCAACTAAGGCCCCGAGTCACCTAGGTCAACTCGTCAAGTTAAGCTGGATTTCATATCCATGTCACGAAGTAATTTCTAAACTAGCACCATTAAAAACATATTTCTTAATCTAACATAGCACCATAAGTTGCATATGTATAATATGCATAACCTATTAAAACATACATGTACTATATACGTGTTCACTAGTCGTGCATGTAGCAGATGCACGACCACCGATAAAAAATGTAGTATATATGCGACCTCAGACAATGCAAACCTTTATGGTTTCTCATCCCTTCAACTCTTTGTCAAATAAAACACAATTTAAAAAATAATACAATCTAAAAAACAACAACAACAATTGAAGCCAACAAGTTTTTGTTTAACACAACCATTTCAAAAAATTCACATACTTTTATAACAAGTAATTTTATAATTAAAGAAACTTAATCTAAAACCAAAAAAATTCATTACAATATACAATCTCAATTCAATTACATAATGAAATTGCATCTAACATTTTAATTTGTTGATGGGTGTACACCATCAAAACCACGAGCATATCATCGATGTGCACGATAAACAACCTTATCCTCCTCTATTACATTGTCCAAACATTAAGCCTCCCCAACCTCATCAAATGAAGAATGGCACGATGAGAATCAAGTATTGAATTTGTCACGCACAACATCATCAGTAACATCATAAACTATAGTCCCGACACTCCAACCGTCGCCTATTAATAAATTCACCTAATATATATATATATATATATATATCATTATTTATAAGATATAAATAAGATTTTTATTACAAGTTAAAAAAATAACTAATCCATACATACCAATTTATTATATCATAGTGCTCGAGGCTCATAATTATTCAAATTACATGTTGAGTAATGCAGAGTATCACATGGACGTCTTGTAACATGCTCCTATGATGGTGTATTGAATCATCTTATATTTCTATGTACCAAAACATATATATGTCTCAATTGGTAGATACTACTATGTAAGTATGTGTTATCTCCTCGCATGCCAAAGATTGACATATTCTATATAAACCATCAATCAACATCAATTTTACCTTACGATTAACAACATGTGTTACACATGTGTGGCGTCGCGACAATCAACTTTTTAGATCAGGTTCTTATTGTGGTGTAGAAAGAACAAGAAATTCTTGTTCTTTTTTGGTTAAAAAAGGTTTTGAGTTGCCACCTAATATTTTATTCACTATAAATCCTAATTAGTCTTTAAAGTTTGGATAAGGGGATATGTTATGTCTAGAGAGGACAATATCATCCCTGGTACACTTTATGGTGAATATTAGACAAAAAAAATTTAATACTTTCATTTATCACCTAGATATCATTGGGGAATATTAGACCGAATAAACTTAAAATGAAGGGCATATTTCAAAACTAACGGAAAGGGAAGGCTACTACATGTTAATATCTCACAACGAGTCTATTTATCTTAAACATCATGGGTGCATGATAAAATATATTTTTTCATTATTTAAAAAGGAAGAATTCTTTTGAAGGATTTTGAGGTGTTGTCTTTTTGAAGGCCTTTTGATTTGAGCAAAACCTCAATGAGTTTTATAAATAAATCATAAAACCTAAAAATACATATGATGTGATGAACATATTTTCTTTTATGAAAGTTAAAAGTAAAAATGCTCAAATGATATCATTATTAATGAGGCATTTATGAATTCTGAAATGATGTAAGAATGTAATTTTTTATTTTCTTATATGAGAGAAGTTTGGTCATGATGCAAAACTTTGAAGATGGTAAATCTTTTGGTTTGATGGTCATAAAATGATGCAAACCAAACTAGGTTAATTGTTTATTGAAAACTCATGAAAATCTTAATTTCCAGTAAATAAGATTACCATGGAATGAACATAAACTCATGTACAAGGTTAAAAATAAGCTTCAAGCATACTGTTCCATAAATCCTTATATGTGAGAAAAGGATATGAAGGAGATAAGAAAAAAAAATAAAAAGAAGTCTAATGTCTACTGTCAATTCTAGGCAATGATATTAAAGAACTCAAATATTAGTATCTCACTTAGAAAAAAAGCACTACACTTGTACATTTTCACACGATATTTTCCTTGGCACAAGTAGGTCTTCATAAGCTTCCAAACACAAGTACATAAGCAAGTATATCTCAAGGTTTTGTAATAAAATAACACTCTCTTTAATCATTACTTATTTTGTACCACAAAAAAGAAAAACGAGACTTTAAAATCTACCACCTAAGGCTACCATGAAAAGCTAGGTTACATATTAAAGCAAAGGTTAACCACATGCCATTGTCCTTTTATCACAATAGAAGTATGCATATAGTGAGGTTGAGAGGAGAGGGATATTAAAGGCAATCGGGAAACCATGCCTTTCATTTTATACAAGAGTTTCATTCTTAACATATAAAGGCATAAAGGATGAAGATACAAAAATATGCACTTGTAAGGAAATAAACACATCCTAGAGAAGCAGACCCACAACCACGCTAAGAAACCAACGGGTTCAAACCAAAAAAAAAACCCAAGGGATTGATCTATCTACCATATTATTCTTCACTTGTTCTCAAGCAAATAATGTTCTATATCTAATCATGGGAGGCGAGGACTGGAGGATCTAAAAAGAACAACTTTCTCTTTCCTTTCTAAGGTGACTCGAGGCTCTCACCAACAAAAGCAAACCTAATATGTAACAACTTGACATTGTCATAGCAAAAAATCGATGGAGTTTTTTTTGTAAGTTGTTAGGTTCTCGATATTTTTCACAATCTCATTTTGTGAATTTATAAATGCATTTCATTCATTAGCAAGGCGTAACCCACATAGAGTAATGTAAATCAACATTCCTTAAAAAGTGACAATACACATTCTTGCAACGGTATATAGGGTTTATTGTAACATAATTCATCTCTTAGTGTAGTGCAATACTCATGTGATTTCACAATACAACATCTCATAAAAGAGAATATCACATACATGCATTCACCACATCATGTTTACACGATCATATTTTTGTATCTGTATTCCATTATAATTTTTGATATAAGCCTTCACAAAAGTGCCGAATGACAAATATTCAAGTAGTTCGTTCATTGTTATCAAATACATAACACCTAAAACATACTATTATGTGGAACCTTTTAAAATATGTGAACTCGTGGAATGGGCTTTCCTATGCACCTTGATTGTGTGATGTCCCTATTACAAAAACAACATGGATACAAGAATTATAAATAATCTAAACAAGATAATAAACAACTAGAAGAATGTTATCGTTACTTTTCATTATCAACTTAAAATGGGTACATTCCTTCTTTTACTTCTCATTTGCATTGTACAATCCTCATTATTTTGTTAAGTGTATTATTCTCACTCATACGTTCCAACCTCTCTATAGGAGTTGTGGGGCCGAAGTTTAAACATTGATCGGGCTTAGTTACTTCACTTTAACCTGGTCATCCACCTTGGATACTTTTAGCCATAGCTAATCATAACGTCCAAACTCGATCATCCATCTCGGATGTCATTAACCAATACTAATCACAAAATCAAACCCATCTTCTCTTACGGATACCATTAGCCAAAACCAATCATCACAATCAACTTGGTCATCCATCTAGGATGCAATTAACCAAAGCTAAACATCATATTCAACTCGACCATCCATCTAGGATGCCATTAGCCGAAGCTAATCATCAACGCAACCCGGCTATCCATCTAGGATGCCATTTACCTAAGCTAATCATCATTTCATCCCGGCCATCCCCTTAGGATGCCATTAGTCGAAGTTAATTATCAAACATAACCTAACCATCCATCGCGGATGCCATTAGCCGAAGCTAATCATCAATTCATCCTGGCCATCCCCTTAAGATGCCATTAGCTGAAGCTAATCATAATATTTATTGAACATTCTATAACAATTTAGCACTTATTATATCTTAATAGTAGATCATTCATAATACTCGTACAAATATTTCGTATCAATTTAGCATTCCGTATAACACAATAGTAGATCTTTCATAATACTCATACGAACATTTCAAAATAGATTAGCATTCATTATAACACAATGATAGACCTTTTGTAATACTCATACAAACATTCTGTAACAATTTAACATTCATTATAACACAATAACAGTCTCTTCATAATACTCGTGCAAATATTCCATAACAGTTTAACATTCATTATAACATAATAAAAGTTTTTCATAGTATTCGTACAAACATTTCGTAACAATTTAACATCCATCATATCATAATAGTAGATCCTTTGTGATATCCGTACAAACATTCTATAACAGTTTAGTACTAACTATATCATAATTAAAGACCCTTTGTAATAAATTCACTTTGGGGAGTTAACCGTATGATAAAAGTGGTGGAAGCTACCTACTTGTTCTTTCAGTGAGGTGTCTTTGTCCAGTCACAAGTCTGATCCTGGTCGCACCACCTAACACATTAATGATCACAAATCAGAACATTTACATTTGATAATTACATAACTTGTCACCATATATATTTTAAAAATACACATGTTCACATTCAAGTGTTCCACATATTACACAATCATACAATGGAATCGTTACAAGCATTTACGTCATTTATGATATGAAAGTCTGTAGCAAAAAATCATTAGTGAAAGCTGATTCACTGGTGACACAGAATTCAGCAGAAAAAATTGATTTACTAGTGGCCTAGAATTCATTAGCGAAAACTGATTAGCTGACGACTCAGAAATTATCAACGCAATCCAGTTCTACGGTTGGCACTGAAATTGTCAACGCACATAAGCTACCATTGACTAAGAAATCGTTGATGAGAACTTAGTCATTGCTGACCTAGAAATCGTCAACGCAATCCGGTTATATGGCTGTTGATTAGTACTTAAAAGTGTATTTTCATCAAGGTTTTATATCATTATATTGCATTTAAAGTATCATTAAATTACCTATCTTGAGCATGTTTTATAATAAGAAATATGATAATATAAGATATCTTTAATTTATGTAAATGCTCATTTTGAATACATGCATATCTCACAATTCAAAGGTTTTATTGATGTTTAACTATTGAAATTGAGAAGACAAAGAGAGGGTTAAGCTTAGAGAAGAGATGTTGGTTCAATTCAAACTGGAACACGATTCGGTTATTGGGTCATAACTGAAGATGTAGACCTTGAATTTAGGTCTAGTTTATCTTTATGGAAAGCTAAGACATAGGCCTAATACATTCATGCAGAGTCCAAGATTCAAAACTGCCGTTTTCAAGCTCAAATGTTAACAACAAAAGAGAATTCTGAATCTGTCCTACAACCCAAACACTGTTTAGTTTTTAGCCCATATCGCGAGTTCTAGAAGTCTAAATGAGATCATTCTTTTTTTGGTGAAAAGCTGAGAAACATTCCCACGACTTTCATGAGACTATCTATTCAAAATCGGATGTTAGAAATGACGTTTTTTCCAGACAACAAGTCAAGAGATGGCCACCAACTTAATAATCAGTCATCAAATCAATAGTTCTGAATTTTAGCCTATAAAAGGAGGCATTTGCCATACATTTAGGTATCTTGAGTTTTCAGATCAAGATCATGCTCTTGCTTTCTTTTTTTTATATTTTTGTAATGTTCAAGTTTTATTTCATGTTATATTTTTATTAATCTCTTGTTTATGCTTTTCATTTCCTTTACTATACTTTGTTAACTTATATCATATTTATGTTTTTATATTGTTTATTTATGTTTCTCTTCTTCATTATGTTTAGCTAAGTTAATTTTATCAAGGTGAAAAGGTTACACTAATGGTGTAAGAATAAGTATAGTATAAGCTCAACATGGACTTTAATATTTGATATTAACATGTTTATAATTGTTATCTTACTCACTCTTAATACCTTGCTTGTTAAATAATTAATCTTGATTTGTGTTGTACAACCCTTGGTACAACAAATACTTGACCCTTTCATAGCCTACTATATGGTATAACTGACACTTTTGCTATGAAAGGAACTTGATTTGTTGTTGAAATAAGTCATCACCATGAATACCTGACAACATTTACAAGTATTGACATTACTCAAATAAGATAATTAATATGATCATGTTAATAATTTGTAATTTGATTGGAACCTCCTTTGTGTGTGGTTTCTAATTGAGTAATAAAAAGAAGTTTATATTATACTTATTTGAAATATCATTAGTAGATCCTCTAACATTAACAATTATTTTATCTTTGTTTAATCCTTACATCAATATCTCATCTTAAAAGTTCTCTTCAACTCCTTTGCATTTATTATTTGTAATTTTATATAGTTGACCTCCCTGTGGTTCGATCCCGGTTTTGCTAGGTTATTTATTACTTTAACACTCATGCATTTGTGATAAGACATCAATCTTTTGATTGTGTTAGCTGACGCTGAAATCATCAGCGCATATAAGCTACCGTTGACTTAGAAATCGTTGATGAGAACTGAGTCGTTGTCGACCTAGAAATCAATAACGAAATCCGGTTCTACGGTTGACGCTAAAATCATCAACATGTCCTACTATTAACACAGAAATCGTTGATGAAAATCAAGTCACTGCTAACTTAGAAATCATCAATGCAACCCAGTTCTACAGTTGATGCTGAAATCGTTAGCGCACATACTCTACTGTAAACACATAAATTATTGATGAAAATTGAGTCATTTCCGACTTATAAATCATTAACGCAAACTAAATTATTGTCGATTTAGAAATCGTAAGTGACAAGGGAAGTCATTTCTAGTTTTGCCTTCTCCTTAAGCTATGTGTAATGTTTATATCATGCATTTTCCCTTACACATATTCCAACCTATGTGAGTATAATCATCACCAACCACACTCTAATCATCATACATCATTACGCAACACAAAAACATCTTCGTAAGTACATTTACCAAGGTTTCTCCCAAGTCATCACTTCTAAGATCGGCACCTAACATTGCTACAACCATACATTCTTATTTTCATAATTGTATCATGGTAATGCACCTACACAACTAATATGGTTATTCAACATATAAGGGTCCTATTTCCAATTCATCTCATATCATTCTAACTATGTTTATCATGCATAGTTTGCTTCATGATTCATTCTCTCCCTCTTGGTAGAAACCTTGCTATCCATTACTCTTTAGTTTGTACATGTAATTTCATCATATTTTATCACAAGTTTACTCATAATAACATTTCTTAATGCATACCCATTCTCATGATTCACAATCATACATGTTCATTCATTATCCAACAAAACCAAAGCATTAGATCATGATGTAATTTTCATTTAAGCTTTAGCATGATTCTAAGGTTTACTAACAATATAATTTTACACTTAACATCAATCCAACATATTTTCACATAACTTCATCCACAACATATGAAGAATTTATGCAATTAACACAAGTATAATCACAAAAATTATACCGCAACCACATTCTCATTCACTTAAACCATATTCATACAAGTTCATTAATCTCATAATAAAATCAATACATTAACATTAACATAGATTCTATTTCAGCTCAAATATCATTCTAAGGGGATTCAATAAGATCATAATTCTATACATTCTTACATTTTATTTTCATACAACTCTTCACTTATGCATGCTAAATCCATACATTATCATAAACATGAATTTTTTTACCTCAACTCATGCATGTTTCCATGGGTTAAACAAGGTCATAAATTTCAGGTTTTATCATTTCATTTCATCCTTTTCCATTATTTCCCTTGGCTGGCCCTTAGTTTAGGTCTTGTTCATCATGTCCATCCATTTCTTTTTGTCAATGTTTCTGGAATAGGTCCCCTATCTAACCCCTATTCTCCTTAATCTTTCAATTTGATCCTCTCAAGTAATAGGTGTAAAAACCCTAGCCAAACCCTAGCAGTTTTCTTCTCTTTTCTGTCCTAAAATTCCAAGAAGTAAGTAATGAGGTGATGTTCTTCTTCCTCTTCCTCTCTACTTTTGGTTTTTCTTCCTTTCTTCTCTAGCTACACCAGTCGGCCTCCTTCACTCCCTTTTTTTCCATGGTTTCAACCATTTATATTTTTCTTTAACTCTCTTATCTTCTTTAATGTTCAAGAACGGTATATGCAACTGGGTTTATAGGGTTTCTCTTTGGGAAAGAAAGAGAAGGCTGCTGGTCAGTTTTTAGGAAAAGGGATTGATGCAACCAAGGCTGTTGGCCAACTGTTTTTGGGGAAGAGGAAGGGTCACCTTCTCTTCCCCCGTACATTTATACCCCTCTTAAATGAGGTGGGGTGTTTGGGTGATGGATAAGGTTATTCCTATCCCTTTTTTAGGTTATTTTGAGCTGGTTTCTATTCCAATTCTCCCCTAGGATAGGCCGGCTCTTCTCCTCTAGGATTTTCTTTAAGGCTGACCGATTTATTTCCTTCAATTCTTCCTAGTATTGGTTGGTCAAAGACTAAATTTTTTATCGGGTTTTATAAAACTCATGGATTCATCAATGCACATAACCTTCTGTTGACTCAGAAATTATCAACAAAAATTGAGTCACTGCCAACTAAAAAATCGTTAACAAAAACTATGTCACTGTTGATTCAGAAACCATCAACGAAACTATTTTCACGGCTGACGCATGGATTCGTCAGCGCACACAACCCTTATTGACTTAGAAATCATCAACGAAATTGCTTTCATAGCTGATGCATGGATTCTTCAGTGCACACAATCCTCTGTTGACTTAGAAATTGTAAATGAAAACCGAGTCGCTGCCGACTCAGAAATTATCAATGAAAACTATGTCGCTGCCGATTCAGAAATCATCAGTGATGGTGGAGTCGTTTCTAGCTTTATTTTTTTTGTTGGGTGTTTACATAACATATAACTGGGAACTAAGAACTCATGGGTAGACCTGATCCAAAATAGGAAGAAAGCCAATGATGTCATATGACCTACAGACCCTATCCCAACAATCATATTTTCTTTTAAAGAAAGCTATTCCTTAAAACTAAAATAAGATTACTTTTATCTAAAACCAAAAAACCAAGCAAAATAACATTTCTCCTTATCATCAAGCATACACATCTAATCTTATACTTAACGTGGCATCAACATAAAATATGGTAAATGGAAATGACACACATCAAAGCCACTTGTCTTTGAACATTCTTGACAAAGTTGTAAATGCAAACTAAATATAAAAGATATTAAAGTTAATGGCTTTTTAAATTAAAAATGAGATGATGTAAAAAAATAAAAAAGCATTATTGAAACCCTAACAAATTAACACAATAGAAGATCTCACAAATCATCGCAATGAGGTAAGCTATGGAGGAAAAGATTTATACTCGTGGATCTTCAATTCCTTAGTTGAGAGCTTGTTGTTGCTACACCACCACAAAACTTGTTTTTAAGCCCTCAAGGATGGATTCCCTACTACTACTCCTCCTTCTGTATCTTTCTTCTTTCTTTTCTTTCTTTTACTATTATCTCTTTTTTATCTTGTTTTTTTTTCTTTCTTGATTTTCTTTCTACCTCTCTCTCCTTTACTCCCACTACCTTCCTACTCTTTCCTTTTGTTACTCTCCTCTTTCCTTCTCTTTTTTGATTACCCCTGATATGGGTTCTTAGTGTCTTTTTTATAGGAAAACATGGGGAAATTGTAGCCTCTAAGCTTGTAAAATAGGTACCTGTGATCCATGGGAAGCAATCACAACCATTCTTTACAGCTGATGCTCCTTCCTTGTCTATTTTGCAAGCTAACCAAAGGTAGTGTACATGATGCTCATAATTTTGGCTGATTTTGGTAGTTTTTTTTTTTTTGCTATGTTTTGCAATGTTTTTAAGAGCTAAAGACAGGCGGGACAAGGGATGCATTTGAGGTACAAAGACAAGGTTGTAAGGAGGAAAAGGGCTAGTAAATATGGGATTTAAACCATATCTCATTGGCAAAAAACCTAAAATTGAAGAAGAAAATACTAGACAACGCATCGCTCTTGTTATTAAATAATTGAACGATGTGTAATCTCCATCTTCAATTAGATTATTAAATAATTGAACATGTTTTATTTTAAAATTATTTTGCAAACATTATTTTTTTTAAAATTAAGAGGGTGCAAAAATTGGGTTATGACAAGCTTAAATATGTTTTGATAAGTTTTCTTAACCTATAAAATGTGTTTTTAAATGTTTTGATGTTAAATTAATGACTAATTTTAGTTTTTATTTCTTCTTAAAAAACAAATGATGAAATAAAGTATTTAAATTTCTTTAAAGGAGGAGAAATAAGACTTTTCCACAATTGACATCCAAAAGTTTCATTTGATTCCTCAAGTCTCAATTTTCTTATAAATCATCCATCTTCTTTTAGGTTATTACACTGTGGTTCTAAATTTTTTTTTTCACATTTGATTTCTTTAGTCCTTAAATATTGAGAGAGGAGAGAAAAAGTCATAAGAAAAATTAAGGAGAGAGAAAGCTCTTGGTTTGTCAGAATTTGGCCACCAATATTTTTGGTTTTGGTGTACATGGATTTTAATTTAAGAGAGAAGCTTAATAAAGATGGTCTATGCCTTCAATGATGCCAAAAAAGTAGATCAAATTAAACAAAAAGTTTTAAATTTGATTTGATTTTTATGTTTACGCCATTTAAAATATGTTTTGTTGTTGGAAACAATGTTTTAGAGCTTCATTAGATGTTCTTTTTTCATGTTTTGAGGAGAAAAAAGTGGTTGAAATCAAGATTTTTGAGATTTTCCGATCATGAGAGAAACGTCTAGTGACTAGAAATGATTGTAGGAGGACAATAGACTGTCCACTAATGTGAACGACGTGTCGTCCATAGCCATATATATATATATATATATATATATATATATATATATATATATATATATATGAAATAAAAATTTATTGGGTTCTATACCCTAAGCGTGTGAGGTTGGCTATAGGGGACACTTACATTGCAGCCCTATGAGTGCATTTGTCATCCTTTTAGAGCAACATGTGCCTAAGCTTGATTCTCTAGGTTTTCATCTTTATATATATGATTTTTTATATAAAATACAATTTAGATAATTAATTACAATAATATTTAAAAATAATTTAGTTATTCCATGTTTTTTAATGGGTATTTAAGCTTTTAGTGTAATATTTTAATTATAATATTTACTTTTTTATGATTATATAGGAAACTAATGTGCATAAGTTTTAAAGAGGATGGTATAACATATAGGGTACTTCTATACCTTACAAGAAGGAGTATCTTGATCTTTTTTTTTGCCACTTATTTTTTTATTTCTATGGTCGATGTATCTCTTTGAAATAGTAGCATCTATAATCAATTCCAGCCTTTATTGTGATTGATCAGGCCTTACTTTTAAAATTATTCTTTTTCAATGAGGCTTGGGAGTAACCATTATTGTTATCATTTTGGAAAAAAAGGTCACTATTAACTTCATCTGCTTTTTTAAGAAGCAAAAATGACCAACCTCAAGTGTATTTTTAATTTGTGGTTATGGTAGTTTAGGGTTTAGGGTTTGGAATCAACTTATGGTTAAGGTAGTTTAGGCTTTTGATTTGAAGTTAATTTAGGGTTATGGTAGTTTAGGGTCTGGGTTTGGGTTAATTTGGAGTTTTGATCAAAGATATGATTGGTATTCATGTTTTCTACTTAGAGATGTAATTACTACTCGCGTGTTTAAGTTAAAGATACTATTACTATTCACGTCTTTATGTGTTGTTTCCCTTGAACTTTTCTACCATTTATTATTTTAACAAAACTTCTGATCAAGATTGTTAGAAATGAAAAATACCTTGTTTCTACAACACTCAAAACTAGGGGTGTGCAAAAAAACAGGAAAACCAAATAAACCAAGAAAACCAAAAAAATCAAACCGAGAAAAAAACCGATTAGAATAGTTAGAAAAAATCTCGGTTCGGTTCGATTTTCGGTTTGGTAATGCAGGAACCGGTTAACCCGGACCGAACTGAACCGGTTCAAAAAAAGGTACTATAAATAGAAAAACTTATTCCCCCCAGTAACCCTAGCTACCATCAGCCCCCTCTCGCCTCTTGATCCTAGGATGAATCCGGGTATAGAGGATCTTGCTAGGCTTAAGTGAGAGAGGATGTTGATCTTTGTAGCTGAGGAAGACTATTTGATTGTTGCAGCTAAGAATTATTATGAGAAGTTGAAAAGGAGTGGATGGAAGGGAACTGTTGAACTTGTCGAGAATGAAAAGGAAGACCACTGCTTCCGTTTGTTTGATCTCGATGGTGACAAGGCTCAGGAAATGAGGCATAAGTTTGTTTCGTTTCTCAAACAAAACCAGTTCAATCTTTTGTAAAACTTTGTTGTCTATTGTCTTGGTAATGGAAGTTTTTATCCTCTTTTCATTTAATAATTTCATGCAAGACGCTTAATTACAGTTTATATAATTGATTTACTCCAAGTAAAACTAAGGTTATGTGTTTCCTGTTGATTTTTCGTGTTGTTTGGGTTTGGGTTTTGATATTTTATATATATATAAAAAAACTTGGGTTTTGTTTTTCAGCTTCTAGGTATTCTTTTAAATGCAGGGAAGATAAGATTTATCTGTATAAAAAGATTTGAGGTTTTGATTTTTGTCATTTGGGTATTTGAAAAATATAGGAAAAACCATGTTTATTTTGCAAGAAATTTAGGGTTTTGATTTATAGCAGAGTTTTAGATTTGGGATGTATTAGTGGTGTTGATTTTTGGCTTTTGGTTCGTTTGCACAATGCAGGGAAAACAATATTTGTGAAAAGGCATCTTACTGGCGAGTTCGAGAAGAAATATGAGCATATAAGTTTTCTTGGTTTTTTGAAATCAAGAACCGAACTGAACCGGACCGAAACCAGTCGGTTTGACTCAGTTTCGGTTCGGTTTTGGTTTTTTTTGAAAAAAAACCGGTTTGATTGTTTTTTATAGGTAAAAACCGAACCGAACCGAAAATGATCACCCCTACTCAAAACACGTTCCTAGGTGATTGGCCCGCAGTTAGTTAAGACTATGATAAAATGCAATGTAATATTTAATAAATGTTTGCTACAAGGGTTTTATTAATAAGGTAAGCGGAAAGTATTACATGCTATGATATACTGTAATATTAATTTTACGATC
>Ga0325400_1001273_pt1 | contig 20516 bp, 23 predicted proteins | sample PopdelMetagenome_2_FD_205662 | JGI IMG/M metagenome (GOLD analysis project Ga0325400, IMG submission 205662) | Populus deltoides microbial communities from Bellville, Georgia, United States - Xylem-PdKOR-R1 | ecosystem: Host-associated > Plants > Phyllosphere > Stem > Wood/Secondary xylem...
CCCCGACCTGCCACTGGTCCTCGTGGACGACCTCGCCCGGGGCGTCGCTGCTCACCACGTCGTGCCCGACTCCGTGCCGGGTGAGCAGGTCCCGGAGAGGTTCGAGGCGCCTCAGCTCCGTCTCTCGACTGGTCGGTGTCCCAGCCTTTCGGTGCCGGCCTCGGGTGGGCAAGGGAATTCCCCGGCGACCAGCACCCACGGCGTCGCGCCTTGTCGGCGAGGGCTGAGCCGGGGACACGCATCGGTGTGACCACGGAGTTTGCCCGTGGGTGCACCCGTGGGTGTCCGGAAACCGGTGTCCCCACCCCTTCGAGCGGACACCCACATCTGCACCCACGCCCGTCTGCTCGCTGCCAGGGCAGGCTCTGACGGCAGACCGAGCAGAAACCCTGCCTCTGGTCCCTCGTCCGGGCCCGAGAACGGTCGTTCCCCCGGACCAGATGCAGAGTTCCTGCCCGGTCACGCCTCGGGAGGAGGCGACTCCAGTCCGTCGGCCGCGGCGACGTCCGCAACCACCCGTGGGAGTCGCGCACGACGACCTCCCACGCGGCCGTCCGCTTCGAGTCCCAGGCCAGGAGGTCGCGTGCCGTCTCGTACGGCACCCAGCGCATCGCGGTGTGCGCGTGGGACAACCGTTGTTCCTGTTCGGCCACATCGACGCGGAACGCGTGCTCGGTGAGGACCAGATGCTCTGCCCCCCAGCGGAGATCGCCGACCACGTCGACGACCGGGACCGTGGCGCAGGCGTTCAACGCGAACACCGGGTTCGTCATGGACAACTCCTCCGCGAGTTCACGTTGGGCAGCCTCCCGCGGGCTCTCACGACTCTCGCCTCCACCCGCGACCCACTGCCACCGGCCGCCGTCGGCACGGCGCAGCACCAGCAGTTCCACTCCCGAGGGCGGTGCGGCGAAAGGGCACCACCAACACCTGGAACGGTGCCCGGTTCACGGCACCGCCCGCAGGTACCGGATCACGGCCTGCACCCGCCGGTGCGCGGACTCGTCGTCCCCGAGCCCGAGCTTGGCGAAGATCCGCTGGGTGTGCTTCTCCACCCCGCCCAGCGACACGTTCAGGGCGGCAGCGACGGCGGCGTTCGAGCGGCCCTGCGCCATCAACCCGAGCACCTCGAGCTCGCGGGGCGTCAGGCCCTCCAACGGATCCCGCCGCCGGGACATCAACTGCTTCACGACGAGCGGGTCGAGCACCGTCCCGCCGTCGGCGACGGTCTGCACGGCCTCGAGGAACTCGTCGATGTCGCTGACCCGGTCCTTCAGCAGGTACCCGGTGCCGTCGGACTCACCACCGAGGAGTTCGTCGGCGTAGGACACCTCGACGTACTGCGAGAGCACCAGCACCTTCGCCGCGGACCAGGTGCGCCGGACCTCGACCGCGGCGCGCAACCCCTCGTCGGTGTGCGACGGCGGCATCCGCACGTCCACGAGGGAGACGTCCGGTCGCTCCCGCAGCACCGCCTCGACGAACCCAGGCCCGTCGCCGGCGGTCCCGACGATCTCGTGCCCGGCGTCGGTCAGCAACAACCCGATGCCTTCCCGCAGCAGGACGGAGTCGTCGGCCAGCACGATGCGCACGCACCGATCACACCACGGGTCAGGCCATGGGAACGGCGGCCACCAACGACGTCGGCCCACCCACGGGTGAGATCACGGTCAACGTCCCCTCGACCCCGGCGAGGCGCTGTTCCAACCCGGCGAGGCCGCTGCCCTTGCTGACGTGCGCGCCGCCCACCCCGTCGTCGTCTACCCGGGCGGCGACCACCCCGTCCAGGGCACCCAGCGTCACGTCGACCCGCGACGCCCCCGAGTGCTTGGCCACGTTCGTCAACGCCTCTGACACCACGAAGTACAGCGCCGTCTCGACGTGCGGGGGCAGAGCAGCAGGCAGCTCGATCGACAGCGTCGTCTCCAACGGGCTGCGCTGCAACAACTCCTGCACGGCGGCGGGCAGCCCGCGGTCGACCAGCAGCGGCGGGGCGATCCCGCGCGAGAGCGCCCGCAGTTCCTCGGTGGTGCCGCGGGCCCGCAGCAGCGCGTCGTCGAGGATCTCCCCGGCCCGCGCGGGGTCGGACTCGAGGTGCTTGCGGGCGCGGCTGATGTCCAGGGCCAACCGGACCATGCCCTGCTGCGGGCCGTCGTGCAGGTCCCGTTCGAGCCGGCGCAACGCCTGCGCCTCCGCGCCCCGAGCAGCCTCCCGGCTGTCCGTCACCCGCTGCACCTGGGTCTGCAACCCGGCCCGCGAACAGAGCAGGACGTCGGCGACCCCGGCGTGGATCCCGGCGCACAGTCGCAGCACCCAGGGCAGGGTCACCAACGCGACCACACCCAGGACGAGGTTCACCACGCTGTCCGACCAGCCCCACCCGAGCAGGTCCATCAGGCCCTCGTCGTCCGAGGGGAGCGCACCCTCCCACAGCCAGTACGTCAGCCCACCGAGCGCGACCGCGGCCCACGACACGCTCACCACGAAGGCGACGAGCCCCGTGACGAACGCGACGAAGGCCCAGGCCAGGTCCAGCCACGACTGAGGGTCGCGCAACGGCGTCAGGATCCGCCGCATCACGCCGCCCTGCGCGTCGAGGTAGACGGGCGTCGGGGCCTGCAGACCGTGACGTCGCCGGAGCTGGTCGCGCTGGATGTGTGCCAACCCGCGGGCGGCCAGCACGGTCCCGGCGAGGACGGGCAACCCCAGCCACACGACCAGCAACCCGAGGCCGGCCGAGACCCCCGCCACGGAGACGACGAAACCGGCCAGTCCGAGCAGGAACCCGGAGAAGACGAAGACGCTGTCGTCGGCCGCACGCCGCAGAACGTTCATGGCCTCAGCTTCACAGCGGCGGGGGCGGCCTCACGAGCCTGCGACCCCGACAGTCCGGTGTCGGGTCAGCCCGACACCGGTTGCCGTCCGGCCGGTCGCAACAACCCGGCCGCTTCGGCGGCGGCGACGACCGCGGCGGTGCTCGACACCCCGAACCGCTCGCGCAACGCACCCACCGTCGTCGTCACCTTGAACGTGTCCAGGGCCAGCTCCGAACCGGCCGTGATGAGCGAACGCCCCTCGGCCACCAGCTCGAGCAACCGGCGTTCGACGGCGCTCAACTCGGGGTTCTGCGGGGTCAAGATCGCTCCAACATGCTCGAGGGTCGTGCTCGACGGTGGTGGATCGCCGTCCACGTTACGTCGCCGTGACCTGAAAACGCCAGAGTGTCGAACACATCGACTGTTCAGCTCCGCCCGCTCTCCTCCTCGGCGAGCTTCTCGGCCAGGTCGTCGCGGTCGAGCACCGACCGGTCGACCTGCCCGGTCCGGTACGCCGCCCGCCCCACCATGTGCGCGGCGACGGGGACCGTGAGCAGCTGGAACGCGGCGATCGCGATGATCATCGCGATGTCGGTGGGGCGCTGGAGCTGCAGCCCGACGGCCACCAACGACAGCACGACGCCGAGCACCTGCGGTTTGGCCGTGGTGTGCATCCGGGCCAGGACGTCCGAGAGCCGGAGCAACCCGATCGAGGCCAGCAACGTCAGCAGGCACCCCAACAGCAGGGCGACCGAGGCGACCACCTCAGCGATCACGGACCAGTTCACCGCTGCCCCCGCTCTTCCTCGGTCTCCTTGGCGGCGTACCGCGCGACGCTGACGGACCCGACGAAACCGACCAGGGCCAGCACGACGATGACGGGCAACGTCGAGGCGTGCCGGTTCGCGGCGGCCTCCACGCACAGCGCGATGACGACGCTCGCCACGACCACGTCCAGCGCCACGACCCGGTCCAGCATGGTCGGGCCCTTGGCCACCCGGATCAACGCGCACAACGCGGCGACGGTCAGCATCCCCACGCACAGGGCGACGACGATCGTGTTCACCACCGGCCTCCTTCGCACAACGACTCCGACCCGTCCGCCCGGCAGCGGTCCAGGTACTCCGCGTACCCCTGGGGCGTCGCGAACGTCTTCAGGATCCGGCGTTCGGTCAACAGGATGTCCCGCCGGACCTTCTGCCGTTTCTCCTCGGTGTCGGCCCCGATGGCGTGCACGTACAACGACCCCTGGCCGCCCCGCGCCGACGGCGCCCCGATCTCGACGATCACCGAACCCGGGACCAACGAGACGAGTTCCGCGGTCATCGAGACGAACAGGTCCGAACCCGAGTGCAGCGGAACCCCGATCACGGAGTTGCGGGGTTGCCGGCCGGGCCGGACCGCCAACCAGGCCACCTGGGCGCTGGCGGCGAACAGGTCGACGACGAAACGTCCGAGCAGCGCCAGGATCCGCAACGGCCGGATCCGGATCCCGAACGAGACCATCGGCAACGGCAGCACGATGGTGATCAGCACCGCCAGCAACGTCCCCGAGATGATGTTCGCCCAGGAGACGTCACCCCACAGCAGCAACCACAGGACGACGAGCCAGACGACCATCGGCAGGCTCACGCGTTCGCGCAGCGACAGGATCTTCGCGTTCACCGGTTCACCTCCGGAACCCGGTCGTGCAGCACCGTCGAGGTGTACGGCGTGCGGTTCCGCAGGTCCTGGGCCGCCCGGTCGCTGATCCCGAACAGCGGGCCGGCGATGAACGTGATCGCCACGCCGACGACGACCAGCGCGGCGGTCGGTGCGACCATCCCGACCGGGGTGCGGGTACCGACCTCGGTCGCTGTGGCCAGTCCGCCGATGCCCGAGTGGTCCTCGGTCTGCGGCTCCTGCCAGAACGCGCGGTTCCACACCTTCGCGATGGCGTACAACGTCAGCAGGCTCGTGACCACACCACCGGCGACGAGCACGTACGCCAGCCAGGATCCGTCGTCGACGCCCGCCTGCAACAACCCGAGTTTGCCGAGGAAACCCGAGAACGGCGGGATCCCGGCCAGGTTCATCGCGGGGACGAAGAACAGGATCGCCAGCAGCGGAGCCTTCTTGGCCAGCGAACCCAGCGCGTCCAACGACGTGCTGCCCGAATGTCGTTCGACCAGTCCCGTGACGAGGAACAACGTGGTCTGCACGGTGATGTGGTGGGCGACGTAGAACACCGCCCCGCTCAACCCGGCCGCCGACCCCAGGGCGATGCCGAACACCATGTACCCGATGTGGGAGACGAGGGTGAACGACAGCAGACGTTTGATGTCGCTCTGCGCCACCGCGCCCAGGATCCCGACGACCATCGTGGCCAGGGACACCCACAGCAGCAACGTGTTCGCCTCGCCGCCAGGGAACAACAGGGTCTCGGTGCGGATGATCGCGTAGACGCCGACCTTGGTCAGCAACCCGGCGAACACCGCGGTGACCGGGGCGGGCGCCGTCGGGTAGGAGTCGGGCAGCCAGGCCGAGAGCGGGAACACCGCGGCCTTGATGCCGAAACCCACCAGCAGCAGCAGGTGCAGGACGAGCCGGACGTCAGGGTCGATCTCGGCCAACCGTACCGAGAGTTCGGCCATGTTCACCGTGCCGGTCGCCATGTAGATCAGGGCGATCGCGGACAGGAACACCATCGACGACAACAGGCTCACGACCACGTAGGTCGTCCCCGCGCGGACCCGCGCCTTCGTCCCGCCCAGGGTCAGCAGGATGTAGCTGGCGGCCAGCAGGATCTCGAAACCCACGTAGAGGTTGAACAGGTCCCCGGACAGGAACGCGTTCGACACCCCGGCGGACAGCACGAGGTAGGTGGGGTGGTAGATCGAGACCGGGGTCCCCTCCTCGCCGTCGGCCACGCCCTGGGCCAAGGAGTACACGAGGACGGCCAGGGTCACGATCGAACTCACGACGAGCATCAACGTCGAGAGCCGGTCCGCGACCAGCGGGATCCCCAGCCGCGACGGCCAACCGCCGACGTCGACGGAGTACGTCCCGGAACCCCGGTCGGTCAGGACCAGCATGGTGACCGCGGCCGCGACGACGATGCTCAACGCCGAGACCGAGATGGTCCGCTGCGCGCGAGGTCGTCGCGCCAGGGCCAGGGTCAACCCGGCTGCGAACAACGGCAGGACGACGGGCAGGGGCAGCAGTATGCGCGCCCATTCGGGAGTCACGGCCTGGCCTCCTCGTCCTCGTCGTGGGTTTCGGTCGTGTCGTCGTCGTAGCTGGCCGAGGTCTCGTCGAGTTCGGCGCGCCGCACGATCCGGCGGTCCTCGACGTCGTCCTGGACCTCGTCGTGACCGTCGATCTGCCAACTCCGGTAGGCCAGGGCCAGGATGAACGCGACCATCCCGAGCGTGATGACGATGGCCGTCAGCACCATCGCCTGCGGCAACGGATCGCTGAGGTCCTCGGGGTCACCGTTCTTGACGAAGGGGGCGAGCCCGGGACGGCCGCTGGCGACCAGGAACAGGATGTTGATCCCGTTGCCGAGCAGGATGACGCCCATGAGCACACGGGTCAGCGTGCGTTCGAGCAGGAGCGCGACCCCGCAGGCGACCAGCACGCCGGAGATGACGATCAGGGTGACGTTGGGACTCACGAGGAAACCCCCTCCTCTTCGATCTGTCGGTCCATCTCGGCCCCGAGGCTGCGGATGACGTCCACGACCAGGCCGATCACCAGCAGGTAGACCCCGATGTCGAAGAACACCGACGTCACGAGTTTCACGTGGCCGAGCGCGAACACGTCGAACTCGAAGATCCGGGTCTGCAGCACGTCCGCGCCGACCAGGATCCCGACGAGCCCGGTGCCCGCCGACAGGAACAGCCCGGTGCCGAGCAGCCACCCGGCGTTGATCGGCACCGCGGTGTTGAACTCGTACCGACCGCCGGCCAGGTAGCGCACCACGAGCGCGAGCCCGGCCACCAGACCGCCGGCGAACCCGCCGCCGGGAGCGTTGTGGCCCGAGAACACCAGGTACAGCGACAACATGATGATCGCGTGGAAGGTGAGCCGGGTGACGACCTCGAACACCACCGAGCGACGCTCGGGGTCGACGGTGCTGCCGGCCGGCAGCCAGTTCGCCGCCTTCGACTTCTTCGGCGCCGGATCGTCACCGTGATGGGCGGCGAGCGCCCGGTCGATCGACCCCATCCGCCGGCGGAACACGAGGCTGGCGACGCCGGTGGCCGCGACGAGCAGCACCGAGATCTCACCCATGGTGTCCCAGGCGCGGGCGTCCACGAGGGTCACGTTGACGACGTTGTTGCCGCCGCCGTAGTCGTAGGCCCACTGCGGCAGGTCGATCGAGGTGGGGATCGCGACCCGGGCGCCGGTGGCGACGAAGGCGAAGGCCGAGGTGGCCAGGCCGACGGCGATCCCGATGACGATCCGCACCCACCGCGTCCCGACGAGGGGGCGCGAGGAGAAGAAGGGGGGCAGTCGGCGCAGCGCGAGCACGAACACGACGAGCGTGATGGTCTCGGCCAGGGCCTGGGTCAGCGCCAGGTCGGGGCCGGCGTGCAGCACGAACAGCAGCGTCACGCCGTAGCCGGTGACGCCCGCGAGCATCACCGCGCGCAGTCGGCGCCGGGCGCGGACGGTGAGGATCGCGGCGACGATCATGACAGCTCCGACGACGACCTGTCCGAGGCTGTCGTAGAGCACGACGCTGTCCGGCCACGGCTGGGTCATCAGCAGCGCCCCGCCGGGGACGAACACGACGACCAGCAGGATCGTGGCCAGGTAGATCGGCAGCGAACCACGCTGGGTGGCACCGGTGACCTCGACCGCCACGCGGTCGATCGCGCGGACGGACCTGCGGTAGCCGCGGTCGGCGCCGGTGGGGTGCGGCAGTCGTTCCTGCACCCCCTCCACGCGATCGCGAGCCACGAACAGCACGGCCGCGAGGGCGAAGGTCAGCGCGGTCAGCCCGAGGGCCGGGGTGATCCCGTGCCACAGGGCCAGGTGCTCGGCCTCCTCGCCCACGAGGTCGTGCGCGATCAAGGCCGCGGCCTTGTCCACGAATCCCGCGAGCGGCCCGAGGACCAACGTCACCCCCGCCAGGATCAGCGGCGAGGCGAGCAACGCCGCCGAGGGCTTCGGGGCGGTCGAGTCGGGCACCCCCGGTTTGCGGCAGAACGTGCCCCAGACGAACCGCGCCGAGTACGCGGCGGTCAGGACCGATCCGAGCACCAGGACGGCCAGCACCCAGGGCCGGTCGTGCACGAACGCGGTGTACGCGGCCTCCTTGGCCACGAACCCCATGGTGATCGGGATCCCGGCCATCGAGGCGGCCGAGACCGTCCCGACGACCGCGAGCAGCGGCATGCGTCGGCCCAGGCCCGACAGTTCGCGCAGGTCACGCGTGTGGGTCTGGTGGTCGACGATCCCGACGACGAGGAACAGCGAGGCCTTGAAGGTGGCGTGCGCGACGAGCAGCGCGATCCCGGCCGTCATGGCCGCGGGGGTTCCCGCGCCGACCAGGACGGTGAGGAACCCGAGCTGGCTGACCGTCCCGAACGCGAGCAGCAGTTTGATGTCGTGCTGCCGCAGCGACCGGTACCCGCCGACGACCATCGTCGTCAGACCCAGGACGAGGACCGTGGTCTGCCAGGCCGGGAGTTCCGAGGCGGCCGGGGCGAACCGGGCGACCAGGTAGATCCCGGCCTTCACCATGGCCGCGGCGTGCAGGTACGCGCTGACCGGCGTCGGCGCGGCCATCGCCGCGGGGAGCCAGAAGTGGAACGGCACGAGGGCCGACTTCGAGATCGCGCCGATCAGGACGAGCACGACGGCGACGGTCGCGGCGGTCCCCGTGGGGAAGTTCTCCAGGATCTCCGAGAGGCGGTACGTCCCGGCGCTCTGCCCGAGCACGATGAGACCGACCAGCATCGCCAGGCCGCCGAACGTCGTGACGACCAGGGCCTGGGTCGCGGCGCGGCGCGCGGAACGTTTGTGCGCGTCGTACCCGATGAGCAGGTACGAGAACACCGTCGTGAGTTCCCAGAACACGTAGAGCTGGACGAGGTCGTCGGCCAGCACCAGACCGGTCATGGCGCCCGTGAACGCGGTGAGAACCGCTGCGAACCGGGCTGATCCGGGGTCGTTGCGATGGAAGTAGCTGCCGCAGTAGAACAGCACCAGCGCGCCGACCCCGCCCACGAGCAGGGTCAGGACCCAGCTCAGCGGATCGAGCCGGAACGCCAGTTCGGCGTCGAGGGAGGGGATCCACGGGACCACGAGTTCGGGGCCGCGGCCGTCGAGTACTGCGGGTCCCTGGACCGCGGCCCACACGGTCGTCGCAGTGGGGGCGAGGGCGAGCAGACTGAAAGCACGCCGGTCGAGCCACTTCACCAAGGGCACGGCGAGCACCGCGGCGACAGCATGGACGATCAGCAGTGTCAGCACGGCCGGTCCTCACGTTCGGGGGCAGGTCGGTCCGCACAGCGTAACCCAGGTTTTCGTTCTGTTCGATTCGAGAAGTTTTCTGTTACCGTTTTCGGGTGTCATCGACCGTCGCCTGTCACGGCGCCGAGGTCACTGTGCGACCCGGTTGCGAGGGCCTCGCCGAACTCGCCGAACTCCTCACCGAGAGCCCGGACGGCACCCTCACCCTGAAGATCGGCCGCCGTTGCGCGGCCCTGCCGCCCGAACTCGCGCACGCGCTGCGCGAGACGGTCGCGGCCCTGGCCCACGGCGAGGCCGTCACGCTCACCCCTCACGAGGCCCTGCTCACCACGCAGGAGGCCGCCGACGTCCTCGGGGTCAGCCGCCCGACCCTGGTGCGGCTGCTGGAGTCCGGGGCGCTGCCCTTCACCAAGCCCGGCACCCACCGCCGGGTACGGCTCGAGGACGTCCTGGCCTACGCCGACGCCCACCGGAACAACGGGGCGAACGGGACGAACGGGACCCCCCGCCCCCGCCGCCCCTGACCCCCGCGATCAAGGAAGCGACTCAGCCTCGGCGGGCGAACTCCTGGGCCAGGTCGGTGGAACCGGCCCGCAGCAGCGACGCCAGCAGCACCCGTGCCTGAGGTGCCTTGAGCCGCCCGACAGGCACCGCGCCCGCGGCGGCGAGCTCGTGCCCGCCGCCGCCCGCGCCGTAGCTGGTGGCGACGGGCCCGGACCCGACCCGAGTCGTCAGCACCACGGCCACGCCCGCATCGGTGGCCCGCTGCACCGCCGCGACGACCTCGGCGGTCGCGTTCCCCGACCCGAGCCCGGCCAGCACGATTCCCCGTGCCCCGAGCGCGACGCAGGCGTCGAGCAGCCCGCCGTCCATCCCCGGGTAGCCGGCGATCACGTCGACCCGGGGGAACGGGCCCGTCCCCGGGGTGAGGTGATGACGGGGGAGCGCGCCGTCGGGGGCGCCGAACGCGTCGAGCCGTTCGGTGTGGCGCTTCCTCAGCCCTGCCGCCGCGCGGACCCGCCCCCCGAAGGCGACGAGCACCCCGCGGCCGCGGGCCTGCGGGTCGGTCGCCGTCCGCAGCGCGCCCCGCACGTTGGTGGGGGCGTCGGGTTCGGGGTGGTCGCTGGTGCGCTGGGATCCGGTGATCACGACGGGCCGGTCGTCGCTGTGGTGCAGGTCGAGCAGGTACGCCGTCTCCTCCAGGGAGTCCGTCCCGTGCAGGACCACGACCCCGTCGACGTCCGGGTCCGCCAACGCCTCCACGACGCAGCCGCGGATGAGCTCGACCTGGTCCAGCGTCAACGTCGAGGAGTCCACCCGCAGTGCCTCGACGACTCGCACGTCCACCCCGAGCTCGGCCGCGGCCTTGCCGATGAGGACGTCCCCGTCCAGGGTCGGCGAGCTGACGCCGTCCTCGTCGACGGTGCTGGCGATGGTGCCGCCGGTGGCGACGACCACGACGTGCGGGTTCATGGAACTCCTCGATCTCGGTACACGTGCACGACGAGCGGCACGGTGGTCCAGGTTCCCACCGGACGCCCTTGACCGGTGATCGGCGCCTCGGGAGGCTCGGTCCGTGACCTCCGTGCTGATGGCCGCCCTCCCCGCGCAGGGTCACGTGGGACCGGTCCTGGCCGTCGCGGCCGGCCTGGTCGAGCGCGGACACCGGGTCCGGGTGCTCACCGGTGAGGAGTTCCGCGGGCGGGTCGAGGCCGCGGGAGCCACGTTCGTCCTGCTGCCGGACGATGCGTTCGTACATCCTGATGCCTCGAAGGTGCCCGGCGGACCCCGCGGAGTCCAGTTCGCCCTCGAGCACGTGTTCGTGCGGCGGGTCGGTCCGCAGTTCGAGACCGTCCGGGCGGCCATCGCGGCCGACCCCACCGACGTCGTGGTCACCGAACTGCTGTTCATGGGCGCGTACCCGTTGCTCGCGCTGGAGAGCCGACCTCGCGTGGTGCTGCTGGGCATCAGCCCGCTGCCCGTCCACGGTGGCGACACCGCCCCCTACGGACTCGGACTGCTCCCCGGCCGCGGCCCGGCCGGTCGGTTCCGCAACGCACTGCTCACCCGGGTGTTGGACCGGATCCTCTTCGCCCGGCCCGAACAGGTCCTGGCCGACGAGCACCGGCGGTTGACGGGCAGACCCCTCGAGGGGTCGTTGTTCGACCTGCCCCTGCGCACCGACGCGGTCGTCCAGTTGTGCCCGCCGGGGTTGGAGTACCCACGGCCCGGGGTGTCGTCGGTCCGGTTCACGGGGCCGGTACTGCCCGGACCGCGCGGTGGCCCGGACCCGGCCTGGTGGTCGGACCTCGACGCGGGGCGTCCCGTCGTCCACGTGACGCAGGGGACTGTCGCCAACGCCGAGTTCGACCGGCTCATCGCACCCACCGTCCGCGCCCTGGCCGACAAACCGGTCCTCGTCGTGCTGACCGCCGGCGGCCGCCCCGTCGAAGAACTCCGCCGAGCGCTCGGCACCGTCCCCGCGAACGTCCGGATCGAGAGTTTCCTGGACTACGCCCGGTTCCTGCCGCGCATCGACGCGCTGGTGACGAACGGCGGGTACGGGACGGTGAACCAGGCGTTGGCGTACGGGGTTCCGCTGGTCGTCGCCGGCCGGACCGAGGACAAGGCCGAGGTCGGCGCCCGGGTCGCCTGGTCGGGTGCCGGGATCGACCTGCGCACCGACCGGCCCGGCGAGCAGGCGTTGGCCCGGGCCGTGGGGCGGGTCCTGTTCGAACCGGAGTTCCGCACCGCGGCCGGTCGGTTGCGGGACGAGATCTCCGTGGCCGGTGGGATCGACGCCGTCGAGGAACTGTTGGTGAGCCCATGACCTCGGTGCTGCTGACGGCGCTCCCGGTCAGGGACACGTCGGGCCGGTCCTCGTCGTCGCGCGCGACCTCGTCCGCCGCGGCCACGTCGTCCGGGTGCTGACCGGCGCGGGGTTCGCCGAGCAGATCGCGGCAACGGGCGCGGAGTTCCTGGCCCTGCCCGACGACGCCGTCGTCTTCCCCGAAACCTCGGCCGCGCGATCCCCGGTGGGCCGCGCGGGGTCCGGTTCGCCCTCGAACACCTCTTCGTGGCGCCGATGGCGGCACAGTTCCGGGCCGTGCAGCAGGCCCTCGCCGTACGGTCCACCGACGTCGTCGTCACCGAACTGCTGTTCATGGGCGCCTACCCGCTGCTGCGGTTGCGGGACCGTCCCCGGGTGGTGCTGCTGGGGATCAGTCCGCTGACCGTCCGGGGCGGGGGGACGGCGCCTTACGGTCTGGGTCTCCCGCCGGCCGAAGGGTTCTCGATCGCGCCCGGAACTCCCTCCTGGAGTCCGCGCTCGACCGCTTTCTCTTCGGTCCGACGCAGGCCCTGCTCCTCGTCCCCGCGATCCGCGGGCTCGCCGACCGTCCTTTCCTCGTGGTGGCCAGCACCGGGGGCGAAGCGTCTCCGAACTCGTCTCCGAACTCGGGACGGTACCCGCGAACGCCCGGATCGAGAGTTTCCTCGACTACGTCTCGTTCCTTCCGAGGGTCGACGTCCTCATCACCAACCGCGGCTAAGGGACGGTGAACCTCGCTCTGGCGCAGGGGATCCCGATCGTCACCTCCGGTCGGACCGAGGACAGGGCCGAGGTGGGGGCCCGGGTCGCGTGGTCCGGGGCCGGTGTGGATCTGCGCAGCGACCGACCCGGTTCCCGAGCGATCTCCGACGCGTTCGGGCGCGTGCTCGGTGCACCGGGTTTCCGTCGGAACGCCCACCGACTGCAGTCGGAGATCCGGCTCTGCGGTGGCCTCGACGCGATCGAGGAACTCGTCCGAGGATGAGTTTCGCCAACTCGACCCGATACAGCCACCGCGCAGTCTAGGGTGCGTTCCGTAGCCACCGATGGACGGTGAGTTCAACGAGGAGCGTGGAGCGTGCGGGTCGGATCGGTACTGGCAGTGACGGCGCTGCTGTTGGGGTTCTCGGTGGGTACGGCCACCGCGGCGGAGTGCGTGGAGGGTCAGATCGCGGGCCGGTACCAGCAGCTGGGTTCGGCGGCCGGCAAACTGGGGAACGTCACGGGGTGCGAGCAGACCACGCCTGACGGCTCGGGGCGGTACGCGTCGTTCGAACGCGGCGCCATCTACTCGAGCCCGGCGTCCGGAGCGTGGGACGTCTCGGGGTCCTTCCGTGATCTGTGGGCCTCCACGGGCTGGGAGAACGGTTTCCTGCACTACCCGACGTCGGGGGAGAACCCGATCCGCGACCGCGGGGTCTTCCAGAACTACCAGGGTGGAACCCTCTACTGGTCCCCGTCCAGCGGAGCCCACTCGGTCACCGGTGCGTTCTTCGGCCGCTACGCCTCCCTGGGGTACGAGAACGGGTTCCTCGGGTACCCGACGTCCCAGGAGAACCCGATCCGCGACAGCGGCGTCTACCAGCTCTACCAGGGCGGGGTCGCCTACTGGTCCCCGAGTTCCGGCGCGCACACCGTCTCTGGTTCCTTCCGCACGCTCTACGGCACCCTCGGGTACGAGAACGGCTGCCTCGGGTACCCGACCTCGCAGGAGTTCGGCGTCGCCGGCGGCGTCCAGCAGAACTACCAGCGCGGCACCATGACCTGGACCCCCTCGGGTGGGCCGAGTTCGTCCTGCGGCATGGCGGTGGCCCCCGCCCCGGCGCCCGTTCCCACACCCGTTCCCACACCCGTTCCCACACCCGTTCCCACACCCGTTCCCACACCCGTTCCCACACCCGTTCCCACACCGGCGCCGGGCGTGTACTACGCGAACTGCACCGAGGCCCGCAAGGCCGGTGCCCCCCCGATCCACCGCGGGGAACCCGGGTACCGGCCCGCGCTCGACCGGGACGGGGACGGCGTCGCCTGCGAGTGAGGCCCGTCAGGGTGTCGTCTCAACCGGCCAGGGCAGGGCGGCGAGCGCCGGGTCGGTGAGCAGGGTCGTCAGGTCTGCGGGGGGTGAGGAGATCGGAGTCAACGATCCGCCCGGGGTGGCGCCGAGAACGTACACCGCCACCCAGGCCTCGGGATTGCTGCGGGCGTCCCGCACCATGACCTCCACGGCGGATACGCAGGGGCTGGTCCGGAGGTTGCACGGAGGAGCGGAGTTTCTCCTCAGTGCAGATCGGCGGGGTCGGTGTTCGCCCCGCACACCACGACCACCACGTTCCCGCCGTCCTGCGGGAGTTTCGACGCGCCCGCCCACGCGGCCGCAGCACCGTGCTCGGCGACGACCCGGAACCGCGACCACACCTCGTGCCGGGCCGCGACGATCTCCTCGTCACTGACGAGCACCGACGTGGGGGGAGTCCGCCGAGCCTGGTCGAACGCGATCGCCCCGATCCGGCGAGCGCCGAGGGAGTCCGCCGCCACCCCCGAGACCTCCACGTCCACCGGTTCCCCGGCGGCCAGGGCGGAGTGCAATGTCGGCGCCGTGGCCGGTTCGACGGCGAGGATCCCGGCCGACCCGTCCAGTCCTGCACTCACCCCGGCGTACAACCCACCCCCACCGACAGCCACCACCACGGTCTCCACTTCCGGCACCTCCTGCCGCAGTTCGAGGGCCAGCGTCCCCGCCCCCGCGGCGATCTCGGGCTGGTCGTAGGCGTGGCAGAACACCGCACCCCGCTCCTGCGCGAACGTCACCGCCGCCTCGTACGCCTGTGCGTACTGCTGCCCGAGCAACCGGACGTCGGCGCCCAGGGCCCGCAGTTTCGACACCTTCACCACCGGCGCGGTCTCGGGGACGAACACCGTCGCCGGGACCCCCAGCTCGGCGGCCGCGAACGCGTGGGCCAGCCCCGCGTTGCCGCCGGAGGCCGCCACCACCCCCGTCGCCGGGTCCAGCTGGCCAACTTCCCGGGCGGCGAGCTGACGGTTGAAGGCGCCCCGGGCCTTGAAGGTCCCCGTGTGCTGCAGCACCTCCAGCTTCAACCAGACGTTCGGTCCCACCTGCACCACGGGGGTGCGGCGCACCCGACCGGCGATCCGGTCGGCGGCTCGGCTGACGTCGGCGGCGGTGATCGTGTCCACCCCCCGATCCTGCCGTCCCGTCGTGGGAGAGTGCGCCCAGGTATCCCGGTAGGACGAGGCGGAGGACCAGTTGGACGAGGCAGGGCTGATCGCCGCGGCGTCGGCGTACGAGACCGCACTGCGCGAGAACGACCTCGAGGCCCTGGACCGGCTGTTCGCTCCAGGCGTTGAGACGCTGCGGGCCGAAGGTGGTGTCGCCATCGTCGGCCACGAGGCCATCTCGGAGTTCCGGGCTCGCCGCGGAGGAGCCCCCGCCCGCTGGCTCCGACGCGTCCACGTCCGCTGGACCTCGCCGACGGACGCGCTCACCGTCTCCGAGACCGAACGGCTCGATGGCGGCCGCGGCCTGCAGACCCAGCTGTGGCACCACGGTGACGACGGCTGGCAGGTCGTCGCCGCCCACGTCTCCGGCGCCCCCCTGTCCCCGCCCCTCGACGCCGTCGACGACCCCGCCGTCTGGCGCGTGGCCGGCGACCCCCTCGTGCGCGGAGCCGGGACCGGTCCCCTCGCCGGCGTGCGGATCGCCGTCAAGGACCTCGTCGCCGTGGCCGGACAGGCCGTCGGCGGCGGCGTGCCGCGTTGGCTCGAGACGGCCCCGCTCGAACCCGCGAACGCACCCGCCCTGCAGGCCCTTCTCGACGCCGGCGCCGACGTCGCCGGGATCGCCCACACCGACGAGCTCGCCTTCTCTCTCATGGGCGTCAACGAGCGCTACGGCACCCCCCACAACACCGCCGCCCCCGGCCGCGTGCCCGGAGGGTCGTCGTCGGGTTCGGCCGCGGCCGTCGCCGCGGGCCTCGCGGACCTGGGCCTCGGGACCGACACCGCCGGCTCCCTGCGCGTGCCCGGGTCGTTCAGCGCCCTGTACGCGTGGCGCCCCACCCACGGCCTCGTCGACATCACCGGAGTCCTGCCGCTGGCCCAGAGTTTCGACACCGTCGGACTGCTCGCCCGGAACGCCGCCCTGCTGGCCGAGGCGGCCTCGGTCCTGCTGCCCCCCGCCGACGTCCACCGTCCGAAGGCGTTGCTGCGCAGCCGAACCCTGATGGGTCTGGCCGACGAACCCACCCGCGTCGCCGTCGAGGCGAGCCTGACGGCGCTCGCGGTCCAGACCGGCCTCCCCATCCTCGACCTCACCGACGACTTCACCGCGCAGGAGGCGAGCGCCTGGACCGCGGCGTTCCGCACGGTCCAGGCCGTCCAGGCGTGGGCCAACGACGGCGCCTTCATCGAGGCCAACCCCGGCGCGCTGTCGCCGTCCGTGGAGGCCCGCTTCCGCAACGGGTCGACGCTGCCCGAGGCGGACGTCGAAGCAGCCCGAGCCGTCATCGAGACCACCCGCACCAGGCTCGACGCCGTCCTGACGGAGGGTTTCCTGGCCCTTCCCAGCACGGCGACCCCCGCTCCCCGCGTCGACGCGACCCACGAGGAGTTCGAGGCCGCCCGTGGCGGGACCCTGCAACTCTCGACGCTGGCCTCGCAGACCGGTGTCCCCGCGCTGGGGCTGCCGTGGGGACGGGTCGGGGAACTGCCGGTCGGCCTGTGCCTGCTGGCCTCGCGCGGGGCTGACCGGTCGCTGCTCGCCCTGCTGGCCGAGACGGCCCCGCCCCGTCGTTGAGCGGCCCGATGCTCCGAACGGGCTGATCCTGACCACGTCCGGTGTTCCGGTACCGGGTCCCTGCCGATGCTCGGGGTGAGGTGAGACGCCCGTGCGGGTCACCACGATCACGGACCGGACCACCTGTACCGAGGGACCTGAGGAGCGCGATGAAGACTGTGCTGGCGATCGAGACCACCCGGCCGATCGGTGTGCGTGACCTCAACGGCTTCATCTCCGGCATCGCCGAGCGGGTCCCGGGCTGCTTCGTCTCCCAGGGCCCGAGCAGCCGCGGCAAGGTGACGATCACCATCCTGTCTCCGCAGGCCGTGTCCCTCGAGACGGCCGAAGCGGTCCTGGACACCCTGCCGGAACTCTGCGACGCCATCAGCGGGATCACCCTGCAGGAGGCCGTCCGCCGCGCACCGCAACGTCCGCGACCCGCTCCCGCGCCGGTTCCCGAACCGGCGGTCTGACCCACAGCACACGGGCTCACACCACACGGGTGGCCGCCCGGCCCAACAGGTGCAGGCCGAGCACGCGTACCTCGGCCCGGTCGCAGGCCTGAGTCAACGCGGTCGCCCACTGCAGGTCGGCCGCACGGATGTCGCGGGGCGTCGCCGGGGAGAGCGCGAAGGCGACCGACCCGATCCCCGCGGTCTCCTCGGCCAGGACCATCGCCGCCATCGCCGCGAGGTTGTCCGTGAACGGCACCTCGGGCAGGTCGGGGACGTCCTCGATGAGGATGAGCGGGGCGCCCTGCACGCCGTCGGCGTCGAAGACCTGCGCCAGCAGGTCGGTGCCGTAGCCGCGGTCGGGAGTGATGTCGCCGTCCTCGGCGAGCAGTTCCCAGCGACTGGCCAGGTCTTCAGGGGTCAGGACGGGCGGGAGCAGGAGGCGGTGTGGGAGGGACATGCGCACAGCCTGCGTGGGCCGCCGTCCTACCGTCGTCCGTCGTCCACAGGAAGCCGCTGAAACCGGTCGAGAGTCGATCTGTGGACACGGCGATGACTTCCCGGCGTCCGCAGGGTCTGGTTCCCGTGATGGATCTGCGACCCGCTGCGAAGGCGATGGCCGGCGTCCTGGCGACGCTGACCGACGACGACCTCGACCGTCCTACGCCCTGCGACTGCACCGTCGCGGCGCTGGCCACCCACGTCGGTGGTCTGACCGTGGCGTTCACCGCCGCGGCTCGCAAGGACCTCGGTCCGCTGACGGGCACCGCGCCCCCGGCGGACATGCCCGCCGCCCTGCCCGTCGACTGGCGCACGAGCTACCCCGCGCTGCTGGACGACCTCGCCGACGCCTGGACCGACCCCTCGGCCTGGGAGGGCACCACGCAGGCCGGCGGCGTCGACCTCGCCGCCCTCGAAGCCGGGGCCGTGGCCCTGGACGAACTCGTCCTGCACGCCTGGGACCTGTCCGTCGCCGTCGGCCGTCCCCACCGCCCCGACGAGGTCAGCCTCGGCGTCGTGGAGCAGTTCGTGGCCAGCTTCCCCGCCGATCCCGCTGCGCGACAGGGCATGTTCGGCCCGCCCCTGCCGTTCCCCGCCGACGCCGAGCGGTTCGACAAGGTGCTGTCGATGTCCGGGCGGGATCCTCGCTGGGCCTGACCTCTGCCCGAGACCGTCCGCCTGGGGACACCCATCGGTGTCACCAACCGGCAGTGCGGATGGGTGCAGCCGCGGGTGTCCGAAAACTGGTGCTCCCACCCCCACGACCGGACACCGATGCCTTCACCGACGGCCTCGCCTGAGGTCATGTCGTGGCCAGGTCCCGCGGTCTGCTGACCGGCTTCCCGAACTCGGCCGACCTGGGTGGACTGCCGCTGCCCGGTGGCCCAGTGCTCCCAGAGAAGCGCATCGTCCGCTCGGACACCCCACCCCGGCTGACCCCGAGCGAGCAGGAGGCAGCGGACTCCTGGGGTTTCCGTGCCGTCCTCGACCTGCGCTCGGTGGACGAGGTGCTGGCCTCACCGCACCCGTTGCGCCGCTCGCTGGGCTACGCCACCCTGCCGTTGATCGACCCCGTGGCGGAGCAGCGGGAAGATTTCAGCCGGGTCACGACCCTGGGCGAGATCTACCGCAGCAGCCTGCAGCGCAACGCGAGGCACATCGCGTTGATCTTCTCCGCCCTCGCCGACGCTCCCCAGGGACCGGTGCTCGTGTCGTGTCGAGCCGGCCGCGACCGGACCGGCATGGTCGTCGCACTCCTGCTCGACCTCGCCGGGGTGGACCGCGCCGTCGTCGCCGAGGACTACGCGCTCGCGCCGGCGGACGCGTCCGGGCATCGACGCAGAGGCGGTTCCGACATCCTCACGATGCTGGACCAGGTGACCTCTGCCTACGGGTCCACGTCCGCCTACCTGCGGTGGCTCGGACTGTCCGACTCCCACGTCAGCGCGATCCGCGAGAGGCTCGAACCGTGAACCGTCCCCGAGTGGTCTGCCTCTGCGGTTCCCTGCGATTCCTGGCCTCGTTCGACGCCGAACGGCGACGCCTGACCAGCGAAGGGGCGATCGTCCTGGCTCCCGAACCCGTCGAGGAGGAGATGACGCCGGCCCGGCGCAAGGCGCTGGGCGAGCTGCACCTGCGGCGCATCGACCTCGCGGACGAGATGCACGAGGTCAGCGACGACGGCTACGGCGGGGACGCGACACGGCGCGAGATCGCCTACGCCCGGGAACGGGGCAAGGTCGTCACCTCGACCTCCGTGAAGTGCTCCACCGTGGGGAACGGGTCGTAGAAGTGGTGCAGCAACCGCTTCCACTCCAGGTACCGAGAAGATCCGCGGAACCCTTCGGTGTGGTCCTCCAGGCGGTCCCAGTGCACCAGCAGCAGGTAGGTGTTCGGACGTTCCACACAGCGTGACAACGTCAACCCACCGAAGCCCGGCATCGCCGAGATGATCGCCCGCGCCTCGGAGAACGCCGCCTCGAAGGCATCGGTCTGGTCCGGTCGGACGTCGAGCAGCGCGTGTTCCAGGATCATGCGCCCATCCTCGGCGCTACCCACGGCTCCACCGAGGAACCCGACCACACCGGTCGCACGTGGCCCGAAGGGCGGCCAAGCTGGGCCCTCCACCCAGGAGGGATGCGCATGGATGAGCTGACGATGCCCGAAGTCCTCCCCGCGGACGACCACACGCACTCGCAGTTCTCGTGGGACTCGGCCTTCGGGGACATGGGAGCCAGTTGCGAACACGCGCCGGCCGTCGGACTGCCGGCGGTCTCCTTCACCGAGCACTGCGACTTCACGGTCTGGAACGCGCCGCCCGGCGGTTGGGCCTGGGACGACGGCATCCGGGGCGAGTACGACGGGCACGGTCACTTCATGGCGCCGCGTTGGAGGTCGACGCCTACCAGGCCGCCGTGGAACGGTGCCGCGACCTTTTCCCCGACCTCAGGATCCGTTCGGGGGTGGAGATGTCGGAGGTCCACTGGCACACCGACGCCGTCCGCGACGTCCTGTCGCGCGGTTTCGACCGGGTCGTGGGGTCCATCCACACCCTCGACGACCTGCGCGAACCCGGCGAACACGTCCTGGTCGACCACGCCAAGGACCAACGCAGCCCGGTCGACCTGCTCAGGGCGTACCTGTCCCAGGTCGAGACG
>Ga0325400_1001276_pt1 | contig 20484 bp, 25 predicted proteins | sample PopdelMetagenome_2_FD_205662 | JGI IMG/M metagenome (GOLD analysis project Ga0325400, IMG submission 205662) | Populus deltoides microbial communities from Bellville, Georgia, United States - Xylem-PdKOR-R1 | ecosystem: Host-associated > Plants > Phyllosphere > Stem > Wood/Secondary xylem...
CAGGTTCAGCCGCCCGTCATAGAGCGCGCGGCCCGTCACCACGCCCTCGATCCCTTGCGCCGCCAGCGGGGCCAGCGCCTCCACGTCGGCGATGCCCGCCACGCCGCCGCTGGCGATCACGGGGATCGACACCCGGCGCGCTAGCGCGGCGGTGGCGTCCACGTTGCAGCCCTTGAGCAGCCCGTCGCGGCCCACGTCGGTGAACAGGATCGCGGCCACGCCCGCGTCTTCGAACCGGCGGGCGAGGTCGGCTACGCCCACGCCCGTCACGTCCGCCCAGCCGCGCGTCGCGACGATGCCGTCGCGCGCGTCGGCCGCCACCACCACGCGGCCGGGAAAGTCGCGTGCGGCGCCGCGCACCAGATCCGGGTCCTCGAGCGCCGCGGTGCCGATCACCACGCGCCACGCGCCCAGGCCCAGCCAGCGCTCCACCGCGTCGCGCGTGCGCACGCCGCCGCCCACCTGCACGCGCCCCGGAAAGGCGGCGATGGCGGCGGTGGCGGCCGCGCCGTTGACGCTGTCGCCCGCGAAGGCGCCGTCCAGGTCGACCACGTGCAGGTGGTCGGCGCCCGCCTGCGCGAACAGGTGCGCCTGGTGCGCGGGGTCGTCGCCGTAGACGGTGGCGCGGCCCATGTCGCCCTCGGCCAGGCGGACCACCTGGCCCCCCTTCAGGTCGATGGCGGGATAGACGATGAGGGGCATCAGGGCCGCCACTCCAGGAAGCGGGAAAGAAAGCGGAGGCCGTAGCCCTGGCTCTTCTCCGGGTGGAACTGGACGCCCAGCGCGGTGCCGCTCAGCACGGCCGCGCAGACCGGGCCGCCGTGGTCGGTGTGCGCCACGGCGGCGGGGCCGCGATAGGCGTAGGAATGGAGGAAATAGGCCTGGCCGGGCACCAGCACGGGCGCGCCGTCGGCGGGCGCCACGTCGTTCCAGCCCATGTGCGGCACGCGTTCGGCGTTGCCGGGGGCGAGCCGCTCCACGCTGCCCGGCACCCAGCCCAGGCCCCGGTGGCGGCCGTGCTCCAGCCCCGCCTCGGCCATCAGCTGCATTCCCACGCATACGCCCAGGAAGGGGCGGCCGCGGCGGCGCACCGCGTCCTCCAGCGCGTCCGCCAGCCCGTCCGCCGCGCGCAAGGCGGTCGCGCACGCGCCGAACGCGCCGACGCCGGGCAGCACCACCCGGTCGGCGGCGGCCACCGCGTCCGGATCAGCGGTGACGGCGAGGTCCGCGCAGCCCGCGGCCCTAAGCGCATTCTCCACCGAGCGCAGGTTGCCCGAGCCGATGTCGATCAGCGCGAGGCTCAAAGCGTACCCTTGGTGGAAGGGATCGCGTCGGCCTTGCGCGGGTCGATCTCGACCGCGGCGCGGAGCGACCGGGCCAGCCCCTTGAACAGGCTCTCGCAGATATGGTGGTTGTTGGTGCCGTAGAGCGTCTCGGCGTGGAGCGTGGCGCCCGCCCCTTGCGCGAAACTGTGGAACCAGTGCTCCACCATCTCGGTGTCCAGCTCGCCGAGCTTGGTCACGGTGAAGCCGGACCGCCATACCAGCCAGGGGCGGCCCGACAGGTCGATCGCGACGCGGCCCAGCGTCTCGTCCATGGGGCTGAGCGCGTCGCCGTAGCGGCGGATGCCGCGCTTGTCGCCGAGCGCCATCGCCACCGCGGTGCCGATGGCGATGGCCGAATCCTCCACCGTATGGTGGCCGTCGATATGCAGGTCGCCGTCCACCGCGACCGTCAGATCGATCAGCGAGTGGCGCGACAGCTGTTCCAGCATGTGGTCCAGGAAGCCGATGCCCGTGCGCACGTCGTAGGCGCCCGTGCCGTCCAGGTTGACGGCGACGCGGATGCGCGTCTCGCTGGTGTCTCGGATGATCTCGGCGGTTCGCATACGGTCGATCCCAATAGCGGCGGGGGCGGGACGCGCAATCTTGACCGGGTGGCGGAATCGCCTAACCCATGGGGCATGACAGACGGCCTGCCCGACAGCCTGATCCCCTATGACGAGATCGTCCAGGAAGCGCTGCGCGCCGTGGTGGGGCGCGTGCTGGGCTCGGTGGCCAGCGGCGGCGGCACGCTGCCGGGCAACCACCATTTCTACATCACCTTCAAGACGCAAGCGCCCGGCGTGGACATCCCGCGCCGCCTGATCGAGCGTTTTCCGGACGAGATGACCATCGTTCTCCAGAACCGTTTCTGGGACCTGGCTGCCGACGAGGCGAAGTTCCAGGTGGGCCTGAGCTTCAACCAGGTCCCGTCCAAGCTCGTCATCCCCTATTCCGCCATCACCGGCTTCCACGACCCGGAAGTGAACTTCGAGCTGCGCTTCCAGGCGCAGGAGGGGCCGGAGGCCGAGATGGTGGACGCGGCCGAGAACGACGGCGCGGCCCCCCTGGCCCAGCCGGTGGAGGACGGGTCCAACGTCGTCAGCGTGGACTTCAAGCGGAAGAAGTAGCGGGTGGGCGCCGTGATCGGCGCGCTCACACCCCTGTCATCGGCCGGGACGTCGACGCAACCAAGACATTCGAAGGGGCGGTATGACCGCCCCGTCGCCGATCCCGTTTCCGTCGTGCGTGCCCGGTTCGAGCGTCGGCTGTGGAGCAGGGAAGCCGACAGCCGCGCCGTGCCGGATCGATCCCTCGCGCTGAGCGGCCCGGACGTCGGCCTGCCTGCGCGCAAGGCGGAGGCGGCGGGCGAGCGGGCCGGCGTGCCGCGCACGGTGACGCAAGGCACCGCGCCGGTCGGCGACGGCATGTCGGCGGCGGCGTGAGGCGGTGGGCGGCGCCCTGGTGCGCGATGCTGGCCGCGTGTTCCGCCGCGCCGCCGGCGCCCCCGCTGCCGCCTGGCGCGCCGCAGGAATTGGAGACGGGGGGTTATTTCTCGCCGCCGTCCGACCTTGGGGCGCTGCACTGGCACGCCGTGACGCGCATCCGGGACGAGCTGGCCCCGCGCTTCTCCGGCCTGAACAGCCACGACCATATGCTGCGGCCCGGCACCCGCCGGGGCGCGGTGATCGCGCACTAGGTCCGCGCGCTGCCGGGATGGACGCCGATCCACGTCGCCGCCCAGCCGCGCTGGGGCTGTGCGTTCGGCCTGGCGCGCGGCGACTGCGTGCTGATGGTGATGGCGACCGTGCCGGGCGACGCGGCACAGCCCGCCGCCGTCGTCTCCAACCTGCGCGACGACGGCTCGCGGGATCGGGATCAGCCGCGCAGCTGTGGCTGAGAGGTATCGTCCGTCAGTTCGTCGGCGGCGCGGGCAGCACCGCGTCCAGCGCCTCGCGTACCGCCGCGCGGCGCTGGCGGGCGTCCAGCACCAGCCCGCCGCGGTCCCAGGCGATCTGCGCGTCGCCGGGCATCACGCCCGCGTCGCCCACCGCGGTCAGGCCCAGCCGCCGCCGGTCGCCCGCCTGGCGGCGCGTGATCAGCGCCTCGGCCGCGTCGAGCAGGTCGGGGTGGACGCGAAGCTGGATCTCCTGCCCGCGCGACACCTGGACGAGCGCGCGGCCCACCGCGTCGTCGACGGCGGCGGCGGGCGCCCATTCGAGCTGGCGCGCGGCCAGCATCTCGGCCGCGGCCAACGCCACGTCGGCGGCGTCGCGCTGCGCCGCGTCGGCCACTTCGCCCAGCATCGCCTCCACCGCTTCCAGCTGGGCATGCATCGCGTCGGCCGCCGCCAGCAGCGCCGCGTTCTGGTCGGCGCCCGCGTCGGCGCGGCCGGCGTCGTATCCTTGCGCGCGCGCGGCCGCGACCTCCTCGGCCGCGGTCAGGCGCAGCACGGCCAGTTCCGCCTCCAGCGCCGCGATGCGGAGCTGCGCCTCGGCCGGCACGGCGGCGGCGGTGGCCTCCTCCGGCGCGGCGGTGATGGGGGCGAACACGGTGCCGAAGTCGAACGGCCGGATGGTGAAGGGCGCGGTCACGGGATCGCTGTCACACGATCATCCTAAACAATTCCCTCACAGGATCATCGCGTCGTCGCTCTTGGGATCGGCCAGCACGATCTGCCCCTCGTCGGCGAGCTGGCGGGCGAGGCGGACCAGCGACCCTTGCGCTTCCTCGCAGTCGCGCGCGCGGACGGGCCCCATGGCGGCCATGTCCTCGCGCAGCAGCTTGGCCGACCGCTCGGTGAGTGCGCCCATGAACAGCTGGCGGATGTTCTCGGGCGCGGCCTTGAGCGCCAGGGCCATCTGGCGCTTGTCCGCCTGCTTCACGATCACCGCGATGGAGGCGGGCAGCAGCGCACCCAGGTCCTCGAAGGTGAACATCAGCGCGCGGATGCGCTCGGCCGAATCGGGGGCGTAGCGGTCGAGCGCGGAGAGCATCGACTCCTCGGTCGAGCGGTCCATGGCGTTGAACACTTCGGCCATCGCCTCGTGCGGGTCGCGGCGCTGGGAGCGCGACAGGTTGCTCATGAACTCGGAGCGCAGCGTCTGCTCGACCTGCATCAACACGTCCTTCTGCACCGTCTCCATGCGCAGCATCCGCTGCACCACGTCGACGGCCGCGTCGGGCGGCAGCAGCGCCAGCACGCGCGCGGCGTGGTCGGGCTTCAGCTTGGACAGGATGACCGCGACCGTCTGGGGATATTCGTTCTTGAGGTAGCCGGCCAGCACACCCTCCGACACGTTGGACAGCTTGTCCCACATGGTGCGTCCGGCGGGGCCGCGAATATCCTCCATGATCTCGCGCACGCGGTCGTTGGGCAGGATGCCCTCCAACAGCTTCTCCGTCGTCTCGTAGGAGCCATGGAGCGAGTTCATGCTGGACACTTCCCCTGAGAAGCTGACCAGCAGGTGCTCGGCGACGGGGGCGGGAACGCGGCCCAGCGTGGCGATGGCCGACGACAGCTCCTTGATCTCGTCCACCGACAGGTGTTCCCAGATGGGCGCGCCGTGCTGCTTGCCCAGCACCAGCATCAGCGTCGCCGCCTTCTCCGTCCCCGACAGGCGCTTCATGGCCGCGGGCTCCACCATCATCATGTGCCGTGTACTTCCCCGTTCACGTGCGACGGCCGGGGCCGCCTTCATCCTATTATAGGAAAGACGCGGCATGACGGGCGCGTCGGAGGCGAGAGATGGTTACGAACATATCGGGGGCGCTCGCCGGCCTGAGCCTTTTGACCGGGAGCAGCGCAGCCGCCACCGGCCTGGGCGACATGCCCGCCATCCTGACGCGCGCGCAGCGGCGCGCCAAGGCCGCCTTCACCACGCCCGAGACGGAGGCGCCGTGGAAGGCGGCCAAGCCCGTCGCCTCGCCCGCCGCGTCGGCGGTGAAGGCGATGCGCACCATCATCGACAAGCCGGCGGTGGGCGCCGACGTGCTGCCCGTGGACGTGCAGACCAGCTTCACCACCTATCGCGCGCTGGACCGGCTGAAGGTGCTGGCGGACGCGGCGGCCAAGGACACCACCGGCTCGGGCGAGCGCGCGCAGCTCCAGGCGGCGTTCGCCAAGGGGATGGCCGAGCTCCAGACCTTCCTGGCAGGCGCGCCGCGCGACAAGGTGGACTTGGCCTTCGGCCGCGCGGCCAAGGAGGTGCGCACGGTCGCCGTCGCCTCGCCCTCCTCGCTGAGCGCGGCGACTATCACGGGTGCCGGCGTGCGCGACACGCGCGACGGTGCGCTGGCGGGCGTGACGGGGGCCGAGGTGCTGCGCATCGACCTGTCGGCGGCGGGGCTCAGCGACACGGTGACGGTGGACCTGTCGACGGCGCCCCAGCCGCCCACGCTGGACGGCGTGGCCGACGCGATCAACGCCGCTATCCGTGCCGTGCCCCAGCGCAACGCCGACGGCACGGTGAAGACGGGCGCGGACGGCCAGCCCGTGCCGCGCTGGTCCGTGACGGTGGAGCCGTCCAAGACGGGCGACAAATGGGGCCTGTCGGTCAAGCGCGGCGGGTTCGAGACGGTGGCCATCGACCAGGTGGGCGCGGGCGACGCGCTGATGGTGGCGGGCGGTATCACCGCGGACGGCGGCGTGGCGGCCACGCGGCTGACGCGGTTCGACGACCCGGCGGGCGGCATGACGCGCCGCACCTACGGCACGATCACCGCGACGGACGCCGCCGCCACCGAGCGCGCCAAGATGGCGTACGAGGACGCCAAGGACACCAAGAAGAAGGAGCCCGGCCCCGTTGCCGCCGCCGCGTCCGCCGCCGCCATCGCGACGGACGCGCAAGGGTTCAGCTACGTGGTGGGCACCACGGCCGGCGACATGGACGCCAACCGCTCGGCCGGTGGCAAGGACGACCTGTTCCTGACCAAGGTGGACAGCGAGGGGCAGGTGGTGTGGCGGCGCAACCTGGGGGCGGCCGGCTCCTCCTCAGGCGCCGCGGTGACGGTGGCGCCCGACGGCGGCATCGTGGTGGCGGGATCGGTGCAGGGCGCGTTCGACGGGGCGACGAGCGACGGCGACGTGCTGGTGGCGCGCTTCGACGCGCAGGGGAACGAGAGCTTCTCCACCGTGGTCCGCAGCGTCGGCAAGGACGGGGCCGAGGCGGTGGCGGTGGGCGCGGACGGCACGATCTTCGTCGGCGGCCGAACGGAAGGGGGTGCCGCCACGCTGGCGCGGCTGGACGCGTCGGGCAAGCTGGCCGAGCGGCGCGTGATCGACGGGCCGGGCACCGACCGGGTGCGCGCGCTGGCGGTGGCGCCGGACGGCGGGCTGGTGGCGCTGACGGCGGAGAACGGGCGCGCAGTGGTGCGCCGGCTGGACGCCGCCACGCTGGGCGACGCCGGATCGCTGGACCTGGGTCGCGCCGACGCGGGCGCGTTGGCGATCGACGCGGACGGCAGCATCGCGGTGGTCGGCGGCGCGGACGGGCCGCTGACGGGTGCCCAGGTGAACGCGCACGCGGGCGGACGCGACGCGTTCGTCACGCGGCTGTCGGCCGACCTGTCGGGGGCCGCCACCACCTACCTCGGCACGGGCGCCGAGGAGACGGGCGACAGCGTGGCCTTCATGAACGGTGCGATCTACGTCGGCGGGCGCACGGGCGGCGCGCTGGCGGGCGCGAAGTCGGGCGGCACCGACGCCTTCGTCGCGCGCGTGGACGCCGATACGGGCGCGGTGGGCGACGTGCGTCAGTGGGGAACGCCGGGCGTGCGCGCGGACGCCACGCGGCTGACGGCCGTGAAGGGCGGCAACAGCGTGCTTGGCGCGCTGGGCCTGCACCGCGGCACGCTGACGCCCACCGATTCCGTGTCGCTGGAGGCGCAGACGGGGCTTCGCGCGGGCGACGAGTTCAGCCTGCGCGTCAACGGCGGCGCGGCGAAGAAGATCGTGATCGCCGAGAACGAGACGCTGACCAGCCTGGCCGACAAGGTGCGCCGCATCGCGGGCACGCGGGTGGCGGGCGTCACCACGCCCGCCAGCGGCACGGGCCGCGCGCTCAGCATCTCGGCCAAGCCGGGCAACACCATCGAATTGGTGGCGGGCACCAAGGGCCGCGACGCGCTGGAGAAGCTGGGGCTCGACGCCCGGCGCATCGCGGCCGCCCCCGTGGCCGACGACGACGCGCCCAAGGTCAGCCCGGGCGGGTCGTTCGGGCTGGACCTGTCGGACGTGCTGCAACTGGGCACCAAGGCCGACGCCAAGGTGGCGCAGGGGCGGATCAAGCAGGCCATATCCTATACCCAGTCCGCCTATCGCTCGCTCTACTGGGACGACCTGAAGGCGAGCCTGGCCGACACGCGGCCCAAGGGGTCGGCGCGCCCCGGCTCCACCGCCATCCAGAAGGCGCAGCTCGCCAACTACCAGGCGGCGCTCGACCGGCTGGGCACCACCAACACGGGGATCGGACTGTAGATGAGCGGCACCCCATCGCTGATCGCGGGCATCGCGCGCGAGATGCACCACCTGGCCGACCGCCAGCGCGTGGTGGCGCAGAACATCGCCAACAACGACACCGCCGGATACAAGGCGCGCGACGTGGCGGCGCCGGACTTCGCCGACCTGCTGGCGCAGCAGGGCGCGGGCGGATCGGGCCGGGCGGGCGTGGCGCGCCCCCGCGTGGCGCCGACCGCGGCGATGGCCGCGCTCGGATCGCGCGCGGGCGTGGGCGCCGGCACCATCCTGGACCGCGACGTGGGCGAGACCAAGCCCGACGGCAACAACGTGACGCTGGAGGAACAGCTGCTCAAGATGGGCCAGATCCAGGCCGACTTCGCCGCCATGACCAGCCTGTACCGCAAGGGCCAGGGGCTGATGCGTACCGCGCTGGGCCGCGGCGGGGGCGGCTGACATGCTGCGCAGCATCCGGCCGGAAGAGGCCCGGCTGGGCATGTTCGTCCACGGGTTCGAGGGGGGCTGGCTCTCCCACCCCTTCTGGCGATCCAAGTTCGTCGTCGAGGACGAGGCGGTGCTCGATCGGCTGCGTGCCAGCACGGTGCGCGCCATCGTGATCGATGACGCGCGCGGGCTGGCGCCCGACACCGGTCGCGCCGAGCGGCTGAAGGCGAGGGCCGTGGCTCCCCCGCCGCCCGTCCAGGCGCCGACCCCGACGCCCGAGCCCGCGCCATCGGCGTTCGAGCCCTCGCCCGGCGATCCGCGCCGCATGATCGAGCGGTCGAAGCAGGTGGTCCGCCAGCTGTTCGAGGACGCGGGCCAGGGCCGGCTGCTGCCCGTCGAGGACGTGACCGCTGTGGTGAGCGACGTGTCGCGCGCGCTGAAGCGCAACCGCGGCGTGCTGCTGGGTATCACTCGGCTGAAGACCAAGGACGAATATACCTACGCCCATTCGGTCGCGGTGTGCGCGCTGATGGTGAACCTGGGCCGCGAGATGGGGCTGGCCGACGCGCAGCTCCAGGAGCTGGGCACGGCGGGGCTGCTCCACGACCTGGGGAAGGCGACCATCGCGGCGGCCGTGCTGAACAAGCCCGGCCCGCTGACCGAGACGGAGGCGCTGCTGGTGCGCCAGCACCCGGTGCGCGGCCACGAGATGCTGGTGAGCGCCGGCAACGTGTGCGCCACCGCGCTCGACGTATGCCTGCACCACCACGAGCGGATCGACGGCAGCGGCTATCCCTTCGGGCTGGCGGGATCGGACATCAGCCTGCCCGTGCGCATTGCCGCCGTGTGCGACGTGTACGACGCGATGACCTCGGTGCGTCCCTACAAGAATGCGCTGTCGCCGCCCGACGCGGTGGCCGCGATGACGCGGATCGAGGGGCATTTCGACGCCGAGATCCTGGGGGCCTTCATGCGCTCGGTCGGCGTCTTTCCCAGGGGCATGCTGGTGCGCCTCGCGTCCGACCGGCTGGCGGTGGTGATGGCCAACGGCCGGCACACGGGCCGGCCGCGCGTGCGCGTGTTCCACGACGCCGCCGCCGACCGTCCGCTGGAGCCGGCCGAGCTGATCCTGATGGGCGAGCCGGAATGCGACCGCGTGGTGGCGGAGGCGGACCCCGCCGCCTTCGCGTTGGGCGACGGCTGGGCGGAACGGCGCGAGCGGCTGGCGGCCGGAAGATAGCGCGTCGCCCCCCGTCCGTGCGCCGGGCGTCGCCGATACGCCCCGCCGTCCGGCGGCGCCCGAGGTTAGAGGGGAAAAGGCCGGATCGGGACGTTCCGGCCTTGCCGGGGCGTCGCCGCCTTGGTTCCATGCCGGGAACGACAAGGGGGGGCATGGATGAGGAAGCGCGTGATGGTCGCCGGCCTGATGGCGGGTGCCTGGTGTTCGGCGGGGCAGGCCCAGGACGGAGTCCAAGCTGGCGGCGTGCAGGCTGGCGGCGTTCAGGCCGAGATTCAGGGTCAGGCGGCCGGTGGGAACTGCGAACTGCACGTCTGGCCGACCGAGAACTACCTCGGCATCAGCTCGGGGCTGTTGTCCGGTTTCGGCGCGCTGGGCGCGCTCGCCGACCATTCCGCGCACAAGGGCAAGGTGCAGACGGTCAAGGACCTGATGCGCGACTATCTGGGTCCGCAGGTCCAGATGGAGGAGCTGCGCAAGGCCGACGTCGCGGCCGCGCTGGGCCTGAACGGCTATCGGATCGTGGAGGAGGCGCCGACGCCGTCGGGCGAGGACACCAAGGACGATCCGGCGCGCAAGGCCGCGATCAAGGACATGAACGCGAAGCTGAAGAGCGGGGCGCGCCTGACCGCGTCGACCGCGCCCTGCTACGCGGAATTGGTCGGCCTCCAGATCTTCTATCACAAGGCCATGATGTACGGCAGCAACCTGTTCGCCGGGTGGACCTTCCGGGACTTCGGTCGCGCGGGAACGGGCACGCCCAAGGCCTATGGCGGCTCGGTCAAGAACCCGCTGGAGGACTTCCCGCCCAAAACGCCGAACAAGGTGGAGAGCGCCAGGGTCGAGATCCGCGACGCTTATGCCAAGGACTTCGTCGAGTACGTCCGCAAGAAGGTGCGCGGCGCGCCCGTGGCGACCGCCGGCCGGTAGGGGCGGTGGCGGGGCTATCCCCCGCCGGCGAAGCTCTTGACCAGCGAGCCGGCCACCAGCGCCCATCCGTCCACCAGCACGAAGAAGATGATCTTGCACGGCAGCGAGATGGTGGGCGGCGGCAGCATCATCATGCCCATCGCCATCAGCACCGCCGACACCGCGAGGTCGATCACCAGGAAGGGCAGCAGCAGCAGGAAGCCGATCTCGAACGAGCGGCGCAGCTCGGAGATGAGGAAGGCGGGGGCGAGCGTGGAGAGCGGGGTCTCGGCGCGGGGGGCGGGGTCGGTGTCCGCGTTCTGCGCTGCGGGGGCGGCGGTGCCCGGCGTCCGTGACGTCGAAGCGGTCGCCGCCGCGCCGCCCGCCCGGGCCGGCTGCAACCGCGTGAACAGCGCCAAGTCGTCGTCGCGCACCTGCGACAGCATGAACCGCCGGAACGGCTCGGCCGTTCGCCGGAACGCCTCCTCCTCCGCGATCTTGCCCGTCGTGTAGGGCTGGACCCCGTCCGTCCAGGCCTGCTCGAACGTGGGTGCCATGACGAAGAAGGACAGGAACAGCGCCAGGCTGATGATGATCGGGTTGGGCGGCACACCCTGCGCGCCCAGCCCCGTGCGGAGCAGCGACAGCGCCACCACGATGCGCGTGAACGACGTGACCGTCATCAGGATGCCGGGCGCCAAGCTAAGCACCGTCAGCATCAGGACGAGCTGGATCGCCTTAGACGACAGCGTGCCCTCGCCCAGCGTCACCGTGGCCGACTGGGCCGCCGCCGCGCCCGGCGTCAGGAGCAGCAGGCCGAAACCGGCGGCCAGCGCCAGCATGCGCAGCGATTTAGCCACGATACCAGTCCCGGTTCAGGTCGCACGCCACCAGGTCGCGGAACGGCGTGGGGGCCGCCGGGCGCGCGGGCGGCAGGGCGCGCGGGGCGGCGGGGGCGGGCAGGGGGGACGGCTCGGTCCCCGTCGCGATGCCGGCCTCCAGCACCGTAACCCTGTCCGGCGTCAGCACGAACAGGTGCTCGCGGTCGTCGCGGCGCACCAGCACCACCGAACGCTTCTGGTCCAGCTGCACCCGCTCCACAATGCCCAGCCGCCGGTCGTCGCGGCCGGCGCCGCCGACGCGGCCGGGCAGCTTCAGGTCGAAGCGGCGCACCGTCCACAAGGCGCCCGCCAGCAGGCCCAGCACGCAGGCGAGCGCGCCCAGCGAGCGCAGGAGGCCGACCACTTCCATCAGCCGCGTTTCAGCACGTCCAGGATCTCGAACGACATTTGGTCCTCGTTGACCAGCACGCGCCCCGTCGCCACCGGCCGCCCGTTGACGTGCACCGCCGACGGGTCGTCGTGGCCGCATTCCAGCGCGATGGTGGCGCCGCGGCCCATGTGCAGGATCTGCCGGATCGGTACGCTGGCCGAACCCAGCACCACCGTGACGTCGATCCGGATATCGTCGAGCGCGGACATGGATGCTCCCTTCACGCCCCCTTTCTAGGAAGGTCGCAGGGTCCGCCGGACCGTTGGTGGGAAAAAATTGCCGGGCGGACGAAAATGCCGGGTGCGCCGACCGGGGGCGGCAGCTTCTTCCTATGATCGGGGGGAGAGCCGGCGCGGTGCTTGGCTTCGGGGGGAACCCATGGACCTTTCCACCTCCATGCACGTGTCGGCGTCGGGGCTTCGCGCCCAGTCGCTGCGGATGCGCGTGATCGCGGAGAACCTGGCCAACGCCGACAGCACCGCGGCGGAGGCCGGCGGCGACCCCTATCGCCGCCGCACCGTCAGCTTCCGGCAGAGCGTGGACCGCGCGACGGGCGCGGCCGACGTGGCGGTGCGCTCGGTCGACAACGACCGTTCGGATTTCAAGAAGGTCTATCAGCCCGGAAGCCCCGCGGCGGACGCGGCGGGCTACGTGCTGACGCCCAACGTCAACCCGCTGATCGAGGCCGCCGACATGAAGGCCGCCCAGCGCAGCTACGAGGCGAACCTGAACGCCATCGAGGCGGCCAAGGCGCTGACCATGCGCACCATCGACCTGCTGAAGTGAGGAACTAATGTCCCCCCTCTCCATCGGAACGCTCGACGCGGTTCAGGCCTATGGCCGCGCCGCCGGCATCGGTCGCGGCGCTGGTGCCCCTGGCGCAGGCGCGGGCGTCGGCCCCGCCGCGGGGGCCGGCGGCTTCGGCGGCATGGTGCAGTCCATGATCGGCGACGCCTCCACCTCCTTGCGCGCGGCCGAGCAGGCGGGCGCCAAGCAGGTCGCGGGCAAGGGCGACCTGATCGACGTGGTGACGGCCATGGGTGCGGCCGAGACCGCGCTGGACACGGTGGTGGCAGTGCGCGACCGGGTGGTCAGCGCCTACACCGACATCATGCGGCTCCAGATATGACGCCCGACGCCGCCGTGGACGTGGCGCGCGCGGCCCTCGTCCTGATCCTCACGGTCTGCGGGCCGCTGCTGCTCGTTTCCCTCATCCTCGGCCTCGCGATCAGCCTGTTCCAAGCGCTGACCCAGGTGCAGGAGCAGACGCTGACCTTCGTGCCCAAGCTGGTGGGCATGGGGCTGACGCTCTTGGTGACGCTTCCCATGATCGGCCGCGCGCTGGGCGACTTCACGCGCGTGATCGCCGACCGCGTCATCACGGGCTGAGGCGGAGCCGGTGACGCAAGCTTGGCCGGTCGAGGCCGCCGCCTTCCTGATCCTGTTCGCGCGGCTGGGCGCGGTGCTGATGCTGCTGCCCGTGTTCGGGGACGAGGCGGTGCCGGGGCGCGTCCGCCTGCTCGTGTCGCTGGGCATGACGGCGGCGCTCTGGGGCCTGTTGTCGCCGCGTGTGCTGCCGCTGGCGGCGGGCGGGGACGATGCGTTGGCGACGCTGGTCGTCACCGAGCTGCTGGTCGGGCTGATGCTGGGCGCCTTGGTGCGGATCGTGTTCATGGCGGCGGCCACCGCCGGCTCCATCGTCAGCCTCCAGATCGGCCTCACCTCCGCGCTGGTCGCCGACCCGGCGCAGGGTGGGATGGCGAGCGCGCTTTCCAAGTTCGTGTCGGTGGCGGCCGCGGTCGTCTGCATGGCCTTCCTGGTCCACCACCTGTGGATCGGCGCGCTGGTGCGCAGCTACGACGCGTTTCCCGTGGGCGGCCTGCCCGACGCGGGCGACGCCGCTCGGATGGCGGTGGAGACGGTGGGGCGCTCGCTCAGGATGGCGGTCGGGCTGGCGGCGCCGATGATCGTCTACGGCATCGTGTTCAACGTGGGGCTCGGGCTCGCCGCCCGGCTGGCGCCAGCGATGCAGGTGTTCTTCGTCGCCCAGCCCCTGAACCTGACGCTGGGCGTCGCGCTGTTCGCGTCGCTCTCGGGGGCGATGCTGATCGCGTTCGCCAACGGCTTCGCCGCCTGGACGAACAGTATCGGGGCGATGGGCTGATGGCGGACAAGGACGGGCGCACGCACGCGCCGACGCCCAAGCGGATCGAGGACGCGCGCAAGAAGGGCGACGTGCCCACCGCGCCCGAGATGCGCCACGCCGCCGCCTTCGCGGCCATGCTGCTGCTGCTGGGCACGCTGGGGCTGACCGCGTTCCACCGGCTTGGCACCGCCATGATCCGGCTGTGGGGCGGCGCGGACGACTTCCGCGTCGATCCGGCGGGCGCGCAGGGGCTCGCGACCGGGCTATTCGGCGCTCTGGCGACGGCGTTCGGACCCTTCTTCCTGGCGCTGATGGCGTTCGCGGTGATCGGCAACGTGGCCCACGGCCTGCCCATCGTCTCCTGGTCGCGCGTGTCGCCCAAGCTGAGCAAGGTGTCGCCGGTGGGCGGCTTCAAGCGGCTGTTCTCGGTGAAGGCCATGGCCGAGTTCGGCAAGACGCTGGCCAAGCTGGCGATGGTCGTCGGCATCGCGCTGTGGGTGCTGCGCCCGCGCGTGGCCGGGCTCGGCCAGCTGATCGGCGAGGACCCGTGGGACATCGCCCAGGCGTCGGGCGGGCTGGTGATGGCGCTGGTGACGGCGGTGGCGGTGGCGGTGGGCGCGCTGGCGCTGGCCGACCTCCTGTACCAGCGGCACAGCTGGTTCTCCAAGCTGAAGATGACGCTCCAGGAGATCAAGGACGAGCACAAGAACGCGGAGGGCGACCCCAAGATCAAGGCCAAGATCCGCTCCATCGCCATGCAGCGGTCGCGCCGCCGCATGATGGCGGCCGTCCCCGATGCCAGCGTGGTCATCACCAACCCCACCCACTTCGCGGTCGCGCTGAAGTACGAGCACGGCCGCATGGGCGCGCCCGTGGTGGTGGCCAAGGGCGTGGACGCGGTGGCTTTGCGCATCCGCGAGGTGGCGACGGGCGCGGGCGTGCCGCTGGTCGAGAACCGGCCGCTGGCGCGCGCGCTCTACGCCGGCGCGGAGATCGGCCGGCCCATCCCCGTCGAGCATTACGCCGCGGTGGCGGAGGTGATCGGCTACGTGCTTCGCCTGGCCCAGGCGAAGCGGGCGGGTGCGCGGTGAAGCCTCCTCACGCCGTCCTGTCGTATTTCGCCAGCTCGACCCGCACGCGCAGCTCCACCTCGCGCGCGACGGCGGCCAGCGCCTCGTCCTCGGGCGGGGGGCCGGCGGCGGCGATCCACTCGGCCAGCTGCTGCAACTGCTCCGGCGTGGCCTCGCCGCGGGCCAGCTGGTCGCGCAGGTCTTCCAGCAGCGTCAGGCCCTTGTCCGTGCGCTCGGCCATTCGGCGGCGGCGCTCGGCCGGCGTCTCGACGGCCGACAGCGCCACCAGCATCGCGACGCTGGTGGCGGGCGGGGGCAGGGCGGTGCCGGCGGGCACGGCGGGCGGCGGGGCGGCGGGTGCCGCCTCGGCCCCCGCGTCCTCCTTGGTCCGCGCGCGCTCGGTGCCCGCCGCCGCGACCGCGGCCAGCAGCGCCTGGCGTACCGCCGGCGGCAGTCCGTCGACCCGCATCACTTTCCCCGACCCGTGGCCTGCGAGCCGCGAGCCTATCCCACAGACGGTGAATCGTCCATGTTCCGACTGATCCCGATCCTCGCCTTCCTGGCGCTGCTGCTGCCGTCGGCGCCCGCCGCCGCCCAGTCGCGTATCAAGGACGTGGTGGACGTGCAGAACGTCCGCTCGAACCAGCTCGTCGGCTACGGCCTGGTGGTCGGCCTCCAGGGCACGGGCGACCGGACCAACAATGCCCCCTTCACCGAGGAATCGCTCCAGGCGATGCTGGAGCGGATGGGCATCAACGTGCGCGACGCCAAGATGAAGCCCGCCAACGTGGCGGCCGTCGCCGTCACCGCCGCCATGCCGCCCTTCGCACGCGCGGGGTCCACCATCGACGTCCAGGTGTCGGCCATCGGCGACGCCACCAGCCTGCAAGGGGGCACGCTGCTCGTATCCTCGCTCCGCGCGCTGGACGGGGAGATCTACGCGGTGGCGCAGGGGCCGGTGGCTGTGTCGGGCATCCAGGCGCGCGGCGCGGGCGCCAGCGTGACGCGCGGCGTCGCCACCTCCGCACGCGTGGCGGGCGGCGCCATCGTGGAGCGCGAGGTGCCCTTCGCGCTGCGCAGCGCCACCAGCCTGCGCTTGGCGCTCAAGAACCCGGACTTCACCACGGCCGGCCGGATCGCGGCCGCGATCAACGGCCGGTTCGCGGGCACGGCCCAGGCGCTCGACCCCGGCACGGTCGAGCTGAAGCCCGCGAACGGCACCAACGTGGTCGACCTGTACGGCCAGGTCGAGAACCTGGAGGTCCGCGCCGAGCAGCGCGCGCGCGTGGTGGTGAACGAGGCGTCGGGCACGGTGGTGATGAGCGCCGACGTGCGGATCAGCCCCGTCGCCATCGCGCAAGGCGGGCTCACCATCGCGGTCAGCGAGGCGCCCGTCGCGTCCCAGCCCGCCCCCTTCTCGAACGGCCAGACCGCCGTGCTGCCGCGCACGCGCGTCGCGGTGGACGAGGGGCCGAAGGGCTCGCTGGCGGCCATCGGCGGGGGCGCGTCGCTCGGCTCGCTGGTGACGGGGCTCAACCGGCTGGGCGTGTCGCCGCGCGACCTCATCACCATCCTCCAGGCGGTGAAGACGGCCGGCGCGCTCCAGGCCGACGTGGAGGTGCAGTGATGGACGTCTCCGCTCCTGCTCCCACCCCCGCCGTCGCTCCCGGGGCAGCCCCCGGGGCGGCCGAGCGGAAGACCGCGCGCGCGTTCGAGGAGGTGTTCGTCGGCCAGATGATGCAGCTGATGATGGGCACGGTGGGCGCCGACCCGAACTTCGGCGGCGGTCACGCCGAGGAGATGTTCCGCGGCATCCTGGCCGAGAAGATGGGTGCGGCCGTCACCGAGCGCGGCGGGCTGGGCCTGGCGCCGCGCGTGCTGGACGAGATCATCCGGTTGCAGGGGGGCGGACGTTGAGTCTGGTGGAGCATCTGCGCTCGCTGGCCGCCGTGGTGGCGGAGGAGAGCGCGATCCTGTCGGACCCCACGCGCGGCGGCGTGCCGCCGACGCTGGTGGAGGCCAAGCTCAGGCTGGTGGGCGCGGTGGAGGCCGCCGTGTCGGGCAGTCCCGACTGGCGCGCCGCCCTGTCGCCGGACGAGCGGGCGGCGGCCGAGCCGTTGCTGGTCGCGCTCGGCCCGGACATGGCGGCCAACGCGGAACTGCTGCGCCGCCGGCTCGACCTGTGCGAGGACCTGATGGCCGCCATCGGCGCCGAGGCCCGGCGGCTGACGGGCGGCCGCTCCGTCACCTACGGCGCGCTGGGCGCGCTCGCCCGCACCGACCGCGCGGCCCCCATCGCGGTCAACGCCAGCCTGTGAGGCGCGGCGAATAGCGGCACGATGCGGCGAATTGCGGCATCGCCCGCCCGCCCGCTTTACGCCGCCCGCGGACCGCGAGATCGTCGGCCCCGGACAGGGGGGAGCGGCGTATGCGCAAGGGGTTGCTGTTGCTGGTGGCGGCGTCGCTGCCGATGGGCGGCTGCGCGTCGATGCGCGCGATGCAGCAGCCGGTGCGTGCGAAGGACCTGGGGCACTCCGTCTGCCCCAGCGGCGCGCAGATCAGGGAAGCGACCGGCACCGTCCGGCCCGCCGACGAGCGCGCCGCCTTTCGCGACGGCGTGATCTCGGACTGCGTGAAGGCCATCGACGCGCGCTACCTGACGTTCAAGGCCCAATTGCACACCGAAGCGTCGGGTACGCGTCTGACCACCGCCGTGGCGGCCACGGGGGCGGCGGCCATAGGCACGTTCGCGCGCGCCGACATCGCGCGCCGGCTGGCCGCGGGCAGCGCCTTCGCGCTGGGCACCAGCGCCGCCGTCGACAAGAACGTCTTCTTCGATCAGGCGCTGCCCGCGCTGGAAGCGGCCATGGACGCGCGCCGCGACGTGGTGCTGAAGCGCATCGTGGAGGCGCAGAAGGCCGACCGTTTGGCGGAGACCTACACGCTGGTCGGTGCCGGCTACGACCTGGACGCCTATCAGCAGGCGGGGAACCTGTACGGGGCGGTCGCCGATCTGACGCGGGGGGCGGTACAGAAGGCGCAGGAAGCCGCGAGAGAACTCGGGGAGGCTCAGGCACGGCCGCTGGGTGGATACAACCCGCCGGAACTCGGTGTCTCGGAGCGCTACGACAAACTCTATGCGAAGATCCGGGCCTATCGCGCGCCCGCCGATGAACAGAAGCTCAAGGCAGCGATGGACGCCATGAAGGTCGTCGTGTCCGAACAGGCCAGCTTCGACGCCAGAAAGGCGGCGCTGATCGGTGACATCAAGCGTCGAGAGATCGGGCCGCCCGATACGCAGGTGGTCGAGGCAATCAAGCTGGAGGGGATCATCAAATGAGGAATTTCAATCTGGGCGACGTGCCGACGCGATATTCCATGACCGTGGAGCCATCGGCGTCGCTCGACGAAGTGAACCGGGCGCTGTCGGAAACGGAACCAGACCTGGGCCCGCTGATCGCGATCAACAACGACGGCAAGATGACGGTGCTCGTTTTCCAGTACGCGGATCCCGTCCCGCCCGAGCTCACCGTGCTGTCCCCGACCATGGACGGCGTGCCGCATGTTCCGGACGGGCACAAGCTGGTCTGCACCGGAACGATATTCGTTCGCGGCGCGCTGACGCTCTGCGCCGCTACCCGACCCGGGTGACGGTGCGGCGAAATACGCGAGGCGGGCCTCCGATACGGATCATCGCGACCTAGAATGGCATGGAAATCTCCGGGCGTCCGCGACGACGCCTCGAGGCGCGAATCGTCCTGGGATACGCCTATGACCCTGCTTCAGAACCTGAAGATCTCCACCAAGATCGTCTCCCTGCTGCTGTTGCTGGGCGCGATCACGCTGGGCGTCGCGTGGACGGGTTCGCGCAACCTGCGCGACGCGGACGCGGACTACAGCGCCCTGGTCGACACCCGGTTGCCCAACACCACGCAGCTCGCGCGGGTGAGCAAGCTCGCCTATGAGATGAACTACGCCGCCTATCGCACCATCGCGTACGACGGTGCCAGCGAGCAGGCGCGCCGCGCGGTGGAGCGGGAAGCGGAGGCTTTCCGCGAGGCCAACGAGATCCTGGCGGCGGTGCGGCGCGCCGAGCCGGGGGTCGCGGAGCGGCTGGACGGCTTTCGCGACGCGATCGCCCGCCTCCACGCCATGACGGCCGCGGCGGCGCGGTCCGGCATCGCGGATCGCAACGACGAGGCCGTGCGGCAACTGGCGAACGCCGATCAGGCAGCCAGCCAGCTGAACCGGGACCTGGTGAGCTACAACGACGGCCGCGTCGCTTCCGCCAGGGAGGAGTCGACGCGCCTGACGGAAGCCGCCGGCGCCACGTCCACCTTCCTGATGCTGCTGGCGCTGGGCGGCGTCGCGGGCGGCGTGGGGCTGGCGCTGTTCGTGGTACGCAGCGGCGTGACCGGGCCGCTCGGCGGGCTGCGGGAGCAGATGGCCCAGATCGCGTCGGGCGACTATCGCCGCGCGCCCGAGGGCACGGAGCGCGGCGACGAGGTGGGCGCCATGGCGCGCGCGGTAGCCGTGTTCCGCGACAACGGCATGGCCAAGGACGCCGCCGACGCCGCCAAGGCGCGCGCCGACGCGGACCAGCAGATGGTGGTGGCCGCCGTCTCGGCCCACCTGTCGTCCCTGTCGGCGGGCGACCTGACGTCGGCGATCCAGGAGGAGTTCCCGGCCGAGTACGCGTCGCTCAAGACGAACTTCAACGCGGCCCTGTCGAACCTGCGGGACCTGATCGGTTCGGTGGGGGAGAGCACGGCGGCGATCCGGACGGGGTCTGGCGAGATCGCGCAGGCGTCGGAGGATCTGGCGCGGCGGACGGAGGGCAACGCGGCGTCGCTGGAGGAGACGGCGGCGAGCGTGACGCAGATCGACGGGCGGCTGCGGGCCAGCGCGGGGGCGGCGGCGCGCACGGTGGAGCGCGCGGACCAGGCGATCGCGACGGTGGGCGGCGGTCGTCAGGTGGCCGAGGAGGCGGTGGCCGCGATGGGCCGCGTGGCGGACAGCGCCAAGGGCATCGACAGCGTGATCGAGGGGCTGGACAAGATCGCGTTCCAGACGCGCGTCCTGGCGATGAACGCGGCGGTCGAGGCGGGGCGGGCGGGTGACGCCGGGCGCGGCTTCGCGGTGGTGGCGGACCTGGTGTCGGCGCTGGCGATGCGGGCGGAGGAGGAGGCGAAGCGCGCGCGCGACCAGCTGACGGTGACGCAGACGGACATCGTGTGCGCGGTGGACGCGGTGCAGAAGGTGGACGGGGCGTTGAGCGACATCTCAGGCGATGTCGGCCAGGTGCACGAGTTGCTGGCGACGATGGCGGCGGACAACCAGGCGCAGTCGGCGGCGATCACACAGATCTCGTCGGCGATCGGCTCGATGGACCAGGCGACGCAGCAGAACGCGGCCATGGTGGAGGAGACGAGTGCCGCGGCGCGCAGCCTGGCGGCCGAGGTGGAGGGGCTGGCCGAGCAGGCGGCGCGGTTCAACACGGGCGCCGCCCCCGCCGCCCGCGCGCCCGTGACGCCCGCGCGTTTCGCCGGCCCCGCCCGCGCGCTGCCCGCCGCCGCCGTGCCCGCGCTGACGCGCGCCGCCGCACCCGCCGACCAGGACGACTGGAA
>Ga0325400_1001277_pt1 | contig 20481 bp, 12 predicted proteins | sample PopdelMetagenome_2_FD_205662 | JGI IMG/M metagenome (GOLD analysis project Ga0325400, IMG submission 205662) | Populus deltoides microbial communities from Bellville, Georgia, United States - Xylem-PdKOR-R1 | ecosystem: Host-associated > Plants > Phyllosphere > Stem > Wood/Secondary xylem...
AAGCCCCAGTCCAGGTACGGAATGCCCCGGCGCCCCACCGTCCAGTCCAGCCGCGGATCAAGCGGTCCAGCATAAGGCGTAAAGTTCTGGGTAGATTCCAGCCCCTGATCGCTGATTACGTCCGACTCATTGTACGTATCCAGAAGAGGCAAACCCGAAGCGTCGGTTTTAAAGGCATTCACCAGATTCTGCGAAGGCTGGAAAAAGCCGCAGCAGGAAGTTGGACCGCCATACGGGTAATTCAGCACCGCGCCGTTGTTACCGTTCTCCCCCGTACCATCGTTGACCGAAAACTGAATCTCAAAAATGGATTCGGCGTTATTGTTGGTTGTCGCCCGGTGGTTGTCGCCGTATTTATCCATCAGCTTGTACTTGCCGCTGGCCACAATGGCTTCGAGCAGTGTTTTGGCTTCCGTCCACTTTTTCTGGAAGATATACGCTTTAGCCAGCATGGCCGCAGCGGCCCATTTAGTCGGGCGACCGACCTGCGACTGGGAAGCAGGCAGGTTGTCGTAGGCAAATTTGAAGTCCTCCTCAATGTTCGGCCAGATGTCCTTGTCGTTCGGCAGCTTGGTGCTGTTCAGATTGGTAGGGTCGTACGTTTTTTCATCGATGTACGGCACCATATTCCACATCTTCTTGGCCTCAAAGTGGTAGTGACCGCGCAGAAATCGCGCCTGAGCCTGGATTTGAGTTTTATCGGCATCGGCCATGTCTGTCACATGCGTCAGCGCCTGCAACACGTCGTTGGAGCGGGCAACCCCGTCGTAAACCACCCGCCATTTACCCCGGAAATAGCTGTTGTCGGACAGGATACTTTTGTACTCGATGTAGGAAACTTCCGGCTGATCGCCCGTCGTTGACCCTTTGTAGGCATCGCCGGAGGCTACGCTCCCGAATACCCAGTTGTCGGCCGCGGAGTGATAAGATGTTCCGCCGGAGCCCCAGCCATCGAGCAGGGAGTAGGCACCCACCAGCAGGTAGTTGACGCCGGTTGTGTTGTAAAAACTGGATTGGCTCAGCACGGCCTTCGGTTGTACATCCAGAAAGCTATCGCTACAGGCGGTCATCGTTCCGATGGTGAGAGCAACCGCCAAAAATGTATGTTTCTTCATGAGGGTTCGGAATAAGAGGGGTCAGTTAAAAGGCGAGGTTCAAGCCAACCAGCATTGTTTTTGCTACGGGGTAAGCGCCTTCGTCGACACCAATATGCCGGTCGTTGCCGTTACCGCCCGAATCACGCAGGTTGATTTCCGGGTCCAGACCAGAATAGCGGGTAACCATGAATAAATTCTGGCCCTGGACGTAAACCATGGCGTTGCTAACGCCCATCCGCGCCATCAGACCCTTGGGAAGACTGTATGAAAGCTGAATGTTTTTCATCCGCAGGTACGAACCCGGCTCCAGGTAGTAGTTGGAGGGGTTAGAGCTGATGTTGTCGTTAGAGCGCAGTTGCGGCAGTTTCGCGTCCGTCTTGCCGGGGCGCCAGGAGTCCTGCCACATCCGCACGCTCCGGTTACCCGCGAACGTCTGGAAGTCAGTCCAGTAACGGTTGTAGTTAAAGATCTGGTTGCCATACACGCCCTGCCCAAACACCGTCAGATTAAAGCCTTTGTAACCCACATTCAGGTTCAGACCATACGCCAGTTTGGGGTGCGGGTTACCAATAACCTGCCGGTCTTTGGAGTTAATCACCTTATCGCCGTTGAGGTCACGGAAATGGAACTGACCAGCTTTGTTGTTCAGACCACCACCGAACTGCACGGCAGCGTTGGCAGCTTCTTCATCCGTCTGGAAAATGCCGTCGATCACGTAACCGAAAAACGACGAAATTGGGTAGCCCTGCTGCGTCACTGTCATGGCCGGAATGCGGGGCGTAAAGCCAAAGTACTGCGTAGTCGCGTTGCCGTCGGTCCGGGTTACCAGGTTGCGGTACGTTGAAATGTTAGCCCCAATGCTGTACGTCAGTTGGCCATTCGACAGGTTACCATTGTGATTCAGACCCAGTTCAATACCCCGGTTCCGGAAGGCTGCAATATTCTGGAAGGGGTTCGTCGCCTGTCCCTGCGTGTACTGTACTTCGACCGGGAAAAGCGCGTTGGAAGTCAACCGGTTGAACCAGTCGAAATTCACGTCCAGCAGGCCTTTGAACAGCGAGGCATCCAACCCGAAATCGACCGAGGTAGTGGTTTCCCACTTGGCGTTGGCGTTACCAAACTGCTGTAGTTCGTATCCCTGGATGGATGATGTGCGCGAGCCGTTCAGGTCATAAAACGACGTAGTGGCGCTAGTACCGTAGATGAGGAACGAGTTGTAGTTACCGATCTCCTGGTTACCCGTCTGGCCGTAAGCCGCCCGCAGTTTAAGGTCGTTGATCCAGCTAACCGGCTTCAGGAATTCTTCCTGCGACAACCGCCAGCCTGCCGATACGGCCGGGAAGATAGCCGTCCGGTTGGCCTTGGCAAAACGCGAGGAACGGTCCCGGCGGACGGTTCCGTCGAGGAGGTACTTGTCAAAAAACGAGAAGCTGGCCTTCGCAAATTCGGACGCCAGTCGCCAGTCGGAGCCGCCACTGGTGTTGGTTTGCGTACCGGCGTTACCCGCGTCCAGATAGCGGTTGAAAAGTTCATCACTGGCAAATCGGCTCCGGGCCGCCTGCAAAAACTCGAAGTTGTTCTTAATGGCTTCCGTACCGGCAATAATGTTGTAGTTAATGGCCGAACCGATAGTGCCTTTGTAGGTCAGGGTGTTATACCAGGTCCAGTTGTAGCTGAATTCGTTCCGGGCGAACATCGAGTTGGCCGTGGCCGCTTCCGACGATTCAATATCACGGGGCGTGTAGGCGCGGATGTTGTAGGTGTTATAATCTACCCCGAAGCTCGTTTTGGCCGTTAAATTTTTCAGCAGATCTACCTCAGCGTAGGCGTTGCCAAAAAGCCGGAGTTCCTTGCCCACGTTTTCTCTGTTGCGATAAAGGAGCGCCACTGGGTTGCGGGCGTTGTCGAGGTCGCCCCCTTTGGTACCGGCGAAGTTACCCGCCACGTCGTAAACCGGGATAATGGGCTGAATTCGGTAAGCCATTGAAATGGCATTGCTTTCGTTGTTGTTGGCCGTGGCACTCTGCGTTGAGTTGCCGCCCCCGACGCGTTCGCCGTAGGCTACCTGGAGGTTCTCGCCAAACCGCACCCGCTTCGATACGTTAAACTCCGTGTTGGCCCGGACCGAGTAGCGTTTGTAATAGGTATATTTCAGAATACCTTCCTGATTGAAGTAGTTGGCCGATATGGCATAGCGCCCATTTTCGTTACCGCCCGACACGCCTAACTGGTGGTTCTGAATGGGCGCCGGGCTGAAAATTTCCTTGAACCAGTTGGTTCCTTCCTTGTTGGCTTTGGTAATCAGCCAGTTGGTCTTCTTGAAGCTGGACGCGTCAATATCTGAACCATAGTTGACATAATGGCCATCGGGTGCCTGCGCCAGACGCGGGTCGCCTTCCATCGCACCATCGGGGAAGATATAATCCGGGATCATCGGTGTAGATCCATTGCCAAACTGCGCGTGTTTCGGGTTGCCGTTCACGACGTTACCCGCGTTCCGGCGCGACTCCCAGACCAGGTTGGCGTAGTCCTGCGTATTGAGCAACTCCGGCATCTTACCCGGCCGCGCAATCCCGTAGTACATATCGTAGGTCAGTTTGGGCTTACCCGCCTTGCCTTTTTTGGTGGTAATAATGACGACCCCGTTACCGGCCCGTGATCCGTAGATCGATGCCGCCGACGCGTCTTTCAGCACCTGCAGTGACTCGATATCGTTCGGATTCAGCGTATTGAGGTTTCCCTTGGTGGGCACCCCGTCGATTACGTAAAGCGGGGAGTTGTCGTTGATGGTACCAAACCCGCGAATCCGGACCATGACCCCACCGCCCGGCGAGTTGTCATTCCCGACCGTCACCCCGGCCACCCGGCCCTGGAGCGCCTGCCCGACGTTGGCCGCCGGTACTTTCATGGCTTCCTTAATGTCCACCGTCGCTACGGCGCCCGTAATATCACGCTTCGACTGGGCACCGTACCCCGTTACAATCACTTCGTTCAACGTCTTGGTGTCGGCCTGCAGGGTCACCGACACTTCGGATCGGTTGCCGACGGCAATCTCCTGCGTCATATACCCAATCGCCGAAACGGTCAGGGTATTTTTACCAGTAGGCACATTCAGGGTAAACTGCCCTTTGGAATCCGTCGCCACCCCAATCTTGGTGTCCTTCACGACGACGTTGGCACCCGGCATTGGATTCTGGTCACTACCGTCTAAGACCGTCCCGGATACGCGTCGGTCCTGCGCCCAGGCGGCAACGGTCAGCAGCCAACACCCTACGCCAATAGCAATCGATCGGAACGACCGCGGGTAAATGTTGTTCATAATCAATAAGGGTTTAGGATAATAAGTTAGACTCAGATTAAAAAAGCATTAAACCTGAGTAGATCTACTGAGCACTAATCCTTGATTGATTAAAAAATTATAAAAATAATTTAAATTAAAAACAAAATAATCATACAAAAATTAAACTATTCCAAGTCATAACTACAAAAAAACCGGAATCTATGATTCCGGTTTAGTACAAATTAAATAAGTAACCTTTAAGTAGTATTTCTACTCTAAATTCAGGTCAGTCATCACTGAATTTACTTTTTGCTTCAACTGGGCGTATACGGCGTCAAACTCGTCTTTGCTGTTCAGCGGTTCGTTTACGCTCACGTAGAACTTGATCTTTGGTTCGGTGCCAGATGGCCGCGCTGACACCTTGGTGCCGTCGGCTGTAAAGAACTGAAGTACGTTTGAGGCTTCGATTCCCATCTTACCCGCTTCGATCGCCGTTGTTTCGCCTGTTTTCAAGTCAGTCCGCTGTAGTGACTTATAGTCATCCACGCGCACTACCGCCGATCCGGCGATTTCTTTGGGCGGGTTAGCGCGGAAGTCGGCCATCATCTGCTGAATTTCTTCGGCTCCGCTCTTGCCTTTTTTGGTCAGCGAGATAAGCCCTTCGTAGTAGAAGCCAAACTTCTGGTACATTTCCATCAGCAGGTCAAACAGGCTCAGCCCTTTGTCTTTGGCGTAAGCCGTCAGCTCGGCAATCATGGCGCAGGAAGCAATGGCGTCTTTGTCGCGCACGAAATCACCGATCAGGTAGCCGTAGCTTTCCTCACCCCCACCGATAAACTGCTGCTGGCCTTCCAGTTCGCGGATCACCTGGGCGATAAATTTAAAGCCGGTCAGCGTATTGTAACAGGGCACGCCGTACTGGGCGCACATTTTGTCGATCAGGTCAGTCGTCACGATGGTCTTGGCGACGAACTCCTTGCCGGTTAGTTTTCCGGCATCCTGCCACGCCTGTAGCAGGTAATAAATAATTAGGCTGGCCATCTGGTTGCCGTTCAGCAACTCAAATTCGCCGTGGTGATTACGGGCTCCGGCGCCCACGCGGTCAGCATCCGGGTCGGTTGCCATGACGAGGTCGGCATTGATGGATTCAGCCTGCTCGAGGGCCAGGCGCATGGCGTCGCGTTCTTCCGGGTTCGGTGATTTCACCGTCGGGAAGTTACCGTCCGGCGTTGCCTGTGCTTCCACGACCGAAACGTTGGTAAAGCCCAGCGCCTGCAGCACGCGCGGAACGAGTGTAATTCCCGTCCCGTGAATCGGCGTGTAGACAATTTTCATGTCTTTCTGGCGCTGAATTACGTCCGGGTTAATCGAGTTCGACTTAATGCGATCTACGTAAACGCTGTCTATTTCTTCATCGATCAGGTGAATCCGCTCGGGGACGCCTTCAAATTTTACCTGGTCAATGGATTGAATCTTATTGACTTCCGTAATGATGTTCTTGTCGTGCGGGGCTACCACCTGACCGCCATCGTTCCAGTAAGCCTTATAGCCGTTGTATTCCGGTGGGTTGTGCGAAGCCGTTACGACGATACCACTCTGGCAACCCAGTTGCCGGATGGCAAACGACAGTTCGGGCGTCGGACGCAGGGCGCTGAACAGGTACACTTCAAAGCCATTGGCGGAAAAAATATCGGCGACGATTCGGGCAAATTCTGGGCTCATCCGGCGACTATCGTGCGCAATGGCCACTTTCACCTGCTGGTCGGGGAAAGCCATGTTCAGGTAATTCGACAAACCCTGCGTGGCGGCACCGACCGTGTATCGGTTCATGCGGTTGGAGCCTACGCCGATCACCCCGCGCAGACCACCCGTACCAAATTCGAGATCTTTATAGAAGGAGTCAGTCAGTTCGGTTGATTCGCCCCCGTCGATCAGTTTGCGAATTGCGTCTTTGGTTTCTGCGTCGTAGCTGCCGTTGAGCCACTGGTCTATTTTCTGCTGAGTTGCTGAATCAATTGTAGTCGTCATAGTTGTTGAATTAATATTAACCGCCAATTTACGGTTCTGTGTGAAGGTGTCAAATTCTTCAAGCAAAAGCGGTGCCTTTAAATCAAGTTTCTTCGGATCTTTTTCTAAATTTCTTCCTGGTGCATTATTGTTATTTATCGATAAACAATAAATTTTTATTGCGTAGCGAAAAGGAAGCGTCTATATTGCCACCGTTTTAAATTATTGACCAAAAACTAATAAACCGGCTGTGCAGTCATGAAGGCGACTAATCTGATCAAGGTTTTACGAGTAGGTTTTTTACTGCTGTACCGCGGCAGCATCTGGCTGGGAGGACTGTTTCTGTTCATCATGAGTCCATTATGGCAGGAAATAAACTGGCAACGGGAATTAAGTCATTATAAACTATCAACCAATGGATCTCGAATTATTTATGACACGACCAATGCTCGTTGGCTCGGTATCCTCAAGATTCGGCCCCAATCGAGCGCTTTCCCTTATTCCATCACTAAATGGGATAATGCTTATAACATTGATTCATTGGGCAGAGTAATTACGTCCATTCCGAAAGCTGAATTAACAAAGGCTCCCGATAGCCTCCGTCAACTCATTCAATCGGCGGAGATAGTGGCGAGACGCCGGCAAGCTGCGGAAATAGATTCCGTGCTACGAGCCAATCCGGAATCTTATGTCATTAAACACCAGAACGACTACGTCCTTCTCGAGCCCTCATCGTTTACCAGCTTCCAGTTAAAAATGAACAGCGGAACCATGATTCACCCAAAACCACTACCCGCTGCGGACTTTTCCAACTGGTCGAGCACCAGTAAAACATGGGAACATGTTTTGCAATACAATCCCTCAATTCGGGTGAAGCGCGAATCAGATTTTGCACCCAAAGATTTTCTACTGGTATTTGGCTACCGGACCTGGCATCAGTTTAAAGCTGTTCCTATTATAGCGATGTTACTTGGTCAAGGTACCTTTATTCTGTCTTGGATAGCCATGATTATGGGTAGTTATCAATTTAAACGGCTATTCGACGACCTAAGTGAGTCAAATTATTTTTCTGCTACCCAATTCGTTCGTATGCAATGGGTAGGTTGGGTAATGATCGGTTACTTCATCGCCAGATTTCTGCTGGACAATGCGCAGAATCTATACGTCCGCCACTATCTCCAGCAACGTGATTTTTATGTATCAGACTTTTTTACGCCCTTCTTTCCCGAAAACTGGTCCATCCTGATTGCCGGGTTGACGCTGCTGGTCTTCGCGCGGCTTTTCCGCTACGGTCACCAGCTCCAGGAAGACGCCGAACTAACCATTTAAGCCGCCATGCCCATTATAATTAACCTGGATGTGATGATGGCCCGGCGAAAAATGTCGCTGACCGAACTTTCGGAAAAAGTCGGAATCACGCTGGCGAACCTGTCTATTTTGAAGACAGGCAAGGCCAAGGCGATTCGCCTGGAAACGCTGGATGCCATTTGCGAGGTACTCAACTGCCAGCCGGGTGATTTGCTGGAATACGTTCCGGAGGAGCAGGGCAGCCCGGTTACTTCTGGCCCAGAATGATCTGATGATAAGGCTCGTAAAAAGCGGCAAACACCGTCTGGATACCCAGATGGTCAAATAGCTGCTTAAGCAGACCAAAGTCGAAGACGTGATGGTGCAGACACCGATTGTCGTAGTTTTTCAGCGACCGCTCCTTGAAGAACGCTGAATTCTGAGCGCCGGGGTCGCGGCCAATATCGTGCAGCGCCAGGATTTCGTCCAGGTGCGTCAGATCGTCTTCGGCGACGCCATTTTTATAATCGTTGAGCAAATGATCAAACGTCGTAATCGGCCGGTTGTAATCAAAGGTGAATCGGCGGTCGGGTACCACAATCAGGATGGCGCCCCCCTGCTTCACCACGCGCAGCCATTCATTGAGCGTTTTGAACGTGTTGGCGCAGTGCTCCAAACTATGGCTGGCAACCAGAAAGTCATATTGCTCATTGCCAACGCCCGAAAGGTCGCTGGCTTCCAGAATGTACTGGTAACCAAGTTTGTCGGGCTGGTAGCGGTACGTCTTCCCTTCCGCAATGGTGTTTTCCCAGACGGTCTGGGTGGAGAAATTAACGCCGTCAACCCGCTCGGCCAGGTCGTACACCGGCAAAATCTGCTGATGACCAAAAATGCCGCTAGGTCCACCAATTTCCAGCCCTACTTTGCCGGCGAAGTAAGCCCGGTTGCTTTTGAAGGGAACCAGTTCCAGACCGATTGTCTTTTCTTTTAGCTTATTGACAACTTTACTGATCGTCAGCATGAGAATTTGGGGTTACCATTTTTAGGAGAAGCGCCAATTTACAAAATCAACACCGGTAGCCAAAACACGCCGTCGCCCACCCAGCGATACCGCTCATTAACCAGAAAATACTTCGGGTACCGCTGTATGGCGTACAAAACGGCACTCATGAGTCCCTCGACGACGGCGGCCCGCTGGGCAAAGCGGTCGTCGGCCAGAAAGAAAAGCACCAGCGCCAGCACCGTGATAACCAGCGTCAGCGTCCGCAGCACGACATCGCTCCGGTCAAAACCCCAGACCGTTGCCAGCGAATAGGAATTCTGAGGAAACTCGTAGGATTCCATCACCGAGAACAGGAGCAGATTCTGAAAGGCAATCCCCACAAACAGCAGCCCCAGGCAGATTTCTGACCAGCCGATGACCGGTTTAGCCGACCAGGCGCTTCCCCAGACCCCCACCGTATAAAGCACGGCCACCACCGGTTCTTTCCAGACCAGCGACGAATGGGACGTGGGCAGGCGCGAAACAATCCAGACGTACAAACCGCACAGGACCGTCAGCACACTCCCGAAAATCAGCACACCACGGGGTAGCCAGAACAGCAGTACGGCAGCCACCACGACCAGCCCAACCAGCAGCCGGGCCAGGGTTGTTTTTTGGCCAGCGTGAAAACGGTGACGGGGGGTGTTCAGGATTGGGGTGTTCATGCCCTTGTATACATCCAGAATACGATCGACGATGTAAATAATAAACACGCAGATAGCCAGCACACTTACGGTTGCCCAGGAAACGGGTCCGTGCCCATCAGGGAGCCGGGCGGCCATCACGTGCGAAAGAATAGCCCCGATCACTACGTCGAGGCTGAGGTAATGAGCTTGCTGAAGGTACTGCGGAATGGAACGAAAAAACTTCATAAACGATAATGCTCATCCAGTGCCGCCGAACCGGCGAACGGGATTGCTGTTGGGCGCCAGAATGCCTCAGGCCCTACTCCCGGGAGCAGGCTTTTGCTAAAGCATAAACTGTTGAAAGGCCCGATGCGCTAAAAATAAATGGAATTTTAAGGGAAAGGAAGGCGGGCTTCGCGCCGTTCGATCACCTCAACCGGCTCACCAACGCGCAGCCTGCCCACCGCAGCCGGAATCGCGTTCTGACCAAAATAGATTTTGTTGTTCAGCGAACGGTAGGTTGCCAGGGTCCGCAGCGGTTCTTTTCCTTTCTGACCCGTTTCGGGATCAATGGTGGTCAGCACGCAGCGGGCGCAGGGCTTCACGCCGTAGAAATCGTGGCTACCAATCCGGAAGCGGTACCACGTATCTTCCTCGTAGGGCAGCGTACCTTCGACGATCAGGTTGGGCCGGAACCGGATCATGGACAGGGGCTCCGCCAACCGACGATTCAACTCCTGAAGGGACTCCTCGCTAACCAGCAGGCACGGGTAAGCATCCGCAAAACTGACAATATCATCCAGCTGCGCGTACTTTGAGTCAACGGGTCGGCGTGTTTCCTCCGGCATCCGAACCAGCCGGCACGGAAAGCCCATCACCCGGCTAAACCACTGGTCGGCCCCGGCGCTGACGGGCGCGGCTGCTACGGTGTCATCCCAGACAATCACGTCCAGGCGTTCGTCGGACTGGGTATTCAGCCCAATCTCCAGCACGTCGTCGGGCCGGTGGCGGTGGTACACCCGCAGATGCTCAGGGGTCAGTTCCACGTCAATCAGGGCCATCACAGCGTAGGTGCGCTGCGTGATAAATTCACCCGGACTGCCTCCTTCGCCGGGCTTCACCAGCATCCACCGGCGGTCATAACGCAGTCCTTTTTCTTCGATAACAGCCTCGGGCAGCGAGATTCCACCCAGCGACTTAATGGGATAAATGCGGATTTCTTTTAAAACCGGGGTAGGCATAGCGACAGATTTAGGCCGTAAAAGTACGGCTTTATTACCCATTTAAAATTCCATTCTCGGCAGCGGGCTCACTTCCTGCGACGTAAATTCGCCCCGCCCATATTTGAAATGAGCCGCCATCGCAATCATGGCCGCATTGTCGGTGCAGTATTCAAACCGGGGAATGTACACGTTCCAGCCTTCCTTGTCCCCCATCTGCTGCAAAGTCGCCCGCAGGCCCGAGTTGGCCGACACGCCACCGGCCAGCGCGATCTCCCGGATGCCCGTCTGTCGGGCCGCTTTCCGTAGCTTGGTCAGCAGAATCTGGATGAGCGTATGCTGGATACTGGCGCAGATATCGGGCAGGTTATGGGCGATAAACTGCGGGGCGGCCTTCGTCTGATCGCGCAGAAAATAAAGAAAAGCCGTCTTAATACCGCTGAATGAATAATTCAGGCCCGGCATCTCGACCTCCGGAAACCGAAACGCCAGCGGGTTACCCTGCTGGGCGTACCGGTCGATGAGCGGTCCGCCGGGATAAGGCAAATCCAGCAGTTTAGCCGTCTTGTCAAAAGCTTCGCCCACGGCATCGTCTTCGGTCTGGCCGATGATTTCCATATCCAGATAATCCCGGACGAGCACAATTTGCGTGTGGCCTCCGCTGACGGTCAGGCATAAAAACGGGAAAGCAGGCACGGGCCGCACGCCGGTTTGGTCCTGGATAAAATGCGCCAGTACGTGCGCCTGCATGTGATTTACCTCAATCAGCGGAATGTCGAGCGCCAGCGCCAGCGCCTTGGCAAACGACGCGCCAACCAGCAGCGCACCCAGCAGACCGGGACCGCGCGTAAAACCTACCGCAGATAGCTCTTTTTTTTGTATTTTTGCATCTGTTAAAGCCCGTTCGACCACCGGTACAATTCGTTGCTGGTGGGCCCGGGAAGCTAATTCCGGGACCACGCCACCATATTGTTCATGAACCAGTTGAGTTGCTACAACATTGGATTCGATTTTTCCGTTAGTACAAACAGCCGCCGACGTTTCGTCGCAGGAAGACTCAATTGCTAAAATGGTCATTAATTTTATTACCTGATTTGACAAAATTACACCTTAGTTGTCTAAATGCTTGAATGATTGGTTGCCATTGCTGTTAAATTACCAGGGTTCGTTCACAATCATTCCTTTATTCGCTAGTTTCAGTCTTTAACCGCCAGAGACAGGTACCGCCAAGATCACCCAGATGCGCTCATTCTTCACCATACTTCTTAAAACACTGCTGTACACCATCCTGGTGCTGTTGCTGTTGATAGGAGCCGTGGTGGTGGGTTTGCAGATGCCCGCGGTTCAGACCCAGGCGGTGCGTTACGCGACCAAACGAATCTCGGCAACGCTTCAGTTTCCGGTCGACATTAAACGGGTTGCCATCAAGTGGTTTGACACCGTAACGATGGAGGGGGTTTCGATTCAGAATCGGAACCATGACCCTATGATTGATGTCGGTCGGCTGGAAGTTAATTTTAACCTCAGAAACCTCATCGATAGTTCCGCGCACAACATCCACTTGGACGAAGTGCTGCTGTACCGCCCCGACGTTCTTTTAGCCAAAAACCCGAAGACCGGCGATTTGAATCTGGATGAATTCCTGGGCCGGATCAATGAACTGCTCGCTGACACGACGAAGCCGGAAGTGCACGATCAGAACGTTCCGTTTACCATTGGAAAAGCCACGCTGGTTGATGGCAAATTCACGTACTCTGATCCCCGCGAAGCCAAAATGACCGGCCGGGTGTTCGACTACAACCACTTCACGGTCAATGAGATTAATGTCAACCTAAAAAACTTTCTGCTGCTGGGCGACACCATTGCGGTCGATATTGGCCGGCTCAGAGGGGTTGACCGGCAGGCGGATCTGCGGATTCGCCGGCTGGACACCCGGTTCCTTTACTGCCGGAAGCAGATGCGGCTGGACCATCTCAACGCCCATATCAATGGCTCCGTCATTGGCAATAACCTCACCTTTACCTATAACGAATTTTCGGATTTCAACGAGTTCAACGACCGTGTCCTTATGCGGGTGAGCCTGCGGCAGTCCGTTGTCCGGGCGCAGGATCTCGTTCCGTTTGCTTCGTATTTTGAAAAGAACTTTGACGTAGCCCGGGCCAGTGGCGATTTTGTCGGTACGGTCCGTAACTTCCGGTTCCATCACGCCGATATCCGATTTGGCCAGAACAGCCGTCTGGTTGGTGAAGTGGCATTTAAGGGGCTGCCGGATGTGGATAACACGGTGGTCGATTTTCGCTTTAAGCCCTCGGTCGTGAACATGGCCGATGTTAAAACGTACTACTCCGATAAGGATTTCGACCCCATTGCCAACAAACTGGGCCTGGTTGGCTTCGCTGCCACTTTTGCGGGTAAGTTTACCGATTTTAAAACGGTGGGCACCTTCAACACCGGACTGGGGATGGTCACCGGTGATCTGGCCTTGAAGCTGAACGGCCCAAAGAAAACAACTTACCGGGGCAATCTGAGAGCGTCTAATTTCAACATAGGCCGGCTGATCGACCAATCTGAGCTGGTTCAGCGCATCGACGGGCAGGCCCGGTTTGAGGGCAAGGGCTTAACCATCAACGGCGCATCCCTCGACATTGACGCCCAGATCAATCAGATTGGCGTTAAGAACTACACTTATCACCAGGTAGCGCTCCGGGGCAACTTGCAGAACTCGTTTTTCAACGGCCAGGCGATGGCCCGCGACACGAACCTGAACCTGAGTCTCGACGGCGAGTTCGACCTGCGGGGGGCTAAAAATGTGTTTGACGTGCGCGGCACTGTTCAGCGAATCGATCTGCGGGCGCTGCAGCTCATGGACGACAGTCTGGTTGTGCGCAGTGACCTGGACGTGCAGCTGGTTGGTAACAACGTGAATGAGCTGACGGGTAACGCCCGGCTGCGCAACACCTATCTGACCCTGGGTAAACGAAATCTGGTGCTCGATACGCTGTTTGTGGCTTCGTCACTAGAGGGAGATCAGCGAACCATCACGCTAAATTCAGATCTGCTGGCAGCTAATCTGAAAGGCAATTTTGAACTGACGCAGACCGCGGACGATTTAAACCGACTGGCTAAGGAGTACCGGCTCAACTTTGCGGGTGATGCGGCCGGACTGGCAGCTTATTACCAGCAGAAACAAAAGCGGCTGGCCCCGGTGGTGCCCTACAGCATCGACTACCAGCTTATGCTCAAAAATGTACAGCCTTTGCTGGGGCTGATTTATCCGGCGATGTACATTTCGCCCAATACACGTCTGGACGGTCGTTTCTCCGTCGATCACTCGTCGCTGCTGCTGCTGAACGGAACGGTGGATACGCTTAAGATTGACGATTACACGTTTTATACTAGTACCATTGACCTGAATACGTCCAAATTTGTCAACGCCCCGGACGTTCTGGCGTCGCTGATTGTTAATTCGACCCGGCAACACCTGGGTCCGCTGACGCCGTCGGAAAACCTACAGGCGGAGGCTTCCTGGGATGTGAACCATATCGATTTCACGGGTAGTCTGAAACAGCAGAACAGCACCAACCACGCCAACCTGAACGGTTCGCTGACCTTTAAAGGAGACGCCATTGACATCGAGCTGGACCGGTCGCGCTTCCTGCTGATGGACAGCATCTGGACGATTTCACCCAACAATCTCATTCGCATTGTAGGCCCGGATGTTACGGTTCGGAATCTTACCGTCTCCAACCACCAGCAGGTCATTTCGGCCAGTGGCCGGATTTCGCCGGATTCCAGCCAGTCTCTCCAGATTGCGACCCAGAATTTTGCGCTGCAATCGCTCAACCCGTTATTGAACACGTCGCTGGCAGGAACGGCCAACGGCAGCGTCTCCCTGCGCGGGCTTTACGGCTTAACGCTGCTGGACGGCACCCTCAATGTCGATTCGCTCAAATACAACGATATTCTGATTGGTAATGTCGTCAACCGCAGTGCGCTCGACCGCAGCAACCGGCTGAATATCGACACCCGAATCCGGCGACTGGATCAGGAAGTTCTGACCGTCACCGGCATTTATGATCCCCGCCAATCCGCCACTAATCCGCTGGATCTGCAGGCCGTCCTGAATGGCACGGATCTGCGGCTGGTAGAGCCGTTCACGGAAGGTCTGGTAACCAACGTGAGCGGAACGGCAACGGGCACCGTCACCATCACCGGGCCCGTAAATAATCCGGTTCTGGGTGGCTCGGTGGACGTTAAAAGCGGTAAACTGACGATTGATTATTTAAAAGCGGAAGTCGGTTTTGAAGATAAAGTCTATTTCGGCTCCAACGAAATTATTGCCCGCCGGATGACCCTGACCGACCCGGATGGCAACAAGGCCGTTCTGCGCGGTGGCGTTTATCACGATGGCTTCCGCTACTTTACGGTGGATATGACCGCCGATATGAACAACTTCCGGATTCTGAACACGACCCTGAAAGACAACGATCTTTTCTACGGAACGGCGGTTGTCACGGGGCGAGCCAGCCTCAGCGGTCCGTTTGACAACCTGGCGATCAAGGCAAACGTAACCAGCAACCGGGGCACCCGCATTTTTATCCCGCTCGATCAGGCGGCCAGCGTTACCGAGGAAGAAGTCATCCGGTTCATCAACACGAGCCCGAACAAAAAAACCACCACGACTCAGACCAGCGAACCGCAGGTTGACCTGTCCGGTATCAAGATGGATTTCAACCTGTCGGTAACCCCCGACGCGTATTGCGAAATCCAGTTGAACCGCCAGACCGGCGATATTCTCAAAGCGTACGGCAGCGGCCAGATTGCGATGGAGATCGATACGAAAGGTGATTTCACGATGACGGGCGCTTACGAAATTGACCAGGGTGAATACACATTTACGTTCGAAAACATCATCAACAAGCGCTTTCAGATTCTACCCAACAGCCGGATTACGTGGACGGGTGACCCTTACGAGGCAATGGTTGATGTAAAAACGGCTTACACGCAGTACGCATCGCTGGACCCAATCATCCGGCTTTACGCCACTAACTCAACCGTTACCGACCAGAGCCGCCGGTACCCCGTTGACCTGCTGATTAACCTGAAGGGCCGGCTTCTTTCGCCGGACATTACGTATGATCTGAAGGTAAAGGAATATCCGCAGCAACCCGACTTTCGCCAGGCCGTTACGGCTTTCGAAGCCCGGCTGAAAAGCAACGATCAGGAGCTGGGCCGTCAGGTCAGCAGTATCCTGCTATTCAGCCAGATTGCGCCCAGCGAAGGGCTCATGGACCCCAGCGGCAACGGCAACAATAACTTTGTCGGGGCGGGTTTGACCAACAGCATCAGCGAATTGTTATCCAACCAACTGAGCCGCCTGGCCTCCACGCTGGACAAAAACCTGAACGTTGGCGTGTCGCTCAATGGGCTGGGACTAGACCAGAATCTGGTTAACAACCTGCAGGTCCGGTTTTCTTACCGGTTCAACAACCGCTTCCGGATTAGCCGGGATGGCGGTTTCACGTACGGCCAGAGCCAGACCAGTGTAGCTAGTTTGTTGGGTGAATGGACGCTGGAGTACTGGCTGACGCCCAACGGCCAGCTACGACTCAAGATGTACAACCGCAACCAGAACCAGCTGGGTCAGCTGGGCACCGCCGTGACCTACGGTACACTCACGACGGGGGGCGGGATGAGTATTCAGTATACCCGTTCGTTCAACCGTTTCAATCAGTTATTCCACCGCCGGCCCGAACGTCCGCAACCGGGCGTGCAGCCGTTGCCCGAAGCGCCCAAGAACCGCCCACCCGGTCCGGTTACGATGGGTAACTCGGCGCTGGAAGACGAAGACCGTTAATACCGCGGTGGTCGTGAAATAATCTTCCCTTTCTACTAACTAAATAGATAAAGCGGGGTTACTATTCGTGCATAAGCGAATATAACCGTTAACGTTTTATCTTTTAATGCAAACGCAAATCAACACGCAGGGACCGGGCGCTGCTGCCGGTACCATCACCATTGGCGGTGACCTGACCGTTAACCGCATGGGCTACGGCGCAATGCGCATCACAGGGGATGGCATCTGGGGGCCACCCAAAGACCGTAACGAAGCCATCCGCGTTCTAAAGCGCACGGTTGAGCTGGGCGTGAACTTCATCGACACGGCGGATTCTTACGGGCCCCATGTTTCGGAAGAGTTAATCGCCGAAGCGCTGTATCCGTACCCGGACGGTCTGATCATCGGAACCAAGGGGGGTTTAACCCGGACCGGCCCGAACCAGTGGCCCGTCAACGCGCATCCCGATCACCTGAAAGAAGCCCTTGAAGGAAGTCTGCGTCGGTTGAAACTGGACCGCATTGACCTCTACCAACTGCACCGTTTTGACCCGAAAGTTCCCATCGAAGATACGCTGGGCTTTCTCAAAGACGCGCAGGATAAAGGATTGATCCGCCACATTGGTTTATCGGAAGTCAACACCGATCAGCTAAAGAAAGCGCAGGAACTGATTACCGTAGTTTCGGTACAGAACCGTTACAACCTCCTGGATCGCGAATGGGAAAGCGTGGTCCAGGCGTGTCAGGAGCAGAACCTGGCGTTCCTGCCCTGGTATCCACTATCGGCCGGTGCGCTGGAAAACGAAACCTTGAAAAGCATGGCGCAGACTAAGGGCATCAGCGTTCACCAGCTGGCCATTGCCTGGCTGCTACATCACTCACCCGTTATGCTGCCGATTCCAGGAACGTCAACGGTTTCTCACCTGGAAGAAAACGTGCAATCCGCAACGATCCAGCTTTCGGACGAAGAGCTGGCAACGCTGGATGGCTTGAAGTAAGCATCCTTCCCGCGAAGTGTCCTGAGAAGTCTTCAGGACACTTTGTCTTTCTCCCCCTGCATTTCTTCAATTTTAGCCGGTAAAATCGGTCCAGTTCCTTTATATTTGTAGGTAGAAAAACGGCAACTTAATCAGCTCATTTTCTTCCTATTATACCTTGAAATATTCCTTTGTTTCGGAAACTCGGGTAACGAAATTCCAGACTAACGTTCTGAGTTATATTACATTTAGCCCTGTTTGTCCCAACTGTTAACACGGCTGACAAGCAACGGCTAATCGCTCCCAGTACTCAACGTCAACGAAGATCATCGGATAGGAGTCAATACGCTGGCTAAAGGGCCAATTTTGAGATAGCGTATATGAAAAAAGCGTCCTTAAGCGTACTATTCTTTTCACTGGTCAGTGTAATCGTTTGCCGGGCCCAAGACGCGGGCTCTCCTCAACTCAGCGCTTCGCAGTCAACTAATCCCGTCGGAGTGGCTTCTACTCTCGCGGGCGGAGTCGTTGACGTTCGTAACAGCTGGGCTCTTTTTCGGGATCAGACGCTTGACTCGCTGGTTGACCTTGGTTTAGCCAGCAATCCGGACATTCGAGTGGCCGTCAGCCGCGTGGAAGAAGCCCGGATCCGGGTCCGGGTCGCGCAGTCCTTTCTGTCGCCATCCATCCGCAGCAGCCTCGTTTTTTCGACGCAAAGTCTGTCGTCCTACCGACCCGTGCAGGTGCCGACCACCGTTGACATATTACCGCGGGTGCAATACAACATTTTTCAGGTGCTGCCCATTGACGCAAGCTACGAAGTGGACTTGTTTCGACGTATCCGGGGAAACGTTCGGACCAGCGAGTTACAGCGCCTGGTGACCGAATCCGACGTGCAGATTACGCAGCTGGCGGTGTCTTCCGAAATTGCCCGCATCTACTACCTGATCCGCGCCAATGACAACGAACAGGCCGTTATTCGGCGCAACCTGAACCTGCGGGACTCTACTCTCTCTATTATCCAAGCTCGTTTTCGGGCCGGGTTGACCAACGAAATCGACGCCCGGCGCGCAGAAACCGACATTGTGAACGTGCAGGTACAATTGCAGGGACTGGAACGCAATCGTACCGAACTGGTCAATGGTCTGGCGGTCCTGTGCGGACAGAATCCAGCTACCTTCGCGATTGCCGCGCTGCCGGTGAATCTCATTGTTCCCGATCTGCCTTTTAACACCATCACGATTGACCAGCTGCGTCGGCGGCCCGATCTGGTGCAGGCCGAACAACTGGCTCAATCCGCCAACTTACAGATTCAGATCAACCGGACAGCGCTGTACCCAAGACTCAACATGGTTGGCTCCGCCGGAACCCTGACCGGACACATCGGTACGCTGGGCTTCGGGGCCAGCTTAACGTATCTTTTCGGGGTAAACGCCAGCGTACCGCTTTACGAAGGTAAACGCAACCGGCAAAACATCACGCTCGCCCAGCAACAGGCTCAGACGGCCCAAGCAACCATTCAGCAACGCGTGCTGACGGCCCAGCGGGAAGCCGAGACGGCGCTGGATAATCTGCAACTGGTCCAGCAACAAATCATCACCCAGACGCTGGGGCTGCAGTCGGCTCGTCAGACCGAAACGCTCAACCGCGGGTTGTACACCCAGGGCCTGACCACCTTCCTCGAAGTGCTGGACGCCCAGCGGACCGTTCTCGACTCCGAACGCCAGTTGGTGCTGTTACAAAGTCAGCGGGCCACGTACACGGTAGCGTTGTATAAAGCACTGGGCGGATCGCTGTAAACGGTTCCGGCCCTTCGGCTAAAAAGAAAAAGCAGAGCCTCGTCGCGGGGGCTCTGCTTTTTTGTTCTGAAAAGTATGCTGGCAGTTTTTTTAAACCGATTTCCCGAATCCGTCAAACCTTCGCCTTCCCACTCGGTTTTAGTGATAAGATTACGGACAATACATTCACTATTCTATCAAACTCGAATGGTCATGGAGAACCAAACTAACATGATGCAGAGCAACGCAACCATGAATCCGAATGGCAGTTCTGTTGCCGACATTGATTTTTCAACAACAGCCTCGGCAAGAAACATGGAGTCAGACGACGAACCAGCGACGACTGCCATGAATCCATCTACCGGAGCCAGTTACCCGGGCAGCATGACCACGGACGGTTACGGCGGTTCGGCGTCTATGCCCGATGATGAAGACGATCTGGATAATGAAGATGATGATCTGGATGATGAAGATGATCTGGACGACGAAGATCTGGATGATGAAGATATAGACGACGAAGACGAAATTTAATGGCCTTATGGAACCGAACCAAGCACGCGAAACAAACGAACAAAATCAGGAGGACTTTGACGGACCAGACGGCACCGCTCCTGACAGCGAAACGCAATCATCCGCCGAAAGCTCACGGGGCGAGCGCAGTACGCCCGATCACCTGAATCCGAACGATCCCGCCGAAGGCGCCCGGGACGACAGCTAAGTAAAAAAAGAGTTATGATCAAGCAACAAACCCGTTGCGCTGATCATAACTCTTTTTCTTTAACGCATCACCGAAAGCAGCGTCTGGCATTTGAGCTCTGTTTCGCGCCATTCCTTGGCCGGCACTGAATCCCGGGTTAAGCCTCCGCCCGCGTAGAGCGTCCCCTGCTGCCCTTCCAGTTTCAAGCACCGCAAATTGACAAACAGGTGCGTCTCTGGCCCCTGCCCTTTTTCATCGACATTAACCGGACCGAGGTAGCCGCTGTAAAGCTCGCGCTCGTGCGGCTCGTGCTGAAGGATAAACCGCTGGGCCGCTTCGCGAGGCATCCCGCAAACCGCCGAAGTGGGGTGCAGCAGTTGAACCATCGCCGTACCAAGCTGCGGAAAATTAGCGCCGTGCGTATCAACCGTGTAATCGGTTTGCAGGTGCATCAGGTTACCGGCCATAACGGTCTTCGGTCCTTCTTCCACGTAATCCCGCAGGTGTACTTTCTTGAAGCAATCACTGATGTAGCGGCTAACTAAAGCCTGTTCCTCGATTTCTTTATGCGTCCAGTGGGTTTCGGAAGGGCGCTTGAGTCCGCCTTCGCCGTTGTAAGCCGACTGGGTTCCGGCCAG
>Ga0325400_1001278_pt1 | contig 20481 bp, 23 predicted proteins | sample PopdelMetagenome_2_FD_205662 | JGI IMG/M metagenome (GOLD analysis project Ga0325400, IMG submission 205662) | Populus deltoides microbial communities from Bellville, Georgia, United States - Xylem-PdKOR-R1 | ecosystem: Host-associated > Plants > Phyllosphere > Stem > Wood/Secondary xylem...
ACCAGACATGTAAGCTAGACAATTCAGATTAATAAAACTTCTTGTTTGCCGCACTTTGTGTGTGTGTGTTGGTGAGTTAATCTCCCTTCCATGGTTCTCTAAAGAACTGAAAACGACTTATCGAAGAGCAACTGTCTTCGTGGCGTTATCCTTATACTTCTCGTTCGCGAATCAATATTCGTTGGGTGGGGGTCTCCGTTTCCAATAGTGCTGGTGCCTAGGTAAAAGTTATCTTTGTGTCACAATCCTATCACACCTGATTTACTTGGCTTTCCGGGAATTGGTGTCTTTGCATGTGGGTTGCATGACCACGTGATCACGAGGTTCGCATCAGTCTGATAGGAGTTTGACACAATGAAAACCTGCCCCAAGGCAGCAACACTATTGGATTGAGTAGAATGACGTCACAAAACCAGTTAATCTTCGATAAGTCAGATTCAGTTTGTTCAAGAACTGAAGAATGCAAGAATCACTCTCACATGTTAAAACTGAAAAATTCAGAAGTAATTATCATCAAAGCCGCTGAAATTTTGGCTTACATGAGTTTAAATAGTTCTTGAAAAGTTAACCCTAATGGACCCCTTATGTGGACTTAAATGAGGTCCACTTAAAACTAACCCAAAACCCTAAACCCATAATTTAATCCAAATAAGCCTTGGATCCTAACTGAAAACAAAGTAATAATTAAGCCCAAACAAGCCTTGGCTGTAGCTAACAAAATAAAACAAAGCCCATAATATTAAATCCATGTTTTGTCATGAGAAGAAGAGAAGGAAGTAAAAAAGGGGGGGTTATATTTCATCTTATTACCATCTCTAATCATATCAGTATATTAAAAAAAAAAAAGAAAAAGAAAGAGAGACTAGTTGAAATTTGAAGTATCATTCAATTTTTGCCATGGAAACACAACTCTTGTTGAACCATAAGCAAACCACCTCGGAATCAATTGAAACTTCATATTCAGTCTACTGGGGGTGAGATCGCATCATATGTCAAAGTTGGGCTTATTCTGATATTGTTTGCATGAGGTTTTAATTTGAGGTTCAATTCTGCCGCAGAAACACTACTATTAATGAACCATAAGCAAACCAACTTAGTATCAATTGAAACTTCATATTCTATCTATTGGGGGTGCGATCGCATCGTATGTCAAATTTGGGCTTATTTTAATATTGTTTGCTTGAATTTTAATTCGAGGTTCAATTCTGCAGTAGAAACACTATACTTAGTAAACCATAATCAAATCACCTCAGAATCAATTGAAAATCCATATTATGTCTATTAAGGGAGCTCACAACATGTATAAAATTTGGTATTATTTTGATATCGTTTGTTTTGCGTTGTCTTTCAAAACTAGTTTTGTTTTTGTTGATTATGTTTCTTCCAGTATATTATCATCATATTTGGGATATTTGGTTGTTGTTTGATTCATTCTCATCAATTTCATATTTGTTTGTTTTCTATCAGTTCTGGTCCAAACAAAAGTCAGATTTGTAATTTCAAGTCTAAATCAGTGTTCTTCCTGTTGTAAACTCTATTCTTGTTGTGTCTTTGTCTTCTTCTATTTTTCCTACTTGTGTCATGTATTCAGCAAGGGAGAGGGAACGAAGGAGGATTCTAGCTCAAGGATGCGAAAAACTAAGCCATGGTTTGGGGGTTTTCAAACAAGAATTAATAAGTTTAGAAGATTATTATATGATCTTCAAGCTTTATGGGAAAATGAGGTACAGTGCCAAAAAAATAGCAGCTGAAGGAGAGTCGTTGTTGTTATCATTCAAAAGCATGTACGCAAGTGGTTAGTACGGCATGCTTATTTGAAATTCTTGGCGGTCACTACTTCTATACAGTGTTGTTGGAGAAAAGTGTTGGCAATAAGGGAATTCTGAAGGCTTAAACAAGAGGCTAATAAAGTCACTACTGATCCTATTCAAAATTCGAGGGTGAATTTTCTTAAAGAGGGAGGGAAAGATACGGTTAAGTCTTGTGATACGAACCAAGCAAGGTCATATTTGGATTTTGGCATAAAAGTTTTTACCGTTCAGTTTTACACTATTGAGCATAACTTCAAATCCAACCATTAGAGTACATTACCAAAAGATTCCAGAGGTGTTTGTCTATGTTGGAGTACATTTTCAGGAGAATCCACGTTCGGAAAGGACTTGCAATATAGGTCCGAACAGGCTATACGAATTCTGTTATTTACTTCCTTTTGACTTGCGGACTTCCTATTTGACAAGGATCCTTTTCCTACAAGGATGTGGGAGCTTGTTTTAGGAATTTCCTAGTTCCACAAGGATCTTTAATGAGCTGCAGTATAATCTCCAAGTATGACAAGGATTCATTAATGTTTCAGAATCCTTTTCTTACAAGGATTCCTTATTCATCCTAGTTACACAAGGAAAGAAGGGCTGGTGGTATTTAATGACAAGTTAGTTATTTTTATTATTTTCTTTCATGTTTTGGCTTAATTAATACTTTGTTTTCAGTTAGGATTCAAGACTTGTTTGGATTAAGTTATGGGCTTTTCAGTTTAGGGTTTTGAGTGGACCTCGTATAAGTCCACATAAGGGGTCCATTAGGGTTATTTTTTCAAGAACTATTTAAACTCATGTAAGCCAAAATTTCAACAGATTTGATGATTATTACTTCTGAATTTTTTCAGTTTTAACGTGTGAGAGTGATTCTTGCATTCTTCAGTTCTTGAACGAACTGAATTTGACTTATTGAAGATTAACTGGCTTCGTGGCGTCATTCTACTCAATCCAGTAGTGTTAGTGCCTTGGGGCAGGTTTCCATTATGTCACACCCCTATCAGACCTGTTTCGGCTTTCCGAGATCAGATCTCAATTTTGGTTGTGGGTTGCGTGACCATATAATCACGAGGTTCGCATCACCCCCACCCAATGTATATTAATTTGCGAACGAGAAGTATAAGGATGACACCATGAAGTCAGTTGTTCTTCGATAAGTTTTTTTAGTTCTTTAGAGAACTCAAGGAGAATATCTCACCACTCACACATAATGTTATGGAACAAGATGTTTATTAATCTAAAAAAATTTGTAGGCCCCCTACATGTCTGTTTATAGCATTATTTATACTGACTCTAGACTGAAATAAACTCCAATGGATCCCCCTTATATGGACTTATATGAGGCCCACTTTGATGCAAACCTCATGATCACGTGATCACGCAACCTACAATCAAGATTGAGATCTGATCCCGAAAAGCCGAAATAGGTCTGATAAGAGCGTGACGCAATGGAAACCTGCCTCAAGGCACCAACACTATTAGATTAAGTAGAATGACACCACGAAGCCAAAATCTTCGATAAGTCAGATTTAGTTCGTTCAAGAGCTGAAGAATGCAAGAATCATTCTCACACGTTAAAACTGAAAAATTCAGAAGTAATTATCATCAAAGCTGTCGAAATTTTAGCTTACATGAGTTTAAATAGTTCTTGAAAAGTTAACCCTAATGGACCCTTTATGTGGACTTAAATGAGGTCCACTCAAAATTGACCAAAAACCCTAAACTGAAAAGCCCATAACTTAATCCAAACAAGCTTTGGATCCTAAGTGAAAACAAAGTATTAATTAAGCCCAAACAAGCCTTGGGTTGTAGCTAACAAAAAAAAAAACAAAGCCCATAATATTAAATCCATGTTCTGTCATGAGAAGAAGAGAAGGAAGTAAAATATTATAGAACTGATTCAAGGCTTATTTATAGCCTTTCATGCAGCCCCTTAATCCTAGAAACAAAAGGAAAAGGTAGTCACCCACGTTGTTTCCAAGTTGTGGAAGGATTCTTTTGTTTCCTTTGCTGTCCTCACCTCATGGCCCAAATAAGGTTGTGTTAGACCCCTCTTGCACATGGATAAGATGTACTAGGGTCTCCTCTTGATACTCTAATGGACCTTTCAATTCTGACTTGGTTGAAACATTCAAAACCAATGCATTCAATGACCCTTTCAATGTCTTTGTCTTGGACCGAGTCATTGGACCATTTGGAACATGTAATGGGTCCTTGCTGGTGTTTCTGGGCTGGTCCACATCACACTTACAATTGACTCAATATTGAAGTAATAATAACCCAAAGACTAAAAAGAAAAAATAAAAATTACTATCCAAGACATGCTTAATTAGATTTTTCACCCCTAAAAAGTCTTAAATAGATTAGGAAATCTGATCTAAATGTGGAATTAATTCTGAATTCTTGTTGCCTTGTTATGCTTGATTTCCTTGTTTTACATGGACAATTAATAAAAAAAATCTTCCTGTTTTATACTTGCCAATTTAGTTTCCTTCCTTGAAACTAAAATGTCATTAAATACCATCAGCCATTCTTTTCTTGTATAGCTAGGATGAATAAGGAATCCTTGTAAGAAAAGGATTATGAAACATTAATGAATCATTGCCACATTTAGAAACTATGTTGTAGCCCATTAAAGATCCTTGTAGAACTAGGAGATTCCCAAAACAAGTTGTCACAATCTTGATGTGAACCTCGTGATCATGTGGTCACGCAACCCACATGTAAAGACATCAATTCCTTGGAAAACCAAGTAAATCAGGTTTAATAGGATTGTGACACAAAATAAGCCTTGAATCAGTTCTGTAATATTTATTTCCTTCTCTTCTTCTCATGGCACAACATATATTTAATGTTAGGGGCTTTATTTTATTTTGTTAGCTTCAACCTAAGGCTTGTATGGACTTGATTAATACTTTGTTTTTAGCTAGGATCCAAGACTTGTTTGGATCACGTTATGGGCTTTTCAGTTTAGGGTTTTCGGGTTAGTTTTGAGGGGACCTTGTATAAGTCCACATAAGGGGGTCCATTTGGGTAAATTTTTTAAGAACTATTTCAACTCATGTAACCAAAATTTCGACACCCATTGATGAATATCACTTCTGAATTTTTTAATTTTAACGTGTGAGAGTGATTCTTGCATTCCTTAGTTTTTGAACGAACTGAATCTGGCTTATCGAAGATTAACTGACTTTATGGCATCATTCTAATAGTATTGGTGCCTTGGGGCAAATTTCCATTGTGTCACACTTTCATTCAGACTTATTTCGGCTTTCTGGGACTAGATATCAATCTTGATTATGGGTTGCGTGACCATGTGATTTCGAGGTTCGCATTATATACATAATTGGATTGCGCTGCTAAATTGATTCCATTTGGTGTTGGTTTCAGTCCCGCAAGATCTGCAAGAAGGTGAGACGAGAGGTGTGACATGTGAGGATATTAAGAGTGTTTGAGAGAAACATGAGCAACGTAAGGATATTTTTTTATCACTAACCAATTTTTGCAGGTACTATCATGTTAGATCAAACACAACACACCACTTCTTTCTGAAGGAGAACTTAACTTTCAAATGCAAGCCATGACATAAATGATGGTGAACATGTGTGACAGACTTGATAGGGTGGAGAGACGTGGTAACGAGGCTGGTACAAGCACCCAAGATGTGAGGAAGGTTGGGGCCGAACCTAAAGCAAACAGTGGCAGTAGGGCTGAAAGTCCAAGGTGGGCTGATTATAAGGATTTTGAGAAGGGAGTTGATGATATTAGTGATGGTGGTGTTGACGACAAGACCGAAGGCTATCGGGGAGGTTTTTGGCAGCCTCGAAACCGAAGGGATTTTAGGAATAGAACTAGGAGCCCATTCGGCCAAAGGGGAAATTTCAGTAGTATTTAGGAACATGATGATTTAGATGGTGACTTGGATGCTATCAAACTGAAATTACCTTCATTTCAAGGTAAAAACGATCCCGGGGTGTATTTGGAATTGGGGAAAAAGGTGGATTGGATTTTTATTTCCATAACTATTCGGAGGCGAAGAAGTAAAAATGGTAGTAATTGAGTTCACATATTAGGCACTGATTTAGTGGGATCAGAATTTGATTAGTAGGAGAAGGAGTGGAGAGAGGCCGGTAGCATTGTGGGAGGAGATGAAAATGTGGATGAGAAGCGATTTGTGCCTAACCACTATTATAGTGATTTCTATCTGAAATTGCAGGGTTTGAATCAGGGTTCTAGGTACATAGATGAATATTTCAAGGGGATAGAGATCGCAATGATTCGGGCCAATGTGATTGAGGATAGGGAAGCTACTACGGCTAGATTTCTAAATAGGCTGAATAGGGACATTACAAATGTTGTAGAATTACAAGATTTTGTGGAATTGGAGGACATGGAAGGTGGAGAGGCAAATAAAGAGAAGGGGCAGTACACATTTTCAGACCAATTCGACTTCATCTTCCTCAACATGGAGGCCGAATCTAAAGAGAGAGGAGGCTGTGCAACCAAAGCTTTATGCAAAGGCAGAACCACCTAAGGCCAAAAAGGACGCTCATACGGATGGGAAAGGTAAATCAAAATCTCAACCTATTGTAAAGGATGGTAAAACCATCACTCTTGTACCACTTTCTCCAAAACAAGTAAAACCTATTGTAAATGACGATCAAATGAAATTAAAAAGGGAATGTGAGGATGGGGAGAGCGAAAATACACGTAAGGGAAATGGTGAGAGAAGACCATCAAATTTGGCTAAACCTATATCATTAATTAAACCGATTGAGAGTGGAAGTAAAACCCGATGATTGAAGAAAGTAAGCTTGTGTGATGATAATATTGTGGAAAAATTAAAGAAACAACTTAATTTTTATGCAACAGGAGCTCAAATCAGATTTTTATTTTTCACTAACAAGTCTATGATCTTACTTGTGTATAAGGAGACTTATTTCAACACTAATGATCTTGATTTTGCAATTTCTAGTTGATGAGGATCATCCCAACACCAAGCGTACTCATGCCAAATGATGCGAACCTCATGGTCACGCAACCCACATGCAAAGACACCAATTCCTGGAAACCCAAGTAAATCAGATTTGATAGGAGTATGACACGAAGATAACTTGTACGTAGGCACCACCACTGTTGGAAACGGAAAACCCCAACCCAACGAATATTGATTCGCGAACGAGAAGTATAAGGATGACGCCACAAAGCTAGTTGTTCTTTGATAAGTCCTTTTTAGTTCTTTAGAGAATCAAGGAAGGGAGATTATCCCACCAACACACACATAAAGTGCGGCAAATAAGAAGTTTTTAGTAATCTGAATTGTTTAACCCTTACATGTTTGGTTATGTCTTTATTTATACTGAATTTAGACTTAAAGACACCCCCCCTTAGGTGTACTTATATGAAGTCCACTTACAATTGACCCAAATAAGTAATAATAACCCAAAGACCGAAGAAAATAATAAAAATATGAAAATTATTGATGTGAACCTTATGGTCACGCAACCAGCACGCAAAGACACCAATTCCCAGAAAGCCAAGTAAATCATGTTTGATAGGATTATGACACAAAGATAACTTGTACCTTGGCACCAGCACTACTGGAAACTGAGACCCCCACCCAACGAATATTGATTCGCGAATGAGAAGTATAAGGATGACGCCACGAAAACAGTTGTTATTCGATAAGTCATTTTTCAGTTCTTTAGAGAACCATGGAAGGGAGATTATCTCACCAACACACACACACACACACACACAAAGTGCAGCAAATAAGAATTTTTATTAATCTGAATTGTCTAACCTTACATGTCTGCTTATGCTCTTATTTATAGTGACTCCAAACTAAAATAAACCCTAAGGGACGCCTGATGTGGGCTTATATGATGCCCACTTACAATTAAACCCAAATAACATAAAAAAACCCTAAACTAAGAAAACATAATAATAACAATAATAATAAATACAAATTTAATATCCTAAATATGATAGGATCATATTTGTTGCCCTTTAGAAGTCCTATATAATGTAGGAGAATCAAATCTGAAGGTAGAATTAATTCTGAAATCTTCTTTCCTTTTTGTAGCTAGGATGAATATGTAATACTTGTAAGAAAAAGATTCTGAAACATTTATAAATCTTTGTCACGCATGGAAACTATGTTGCAACCCATTAAAGATCTTTGAAGAATTAGGAGATTTCCAAAATAAGCTGCCACATCCTTTTACGAAAAGAATCCTAGCCAAATAGAAAGTTCACAAGTCAAAAGTAAATAACACAATTCATACAGCTTCTGTTGACCCGTATTGAGATACCTTCCCGAACTTCAATTGATTTAAAATTTTAACCCAAGGTAGGAAAACATGCTAGGAGACTCCATGTAAAATTTTAGTCCACTCCAATGGTCGGATTGAAAATTATGACTGTTGCCGTAAAACTAGATAGTTGCACATTTTACACCAAAATCCGAATTTGACCTTACCTGGATCGTATCAATTACCATTCTAAATATGCTAGACTTTGATTTGTCACCCTTAAAAAGTCCCAAATAAACTAGAAGAAATTTGTCACCCTTTGATGTCCTTGATTAGCTTGGATTTCCTTGTTTAATTTAGACAAATAAAAAAATAAATTTCCTCTGTTGCTGATTTAATTACTTTCCTTCCTAAGTTAGGAAAAACATTAAATAATCCTCTCCTCTTTATGAATAAGATCTGGCTAACTTCGTTACTTTATTAGGATAGTAAATTGCTGACTTTCTATCCTTTTAGCATTAAGAAAAAACAAGCCTAACAAGGCTGGTATTGGCCCGGACACATTTGCCCTTTGTTCCATACGAATTGGGCTCTTCTTGGACCTGAATTAGATGAATTAAAAGTTGTCCTTCATGCTCCTTACATGTCCCAAGCCGCTCTAGGTCCATTTTGCTCCATAAATTCTGAACAAGCCCATTCAATGCTTCTTTAAACTTCTTTGCCCTAACTCTTGTAATTGGCCCAATTGGCAGCTCCAATGGGTCGTTGGCATGATTATGCTTGCTGTTGGGTTGATCCTCATCACCAATGAGCCATTGGAGATGCCAATTGGGCCCATTACAAGAGCTAGGGCAAAGAAGCTTTAAGAAATATTGAATGAGCTTACTCAGAACATATGGAGCAAGATGGACCTAGAGGAACTTGTGACATCTAAGGGGCATTTTGTTTCGCTGATTAATTGTTTACAGACTTTCTTTGAATCTAAAAAATTTAGTAGTAGCACAAAATATATCCTCACACCTCTCATGTATCACACGAAAAAAATCAAGGCTTTTCACTCTAATAATAAGCTCACTATGCCTTTTACTTCACAACTTGCTTTCTTTTGATTCTTTACGAACTAAAAAAAAAAAATCAAAGTCAGTAGCTTTGCAGCGCACTCTAATTATAACTTTTAGACTCAAGAATCAATAATATACTGAAAACAAAGCAAAACAAAACTACGATTATGATTTCGCGAGTAGCAATGCAAATTTATACGAATTGTGGAAGAAACAAAAACACGGAATAAAACAGAAGCGAATATTAGCAAAAAAAAATTACTTAACTCCTAGATAACCCAAATATAATAGCAACAAAAATTTTTGGACAAAACCAAACAGTAAGGATCACGTTTTGAAACTTGATGCAAATCTTACCTATTACGTAATTTTTCCATAACAGAATTAGAACCCAGACCAAACGATCTCGAAATGATCTCAAATTCAATATTTAGTATTATTATACAAAACAAAGAACAAAACTTAATTTATAGATCGTTCTCTCTAGGTACCCAAACTCCTTATATGATCAGTTTGCGGCAGAATTGAACCTCCAATTAAAACCTACAGAAGATGATATCAAAATAAGCCCAAATTTAATATATGGTGTGATCTATCCCCAATACACAAAATATGAAGTTTCAACTGATTTTCAAGTGGTTTGCTTATGTTCACTAAGAGTAGTGTTTCTGCGGCAGAATTGAACCTCAAATTAAAACCTCAAGCAAACTATATTAAAATAAGCCTCAATGTTACATGTTTTGCAATCTCACCACCAATAAATAGAATATGAAGTTCCAATTGATTCTAAGGTGATTTGCTTATAGTTCACTAAGAGTTATGTTTCTACGGTAGAACTGATCCTCGAATTAAAACTTCAAGCAAACGATATGAGAATAAGCCCAAATTTGACATATGATGCGATCTCACCCCTAATAGACTGAATATGAAGTTTCAATTGATTATGAGGTGGTTTACTTATGATTCATAAAGAGTTGTTTTTCTAGGGCAAAAATTAAATCATCCTTCAAATTTCAACTAATCTCTCTCACTCTCTCTATCTCTCTTTTACTATACTGATATGATTAGAGAGAGTAACAAGATGAAATATAAGCTTTTTTTTTTTGCTTAGATGACCTAGACACAAAGAACAAGAAGATGGACGCAAACATTGAAAAACTTAAAAAAACAAAAATAACATAAGGATATGACCTTGTTTCGGAGCCTACTTCTGATATCAACTGATGTGAACCTTGTGATCATATGGTAACGCAACCCACAATCAAGATTGAGATATGATCCCGGAAAGCTAAAATAGGTATGATAGGAGTGTGACATAATGTAAACCTGCCCCAAGGCACCAACACTATTATAATGAGTAGAATGACGCCCGAAAGCCAGTTAATCTTCGATAAGTCAGATTCAGTTCGTACAAGAACTAAAGAATGCAATAATTACTCTCACACGTTAAAATTGAAAAATTCAGAAGTAATATTCATCAAAGAATGCTGAAGAACAATTCTCTGGCGTCTTGATTATCCAGAAATTCCTACCTTGCAACAGATTGGATCTGATCCAAGTAGACCAAATTGAGGCATCTAAGTCATTGCACAGGTTCCAAATGTGTTTCAACAAAACAATCTTGTTCCATTCTGTTATCCATTTTATTCCTAGCCCCCCTTCCTTTTTTGGAAGACATACCTGATCCCAAGCCAATTTAGCCCTAGTAGTTCTCATATCTGAACCTGACTAAAGAAAGAATCTCATAATTTGAACCATATTTTTTATTACTTGCCCAAGTAAGAGGAAGAGAGATGACCAATAGACCTGGATGGAAAATAAAATTGAATTAATCAGTTATACTCGTCCCGCGTATGACAAGTCCGATGTCGAACTTTAGAGGTGATTCGATCCACGAGGCCCTTACAATAAACAGCCTTTAGTCTAGACGAGATAAGAGGCACTCTCAAATATTTCATAGGAAGCTCCACCTCTCTAAATCCAAGAATACGAATAATCTGTTCCCTCTCAGCATTTAACGAACCGCTTAAGAAGATGTCACTTTTGTTTGGGTTTGGATACAAACCTAATAGATCCTGAAACTCTGTGAGCACAGTTCTAATCATACAAATTGAGTTTACATCCCCTTTGCTAAAAATCATCAAGTCGTCTGCAAAACAAAGATGAGAAATTTTGACCTTCTTGCATCTCCAGTGGAACTTGAAGTTTTGATTGGCACTCTGATGCGAACCTCGTGATCACGTGGTTATGCAACCCACAATCAAGATTGAGATCTAATCCTGGAAAGCCGAAATAGGTCTGATAGGAGTGTGACACAATGGAAACCTGCCCCAAGACACCAACACTATTGGATTGAGTAGAATGATGCCACAAAGCCAGTTAATCTTTGATAAGTCAGATTCAGTTCATTCAAGAACTGAAAAATACAAGAATCACTCTCACACGTTAAAACTGAAAAATTCAGAAGTAATTATCATTCACGACACAATGAAATTCTTGCCACACTTGGAGATTATATTGCAGCTCATTAAAGATCCTTGTAGAACTAGGAAATTCCCAAAACAAGCTCCCACATCCTTGTAGGAAAAGGCTCCTTGCCAAATAGGAAGTCCACAAGTCAAAAGGAAGTAAATAACAGAATTAGTATAGCCTATTCAGACCTATATTGCAAGTCCTTTCCGAACGTGGATTCTCTTGAAAATGTACCCCAACATAGACAAACAACTCTGGAATCTTCTGGTAAAGTTTCAGCTCGATCCAACGGTTGGATTTGAAGTTATGCTCAATAGCGTAAAACTGAACGGTAGAAACTTTTACGCCAAAATCCGAATTTGACCTTACTTGGTTTGTATCACAAGGCTGAACCATATCATTCCCTCCCTTTTTAGGAAGATTCGCCCTTAAATTTTGAATAGGATTAGTAGCGACTTTATTAGCCTCTTGTTTAAGCCTTCAGAATTCCCTTATCGCTAACACCTTTCTCCACCATCACTATATGGAAGTAGTGACTGCCAAAAATTTCAAATAAGCACACCGTACTAACCACTTGTGTACATGCTTTTGAATGATAACAATAGCGCCTCTCCTTCATCTTTTATTTTTTTGGCGTTGTATCTCATTTTCCCATGAAGCTTGAAGATCATAGAATAATATTCTACACTTGTCAACTTCTTGTTCGAAAACCCCCAAACCATGGCTTAGTTTTTCGCATCCTTAAGCTAGAATCCTCCTTCGTTCCCTCTCCCTTGCTGAATACATGACACAAGTAGGAAAAATAGAAGAACATGAAGACACAACAAGAATAGAGTTTACGACAAGAAGAACACTGATTTAGACTTGAAATTACAAATCTAACTTTTCTTTGGACCAGAACTGATTGAAAACAAACAAATATGAAATTGATGAGAATAACTCAAACAACAGCCAAATATCCCAAATATGATGATAAAGTACTGGAAGGAACAAAATCAACAGAAAGATAACAAGTTTTGAAAGACAACTCAAAACAAACCCGTTACAGCAAGATAAAACCCGATTCTAGAACCTAAATAAATGTAATCCAAATGACCTCAAAATTTAGTATTAGGATTCCAAGAAAACAACAAATCTCAGTTTATAAGTCGTTCTATTATGTCTAGGTACCCAAACCCTGTGTATGATCAATTTACGGCAAAATTGAACCTCCAATTAAAACCTCATGCAAACGATTTCAAAATATAACCAAGTTTTATACATGTTGTGATCTCACCTTCAATAGACATAATATGGATTTTCAATTGATTCTGAGGTGATTTGCTTATGGTTCACTAAGAATAGTGTTTTAGCGGCAGAATTGAACCTCGAATTAAAACCTCAAGAAAACGTTATCAAAATAAGCCCAAATTTGACATACCATGCGATCTAACCCCTAATAAACAGAATATGAAGTTTCAATTGATTCTAAGGTGGTTTTCTTATGGTTCACTAAGAGTAGTATTTCTACGGCAGAATTGAAACTCGAATTAAAACATCAAGCAAACAATATCAGAATAATCTTAAATTTGACATATGATGCAATCTCACCCCCAATAGACTGAATATGAAGTTTCAACTGATTCCGAGTTGGGTTGCTTATGGTTCACCAAGAGTTGTGTTTTCATGACAAAAATTGAATGATCCTTCAAATTTCAACTAATCCCTATCTCTCTTTCTTTTTAATATACTGATATGATTAAAGACAGTAACAAGATGAAATATAACCTTTTTTTCTTCTTTTTTTTGCTTAGATGACATAGACACGAAGAACAAGAAGATGGATGCAAACATTGAAAAACTTAAAGGAACACAAAAAAAAAACAAAAATAACAGAAGGATATGACCTTGTTTCGGAGCCTAGCTCTGATACCAACTGCTGTAAATCTTTTTTTTTGGTAAGTTGACGTATGTATTAAAAGAAGAAGATACAAAGATTATAAGGGGCATACCCCAGATTTACAAAGAGAACAAAAATATAAAACAAAAGATGGCTACAGGCTAGCCACCGAACAGAAAACTGAGACCTCACTAGATTCGTTGGAGAAACCAATATCAAATTAAGAATCTATGTTATTAACCCTCCAAGCTCTTTGTATCTTTTTGTTTTCATTTGTTGGTAGGACATTCCTCATCAAATCAAGCTTATTGCGAATGATACATTCGATTTGATTAAATACCAAATTCAAAGTTCTAGACATTCCAGCAAAGATCCTTGCATTTTATTCTTACCAGACATGATACACTGTAGCTGCGAGACTCAGTTTACGAGAAAAATTGAGAAACTCTTGCCATGCCAAGTGACAGTGGCCCATCGAATCCATTCATCCCAGCCTTTTGTCATTCTTGGAATGTCACATCTGTCACAAACATCCCACCAAATCGCTTTAGTATAGGAACATTCAAAGAACAAGTGGTTGTGATCTTCATTGTTGCGGAGATAGAGTGAGCATCTATTGGGACCATGTATACCAAACTGTTGAAGTCTATCTTGAGTTGTGAGTTTCTGTTGGACATCCATCCATAGAAGAAACGAATGTCTTGAAACAACATTCTTGAACCACACAATGTCATGCCATTCAACCATCTAACGACGAATTCTTAGTTGCTCCCAAGCTACTTTGATCCAGAATCTGTGATTTGGCGAATCCAACCAAACTATCTCATCCTTTTGCCCCATCTTGGGTGGTAGGAATTTTCCATTCTAAGTTATGAATCAGCATATTCACCTTCGCATTCTTTTCCATACCTGAATTATAAATGAATCTTTCCCCGTAAGAATTCGCGAATGGGCTAATGAGGATGCCAATTGTCAAACCATAGAAAGGTTGTCATTCCATCTCCTATGATGTACTTCATTTTCGGCCATGCTAAGGATCTAAGCTTTAGAATCTTTCCCCAAGCCCAAGAGCAATTCTTTGGCGTCTTGATTGTCTAGAAATTCCTACCTCGCAACAGATTGGATCTGATCCAAGTAGACCAGATTGAGTCATCTGAGTCATTGCACAGGTTTCAAATGTGTTTCAACAAAGCAATCTTGTTCCACATGGAGGCAGGTTGATGGGGTATTTTGGTGTTGTTAAGACTTTGGATGTGTTGCATGAGCATTTTTATTAGCTTAAAATGAAAAAAGATGTGCAATGCATATATGATAAATGCATAACTTGTAGGAAAGCAAACTCTAGGACTCAACCACATGGTTTGTATACCCCTTTGTCTGTACCGAAAGAACCATGGGTAGACATTTCGATGGACTTCGTCTTAGATTTATCTAGGTCAAAATGGGGTAGGGATTCCATCTTTGTAGTTGTTGATAGGTTTTCAAAGATGGCACACTTCATTCCATGTCATAAAACTAATGATGCAACTAACATTGTTGATTTGTTGTTTTATGTTCGATGGCTAGCCTGTAGCCATCTGTTGTTTTATGTTTCTATTCTCATTTTAAATCTGGGGTATGCCCCTTATAATCTTTATATCTTCTTCTTTTAATACATACATCAACTTACCAAAAAAAACATTGCTAATTTGTTCTTTAGAGATATAGTATGGCTTCACGGGGTCCCTAAGAGCATTGTTTCTGATAGAGATGTTAAGTTCCTTAGCAATTTTTAGAAGGTGTTATGAGGCAAATTAGGTACTAAAATGTTGTTTTCAACAACTTGTCACCCCCAAACAGATGGACAAACCGAAGTAGTAAATAGGACCTTAACACAACTTCTGTGTGCTGTCATTCGAAAGAACTTAAAGAATTGGGAAGATTGTTTGCCATTATAGAGTTTGCATATATAAACGTAGTGTACACTCTACTACTGAGTTTTCACCATTTGCAATTGCGTATGGATTTAACCTTCTAACTCCAATGGATTTGATTCATTTGCCTGTTGATGAAAGGGTTGGTTTGGATGTTAATCGTAAAGCACAAGTGGTGAAAACACTTCATGACAGTGTGTGGCAATAGATTGAAAAGAGGAATCATATGTATGCGACCAAAGCCAATAAGGAGCGCAAACATGTTGTCATTCAGCCCGGTGATTGGATTGGGGTGTATATGCGCAAGGAGAGATTTCCGGCCCATAGGAAATCAAAGCTACAACCACGAGGAGATGGGCCATTTCAGATCCTTGAGAGGATCAATGACAATGCTTATAAAGTTGATTTGCTAGGTGAGTATGGTGTTAGTGTTACCTTTAATGTTTCTGATTTTACTCTGTTTGATGTAGGGGATGATTCGAGGTCGAATCCTTTGGAAGAGAGAGGGGATGATGCGGATCAGCCCAACACCAGGTGTAATCATGCCAACAACCCATTAAAGGTGCCAACTGGGCCAATCACAAGAGCTAGGGCAAAGAAGCTTAAAGAAGCATTGAATGGGCTTGTTCAGAACATATGGAGCAAAATGGACCTAGAGGGGCTTGGGACATTTAAGGAGCATGAAGTACAGCCTTTGATTCATCTAGTTAAAGTCCAAGAAGAACCCAATTCATGTGGAACAAGGGGTTGATGTGTCCAGGCCAATAATAGCCATGTTATTTTTCCTAATGCCACAAGGATAAAAAGTCATCAATTTATTCTTCTAATTAAGTAAGGAAGTTGGCCATATCTTATTCCTAAAGAGGGGATGACTATTTAATGCTTTTCCTAACTTAGGAAGGAAAGTAATTAAATCAGAAACAAAGAAGGAAATTTGTTTTCTTATTTGTCCAAGTTAAACAAGGAAATCCAAGCTAATCAAGGACATCAAAGGGGGGCAACAACATAAATTTTCCGAATTAGATTTTTCCTAGTAAATTGAAGACTTCTTAAGGGTGAAAAATCTGATTCTAGCATATTTAGCATGATAATTTTCAGATTTTTATTATTTTCTTCTTAGTTTTTGGGTTATTATTACTTATTTGGGTCAATTGTAAGTGGGCTTCATATAAGTCCACCTAAGGGGGGTCCATTAGGATTTCTTTAAGTCTACAGTTAGTATAAATAAAGACATAACCAAACATGTAAGGTTACGCAATTTTTCAGATCAATAAACTTCTTTGCTGCACTTATTGTGTGTTGGTGGGATAATCTCCCTTCCTTGGTTCTCTAAAGAATTGAAAACGACTTATCGAAGAACAACTGTCTTCGCGGCGTCATCCTTATACTTCTTGTTTGCGAATCAATATTCGTTGGGTGAGGGTCTTCATTTCCAATAGTACTGGTGCCTAGGTACAAGTTATCTTTATGTCACACTCCTATCAAACCTGATTTACTTGGCTTTTCGGGAATTGGTGTTTTTGCGTTGGGATTGCGTGACCATGTGATCACGAGGTTCGCATCACTTGTACCTCTTTCTCCAAAACAAGTGTATGATGATCAAATGAAATTAAAAAGGAAATGTAAGGATGGGAAGAGTGAAAATTCACGTGAGGACAATGGTGAGAGAAGACCATCAGATTTGGCTAAACCTAAACCTAAATCATTAATTAAACCGGTTGAGAGTGGAGGTAAAACTCGAGGAGTGAAGAAAGTAAGCTTGTGTGATGATAATAGTGTGGAAAAATTAAAAAAATAACATAATTTTTATGCAAAAGGAGCTCAAATTAGATCTATGTTTTTTTACAAATAAGCCGATTATCTTACTTGTGTATAAGGAGGCTTATTTTAACACTAACGATCTTGATTCTGTTATTCTTAGTGTGGCTGTTTCTTTGATGTAGGAGTTTGATGATGTATTCCCGGAAGACATCCCTAGTGGATTCCTGACCATTTAGAGGTTGAATGGGAGAAAAAGAAATTTTGATTTTCTTCATAAAGTCTTTGTAATGTGTTGTTATAATGTTAACAATGACTAAATAAGATAAATAATTGCATGAGAAGGGAACCCTTGATTCCCTTAGGTCAAGTTTTGGCCAAGGCTAAATTAAAGAAGGGGAGGAGGAGTTTTGAGATTTCATATGTTAATAATGAGTGAATTAGGTGTGGTAGGAAGTTTACTAATAAGAGAAGCATGATAACTTGATAGTAAGGAACTTTGTAAAACGAATGTATGTGTTACGTGATGTAGAAATGAGTTTAATGGCCATATGTATGGCCTATGGCTTGTCTTAGGAGGAGTTGCTAAATGTAGGAAAAAATAGAAGTAATAATGTGTATGTTTCTTAAAATAGTTCTTAACCACCTTATATAAAAAGGGCAAATTAATTTAAACGATCATTGGGAGGTCATATTTAGGAAGGTTTCCATACATATAACATAGAAATAGTTGTCTTGAGAGAGGAGCAAAATTGGGGATAATTTGAGGTTCATTTAAACCATTGATGAAATTGAGCAAATTGGTCACCTTGATTCTAGAGAGGCTTCTGACCTAAAAATGATAAAATTTGGGAAACATTTCTACATAGAAGTTACAGCTAAGGATGTTAGCTTCCCAACGAGTTTGACCTAGCTTAATTTGAAGCTCTAGAACTACAGATGTAGATAAATATCTTAGGAGAAGTCATGCTGTCACCTTTGCTGGCAGATTCGATAAATTGACAAAACGGGAAATTTGGTCATTATAGGGGTAGAATCAAGTTTCCTTTCCTTCATAAAATGTGTAGTGTCGTGTCTTAAAATTCAAAGGAAAATAAGCCATATTCAAAACTGAATTTATGATGAACCATAATCTTAAGGGATGTAATTGAAATGCAAGTTTAAAAAAGCAATTGTAAGGGCCATAGGTAATGCTGTCACGTCTCTAAAGTTCTCACCAAGACATAGAGCTCTTTGTCATATATAGGGTAATTCAAGGCTACCCCATTAAGTTTCTTACTTAAATATGCAATGACTTCCTATCTTGTATTAACACAGCTCCTATAATACATGAAAAATCACATTCAACTTCAAAAACTTTTGTAAAGTCAGACAAAGCTAAAACAGATGCAACACAAATATGTCTGTCAACGAATTAAAGCTTTATCCTGTTCTTCTTTCCATTTAAATCCAACAGTCTTTTTTAAAATTTCTGTTAAAGGTGCAACAATAGTATTAAAATCCTTCACAAACCTTCTATGAAAGCTAAAAAGTCCATGAAAAATCATTACCTCAGCACAAACTTAGGTGTAGGCCAATCCTGAATGGCCTTTTAACCTTCTCTTCATTCATCTCAATATCCTATACAATTACTACATATCCAAATGGGTTATTCATAACCATTTCAGCTGATTACGAATGGATACCGTCAAAGTGCAGTAATTGCAATGTCTTTGGACACACCACAGCGATATGTGCTACTAAAACATTGATAAGCTTAGAGTGGTGGCAGAGGGTAAGAGGATTGTAGGAGCCGTGAACTCTAAATATGTGGATAACAAGCAGAATCAGTTTCAGTGGCAGGTAGTTGGTAAATGAAATAAGGGTTCTGTGAGTGGTGAGAATGATCCCTTGGCATCTAAAGTGGGTAATTGTAATGAGAATGGTTGTTCAATATCTGGTATACATATGTCTGATTGTAATATGAATGATCATGCGGCATCAGATATGCGCAATGCTGATTATTATGAAGATGAAAATCCTTCCTCTCCTCTTGACTTGAAGAGTTTACGAGGAGACATGAAGCAGGAGTAGGGGGCTACAAGTACTGCTTTAGATCAAGATATGGACGCAATGGGAGGTGATACAGATGGGGAACGAATCGATAAGGAGTTGACGTCAACGATTCTGACAACTCCTCAAACCCTGAATTCCACCGAAAGGGAAACTGTTAATCAGTTAGCTTTTAAGGCTAGAGACTCTCTAGAGAAAAAGAAAAAGGGTTCAAAAGCCTCTTCAAAGAAGAATAAGAAATCTGGCTCCTCTCCGAGAGGGCATGTCAAGGTAATCTTTGTGTTGCTGTTTGTACTCCTCTCTATTTTCCTATGATTATTGGATGTTGGAATGTTAGAGGTTTGAATGATCCTATAAAGCATTCAGCATTACGTCGGCTCATCCATCAAGAGAGGATAGCTCCTGGTTTGGTTGAAACTCGAGTTAGAGACAAGAATAAAGATATGTTTCTCAACTTCTTCTGCGTAATTGGTCCTTCTTGTATAATTATCATTTCTCTTGTCGTGGTCGTATTTGGGTTTGTTGGAATGCTGATACGGTAAAGGTGGATGTTTTCAGAATGTCAAATCAGGCTATTCATGTTTCTGTCACTATATTAGCTACCAAAATCTGTTTCAATACTTCAAATATTTACGGAGACAATAATGCTTCCTTACGTGAGGCATTATGGTCTAATATAGTGAGTCGTAGTGATGGATGAGAGTCAACCCCGTGGATTCTTATGAGTGACTTTAATGCTATCCGTAACCAGTTGGATAGGTTAGGAGGGTTTACTATATGGGCTAGTACTATGGACAGATTGGATACATGTATTCGAGAAGCGAAAGTAGATGATCTTTGGTATTCAGGTATGCATTATACTTGTGACACGACCAAAAGATTGATGTCTTCTACCAAGTGCAGGAGTGTCGAAGTAATAAATAACCCGGCAAGACCGGGGTCAACCACAAGGAGGTTAATTGTATAAATTATAGTTAACAGCAACACAATAACAACAACAATAATAGTAATAATAATAATAATAATAAAGAAGAAGAAGAAGTTGATGAGAACTTTGAGATGGAAGATTAACGTAAAGATTCAACAATGATAACACATGTCAAGGTTAGAGGATCCACTAATGGTATTTCAAACAAGTACAGTATAAACTTTTATTATTCAATTGGAAACCACACACAAAGGAGATTCCAATCAGATTATAAATTGTTAACATGATTACATTAGTTATCTTATTCGAATAATGCTAATACTTGTAAATGTTGTCAGGCATTCATGATTATA
>Ga0325400_1001279_pt1 | contig 20475 bp, 18 predicted proteins | sample PopdelMetagenome_2_FD_205662 | JGI IMG/M metagenome (GOLD analysis project Ga0325400, IMG submission 205662) | Populus deltoides microbial communities from Bellville, Georgia, United States - Xylem-PdKOR-R1 | ecosystem: Host-associated > Plants > Phyllosphere > Stem > Wood/Secondary xylem...
CCCGCGCTGTCGAAGTTCGGCGCGCTTCCCGCCCGCCGCCGCGTCGGGCCGTCGGCGTTCCTGACCGTGCAGGAGGGTTGCGACAAGTTCTGCACCTACTGCGTCGTGCCGTATACCCGCGGGGCGGAGATCAGCCGGGGGTTCGCCGCGATCGTCGAGGAGGCACGCGCGCTGGTCGACGCGGGCGCGCGCGAGATCACGCTGCTCGGCCAGAACGTCAACGCCTGGACCGACGGCGAGCAGGGCCTCCACGACCTGGTCCGCGCGCTCGACCGGATCGCGGGGCTGCACCGCATCCGCTACACCACCAGCCACCCCAACGACATGACCCAGGGGCTGATCGACGCCCACCGCGACGTCGAGAGCCTCATGCCCTTCCTCCACCTGCCCGTGCAGGCAGGGAGCGACCGCGTCCTCGGGGCGATGAACCGCAGCCACACGCGTGACGGCTACCTGCGACTGATCGACCGCGTCCGCGCCGCGCGGCCCGACATCGCGCTGTCGGGCGACTTCATCGTCGGCTTCCCCGGCGAGACCGAGGCCGAGTTCGCCGAGACGCTGAGCCTCGTGGCCGCGGTCGGCCATGCCCAGGCTTTCTCCTTCAAGTACAGCCCTCGCCCCGGTACCCCAGCCGCGACCATGGCCGGCCAGGTCGCGCCCGAGGTCATGGACGATCGCCTCCAGCGCCTCCAGGCCGCGCTCGCCCGCGACCAGCTCGCCTTCAACCGCGCCAGCGTCGGGCGCACCTGCACCGTGCTGGTGGAGCGCCGGGGCAAGCTGCCGGGCCAGATGCTCGGCAAGTCGCCCTGGCTCCAGTCCGTTCATCTGCTCACCGATGCAGCGGTCGGCGATCTGGTCGAGGTCGAGCTCGTCCAGGCGGGTCCGGTGTCGCTCGGCGGCAGAGGGCGGGTGTCGATCGCCGCCTGAACGGCGGGCGGCCCTCTGGTGGTCAGCGGACGTTCCGCTTGTCGGAACGCCGACCTGCATAGCCGGCACCGGGTCGAGCCGCCCTCCCCCGAGAACGATGGTGTTGCGGGGATCTGTCTACCGCGCGATGGCAGCCAAAGCCGGATCAAAGGTCCGGTCGCGCTCGGCTCGGGCAAGGTAGAGTTGGGGCCGGTACGCCTCGCGCGGCAGCCCCGTGACGGTGAAGAGCTGTTCGGTTCCCAAATCCACTTTGGCCGCCGATCCGTCGATCGTCTCGTTGTGGAGTGCGCCGAGCAGGTGAGCGTGGTCCGTACCCAGCGTGGTCGCGCCGATCGCGTCGAAGCCGATCATCAGACCCTCGCCCATGCTGCCGGTCCAATGGCCACCGGCGACATAGACCTTCCCGGTATAGCGGGTGCCATAGGGAGCGACGTACTCCGTGAACTTCCGTGTCGGACCGAGGACGCGGCTCTCATAGGGTATGACGTGCGTCTGGTAGGGACGGTCGTAATCGACGAAGTGCCCCATGATACCGCGCGCCACACTGGTGTTGCCGCCACTGGGTGTATTGCGCAGGTCGATCAGCAACATGGTCGTCTCGCCGAGCGTCGCCAACGCCTGCGAGAACTGCGCGATCAGCGCCTGATCGCCAAGCGAGTTGTTGATGCGGATGATGCCAAGCGTGCCGTGGCGCTCCACCTCAAGGAGTGCGCCGGCCTGTACGCGCTTCGCCTGGTCCGACGTGGCCGCCAGCATGACCGTCCGACGACGCCTACCTTCCGCGATCTCCAGCGAACGCACGCGCTTGCGATGCCCGGCGAGCGCGACGTTGAACGCGAACCCGACCTGAACGGGGCTTAACGCATCGAACGCGCGACCCATGATTTGCTCGATCGCGGCGCGCGGCGTTTGGCCGTCGATCCGCAGCACCGTCATCCCCGGCCTGATGCCCTTGGCCAGCGCGTCGCTATCGGCTCTCACTTCGCCGATCTGGAACGCCGCGCCATCATGGCTGCCGAACAGGTCGGACGATGTCGGGATGATCGCCCAATCGTCCGCATCGAACGGCCCGACGATGAAATGCGGATCGGCGAAGTTATGGGACACCAGCTGGAGCGTGTCGATGAACTCCTTGTCGGATCGCGCAGCTTTGGCGCGGGCTGCAAAGGCGGACAAGATGGCGTCGCCGTCGATGCCCGACCGATCGAAATACCCGTATTCCTCGTGCAGCAGCTTCTCAAACGAGGACCAAGCCTTGCCGGCGTCGAACGAGGCGGGTGGCGTGGATCGTTCCCGCGCCGTGGCGGAGGCGGTCCAGAGAAGGAGCGATCCGCATAGCGGGACGACCGAACGGAGACGTGGCATATCGCGCTTCATCTGAATCTCGAAACGGTAACGCAATGACGGGTTGTCCGGTCCGAGACCGTGATACCTGTTGGTACCGATCACCCAAGGAGGCGAGCCTTCCCGATCGGGACCCTCCGACGACACGGCCAGTGCGGATGTGTGACAGCGGTCAGATTGCAGGTCGGCTTTCCCGGATACCTGTTCCCGATCGCTCTTGCCCGAAGTGCCGGTCGGAGACGGAGAAAGCGGGATGCCCGCGCCGAACCAACGGCCGGTTCCTACAGCTCGCCGTGTTTCCTCGAACATCCCTGATCGGGCGAGAGCCGTGGCTGTCCTACAAGCGACGGCGCGGCTATACGCGCCTGCCAGAACGCCGATGCCGAGCCTCAACGGTACAAGAACGGAAACGATCGGAGCGGACGAGTACGCGTTCGGGGGTCAATCGAGTCAACCGGCCGGGTCGGTGCGCGCTCGTTCGACCTGGGTTGACCGGGTACCGTTTTCACCGTCGCGGCCGCGGCCGACGGTTGCGCGGACGCCCTCGACGCATCACCTTCGGTTGGTCAACGAAAGGACCGCATGAGCCGCAAGACCGTCCCCGCCCAGATCGGCGACCGCGCCCGCGTCGAGGTGCTGTTCGACAAGCCCCAGGCGCTGGTCCAGCTGTTCGGCCAGTACGACCAGAACTTGGTCGCGCTGGAGAACCGGCTGGGGGTGTATATCACCGCCCGCGGCAACCGCGTCGGGCTGGAGGGCAGCGCCGAGCAGGTCGCACTCGCCCGCGAGGTGCTGCAGGACCTCTACACGCGGATCGGGCGCGGCGAGGAGGTCGACACCGGGCTGGTCGACGCGTCGATCGCGATGGCGGCGGAACCGGTGCTGGACGGCATCGTCCGCGCCGAGACGGCTGGCCACCCGCCGATCATGATCCGTACGCGCAAGAAGACCATCGTCCCGCGCACCCCCGCCCAGGCGCACTACATGCACGCGCTGGTCAACCACGACATGATCTTCGCGCTGGGGCCGGCGGGCACCGGCAAGACCTATGTCGCGGTCGCCCAGGCGGTGGCGCAGCTCATCACCGGATCGGTGCAGCGGCTGATCCTGTCGCGGCCGGCGGTGGAGGCGGGCGAGCGGCTGGGCTTCCTGCCGGGCGACATGAAGGAGAAGGTCGATCCCTACCTGCGTCCGCTCTACGATGCGCTGTACGACTGCCTGCCCGCCGAGCAGGTCGAACGCCGGATCGCGAGCGGCGAGATCGAGGTGGCGCCGATCGCCTTCATGCGCGGGCGGACGCTCGCCGACGCCTTCGTGATCCTCGACGAGGCCCAGAACACGACACCCGCGCAGATGAAGATGTTCCTGACCCGCTTCGGCCAGAACAGCCGCATGGTGATCTGCGGCGATCCGAACCAGGTCGACATCCCCGGCGGCGTGCAGGCGTCGGGGCTCGCCGACGCCGTGCGGCGGCTGGAGGGCGTGGAGGGTATCGCCATGAGCCGCTTCACCGCGGGCGACGTCGTCCGCCACCCGATCGTGGGCAGGATCGTCGAGGCGTACGAGGGCGTCGGCGGAACCGGTTGATCGCGGGGATATGCTCCGGCGGCATGGCGCCGCCGTCGAGGCTCAGCGACGCCGTGGCGAGGGTGCCGGCCACCGTGCCGCGCTCGACACGGGCGATCGCTTCACCCGCCGGCGTCAGGACAAGGACGGACGCCCCTCTACAAGGGCGGCGACTTCACCCACACGGACATGGCATAGGGACGGGCATGATCCAGATCGAACTCTCCCGCGAGGAACCCTGGCCCGAGGCCGACTGGCAGGCGCTCGCCGAGCGGTCCGCCGCCGCCGCGGTGGAGCGGACGCCGCACGGGCCGCTCGCGACGACGCCGGCGCTCGTCGAGGTTTCGGTGCGGCTGGCGAGCGACGAGGAGGTCCGCCACCTCAACGCGCAGTATCGCGGCAAGGACAGGGCCACCAACGTCCTCTCCTTTCCGATGGTCCAGCCGGACCTCTTGGATACGGTCAACCGGAACTCCGACGACGGCGAGGTGCTGCTCGGCGACATCGTCCTTGCACACGGGGTCTGCGTCGCCGAGGCGGCGGAGCGCGGGATAACGGTGGAGGAGCACGCCACGCATTTGATGGTGCACGGCGTCCTGCATCTGCTAGGCTACGACCATATCGCGGACGACGAGGCCGAGGCGATGGAGGCGATCGAGCGCGACGCGCTGGCCTCGCTCGGCATCAGCGATCCGTACCTGGTACGTGAAGACGGGGACTGAAGGGGGCCATGCCCGAGGACCGAAGTAGCGCCGCTGGCGGCGGCGAGCATGAGAGCGGCATCTGGCGCGGGCTGAAGACGCTGATCTTCGGCAACGACGAGGAGGACAGCCTCCGCGACCGGCTGGAGGAAGCGATCGACCGGCACGAGGGCGATCCCGGCCCGGACGCCAAGGGCGACCTGACCCAGCTCGAACGCCAGATGGTCAGGAACCTCCTCCATTTCAGCGAGCGATGCGCGGGCAACGTCGGGGTCCCCCGCGCCGACATCGTCGCCGTGGAGGAGCGGACGGGATTCGACCACCTGGTCCAGATCTTCGCCGAGGCCGGGCACAGCCGGTTGCCCGTCTATCGCGAGAGCCTGGACGAGATCATCGGAATGGTCCACGTCAAGGACGTGTTTGCGATCCTGGCGACCGGAGCCGACCGGCCGGCGAGCATCGCCGGGCTGATCCGCGAGCCGCTCTACGTCCCCATGTCGCGCGGGGCGCTGGATCTCCTCGCCGACATGCGCCAGCGCCACGTCCACCTTGCGGTGGTGCTGGATGAGTATTCGGGGACGGAGGGGCTGGTCACCATCGAGGACCTGATCGAGGAGATCGTCGGCGAGATCGAGGACGAGCATGACGAGGCGCCCGCCCAGCTCCTCGTTCCCCTGGACGACGGCGGCTGGGAGGCGGACGCGCGCGCCGAGCTGGAGGATGCGGGCGAGATCGTCGACCCGCGGCTCGCCGAGACCGAGAGCGAGGTCGACACGCTTGGCGGGCTCGCGGCGGTGCTCGCGGGCCGCGTGCCCGCGGTGGGCGAGTACGTCGACCATCCGTCGGGATGGAAGATGGAGGTCATCGACGCCGACGAACGGCGGATCAACCGCTTGCGCCTGCACCCGCCGGCGCAGGCGGTCGAGGCGGCCTAGGTCAGTCCACCCGCGCCACCGCGACCCGCTGCTCGACCAGCGCCGCGGTGCCGAACACGGTCAGGAAGCTGATGTCGGTCGCGTCGCGGCCGACCCCGACGCGGACGATCGTGTCCGGGGATGCCATGCCGGTCGGGTCAACCAGCCGCCAGCCGCCCGCCAGCCAGACCTCGGCGACCGCGTGGAAGTCGGGAGGGTGGACGCCGGGGGCGTAGCAGCCGACCACCCGGGCGGGAAGATCGGCGGCGCGCACCATGGCGACGAGAAGATGGGCGAAGTCGCGGCAAACGCCCTCGCGGCGGATGAAGGTGTCGCCGGCGGTGGTGCGCGCGTCGCTCGATCCCGGCACGTAGGCGACCTCGGCACCGATCCAGTCGGCGATGGCGCGGACCTTGGCACCCCCCGCCAGGCCGCCGAAGCGGCGGCGCACCCAGGGCTCGAACCGGTCGGAGTCGCAGTAACGGCTGGGGAACAGGTAGCCGACCGCCGGAGCGGGCAGCGTCGCCAGCGGGTCGGCGGCGAGCGATGCCAGCGGCGGCGTGGCGCGATCGACGTCGACCAGGGCGGTGTAGCGGGCGCGGACGGCCTCATCCGCCCGCGTCCAGGTGCGGCGGCCGACCCCGTCCTCGCCCGCGACGGGCACCAGCGGACCGGTGCCCCAGCAGGTCAGCCGATCCTTGATGACCCGCTGATCGGGCAGCATCGCCGCCTCCACCGCCAGCAGCAGGTCGGCGGCGGCGTCGAGCCGGTAGTCGAGGACGATGTCGATCGAGACGCGCATGCCGCCCGCCTAGCCGGTGCCCCCGCTCCCGCGCCAGCGTCGCGCGACCAGCGCCGCCACCGGGCGCGGCAAGCGCGGCGACAGCAGCAGCCAGTCGCGCAGCGCCGGTCCCGCCACCGCGCCCAGCGTCCGCTTGTAGCCGCTGTCCCCGGCGCCCCAGTCCACCACCCGAGCGCCGCGGTCGCGGGCGGCGACGAGGTTGCGGTACTGGAGGAGTTTGCCCGGCGAGTGTTTGGCGAAGGCGGGATCGTAGCTGTTGGCGACCGCATAGAGCCGCTCGCCCCCTTCGATGTCGAACGAGAAGGCCGCCGGCCGCCCGTCGACGCGGAGGAACGCGGCGCGGAAGCGGGCCGAGATCATCGGGTCGCGCGCGGCCGCGCGCCAGAAGACGCCGTGCCGCCCCGAGAACTTCGCGTCGGCCTGGCCGCCGTGCCAGCTCGACCGCTCGACCGCGGCGAGCAGGTCGAAGCCGGTGGGCCAATCGCCCGCGTCGAGCCATCCCCAGTCGAGCGCGCCGTGAGCGGCGAGATGCTTCTCGTGGAAGCGGTTCTTGCGCAGCGTGGTGGCCCGCGGCCAGGGCTGTTCGGTGAGGTCAAGGAGCCATGTCTCGCCGACCACGCGGTCGACGACGGTCCATCCCCCTGCCCGCGCCGCTGCGACCAGCGACTCGGCCACCAAGTCACCATCGGGCACCGGACCGAGCCGCAGACCGCGCATCCTGCCTGCGAGCGCCGTGGCGGCGGCGGCGTAGGCGGCCGGCCCGGCGGCGCGGTCCGCGACCGGGCTGCGGAACGGCCAGTAGCTGCCCGGCACCGCCGCGATGCCCAGGAGCGAAGGACCGACCGGCACCAGCGGCACAGCCAGCACCGGGCGCGATCCCGCCCCCACCACCAGCGTGCGGGGTCGGCCGCCGTAAGCCTCGACCGCGGCCTCGTACCAGCCGCGGCGCAGGAAGGCGTGGCTGTCCGGCGCGCGGGCGGCCACCGCGTCGATCGCGTCGGGGAGGCCGTCGACGAGGTGCGCGGCGGTCACCGCCTCGGCATGGGAGAAGGGCGCGTTCACGCCGGGAGCGGTAGCAGCGGGGTCGTTACGAAGTGGTGAGGGCGCGCGGCTTCCGATCGCGCCGCCGGTCGGCTAGGGCGGTAGGCGATGTTCGCCCTGCCCGCCGTCAGCACCATCGCCCAGACGATCCAGCTATCGCTGAGCCCGGTGTTCATGCTGGCGGGGATCGGCGCGCTGCTCAACGTGCTCGCCGGGCGCTTGTCGCGGGTGGTGGACCGCGCCCGCGCGCTGGAGGCGCTGCACCCGCGGTCGACCGGCCCCGAGCACGACCGCCACGTCCGCGAGCTGCGGCTGCTGGACCGGCGCATGGTCATCATCAACGCCGCGCTGCTGATGGCGGTGTCGAGCGCGGTCGCGACCTGCGTGGTGGTGGCGCTGCTGTTCGTCGCCAACCTCGTCCACCTCCATCTGGGCACGGTGGTGGCGCTGACCTTCATCGGTGCGATGCTGCTGCTGATCCTCAGCCTCGCCTCGTTCATGATCGAGGTGCGGCTGTCGCTGCGCGCGATCCACATCCGGCCCGAGCTGCTGGAGCACGGGCGGTGAGCGTGTCGGGGAGCGCGTCGCGAGCCGCGTCGGGGAGCCGGGGGCGGCGGCTGCTCCAGGCGGCCATCGTGATCGGCAGCCTGTCGCCGCTGCTGATCGGCGGTGCCGGCATCGTCCGCGGGCCGACGGCGTTCGGCGGCCTTCTTGCGGTGCCCCGCGACCTCGACAGCCACTTCCGCTACCTGTGCGGCATCTTCTTCGCGACCGGGATCGGCTTCCTGTCGTGCGTGCCCGCGATCGAGCGGCGGGGGGCGCGGTTCCGGCTGCTCGGCGGGCTGATCATGTGCGGCGGCCTCGCCCGCGCGGTATCGCTGGCGAGCGTGGGCGCGCCGGGAACGGGGCATCTCATCGGCCTCTGCGTCGAGCTGGGCGTGATGCCGGCGCTGATGTGGTGGCAGTGGCGGGTGGCGCGGCGCGAGACCTAGGCCGTTTTCCGGCACGCTTGACCCAGCCCATCCGTGCTGAGCGTCGTTGAAGCACAAGCGCTTGACCCTCGACTACGCTCAGGGCGAACGGATCGGGTGATCCTACCATCGCAGGGATCGCCCAAGGCGCTGATCCGTCGCTGCGAGGAGCGAAGCGATGCGCCAACCCAGCGGTCACCGCTGACGCCATGCGTCGCTTCGCTACGCTCGCAACGAAGGCGGGTCAGGGCGGTGTCGTCAGGCTCCCACCGTCCCTCCGGTGCGATCGGATCGCGGCGGCCCTCGCCCCCCGAAGGGAGAGAGGGAAGCAAGGTCAGCGCACCGCGTCCATCCCCGGCCCCGCGTCCGCGGTCGGGAGATACCGCGGCGCCACGCGGGCCTGGGCGCGCTGTTCAAAGGCGTAGCCCGCGCCGAGTACGGTTGCCTCGGCGAACTTGGGTCCGATGAACGACAGCCCGACCGGCAGCCCCCGCACCAGCCCCATCGGCACGGTGAGGTTCGGATAGCCCGCGATCGCCGGCAGCTCAGAGGCGGACGGACCGCCATATTGGTCGCCGTAGACCGGATCAGTCAGCCACGCCGCGCCGTAGGTCGGCTCCACCAGCACCCGCACGTCCGCCTTGGCCAGCATCGCGTCGATCCCCTGCACGCCCGCCAGTCGGAGCGACTTGGCGCGCGCGGCCTTGTAGGCGGGATCGTCGAGCCCCTTGGTCGCGGCGGCCTCCTCGAACAGTTCCTGCCCGAAGAAGGGCATCTCGGCGGCGGCGTTGGCCTTGTTGAACGCGATCACCTGTTCGAGGGTGCGGGTACGGACGGTCGCCGGGGTGGTCGCCAGATAGGCGTCGAGGTCGGCCTTCAGCTCGGTCCTCAGGACGGTGAGCTCCGCCTCGCCGATGCCGTCGAGCTCGGGCCGATCCACCTCGACCAGCACCGCGCCCGCCGCCTTCAGCACCTCCAGCGCCTGGTCGTAGCGGACCTTCAGGTCGGGGGTCATCGACCTCGGGCGGACCACGCCGACGCGCATCCCCGACAGCGCGCTGGTCGACAGGCCGGCGGCATAGTCGTGCGCGGTTCCCCGCGGCGCATCGGCGGGATCGCCCCCGACCATCGCCGACAGCATCATCGCCGCGTCGCGGACGGTGCGCGCCATCGGCCCCGGCGTGTCCTGCGAATGGCTGATCGGGACGACATGGGTGCGGCTGACCAGACCGATCGATGGCTTGAGGCCGACCAGGCCGTTGATCGAGGACGGGCAGACCACCGACCCGTCGGTCTCGGTCCCCACCGCCACCGCCGCGAAGCTCGCCGCCACCGCCGCGCCCGATCCCGACGACGACCCGCAGGCGGTACGGTCCAGCGCATACGGATTGCGGACCAGGCCGCCCATCGCGCTCCACCCGCTCATCGACCGGGTCGAGCGGATGTTGGCCCATTCCGACAGGTTGGTCTTGCCCAGGATCACTGCCCCCGCGGCGCGCAGCTGCGCCACCACCGGCGCGTCGCGGCGGGTGAGATTGTCCTTGAGCGCGAGGCTGCCGGCGGTGGTCGGCATCGGGTCCAGCGTCTCGACGTTGTCCTTGACGAGGATCGGCACGCCGTGGAGCGGCCCGCGCACCCGTCCCGTTCTACGCTCGGCATCGAGGGCGCGTGCCTGGGCGAGCGCGTCGGGGTTGATCGCGATCACCGCGCGCAGGATCGGCCCCTTGCGGTCCATGCGCGCGATCCGGTCGAGATAGGCGCGGGTGATCGCCACGGAGGTGGCCCGACCCGCCGCCATGTCGGCCTGGAGGTCGGCGGCCGAGCGTTCCTCGACCCGGGTCTGCGCGGCCGCCGGTATGGCGATGACGAGCGCGAGGGCGGCCCCGAGCGGAAGGTGGCGGACGTGGCGCATGTCTATTTCCCCGATGGTCTTTGCCCACAAGCCTATCGCCTCCGTGGCGGCGCGCAATCGTGAACCGGCGGGATCAACATGCGTTGGAGGCCCCGATCGGAGAGCGATGGTGCGGCGCGTACTGGGGTGGATCGGCAAGGGCGCGGTGCTGCTGACCATCGGCGTGCTGCTGGCCGCGGTGGTGGTGCCGCGCTTCCTCGACCGCCGCTATTATCGTGGGCCGGAGAGTGGACACTATGACGGTGCACGCTTCTTCAACCCCGATGGTGACGGTGACACGATCCGGCCGCCGGGCGGGGGCGGTCGCGGCGGCTTCCTGTGGCGGCAACTGACCGGCAGCGACGATCGCCCGCCCTGGCCGGACGCCGTGGCGGTGCGCGCATCGAGGCCCGCGGTGCGGGTCGCGGGCGACCGGATGGTCGCGACCTGGATCGGCCACGCCACCGTGCTGATCCAGACCGCCGGCCTCAACATCTTGACCGACCCGGTCTACGCCGACCGCGCGGGGCCGTTCGGGTTCGGGCCGCGGCGGGTGGCGGCGCCGGGCATCTCGTTCGACGACCTGCCGCCGATCGACCTGGTGGTCGTCAGCCACAATCATTACGACCACATGGATGTCGCGACACTCAAGCGGCTGTGGGACCGCGACCATCCCGCGATCGTCACCAGCCTGGGCAACGACGCGGTGATCCGGGGCGCAGGCATTCCGGCGACCCGCGCGCCGGCGGACGGCTGCGGCGACTGCCGGGGGGTACAGGCACTCGACTGGCGCGGCCGCACCGCCGTTGGCGGCGGCCGCGCGATGGCGGCATGGCGGGCGCGGCCGGTGGGGGCGGCGCCGATCGCCCGGGTGTCGGTGGTCCGCAACCACCATTGGGGCAGCCGCTGGTTCGCCGACCGCAATCGCGCGCTGTGGTCCGCCTTCGTCATCGACACGCCCGCAGGCAGCATCTTCTTCGCCGGAGACACCGGCTTGGGCGACGGCCGCTGGCCCGCCGAGGCGCGCGGGCAGGCGACCGACCCGTTCCGGCTCGCGCTGATCCCGATCGGCGCCTTCCGCTTCGCGCCGGGGCAGATGGCGAGCGGCAATCACATCGGCCCGGTCCAGGCCGCGCGGGTCCATGCCGGGCTGGGCGCGTCGACCAGCCTGCCGATCCATTGGGGAACGTTTCGTTTGAGCTACGAGGGGTACCAGACGCCGCCGCGCCTGCTGGCGGCGACGCTCGCGTGCACGGGGCAGACGGGGTTCCCGGCGTGGCGGATCGGCCGCCCGGTCGAGGTGCCGCCGTATCGCCCGCCGGCGCCGAGACGGGGGCGCCTGGACGTACAGGTCGCGGCCTGCCTCGACACGCCCCAGGTCCGCGCCCTTCGGTGACCGTCGCCCGGGCGGAGGCGGGGGTGCAGGTCTCTCGCCCCAGGCGGCACTGGCCGACCCTGGAGCGGTGTCCGACCGATCTGCACCATCTCCGTTCGGACCGAGCGAGGTCGAAGGCCGAGCGCCACGGTCGGTGCTTCGACTCCGCTCGGCACGAGCGGTTCCGATTGATCGGGAACCGCTCCATAAAGGCATGCACGGCGGCCTTCACGGGCATGGCGGGTTCAGGGAGCCGCGGGCGCCAGCAAGTCCAGCACCGCCGCGGTCATCGCGGTCGCCCCCGTGATGATCGCGGGCTCGGGCGCGACCTTGAACAGCGGCGAATGGTGGGACGGCACCGCCGGTCCGCCCGCCGCGGCGGCGTCGAAGGCCGCCTGCGGCGTGCCGCCGACCGCGAAGTAATAGCCCTTCACGCCCGCGTCGGGCCTGACGAGATAGGCGAAATCCTCCGCCCCCATGTTCTTCTGGCGAAAGGCCGGGACGTTGGCCGCGCCCAGCGTGCGCACCATCACCGCGTTCAGGCGCCGGGCGAGAACCGCGTCGTTGATGGTCGTCGGCGTGCCCTCGGTCACCGTCACCACCGGCATGCGATCGGCGGGCATGCCGTTCAGCTCCCCCACCCCGCGCGCGACCCGGCGGACGCCGTCGAGCAGTTGCTTCCGGGTCGCCTCGTCGTTCGCGCGGACCGTCACCTGCAATCGCGCCTCGTCCGAGATGATGTTGTGCTTTAGCCCGGCATGGAAGCTGCCGACCGTGATGACCGCCGGGTCGAGCGGCGCGCGCTCGCGGCTCACCAGGCCTTGGAGCGCGATCACCAGTTGCGACGCCATGTAGACCGGGTCCTTGCCCGCGTGCGGCGCGGCACCGTGCGCGCCGATGCCGGGAACGGTGATGTCGACCGAGTCGGACGATGAGTATTGGATGCCCTCGGCGGCGGAGACCATGCCCGCCGGCAGTTCGGCGGCGACGTGGAAGGCGAGCGCGTAGTCTGGTTTCGGGAAGCGGGTGTAGAGCCCGTCGCCGACCATCGCCCTGGCGCCGCCCACCCGCTCCTCCGCGGGCTGGACCACGAACACCACCGTGCCGCGCCACTGGTCGGTCATCGCCGCCAGCCGCCGGGCGGTGGCGACCATGGCGGTGATGTGGGTGTCGTGCCCGCAGGCGTGCATCACCGGCGCCTCCACCCCGTCGACGCCGACCTGGCGGGCCTTGCTGGCGTTGGGGAGGCCGGATTTCTCCTCAACCGGCAGCCCGTCCATGTCGGCGCGGACGAGCACGGTGGGACCGTCGCCGTTCCTCAGCACGCCCACTACCCCGGTCCCGCCGACCTTCTCGGTCACCGCGACGCCCGCGACCCTGCGGAGTTCGGCGGCCATGCGCGCGCCGGTCCTGACCTCCATGAAGGAGAGCTCCGGATTGCGGTGGAAGTGATCCCACAGCGCGCCGAGATCGCGGTCGTAATCGGCCTTGATCGCCGCGGCCCAGGCGGGCGGCGTAGGGACAGGCGGCGTCTGCGCGACCGCGGGGGTGGTGACGGCGGCGGCGAGGACGGCGGCGGGCAGCAGGTGGCGCATGGTGATCCCCTTTTCCACGGGAGGCTACCCTGCCCTGTCCCCGCCGTCACCCCGGGCGGCGAGCCGTGATCAGCCGACGAACGCCCGTTCGATCACGAAGCTGCCGGGATTGGCGTTGGAGCCCTCGGCGAAGCCCGCCGCCTCCAGCGACGCGGCGAAGTCGCGGATCATCTCGGTGGAGCCGCAGAGCATGACCCGGTCGGTTTCCGGATCGAGGCGCGGCTCGCCCGCGATCCCCTCGAACAACGATCCGTCCGCGATGAGGTCGCCGATCCGCCCGGACGTGCGGAACGGTTCGCGCGTCACCGTGGGGACGTAGTGGAACTGGGTGCCCGCCTCCTCGGCGACCAGCGGGTCCTCCGCCAACCTGCCCGCCATCTCGTCGTGAAAGGCGAGGTCGCTGACCCGGCGGACCGAATGCGCGATCACCACCTGGTCGTAGGCCGAGTAGACGTCCGGATCGCGCATCAGGCTGAGGAACGGCGCGAGGCCGGTGCCGGTCGAGAGCATGAACAGCCGCTTGCCGCCGAGCAACGCGTCGAGCACCAGCGTGCCGGTCGGCTTCTTGCCCATGTAGAGCTCGTCGCCGGGCTCGATCAGCTGGAGGCGGCTGGTCAGCGGCCCGTCCTGCACCTTGATCGACAGGAACTCCAGCTCCTCGGCATAGTGGGGCGACGCGATTGAATAGGCGCGCATCAGCGGCTTCTTCTCGCCCGGCAGCCCGATCATCACGAACTCGCCCGAGCGGAAACGGAAGGAGGCGGGACGCTCGATCGCGAACGAGAACAGGTGCTCGTTCCAGTGGCGCACCCATAACACTTTGGCGCTGAGAAAGGCCGGGTTCTCGGGGATCAGCGCGGGCGCGCGGTTGTCGGTCATGGGTCGAGTGCCTTATTGCGAACGATGCGCGTTCGGCGCGCGATATGGCGCGTCGATGCGGGGGTCAACACGACCGGGCGGCGGCCCTGTCCTACAGCGCGCACACGGGTTAAGTGGGCGTGCTCTTTCTCAAACCAGGAACGTCGGTCCCGATCCGCCGGCATCGTCGCAGGAACGGAAACGATCGGGCCGGTCAATAACGCGTTCAGGGGTCAATCGGGTCAACCACCCGGCGTTTGCGCGCACCGACGTTCCGGGCGTCCGACCGACCGCTCCCGCGCTTGCCCGCCGCTGTCCGGGGATGACGAACCAAGCGGGAACGCCCATATCTCCACGCATGGCAATCTCCATCCGCACCAGCCTCGCCGAGCCGGAAACCGGTGAGGAGTTCGTCCCCCACCGCCCCGCGCGCCCACCCAAGGCGGAAGGGGGCCGCCGGTTTGAGCTGGTGACCGAATACACCCCCTCGGGAGACCAGCCGACCGCGATCGCCGACCTCGTCGAGAGCGCCCGCGCCGGCGACAAGGACCAGGTGCTGCTCGGCGTCACCGGCTCGGGCAAGACCTTCACCATGGCCAAGGTCATCGAGGAGATGCAGCGCCCGGCGCTGATCCTCGCGCCGAACAAGATCCTGGCGGCGCAGCTCTACGGCGAGTTCAAGAGCTTCTTCCCGAACAACGCGGTCGAGTATTTTGTCAGCTACTACGACTATTACCAGCCGGAGGCGTACGTCCCGCGATCCGACACCTACATCGAGAAGGAATCCTCGATCAACGAATCGATCGACCGGATGCGCCACTCCGCGACCCGGTCGCTGCTGGAGCGCGACGACGTCATCATCGTCGCATCGGTCTCGTGCCTCTACGGCATCGGCTCGGTCGAGACCTATTCGGCGATGATCTTCGACCTGAAGAAGGGCCAGTCGGTCGACCAGCGCGAGATCGTCCGCAAGCTGGTCGCACTCCAGTACAAGCGCAACGACGCCGCGTTCCAGCGCGGCAACTTCCGGGTGAAAGGCGACAACCTTGAGCTGTTTCCCTCGCACTACGAGGACTCGGCGTGGCGGATCAGCTTCTTCGGCGACGAGATCGAGCAGATCGTCGAGTTCGATCCGTTGACCGGGGAGAAGGTCGCGACCCTCAACTCGGTCCGCATCTACGCCAACTCGCACTACGTCACCCCCGGCCCGACCATGAAGCAGGCGGCCGAGGCGATCCGGCACGAGCTGTCCGAGCGGCTCAAGGAGCTCGAGGCCGAGGGCAAGCTGATCGAGCACCAGCGGCTGGAGCAGCGCACCAACTTCGACCTGGAGATGATCGCCGCCACCGGCAGCTGCAACGGCATCGAGAACTACAGCCGCTTCCTCACCGGCCGCCTCCCGGGCGAGCCGCCCCCCACCCTCTTTGAGTATCTGCCCGAGAACGCGATGCTGTTCGTCGACGAGAGCCACCAGACGATCGGCCAGATCAACGGCATGTCGCGCGGCGACCACCGCCGCAAGATCACGCTGGCCGAGTACGGCTTCCGCCTGCCCTCGGCGATCGACAACCGGCCGCTACGCTTCAACGAATGGGACGCGATGCGCCCGCAGACGGTGTGCGTGTCGGCGACCCCGGGTCCGTGGGAGATGGAGCAGGCGGCGGGCGTCTTCGCCGAACAGGTCATCCGCCCCACCGGCCTCATCGACCCCCCGGTCGAGATCAAGCCGGTCGAGGAGCAGGTGCAGGACCTCATCGTCGAGTGCCGCAAGACCACCGAGGCGGGCTACCGCACCCTCGTCACCACGCTCACCAAGCGGATGAGCGAGGACCTGACCGAGTATATGCACGAGGCGGGGATCAAGGTCCGCTACATGCACTCTGACGTTGAGACGCTGGAGCGCATCGAGCTGATTCGCGACCTGCGCCTGGGCGTCTATGATGTGCTGATCGGCATCAACCTGCTGCGCGAGGGGCTCGACATCCCCGAATGCGGGCTGGTCGCGATCCTGGACGCCGACAAGGAAGGGTTCCTGCGATCTGAAACGAGCCTTATCCAGACCATCGGCCGCGCCGCGCGCAACGTCGACGGGCGGGTGATCCTCTACGCCGACCGGATCACCGGATCGATGGAGCGGGCGATGAACGAGACCTCGCGCCGACGCGAGAAGCAGGAGGCGTACAACCTCGAACACGGCATCACCCCGACGACCATCCGGCGCAACATCGGCGACATCATCGCCCATGTCAGTCAGGGCGACCAGGTCACGGTGCCGATCGACGAGGATCGCCCGCACATGGTCGGTCACAATCTTCGGGCCTATATCGAGGATCTTGAAAAGCAGATGCGCAAGGCGGCGGCGGACCTGGAGTTCGAGACGGCCGGGCGGCTGCGGGACGAGATCCGGCAGCTGGAGAATGACGAGTTGGGCCTGCCGACCCATGAGCAGAAGGCCCCGATCATGGGCCGGTCGAACGAGGGCAAGCCGGGCACGCGCAAGACCCGTTTCGGCAAGAGCCAGAAGTTCGCGGGTCGGCGGCGGGCCTAGCTGACCCCATCGACATCACCCCTCGGCGCTCCGCACCTCTTCCCTCGCCCGCTGGAAGATGGAAGAGGTGCGGAGCCGCGGAAGGGTGGGGCGAGATGTCGCGCGGCGTCAGTCCTGCAGCGACGCGGGCACGGTGCCGCCGTTCTTGGCCAACTCGCGCATCACCGCCTTGTGCAGCCAGATGTTCATCTCGGCCGACCCGTCCTTGGCACCGGTGTAGCCGAGCTCGGTCGCCAGCTCCTTGCGGTTGTCGAGGCTGGAGTCGAGGTCGAGCAGCTTCATCAGGTCAACGATGGAGGTGCGCCAGTTCGACGGCTGCCCCTTGCCAGCCGCGATGCGGGTGAGCACCGCCTCGACGTCGACCGGCTGCTGCTGGGCGGCGATGGGCTGCTGGGATTGCGGCTGCTGGGGTGCCGCACCGGGCTGCGGTGCCGGATGTGCCTGGGGCTGGGAGGGCGCGGGGGTCGCCGGCGCGGCGGGCTTGCCGCCGCCCAGATAGTGGTCGCCGAACGGCCCGCCATTGGGGCCGAAGATCGCGGTCTTGATCTTGCCGAAGATGCTCATGCGTTCGTTCCTTGGTCGTGCTGGGCCGGTCTAAACGCGCGATCGGCGCTTCGGAGCCGCACCGCTCGCCCGGCTCATCCCACCGGAACGGCGGCTCCGCTGATCCACGGTCGCAGGACCAGTGCGTGGAGGTCGATGGCGACGTGGAGCAGCACGGTCAGCCACAGAGCGCCGGTGAGCAGGTATAGCCACGCCAGCCAGCCGCCGACGACGCCGGTCAGGAGGATACCGAGCCAGCCCTGGTGCCGATGAGCGAGGGCGAAGGCGAGCGTCGCCACCGCCATCCCGCCGAGCCCGCCGCCGAGCAGCGGCGCGGCGGCGAGCGGAAGGGCGAGGCGGAAGAACAGCTCCTCCGACACACCCGCCGACAGGGCGACCAACGCTGCGCCCCCACGCTCGGCCGGTTCGCGCGCGGCCAGGGGCGAGCGATAGGCGAGGCCGATCGGCCGCTTGCCGCGGAGGCGGCGCACCGCGAGGATCAGGATGCCGAGTGTCGCCCCGATCACGAGGCAGGCGAGAATATAGGGGATCTCGTCGGCCGAGGCGGGCAGGCCGATCGAGCGGGCGGCGCGGCGCAGGGCCGCGGGCATGGTGACGATCGCGTCCCCCGCACCCAGCAGCAACAGCGCCAGGATCGCGGGAACCGCGTAGCTGACCGCCGTGCCCGCCGCCAGGCCGCGCAGCAGCCCGGCCCGCGTCTCGCGCCCGAAATGCCGGGCCACGATCGCGGCGATCCCCGGCCCGCGCCGCCAGCTCTGCGCGACGATGGCGAGGAGCGCGGCGGTGAGGACGGCGTGGAGGATCAACGCGTGGGTGTCACCGGACGGCGGTCACCGCTCGATGCGGTGCTCGCCCTTGACCCAGCGGACCGTGCCCGACGAGGCCCGCATCACCACGCTCTCGGTGGTCATCTTCGCGGCGCGGCGCTTGACGCCTTGCAGCAGCGAGCCGTCGGTGACCCCGGTCGCCGCAAAGATGCAGTCGCCGCGGGCGAGCTCGGACAGGTCGTACTGCTTATCGAGGTCCTCGATCCCCCACTTCCTGGCGCGCGTCCGCTCATCGTCGTTGCGGAACAGCAGCCGACCCTTGAACTGGCCGCCGACGCAGCGGAGCGCGGCGCAAGCGAGGACGCCTTCGGGGGCGCCGCCAGACCCCATGTAGACGTCGATGGTCGTGTCGGGATCGGAGGTGGCGATCACCCCCGCGACGTCGCCGTCGCCGATCAGCATGACGCCGCAGCCGAGCGAGCGCAGCTCGGCGATCAGCGCCTCGTGACGCGGGCGGTCAAGGACGCAGGCGATGATCTCGCCCGGCTCCACCCCCTTGGCGGCGGCGATCGCGCGGACGTTGTCGGAAGGGCTGCGGTCGAGGTCGATCACGCCCTCGGGCAGGCCGGGGCCGACCGCGATCTTGTCCATGTACACGTCGGGGGCGTTGAGGAGTCCGCCCTTCTCCGCGATCGCCAGCACCGCAAGGCTGTTCGGGCCGGCCTTGGCGCAGATGGTGGTGCCCTCAAGCGGATCGAGCGCGATGTCGATCGCCGGCCCCTGTCCCGATCCGACCTTCTCGCCGATGTAGAGCATCGGCGCCTCGTCGCGCTCGCCCTCGCCGATCACCACCGTGCCGTCCATGTCGAGCGTGTTGAGCGCCGCGCGCATCGCCTCCACCGCGGCGGCGTCTGCCGCCTTCTCGTCGCCGCGACCGGTGAGGGTGGAGGCGGCGATCGCGGCCGCCTCGGTCACCCGGACCATTTCGAGGACCAGGACGCGGTCGAGGATGTTGCTGGCGGCGGTCGGCATCGGTGTCTCCCCTATCCTGCTCAGTCGCGGAGCAGGTCGTTGATCGACGTCTTGGAACGGGTCTGCGCGTCGACCCGCTTGACGATCACCGCGCAGTAGAGCCCGAGGTCCCCGCCTGTCGAGCCCGGCACGACCACCGAATAAGGCGGAACGTGGCCGCGGAATACCTCACCCGTCGCGCGGTCGATGATCTTGGTCGAAGCGCCGAGATAGACGCCCATCGACAGCACCGCGCCCTCGCCGACGCGGACGCCTTCGGCGACCTCGGACCGTGCGCCGATGAAGGCACCGTCCTCGATGACGACGGGATCGGCCTGGAGCGGTTCCAGGACCCCGCCGATGCCCGCGCCGCCCGACAGGTGGACGTTGCGGCCGATCTGCGCGCAGGAGCCCACCGTCGCCCAGGTGTCGACCATCGTCCCTTTGCCGACGTACGCACCGATGTTGACGAAGCTCGGCATCAGGATCGCGCCGCGGGCGACATGGGCGCCGCGGCGGACGATCGAGCCGGGAACGGCGCGGAAGCCCGCGGCCCGGAACTCCGCCGCCGACCAGCCGGAGAACTTGGACGGGACCTTGTCGAACCAGTGACCGGCGCCGGGACCGTTGTCGATCAGCGCGTTGTCGTTGAGCCGGAAGCTCAGCAGCACTGCCTTCTTGAGCCACTGGTTGACCCGCCAGCCACCCTCCCCGTCCGGCTCGGCGACCCGGGCCTCGCCGCGATCTAGGAGCGCCAGCGCGCGATCGACCGCGGTGCGGACGTCGCCGCCGGTGTCGAAGCCGAGGTCGGCGCGGTCCTCCCACGCCCGGTCGATGACGGCTTGCATGTCGTTCACGCGAGGATCTCCTCCAGCCACGGCGTCAGCGCGGGCACGGTGTAGTCGATGAAGTCGCGGGCCGCCTCCGGCCCCTGTTCGGAGCCGTTGTCGACCCAGACGGTGGTCATGCCGATCGCCTTGGCGGGCGCGAGGTTGCGCGCCATGTCCTCAACGAACACGGCGCGTGCCGGGTCTACAGCGAGCGCGGCGCACAGGCCCGCATAGGCGGATGGCTGCGGCTTGGGGACCAGCGCCATCGCGTGGATGTCGTGCAGCCCATCGAAACTGCCGCCGAGCCCCAGCCGGTCGAGGACCCTGAGCGCGTAGGGCTTGTCGCCGTTGGTGAAGACCAGCTTGCGACCCGGCAGCCTGGCCAACGCCGCCGCGAGCGGGGCATCGCGCTCGAGCACCTCCATCTCGATGTCATGGACGTAGGCGAGGAAGGCGTGGGGATCGACGTCGTGCTCAACCATCAGCCCGGCGAGGGTAGTGCCGTGACCGTGGAAATACGCCTTCTGGACACGGCGCGCCTCGGCATCGTCGCAGCCGAGCAGGTCGGCGATGAAGCGGGTCATCTTGGCGTCGATGCGGGCGAACAGGTCGGCGCGCGCCGGGTAGAGCGTGTTGTCGAGATCGAAGATCCAGGTGTCGACATGGGCGAGCGCGGGAAGCATCGCGCGCGGCCTTAGACGCCTCCCCGCCTGCCGTCACCCTGAACTCGTTCCAAGGGCCGGCTCTGCCGGAACGGGGACCGCGTAGGT
>Ga0325400_1001280_pt1 | contig 20475 bp, 4 predicted proteins | sample PopdelMetagenome_2_FD_205662 | JGI IMG/M metagenome (GOLD analysis project Ga0325400, IMG submission 205662) | Populus deltoides microbial communities from Bellville, Georgia, United States - Xylem-PdKOR-R1 | ecosystem: Host-associated > Plants > Phyllosphere > Stem > Wood/Secondary xylem...
CGACGCGCGCGACCGTCGCCAGCGCGGGCGCGGTGGACATCGGCCGCTTGTCGGCGCCGCTGGTGTCGCTGACGGGCGGCGTGCTCGACACGCGCGCGGTGGTGCTGGGCGAGGTGACGGGCACCACCGTGTCGGTAACGGCGCTGGGCGACCTGGACGCAGGTACGCTGGCGGCGACGGGCACGCTGACGGCGACGGCGGGCGGGCTGCTGCGCGCGGGCACCGCGTCGGGTGCCGCGGCGACGCTGGACGGCGCGGCCGTCGAACTGGGCACGGTGACGGGCGGCACGGTGACGTTGCGCGCGGGCGCGCGCGGCCTGACGGCGGACGCGGCGGAGGCCACGGGCACGCTGACGGGCACGACGACGGGGCGGCTGGCGATCGGGCGCGCGTCCGCCGACCGGCTCGACCTGGACGGCGGCAGCCTCCGCCTCGGCGAGGCCGGGGGCGACACGGTGACGCTGACGGCGCGCACCGGCGCGCTGGAGGCGGACGTGCTGCGCGCCGCAGGCACGCTGACGGCGGACGCGAGCGGGTGGCTGAGCGTGGCGCGGGCGACGGGCGACGGCACGGTGACGCTCGGCGGGGCGGACGCGGTGCTGGGCGAGATCGGGGCCGCCGACCTTGCCGTGACGGCGCGGACGGGCGGCCTTTCCGCCGACGCGCTGCGCGCCACGGGCGTGCTGACGGCGGAGGCGGCGGGGCTGCTCTCCGCGCGCGAGGTCGCGGGCGGGGCGGTGCGGCTGACGGGCGGATCGGCGCTGCTGGGTGGGGTGACGGGCGCGTCCGCCGCGTTGGAGACTCGGACAGGCGAACTGACGCTGACGTCGGCCGACGTGACGGGCGCGCTGACGGCGCGGGCGGCCGGGCTGCTGGACGTGGGAAGCGCGGACGCCGACCGGCTGGAGCTGAGCGGCGCCGACCTGCGCCTGGGCCGCGCGGGGGCGGGCACGGCGGCGTTGACGGCGCGCACGGGCGGGCTGGCGGCGGGCACGCTGGTGGCCGACCTGCTCGTCGCCGACGCGGCGGGGCCGCTGTCGGCGACGGACGCCTCGGGCGGCGCGCTGACGCTGAACGGCGGCGCGGTACGGGTGGGCCGCGTCGCGGGCACCGCCGTGTCTGTCACCGCGCGCGACGGCGGGCTGGAAGCGGACACGCTCGCCGCGACCGGCGCGCTCGACGCCCGGGCGGCGGGTGTCCTGTCCGTTGGCCGTGCGTCGGGTGCGACGGTGGAACTGACGGGCCGGACGGCGTCGCTGGGCACGGTGACGGGCGGCGACCTGCGCCTGGCGGCGACCGGGGGCGACCTGTCTGCGGACGCAGCGGAAGCCACCGGAGGGCTGACGGCCGACGCGTCGGGGCTGCTGTCCATCAGGAGCGCGTCGGGCGCGACGGTGGCGCTGACCGGCGGGACGGCGGTTCTCGGCACGGTGACGGGCGGCGACCTGCGCCTGGCGGCGACCGGGGGCGACCTGTCGGCGGACGCGGCGGAAGCCACGGGTGGGCTGACGGCCGACGCTTCGGGGTTGTTGTCCGTGCGGCGCGCCTCAGGGGCGACGGTGGTGCTCACCGGCGGAACGACCGTGCTGGGTACGGTAACGGGCGGCGACCTGGGCCTGATCGCGACGACGGGCGACCTGTCAGTGGACGCGGCGGAGGCGTCCGGGCGGCTGGCGGTCGAGGCGCGGGGTCGGGCGGCGGCGGCGAGTGCTGTGGCGGACGTGCTGTCCGTGACGGGCGACGCGGTCGCGCTGGGGACGGCACGGGGGCGGGCGGTGACGCTGACCGCGCGCGCGGGCGACCTGACGGTCGACGCGGTCGACGCGAGCGGCGACCTGACGATGGGTGCCGGCGGGCTGCTGGACGCCACGCGCGCGGCGGCCGGGGGCACGGCCCGTATCGCCGGGAACACGGTGCGGCTGGGCGAGGCGGCGGGCGGCGACCTGTTCGTCACCGCGGGCGCGGGGGGCCTGCGGGCGGGCGGGCTGACGGCGCGCGGCGGATTGACGGCGGAGGCGGCAGGAACGCTGGCGGCCGGGCGGGTCTCGGGCGGCGCGGTGGCGCTGACGGGCGGTACGCTGACGCTGGGTGTGGTGTCGGGCGGGGCCGTGGCGCTGACCGCGCGCGCTGGCGACCTGACGGCCGATACGGTGACGGCGACGGGCGACGCCGTGCTGGTCCAGGGCGGCACGGGCGGCGTGGCGCTGGGCCGGGCGGCGGCGGGCGGCACGCTGACGATCCGCGCCGCGGGCGACGCGGCGGCGGACCTGCTGCGCGGCGCGGTGGTGGACGTGACGGCGGGCGGCGCGGTGCGCGGGCGCACGGTGCCGGGCCTCGGCGTGGAGGGCGGCAGCCTGCGCCTGAGCGCGGGCGGGCCGGTGACGCTGGGCGCGTTGACGCTGAGCGGGTCGGCGGCGCTGGTCGCGGACGCGCTGGCGGTGACGGGCGACGCGGCGGTGGCGGGCGACCTGTCGCTGACGGGCGGCACGGTGACGTTGGGCGACGCGGGTGGGGGCGACGCGGGCGGCGCCCCGCGCACGGTGGCGGCGGGCGGCGCGCTGACGGTGGCGGCGACGCGCGGGGCCGTGACGGGCCTGTCGGGCGTGACGCTGCGCTCGGACACGGGCGGGGCGGGCGGGCGGGCGCTGAGCGTTTCCGGGGCGGGCGGCGTGGTGTTCGCGGCCGACACGCTGCTGGCGGGCGGCGCGGCGCGAACCTCCGCGGTACAGTTGGGCGCGGGAGCGGGCACGGCGATCGCGGTCGGCGCGGTGGAGGCGGCGACGCTGGGCAGCGCGGACGGCCGGGCCGGACTGGTCCACTCGGGCGACGTGTCGGTGGCGCGCGCGGTGCTGCGCGACGCGCTAGACCTGTCGGCGGAGGGCACGCTGCGCTTGGGAACGGCGGAGGTCACGGGCGGCGGCGCGGTGCTGGCGGGCGGGGCGGGCGTCTCGCTGACGCGGGTGACGACGGCGGGCGGCCTGAACGTCTCCAGCGCGCGCGGCGACGTGGCGGGCGCCGACGCGGGCGCGGGCACGCTGATCGCGGGCGGGCGGCTGGACGCGCGGGCGGACGCGGGCGCGATCCGCCTGGCGTCGGTCGCGGCGACGGGAGACGCCGCGCTGGCGGCGAGCGGCGTGACGGTGGAGCGGGCGGAAGCGGGCGGCGTGCTGTCGGCGGACGCGACGGGTGCCGCCGGCTTCGGTGTGGTGACGGCGGGCGGCGACGCGACGCTGCGCGCGGGCGGCGACCTGTCGGCGGACGCGGTGCGCGCGGGCGGGACGGCGCGGCTGGCGGCCGGCGGTACGCTGGCGGGGCGCGAGGGCGCGCTGATCCTGGTCGCGGGGCGCGATGCCGCGCTGACGGCGGGCGGGGGTGCGCGACTGGTCTCGGTGACGGCGGCGGGCGACGCGACGGTGACGGCGGCCACGCTGACGGCCGATCGGCTGGTCGCGGGCGGCGCGCTGAACACCGACGTGTCGGGCACGACGCGGATCGCGGAGGCGCGCGCCGGGGGCGCGGCGCTGCTGCGCGGCGGGGGCGACGCCGGGCTGGACCTGCTGACGGCGGGCGGGGCGGCGGAGGCGGCGTTCGACGGCACGCTGACGGTGCGCGCGCTGACGGCGGGGTCGGCGCGGCTGACCGCCGGCGCGCTGGTGCTGGACGAGGCCGTGACGTCGGGGGGCGACCTGGAGGCGTCCGCGACGTCGGGCGGCGCGCGCGCGCGGACGCTGAGGGCGGCGGGCGCGCTGGGCCTGCGCGCGGCGGGCGACGCGACGGTGACGACGGCGCGGGCCGGGGGCGCGGCCGTGCTGGCGGCGGGCGGCGCGCTCGACATCGGCGCGGTGACGGCTGCGGGCGTGACGTTGCGCGGCGCGACGGTGACGGCGGGCGAGGCGGTGGCCGGTGCCGCCGGGCTGGACGCGATCACCGCGGGCGCGCTGCGCATCGCGGCCGCCCGCTCGGCGGGCGCGGCGCGGCTGGCGGGCGGCACCGCCGCGCTGGGCACGGTGCGGGCCGGGAGCGACCTCTCGGCGGAGGTGACCGGCCTGCTGACGGCCGACGCGGTGTCGGGCGCCGCGGTGCGGCTGCGTGTCGGCGACGCGACGCTGGGTGCGGTGATCGCGACCGGCGATCTGACGGCGGAGGTGGCGGGCCTGCTCGACGCGGATACGCTGTCGGGTGCCGCGATGGGATTGCGCGCGGGGCGTGCCGACTTGGGCACGGTGAGCGCGACCGGTGGCCTGACGGCGGAGGTGACGGGCCTGCTCGACGCGGACGCCGTGTCGGGCGGCGGGGTTCAGTTGCGCGCCGGCGAGGCGGTGCTGGGTTCGGTCGAGGCCGCCGGCGTGCTGGATGCCGCGGTGAGCGGCGGGGCGCGCTTCGATGCGTTGCGGGGCGGGGCGGTGACGCTGACCGCGGGCGGCGACGCGGCGGGCCGGAGCGTGGCGGCGACGACGGGCGCCGTCGTGACGGCCGGGGGGACGCTGACACTGGCCACGGTGACGGCGCGCGACGCCGCGCTGACGGGCGCCGCGCTCCGCCTGGGCACGGTGGAGGCGGGCGGCACCGCCGCGCTGGAGGCGCGCGCGTCGGGCGGCGCGCTGGCGTTCGACCGGCTGCGCGTCGGCGAGGCCCGCGTGACGAGCGCGGGCGACGTCTCAGGCACGGAACTTGCGGCGACGGGGGGCATCGCGGTGACGGCGGCGGGCACGCTCGCGCTGACGCGGGTCGAGGGCGCTTCCGCCGCGCTGACGGCCGCCGCGATGGATTTGGGCGACGCGGTGGTTGGCGGGGCGCTGACCGCGGACGCGCTGGCGGCGGGGGGCACGCTGCGCTTCGGGACGGTGGACGCCGGAACGGTTCGCATCGCAGGCGCCGGCGACGTGCTGGGCCGGACGGTCGCGGCGCGGGGCGAGGCGGCGGTGACGGCGGCGGGGCGGCTGGCGCTGGACACGGCGCGCGGCGGTGCTGTGGCGTTGACGGCGGGATCGGCGAACGTCGGCGAGGCGGTGGCGGCCGGCGGATTGCGCCTGAACGGCGGCGCGCGCGGCGCGCTGGTGTTCGGCACGCTGCGCGGCGGCACGGTGCGCGTGGACGGGGCGGGCGAGGTGCGCGGGACCGCGCTGACGGCGGGCGGCGACGCCTCGGCGGCGGCGGCGGGCGCGCTGGTGCTGGACGAGGCGTCGGGCGGCACGCTGTCGCTGTCGGGCGCGTCGGCGCGGCTGGGCCGGGCGGACGCGGCGCGCGCGCTGGTGGTACGCGGCACGGCGGCCGGCGGATCGGTGACGTTCGACGCGCTGCGCGGCGGCACGGTGGACCTGACCGGGGCGGGCGCGGTGGACGGGCGGGCGGTAACGGCGTCGGGCGACGCCGCCCTGTCGGCGGCGGGCGCGCTGGCGCTGCGCACCGTCGCGGCGGGCGGCGCTCTGACCCTGTCGGGCGGCACGGCGACATTGGGGACGGCGGAGGCGGCGGGCGCGCTGGGCGTGACGGCGCGCGACGCTGGCGGCGCCTTGGCGTTCGTCGCACTGCGCGGCGGCGCGGTGCGCCTGGCCGGGGCGGGCGACGTGCGGGGCGCGGGCGTGACGGCGACGGGCGACGTTTCCGCTGCGGCGGCGGGCGTGCTCGACCTGCGCGCGGTGACGGGGCGCGACCTGTCGCTGTCCGGCGGCTCGGCCGTGCTGGCGGACGCGACGGCGACGCGCGCGCTGACCATTGCCGCGACGGGCGCGCTGGACCTGACGCGCGGCGTCGCGGGCGGCGACGCGTCGCTGCGCGGCGGCGAGCTGGTGGTGGGGACGCTGGATGCGGGCGGTGCCGCGGCGCTGACGGCGGCGAACGGTGCCCGGTTGGGAAGCGTGACGGCGGGCGGCGCGGCGACGATGGCGGTCAGCGGGCGGCTGACGGCCGACCTGGTGCGCGGCACGGGGGCGACGGTGACGGCGGCCGGGGCCGCCCTGCGCACGGTGGACGGACAGACGGGCGACCTGACGCTGACGACGCTCGCCGACCTGTCGCTGGACGAGGGGCTGGCCGGCGGCGCGGCGACGCTGACGGTGGGCGGCGACGCGGTGCTGAGCGTGCTGACCGCGGGCGGCGTGCTGGACGCGACCGTGACGGGCGCACTGACGGGCGGCACGCTGACGGGCGGGTCCGTCCGCTCGCGTTCGGGCAGCGCGACGCTGCGGAGCGTCGGGGCGGGGGGCGGACTGACGGTCGTCACCGACGGCGCGCTGGACCTGCGCGCGGCGACGGCCGGGGGCGACGCCGCGCTGACGGCGGGCGGCGGCGCGACGCTGGGCACGCTGCGCGCGGGGGGCGTGCTGAACGCGACGGCGGCGGGCATGCTGCGGGCCGACGCGCTGACGGCATCCGATGCCGCAATCGACGCCGGCGGCGCGGTGCTGGGGACGGTGGAGGCCGTGTCTGGCGGCCTGACGGTCGGGACGGCGGGCGGGCTGGAACTGACCGCCGGTACGGCGGCGCGCGGCGCGACGCTGACGGTGGGCGGCGACGCGACGCTGGGGTCGATGCGGGCCGGCGGGGACCTGGCCGCGACGGTGGCCGGGCGGCTGGGGGCGGGAACGCTCGCCGGGGCCGGGGTGACGCTGGACGCGGGCGAGGCGGCGCTGGGCGCGGTGACGGCCGCGGACGGGCTGACGATCCGTACCGCACGCGCGCTGACGCTGGAGACGGGTGCCGCCGGGGGCGACGCGACGCTGAGCGTGCGCCGCGACGCGACCGTGGGAACGCTGACTGCGGGCGGCCTGCTGACGGCCGCCGTGACGGGGGCGCTGGACGCGGGGACGCTCTCCGCCGCGGCGGTGACGGTGGACGCGGGGAGCGCCGGGCTGGGCACCGCCGAGACGCTGGCGGGCGACCTCGGCATCACCACCGGCGGCGCGCTGGACCTGACGCGCGGCGTCGCGGCGCGGGCCGCGACGCTGACGGCGGGCGGCGTCGCGACGGTGGGCGAGCTGACCGCGGGCGGGGCACTGGAGGCGACGGTCGCGGGGACGCTCTCCGCCGACGCGCTGACGGGGGCGTCGGTGACGCTGACCGCCGGCGACGCGCGGCTGGGTGCAGCCAGCGCGTCGGCGGGCGACCTGAAGGTCGCGACGCGCGGCGCGCTGGCGCTGGCGACCGGCGGGGCGGCGCGCGACGCATCGCTCTCGACCGGGGGCGGGGCCGTGCTGGGCACGTTGCGCGCGGGTCGGGCGGTGGACATGGGCGTCGACGGCGACCTCGGTGTCGGGACGCTGACGGCCGTGGCCGCGACGTTGCGCGCGGGCTCGGCACGGCTGACGGCGGCGGACATCTCGGGCGACCTGAGCATCGCTGCGGCGCGGTCGCTGACCGTGACGCGCGGAACCGTCGGCGGTCGCGCGACGCTGACGGCGGGCGGGGACGCGACGCTGGGGACGCTGACCGCGGGCGGGGTGCTGACCGCGACGGTGACGGGCGCGCTGACGGCCGACGCGCTGACGGCCGCCGCCGCAACGCTCGACGGGGGCAGCGCGGTGCTGGGGACGGTGAAGGCCGTGTCGGGCGACCTGGGTGTCAGGAGCGCGGGCGCGCTGGGACTGACGGCGGGCACGGCGGCGCGCGGCGCCGCGCTGACGGCGGGCGGCGACGCGACGCTGGGGACGCTGACCGCGGGCGGGGAGCTGACCGCGACGGTGACGGGCGCGCTGACGGCCGACGCGCTGACGGGGGCGGCCGCGACGCTGACCGCGAACGCCGCGGCGCTGGGCTCGGTCGAGGCGGGGGCCGGCGGCCTGGCCGTGACGACGACCGGCGCGCTGAGCCTGACGCGCGGCACGGCGGGCGGGGACGCGGCGTTGCGCGTCGGCGGCGACGCGACGCTGGGCACGCTGCGCGCGACGCGCACGCTGGGCGTGGTCGCGGGCGGGGCCCTGCGCGCCGACCTGCTGGCGGGGGCTTCGGCGAGTTTGCGCGCGGGCAGCGCGGCGCTGGGTGCGGCGGAGGCGGTGACCGGCGACCTGACGGTCTCGACGCCGGGCGCGCTGGCGCTGGCGCGCGGAACGGCGGGCGGGCGGGCCGACCTGTCGGGCGGGCGGGTGACGCTGGGCGGCCTGTCGGCGGGCGGGAGCCTGACGGCGACCGCGACGGCCGACCTGTCCGCCGACGCGCTGACGGCGGGCGGTGCGCTGAGCGCGACGGCCGGGCGCGGGGCGGTGCTGGGCCGCGTCGCGGCGGGCGGCGGTGCCGTGGTGACGGCCACGGCCGGCGACGCGACGGTCGCGAGCCTGGTCGCGGGCGGCGACGCGCGCCTGTCGGCGGCGGGCGGCACGGCCGCGGTGGCGGGCGGCGCGACGGTGACGGGTCTTTATCGCGTGACGGGCACGCGCGTCGTGCTGGGCACGGCGGGCGCGACGCAGCGCCAGTCCGCGCGCGAGGTGGCGGTGGCCGCGACGGGCGACGCGGTGCTCGCCGGCGCCACGACGCTGGCGGCGACCGGCGACTTGGGGCTGGCGGCGGGGGCGGCGCTGACCGCGGCGCCCGACAGCACGATCCAGGGGGCCGCGATCCGCCTGTCCGCTGGCGGCCGGGTGGAGCTGGGCGCGGTGACGGCGGGCGGCGCCCTGACGTTGACGGCGGCCGACCTGGGGCTCGCGCGCGGCGTGACGGCGGCGTCGGTGAGCCTGAACAACGCAGGCCCCGGCGTCACGCGGCTGGGCGACGCGCCGGCCGCCAACGGCGCGCTATTTGATCGGGCGGGCGCGCGATTCGACCTGGACGCGGCCGAGCTGGCGCTGGTGCGCGCGCCCGACCTGTCGGTGGACGGCGGCGCGCGCGACGCGGTGGTGGGCACGCTCGCCGTGGCCGACGGCGCGGGTTCGCGGCGCTTCTCCGTGCTGGGCACGGGGCGGATCGACGTGGTGGGCCGCGTGACGGCGACGGGCAGCGCGTCGCGCCTGCTGACGTTCGGCGGCAACGCGGACGGCACGGCGCGCGCGGGCGTGATCCGCGTGGTGGCGACGCAGGACGGCGGCGGCCGGCTGATCCTGGGCGACAGCGCGCTGGCCCTGAGCGGCGAGCGCATCGGCATCGGGCTGGAGCGCGACTTCCTGGGCGCCATCAACTTCGGCGGCGCCGGCCTGTCCGTCGAGCAGGTGACGCGCGAGTATGTGGCGCGCGCCACCTCCACGCTCTACAACGCGGGCGCGCTGGGGGCGGCGCCCTATTCGGACGGCCTGCTGCTGAAGGCGGGCAGCCTGTCGCTCTCCTACGGCCGCTACGCGCTGATCCAGAACACGGGCGGGCCGGGCGAGCAGCGCGGCACGGTGCTGGGCGCGCTGAACAGCCAGCCCTCCACCCCGACGCTGAGGCTGGGGGTGGGGGCCGAGACCAACGGCTTCGCGCTGTTCGGCACCATCGACGGGATCAGCAGCGCGGCCGCCGCCCTGCTGGGGCCGGACCGGATCTCGGTGGGCGGGGGCGTGAGCCCGGTGGGTAGCCGCGTCAACGGCTGCGTGATCGGATCGGGCGGGGGGTGCCTCACCGCGTCCATCGCCCAGCCGTCGATCAACCTGTTCGACACCAGCCGGGCGGAGGTGGTGCGCAGCGCGGACGACCTGTCGCTGCCCTTCGACCCGCTGGTCGGCACCAACAACGAGGCGCTCTACCTCGACCCAGCGGCCGAAGCCGCCGAGGCGGCGGCGGCGTGCGACAAGGACGGTGGGAAATGCTGAGCCGCCTGTTGGGAACCGGCGCCGCGACGGTCGCGATCCTGGCGGCCGGGCTCGCCGCCGGGCGGGGCGAGGCGGGCGGGGGGCCGGGCAGCGTGCCCGAGCGGTTCGCGCTCGGCCGCGACGCGAACGGCGAGCCGTGCGCGGCGCAGCGCGCGTGGCGCGACGACCGGCTGGCCAATCCCTTCGACGGGGCCTGGGCCATGACGTGCCGCGGCGTCACCGCGGCGCGCGCGCAGGGGTGGCTGCTGGCGGTGCGCGGAAACGCGCCCCTGCCGGCGGACGGCTGCGGTGCGCCGAGCCCGGTGACGCTGGCGGGCGTCGGGCGGGCGGAGGCGCGCGCGTGCCGCGACCGGAGGCTGTCGCTGCCCGTGGTGCGGCTGTCGCTGGTGCGCGGGGGCACGAGCTACACGGCGGCCGCGGTGGCGACCGCGCTCGGCCCGCTGGAGGCAGCACTGCGCGTGGCGACGGGGCGGGGTGCCGCGCCGGGCGTCGACGGCGCGGTCGAGGCGTCGTTCGACGCGGCCGCGCTGGCCCCGCCGCCGGCGCCCGCGGCGGGCGCGCCCGCGCTGGCGGCGGCGACCGACGTGGACCCGGCGGCGCTGCTCCAGACGGGGATCCAGCTCAACAACCGCGGCCAGTATATCGAGGCGTCGCGCCTGCTGAACGACGCGATCAGCCGGCTGGGCACCGCCACGCCCCCCACGCTTCGCGCCGAGCTGGAGATGGAGGCGGGGCTGGCGGATTCGAACATCAGCCAGTTCGACGCGGCCGACGACCACCTGAATCGAGCGGGCGCGCTGATCGCCGAGCGGCCGGGGCTGGACCAGGCGGCGTTCCTCCAGGCCAAGATCACCACCTATCGCGGGCAGGACGCGATCAACCGGCGCCAGTTCGCCGCGGCGCTCGCGCTGCTGGGCCAGGGCGGCGCGGTGGCCGATCCGCTGAACGACCCGGCAACGCTCAGCCAGCTGAACCAGGCGGCGGGCACGGGCGCGCGGGCGGCGGTGACGGGTGCCGATTCGCGCCAGCTGTCGCGCCTGCTGCTGGAGGCGCAGCGGAGCTGGGCGCGCAGCGTGGCGGCGCTGTCGCTGAACGACCTGGCGGCCGCGCGGACGGCGCTGGACGACGGGGCGGGGCCGGTGGACCAGCTGCAACGGCTGGTGACGCCCGACGCGGTGGCGGCGCTGAAGGCCAGGATGCAGCGCCAGTACGGGCGGCTCGCCGCCAGGCGCGGCCGCCCGCAGGAGGCGGTGCGCCAATTCGACTGTGCGCTGGCGACGCTGCAGGGCGTGGCGCCGCCAGCGTCCGAACTGCCGTGCGCACTGGCCGGGACGGCCGGCAGCCGCGCGCGCGTGGGCGCCGGCGGGGCGGCGGGGCCGATGGTGGCCGAGACGGAGATGGAGCGCGCGGCGCTGATGTCGCAGGTGGTGGGCGTGTCGCGCGGCCGCGTGCTGGACGACTTCGCCCAGGCCACCGACACGCTGCTTGGCGCCGGCGCCGCGGGCGGCCAGGTGCCGGCTTCGGTCGAGACGTATCTGGACATGCTGGCGGCCGAAGACGCGGCCCGGCCGTCGCCCGCCAACAAGGAACGCTTCTTCCGCGCGTTGCAGGCGGTGGGCGAGCCTACGGTGGCGCGCCAGGTGGCGCAGCTGGAGCGCACGGTGGCCGCCGACGGCCCGTCCGCCGCGCGGCTGCGCGACCGATCCGAGCTGGAGCGGACGCTGGTGCGCCTGCGCTACCAGATCGCCGGCGCGGCGGCGGCCGAGCGGCCCGCGCTGGAGACCGAGCGCGCGGACGCGGAGACGCGGCTGGCGGCGGTGGATGCGGCGCTGGCGCGCGACCCCAAGCTGCGCGCGGTCAACGACCAGCCGGTGACGGTGGCCGAGATGCGCGCGGGGCTGCGGCCGGGCGAGGCGTATCTGAAGGTGGTGCAGATGCGCCGCCGCGCGTTCGGCGTCGCCATCGACGGCCGGGACGCGCGCGTCTACGCGCTGGACGCGCCGGCGAGCGCGGTGGGCGCGCTGGCGGGGCGCGTGCGCGCCTCCATCCGCGACGACAGCGGATACCTGCCCTTCTTCGACGTGCCCGCGGCCTACGCGCTGTTCAAGCTGGTGGCGGGGCCGGCGGAGCCGATGCTGCTGGGCGCCAGCGCCCTGGTGATCGACCCGTCCGGGCCGTTCGCCAACCTGCCCGCCGGGGTGCTGGTGACCGATCTGGCGAGCGTCAGGCGCTATGCGGCGAACAAGAAGGCTGCGCCCAACGACTTCAGCCGCGTGTCCTTCCTGGCGGGGCGTGCCGCGCTGTCGGCCGCGCTCTCGCCCCGGTCGTTCCTGATCGCGCGCGCGCTGCCGCCGTCGCGCGAGACGCGCGCCTTTATCGGCTTCGGCCAGAACGCGCCCGCGCCCGTGCTGTCGCCGGCACTCGCCGCGACCAAGCTGTCGCTGGGCGCCGGATGCGACGTGACGTACGGCGAACTGGCGCAGGTGATGAACGCCAACCGGCCGGTGAGCGCCGCCGAGCTGGGGCTGGCGGCGGCCGCGCTGAACGACGCGGGCGCGCCGGAGGTGACGGGCGCCGCCTTCACCGACCGCGCGGTGATCGCGGCCAGCGAGCGCGGTGACCTAGCCAAGTACCAAGTGGTGCATTTCGCCACCCACGGCCTGCCCGAGACGAGGATGGGCTGCGCGCGCGTGCCGCCGTCGCTCATCACCACGTTGGCCGCGCCCGCGGAAGGGGCGCCGCCGTCGGACGGGCTGCTCAGCTTCCGCGACATCGCGGCGCTGCGCCTCGACGCGAACCTGGTGGTGCTGTCGGCGTGCGACACGGCCAGCGGCGTGTCCGGCATCGGCGGGCGGCTGGGGGGGCAGGACGAGTCGGGCGCCACGCTGGACGGGCTGGTGCGCGCCTTCATCACCGCCAACGCGCGCGCTGTGCTGGCGACGTTCTGGAAGGTGCCGGCGACGGCCGCCAGCGAGGACTTCATGCGCGCCTTCTACCGCGCGGGGCGGACCGAGACGCTGGGTGCCGCGCTGAAGGACGCGCAGGGGGCAGCCATCGCGAACCCGGCGACCTCGCATCCCTATTACTGGGGGGCGTACTTCCTGGCCGGGGACGCGTCGAAGCATATGCTGACGGCCGCGCCGGGGCCGAAGGCTCCGGCTGCGACGCAGACGGCCGCGCCGGGGGCGAAGACCCCGGCGGCGGCGACCGCGGCCGTGTCGGCGACGGCAGCAACGGCGGCCGCCCCCGCGCTCACCGCGGCCACCGGCGCGTGAGGGCGCTCGCCGCCCGGCCGGTGCCGGTGCTGCTGGCCGCACTCGTGCTGTGCGGGGCGGTGGTGGCGGCGGCGATGTGGTTGCTGCCCCCGCTCTCGGCCGCGCTGGCGGGTGTGTCGCCGGCGGTGGTGGAGCTGCTGTTCACCGTGCTGCTCTTCGTACCGCTGGCAGGGATTGCGTTCTGGGGACGGCGGCTGTCGGCGGTGGAGGCAGCCGCCGACGCGGCGCCCAGGGCCCAGGCGCTGACGGCGGGCGTGCTGACGGGGGTGGGCGGCCTGGCGCTGGCGCTGGCGCTGGCGCGGACGGCGGGCGCGGTGGGGCCGGGTGCTGCCGGCCCGGTATCGGCCGGCGCGTTCGCGCTGCTGCTCGGCACAACGGCGGTGCTTGGCCAGTCGGCGGCGGAGGAGCTGTTCTTCCGAGGGTGGTTGCAGCCCGTGCTGGTCAGGTCCTGGGGGCCGGCCGCAGGCGTGGCCGCGACGGCGGCGGCCTTCGCCGCGCTCCACCTGGCGGGCGGCGCGCGCAGCCCGGCGACGCTGGTCAACTTGGCGGCGGGCGGCGTCCTGTTCGGGCTGCTGGCGCTCCGGAGCGGCGGGCTGTGGGCGCCGGTGGCGGCGCACGCGGCCTGGAACTGGTCGGAGATCGTGGGCTTGGGCCTGTCGCCCAATCCCGGCATCGGATCGTTCGGGTCGCTCGTCGACCTGGACCTGGTGGGCAGCCCGTGGTGGGGCGGGTCGGACGAGGGGCTGAACGCGAGCGGGGCGGCGGCGCTGGTGCTGGTCGCGCTGGTGCTGCCGCTGCTGATCGGCCGGGGCGGCTGGCCGTTCGGCCGCCCGGTCCCCGCGGGCGGATCGGACCCCGGGTCCGGGTGACGTCGCGCCGACCCCCGGCCGGAGCGTCGCCCGCGAGCGGGTGGCGGGACGCGCCGCGGGGCGAATACCGCGCGGGGGCGGTCCGTCGAGCGATATCGCGCAGTCGCGCCGGTCCTGGCGGGGGCGCCGCCCCGGTCCGGCTCCGTGGAGCCGGGCTCTACCCCTTCACCAGCGCGTCGATCGCCCGCACCCGCCCGATCAGCGCGGGCATGTCGGCGAGCGGGACCATGTTGGGGCCGTCGCTGGGCGCGCCGTCCGGGTCGGGATGGGTTTCCACGAACAGGGCGGCCACGCCCACCGCCGCCGCCGCGCGTGCCAGCGCGGGAACGAAGCGCCGCTCGCCGCCGGACCGGCCGCCCAGCCCGCCGGGCTTCTGCACCGAGTGGGTGGCGTCGAACACCACGGGCCACCCCGTTTCCGCCATGATCGGCAGCGAGCGCATGTCGCTGACCAGCGCGTTGTAGCCGAAGCTGGCGCCGCGTTCGCACAACAGCACGCCGCCCGTTCCCGCACCGGCCAGCTTGGCCGCCACCGGCCCCATGTCCCAGGGCGCCAGGAACTGCCCCTTCTTCACCATCACCGGCCGGCCCGTGGCGGCGGCGGCGACCAGCAGGTCGGTCTGGCGGCACAGGAAGGCCGGGATCTGGAGGAGGTCCGCCACCTCGGCGACTGGCGCGCACTGGTCGGTCGCGTGCACGTCGGTGACGACCGGACAACCCACCTCCGCCCGCACCGCCGCCAGCGCGTCGAGGGCTGCGGCAAAGCCGATGCCGCGCGGGGCCGTGCCCGAGGTGCGGTTCGCCTTGTCGAAGCTGGACTTGTAGATCAGCCCGACGCCGGCCGCCGCGCACGTCGCCGCCAGCGCGTGCGCCACGTCGAGCGCGTGGGCGCGCCCCTCCACCAGGCAGGGGCCGGCGATCAGCACCAGCGGCCGGTCGTTGGCGAGCGTGAGTCCGCCCACCCGCACCGCGCGCGGCGGCGGCGCCGTCACGACGCGCGGATCGTGAAGGCCACCCGGTCCACCACCCGGCCCGACGCGTCCTCCAGCATCAGCCAGTGCCGCCCGGGCGCGGCGAAGATCAGCGGGCGGCCGTCAGCGGGCCCCAGCGGGCGGCGGTCCAGGCGCAACGCGTGGCCGGCGGCGGGGCCAGCCACCTCCACGCCCAGCCGCTGGCGGTCGGGCGGCACGTCCGGGTCCACCGCGTAGACGCTGCCGCCCACCGGGCTCACGATGCGCGGGCGGCGCGCGGCGGCTGGCGCAGTCGCGATCACCGATTGGCCGGTGCCGCGCACGAACCACTCGCGCCGGGGCCGCTCGGTGCCGTCGGCGAAGGCCACGCGCCGCGCCTCCACGCCCGGCGGGGGCGCCGGTGCCCGGCCGGGCCGGCCCGCGTGCAGCGCCAGCATCACGTCGCGCCACACGGGCGCCGCGCCGCTGGTGCCCGACACGGCGCGCATCGGATCGCCCTGGAGATTCCCCACCCACACCGCCACCGTGTAGCGGTCGGAGAAGCCGACGCACCAGTTGTCGCGCATCGCCTTGGACGTCCCCGTCTTGACCGCGGCCCAGAAGGGCAGGCGGAGCGCGGAGTCGAGGCCGAAGGTGGCCGCGCGCGCGTTGGGATCGGCCAGCACGTCGCCGACGATCCAGGCGGCTTGCGCCGAGAAGACGCGGCGCGCGCGCTCGGCCGGGCCGGGCGTCAGGCGAAGCGGGCTCCACAGCCCGCCGTTCGCCAGCGCGCGATAGGCGGCGGCCTGTTCCACCAGCGTCACCTCCGCCGAGCCCAGCGCCAGGCTGAAGCCGTAATACTGGCCGTCCTCCGTCAGCCCGCGATAGCCGGTGTCCCACAAACGGTCGCGGAACGGCTCGACGCCGACCAGCAGCAGCGTGCGCACCGCCGGGACGTTGAGCGACCCGGCCAGCGCGGTGCGCGCGGACACCGGCCCCTTGAACCCGCGGTCGTAGTTCTGCGGCACGTAGAGGCCCGACGCCGTGTCGAGCTGGACCGGGCTGTCGTCCAGCACGGACGCGGCCGTCAGGTACCCGCGCTCCATCGCCTGGGCGTAGAGGAAGGGCTTCAAGGTCGAGCCCGCCTGGCGATAGCCCGCCGCCCCGTCCACGGCGGGCGCGGTGGAGGCGGGGCCGCCGCCGCCGACATAGGCGAGCACGTCGCCGGTGGCGTTGTCGGCCACCACCACAGCGCCGTCGCGCGCGCGCGCTGCACCCAGGCCGGAGAGCTGCCGACGCAGCGCGGCGGCGGCAACCCGCTGCACGTCGAGGTCGACCGTGGTCGCAACGCGCACACCCGCACGGGTCAGCAGCCGGTCGGCGAGGTGGGGCGCCAGGCCGGGGTCCAGCGCCGCCTCCCGCGCGGGGCCGGTGGCGGACGCGGCCAGCCCCGCGAAGCGCGCGCAGTCGCCGGTGTTCCCGATGGCGGCGGCCAGCCGGCACGCGCGGCGCGCCAGCCGCTCCGGCGGCGCGCCGGGCTCGGGCAGCACGGCGGCCAGGAGCGCCGCCTCGTCCGGCGTCAGCGCGGACGGAGCGCGCCCGAACATGGCGAGCGCCGCCGCGCCCACGCCGCCCGCCTCGCCGCGAAAGGGGGCGAGGTTCAGATACGCCTCGAGCAGCCGGTCCTTGGTCCATCCGTCCGCCCGCTCCAGCGCGCGTGCGGCGCGCATCTGGCGCAGCTTGTCGCGCCAGCCGCGCGCACCCGGCCGCGCCAGCTCAGGCGCCAGCAGCGCGGCCACCTGCATCGTCACGGTGCTGGCGCCGCGCGCCCGGCCGCCCGCCAGCCGCTCGCGCAGCACGCCGGCCAGCGCCAGCCAGTCGACGCCGCCGTGGCCGCGGAAACGCCGGTCCTCGCCCCGCACCACCGCGGCCGCCAGCGCGGGCGCGATCCGCTCCAGCGGCACCCAGTCCAGCCGGCGGCGCGCGAAGTCCACGCGCGCGCTGTCGAGTAGCCGCCCGCGCCGGTCGAGGAGCCACGCCTCCGACGGGCGGAAGCCGCTGCGCGCCTCGGCATAGGACGGCATGGGCGGCGGCGCGGTCAGCCGGTCCAGCGCCAGGACGCCGAGCGAAGCGAGCAGCATCGCCCCCCAGGCCAGCCGCATCCGGGGGGAAAACGCGACCCATATGGCGCGCGCGCTCATCGGTGCGGAACCGAGGGACGGTGCCGGGGCGGCAGCGCGGCCGGTCCGATGCGACGCCGTAGTTCCGCGTCGGTGTGAGCCCGTAGTGACGGGCGACTGCGCGCGGACTCTCGACCTCCGCCTGCGCGGGGGTACAGATCGGGTTGGCCGGATCGTGTCCCGGCCGGTGGCGGAGCAGGCAGGTGATCCGTGGCGCGGCCGGGATCGCTCCGTTCTTGCGCCGTGGGTGTTGCGGACCGGCCGGTGGGGCGTCCGAGGGGGCCGGGCGGCGGCGCGGCCGATCCGAGGCGTCGCCGTGCGCCCGCACCGGCGGGAGCCCAGGGCGACGCGCGACGGCATCCGGACCCTGAACTCCCGCCCGCTCGGGGGGCCGGATCGGGTTGGCCGGATCGTATTTCGACCGAGGGCGGAGCGGGCCGTTGGTCCGTCGCGCGGCCGGGGTCACTCCGCCATCGCATCGCGGAAGCAGCGGACCGGCCGGCGGGGCGTCCGAGCGGGCCGGGCGTCGGCGCGGCCGATCCTAGGCACCGCCGTGTTCCCGCGTCGGCGGGCGCCCGGGGCGACGGGCGTGAGCGCCCGGACCCCGTAGCCCCGCCGGCGCGGGGGTACGAGCCGGGTCGGCCGAACGGCGCCCCGGCCGGACGCGCCGGTGGCGCGGCGTCGCGCGCGCGGGCGGCGGGGTTCACCGGCCGGCCACCTCCACGGGCGCGTTGGGCAGGGCGGCGCGGATGGCGGGGCTGTACATCGCCTCCACCCGGCTGGGCGGCAGGTTGAAGCGGCCCGCCCCGTTCAGCCTGATCGCGTAGGAGGCCGAGAAGCGCCCGCGCGGGACCCAGGCGTAATAGGCGCGCCACTGCCCACGCGCGGCCTCGGTATAGGCTGGCCAGGTGTCGCCCTCGTCGCCGTCCGCCTCGGCGCGCAGCATCTGGCTCTGGCCGCCCAGGCCGCCGATCACGGCCGCGCCGGCCGGGATGGGATCGCTCAAGGCCACCCAACTCCGCTCCGCCGACGCCTCCACGGTCAGCGTCACCTTGGCCACGTCGCCCTGGCTCCAGCGGCCGGCCACGCGCTGGCGGACGGGCGTGACCGTGCGGGTCAGGCGATAGCCCGCCATCAGCGGGCGGCCGAGCGGCACCGCGGCCGAGACGGTGACGGTGGCCCAGGGGCCGGCACCTCCCTGCTGCGACAGGCGCAACGGCTGCGCCCGCGCCGCCAGCGGGAAGGTGGCGGGCGTCCCCCCGCCGCCGGGCCAGCCGCGCCGCTGCATCGCCGAACCGTAGGCGAGCATCGTGGTGCCCGTCACGGCCTCGGCCGGATAGGTGCGGGCGAAGCGCGCGGATAGGGTGGCGCCCCAGGCGTTGGCGGTGGTGGTGTCCCAGTGGCCGCGTTGCTGGCGCTGGGCGGCGCCCACCGTCATGCGCGGCGCGTCGTCCGCCCAGCCCGGGCGACCCACCACGGCGAGCGCGGCCTTGATCGCCGACTCGTCCGCGGACGACATCATCCACCAGGGCGCGCTGGACGCGTCGGACAGGTCGAGCCGCGTCCCCTCGTACACCAGCCGGCGACGGAGCTCGCCCTCCGCCTGCGCCTTCAACGACGCGGCGTTGGCGAGGCCGGGCACCCGGTCCAGCGCCATCAGCCAGTCGGCCAATCCGGAAGTCGGCATCTCGTTCACCGGCAGCCCGACCTGGCCCAGCATCGCCGCCGACGCCGCGCCCTGGCGCGCGAGCGCGGCGAAGGCCGCCAGCCGGCGGACCCGCACGTCGCCGTAGCTCTCCTGGCGCAGCCGCCCGTCGAGCACCGCGCGCATCGCGTCCAGCATCTTCGCGCGCGATGCCTCCGGCACGGTCAGCCCGGCCTCGGCGGTCAGGCTGAGGACGTAGGCGGTCAGCGCCTCCGACCCCTGGCCGTCACCGGGGAAGTAGCGGAGCAGCCCGTCCGACGCCTGGTAGGACGGAATCTCGGCCGCCAGCGCGTTCCACATGTTCGGATCGCCCAGCACCACGGATCGCGACAAACGCTGCTCGAAGCAATTGAACGGATAGTAGCGCATATAGGCGCGCGCCCCCGCCAACTGCGGCGCCAGCGTGTCGGCCAGCGCCACCGTCACCGTGCCGCGGCCGGGCAGCGCGCCAGCCGGCGGCGCCACGGGGAAGGACGTGTCCGGTCCCACGCGCGCGAGTGCCGCGGCCCAGGCCTCCACCGGGACTAGCGGCACCACGTCCTGGGACACGGTGATCCGGTCGGCCGCGCGGCCGTCGCGGCTCCTGGCCGACACCTGCCAGCGCAAGGTGCCGGGCGCGCCGTTCGACAGCGCGGGCGCGGTCAGGTTCCACGCCACGGACGCGGCCCCGCCCGGCGGCAGCGTCACGGTGAGCGGGCGGCCCGTGGCGACGCGGGGGCTCACGTCCACCTCCGCCGTCACCGTCATCGGCTTGTCCGACCCGTTCCTGAGTGTGAAGCGCGCGGCGTAGTGGTCGCCCTCGCGCACCAGATCGGGCACGCCTGCGAACAGTTGCAGGTCCTGCGCGGTGCGCACGCTGGCGGTGCCCGTGCCGTAGAGCTGCGCGCCCTCGGTCGCGACCGCCACCAGCCGGAAGGAGGAGAGCGCGTCCGACAGCGGCACGGGCACTCTGGCCCGGCCTCCTGCGTCCAGCGCCACCCGCCCGCGCCACAGCAGCACGGGCTGGAAGTTCTGGCGGTTCATCGCGGCGGCCGGCCCCTCGCCGCCGTCGCCGCCCGCCTCCACCGCCTTCCGGCCGTAGTGGCGCTTGCCCACCACCTGCGTCTGCGCGGTGGAGGTCAGGACGGACAGCGGCCGCTCGCCCATGGCGGCCTCCAGCACGTCCCAGCTGGGGTTGGGCGCCAGCTGCAGCAGCGCCTCGTCCACCGCGACGAAGGCTACGTCGGCGGCCTGCGCCGGGCGGCCGTCGGGCCGGCGCACGGCGAGCGACACCTGCGCCGTGTCGCGCGCGGCGTAGCGCTCGCGGTCCGCCTTGACCGCCACGTCCAGGCGGTGCGTGTCCCACCCCACCTTCACCTTGGCCAGCCCCAAGCGATAGGCGGGCTTGGCCAGGTCGGCGAGCGCGGTGGGCTCGGCCGCCTCGTCGGGCTCGGACGACAGGCCCAGCGTGCGCGCGATGCCCTTCAGCCAGCTGAACCACCCGCGCTCGGCGCGCCCGCGCACCGCCATGACGGAGACGAACACGTCGGGCGCGTAGGCGCCGGGCATCTTCACCTCGACCACGGGGTCGCGGCCGCTGAGCTCGGTGACGAAGCTCGACAGCACGCCCTCGCGCTCGACCGTGACGAGCGCCGTGGCGGATCGGAAGGGCATCCGCACCTGGAAGCGCGCGGTCTCGCCCGCCTTGTACTCCGCCTTCTCCGCGATCAGGTCCATGCGGTCGCCGTTGTCGCCGCCGAACCACCACTCGTCCTCGCCCGCCAGCCAGACCGAGCGGGTGG
>Ga0325400_1001284_pt1 | contig 20450 bp, 10 predicted proteins | sample PopdelMetagenome_2_FD_205662 | JGI IMG/M metagenome (GOLD analysis project Ga0325400, IMG submission 205662) | Populus deltoides microbial communities from Bellville, Georgia, United States - Xylem-PdKOR-R1 | ecosystem: Host-associated > Plants > Phyllosphere > Stem > Wood/Secondary xylem...
CGCCCAGCACGTACCCGGCGCCGAAGCCGGCGAGGAAGGACAACTTGGCCACGGGGGAGACCTCCAGGGGGGTGGCGGGGGATGTCCGACGCTACCGGCCCGACACACCCGGGGGCCGCCCCCGGGGGGCCCGCCCGCGTGGGGTAATCTCAGCACCCGCACGACACGGTCCCCCGTAGCTCAATTGGCAGAGCATTCGACTGTTAATCGAACGGTTTCTGGTTCGAGTCCAGACGGGGGAGCTTGACCTGCAGGTATGGCCTGCAGAGCCTCCACCAGACATCATCAACTCATCGGAAACGGTGAGGAGATGGTGTCTGGTGGGCGCAGGTCGGCCTCCGCTGCCCGTGGGTACCTACGGCAAGATCGGGTTCTTGCCCACGGCCGGCGGTGACGTCCAGGCCCGCGTCCGGTTCCGCGACTTCGACGGCCGCACCCGGCTGGTGTCCAAGGTCGGCCGCAGCAAGGCCGCCGCAGAGCGCGCCCTGAAGATCGAGCTCAGTCAGCGCCAGGGCCCCGACGGCGAAGGCATGCTGTCCGGGTCCAGCCGCGTGTCCACCCTCGTCGACATGTGGCTGGCCGCCGACCACGGCTGGTCCACCGGCACCGAGCGCACCTACCGGTCGGCGATCAAGAACGCCGTCCTGCCGTCACTGGGTGACCTCCGGCTGCGCGAGGTCACCCCCGGCCGGCTGGCCCGGGCGCTGGCCGCGATCGGGGACAACTCCGGCCCTGGGTCGGCCAAGACCGCCCGAGCGTGCCTGTCGAGCATGTTCGCGATGGCCATCGTCGACGGCGCGGTCAGCTCCAACCCGGTCCGCGACGCCGGCGTCCGGGTCGTGCGGACGACGAAGAAGGCACCCCGCGCCCTGACCCCCGCCGAGACCACCCGGCTGGTGGAGTACCTGGCCGCCAACGAGCGGGCGGTCGCCCTTGACCTGCCCGACGTCGTGGACTGGATGCTCGCCACCGGCGCCCGGATCGGGGAAGCGCTCGCGCTGCGCGCCGGCCCGGTCGACGGCCGCCCGCTGCTGGACCTGGACGCCGGCACCTGGGAGGTCGCAGGCACGGTCGTCCGGGTGCCCAAACAGGGCCTCATCGTGCAGCCACGGACTAAGACCGCCGCGGGCTGGCGGGTCGTCGCCGTGCCCGCATTCGCCGTGGAGATGGTGCGCCGGCGGCTGTCCGGTCTGCGTCACCCCGAGACCGGCGTGGTGTTCGCCGCACCCCTGGCCGGGACGCTCCGCGACCCGAGCAACGTGTCGGGGGATCTGCGGGAGCTGCTGGACGGATTCGAGTGCGAGGTGTGCGAGGGCACTGGGCTGCTGCCGCCGAAGATCAAGCGGGGCCGGCCGGTGCGCTGCACGGAGGGGCCGTGGTCCTGGGTCACCTCGCACACCTTCCGCAAGACCGTCGCCACGCGGCTCGAGGAGGCCGGCTTCACCCCGCGCCAGGTCGCAGACCAGCTCGGCCACGCCAACCCCTCGATGACCCTGGACGTGTACTTCGGCCGGAAGGTCGTCAGCGCCGAGGCCGCCACCGTGCTGGGCCGGTGAGCGACCTCGGCGCTGGGCCGGCTTAGGAGACGGTGAGCGCGGCCGCGAGGGCGGCCGACCGCTTGGCCTCCCACCAGCGGTCGCACTCGCTCTCCTCGTAGAGGACCCGTCGGCCGACCTTCACCCCGGCCGGCCCGATCCCGGCGTGGCGCCAGTAGCGGACCGTGGCCGGGCTCGTGCGGAAGCGGGCGGCGACGTCGTCGGTCGTGAGCAGTGGGCTGGGCATGGCGCTCCTCGTCGGGACGATGGTGGACGAGTGAGCAGGCGTTGGCCCTTGCGGTGCGCTGACGGTTGCCCCGGGGTGACATCTGCAGCTGGGCCGGCTGCGCGAACGTCACCCCGGCGCGAGCGGCAGGCCGGGTCCTGAGGGACAGGCGGCGCCTGGAGCGCTGGCGCACGTGCGCGAGGCGACTCCGGGCGCTCATCGACGGGGCCCGGGTCGTGCGGTGGTGCGATTCATCGGGGCAGTGCGGTCGTGACGGTCCACGACGGACACCGCGCGTGCGGTGCGCGCTGGCTGGTCCGGGTGACACCCGGCGGCGTCGGAGCGCGAGGTCCCGCCCGGGAGCGGGGTCGGTCCAGTGGCCGCGGCGATGGAGACGTGCGGGTCCTGGTCACCGGGATCGGAAAGGGCCGCGCCGGGTGAGAGGTGCTCGACGAGGCGCCACCACAAGGCGGCTGCAGGCAGCTCGTCGGGCAGCGACGTCGAGGTCATTGCGGCCAGCAATGAGACCCGGGCCGGGTCGTCCATCCGATGTGCCGCGAGGCGGTCCAGCAGGACCGGCCAGTACGGGTCAGCAGTGATGTCGGGCTCGACCTCGCGAAGACGCGCGGCCCACCGGCCGGCATCAGCGGTGCTGCTGCCGACACAGCGTCGGACGCGATCATCGAGCTGCTGTTGCTGGGCGGCGTCGGTGGCGATGGTGCTCGGCGCACCGGTCGGCCGGAGGTCGGTCAGGGCACTGCCGGCTGCAGCGCGCCAGACCGCCAGGTCGCGGACGAGCTCCGGATCGCCGGTCAGCGGCCGTGCCCAGGACGGTGCCGTGAGCGTTGTCCAGCGTGACGCGGTGTCTGCGACGGCCTGGGCGTGTTCCCGCACTTTGTCCACCCTGCGGGCCAGGTAGCTACCCCAGATCGGATCGCCGGCGAGCGGGGGAGGGATGGCCGGGAGCCAGGGAAGGGGCGGTGGGTCATCCGGTGCCGGCCTCCCGATGCGCCAGTCCAGAACAGCGGCCACATCGTTGGCGTCCTGCAGGCCGCGCGGGTCATCGGCGGCCTCGCGCAGGACCCGGACGGGGTCGCACCCGGCGGCGGCGTGCAGGGCCAGTGTCGCCCGCAGTGCGGGGTAGGCCGGTTTGTCGGTCAGACCCGGTGCGGTGCTCTCCGCGTCGCGGTCGAGGGCGGCCATGCCCTCGACGCCCATCTGCTGCTCGGCGGCGGTGGCGAGGGAGTGGACGTAGCGGCCGACCTCGGTCGCGAGCTGCGACGCCGGGTCGTGCTGGTCGGCGGCGATGCGGGTGGCCGATGTCGGGGCGTCGTCGCGAGCCAGGATGCGGTGCAGGACCTCCACCGCGGTGGGGGGAAGGACGCCGTCGCGGGTGATCGCGGTGTGGGGGTCGCCGTCCGCGGTGACGGTGACGAAGGCGTGGTTGGTGTGCCGGCCGCGGGTGAGCGCGACGTAGAGCAGCTGGCGCGACTCGGTGCCGGCGACGACGGTGTAGCTGGTGTCCGCGGTGACGCCTTGGGCGCCGTGGACGGTGGCGGCGTAGCCGAGGGCGAGGTGGGCGGCGACGTAGTCGGGCGGCAGGGTGACCAGGGCAGCGGTGCTGGTGTGAACGACGTCCACGGCACCGGAGGGGCGGACGGCGGCGATGGTCCAGCGGTCACCGTTGGTGACCCAGCCGGTGGGGCCGTGGGCCAGGGCGCGGGCGTTGCGGCGGCTGATAACGACGTCCCCGGCCGACGCCGTCGTCCCGTCGGCGAGGTAGACCTCACGCCGGGCCGGGCCTTCGCGGACGAGCCGGTCAGCGCGGGCGCGCAGGTTGAGCTGACGGACCAGGTCGCGGGTGGGGGCAAGCATGAGGGGATCCCGGCCGGTGGCACGGTCGGCGGCCCAAGCGGCGTAGGCCTGGTTGACGCAGGAGGACAGGTCTCCGACGTGCAGGCGGCCGCGGTCTGCGTAGTACGCGAGGGCGGCGGGGTCCCCGTTGCGCAGGGCGAGTGAGGCGGCACCTTCGACGTGGTTGCGGGCGCCGGTGTCGGGGTGAATGAAGCGGACGACCTCGCCCAGCTGGGTGGCGCCGTGCGCGGCGACCAGGTCGCGGAGCAGACCACCAGCGCCAACGGGGCCAAGCTGCTGGTCGTCGCCCACGAGTCGCACTGACCCGCCGGCGGCCAGGACGGTGGCGACGACGCAGGCCAGGTCCTGGGTGGCGGCCGCCCCGGCCTCGTCGACCACGACCAGGGACCGGGGGCCGATGGCGCTGAGCCAGTCGGGCACGTCGAGCCCGGTCCGAGTGGCGTGCACGAACTTCGCCACGGTGTCGGTCCTGGCTGCGAGCTGCTCGCCCAGGACCGTGCTGGCGGCGGCGGACGGCCCTAGACCGACGACGTCGCCACCGCCGGCTCGCCAGGCGGCGGCGAGGTAGCCCAGGGCGGTGGTCTTGCCCGTCCCGGCAGGTGCGAGGGCGACCTGCAGCCGTGCGCCGGAGGTCGCGAGGGCTCGGACGAAGTCGGCCTGTCCTGAGTTGAGCACCGGGCCTGCTGAGTCGGACGGTTCGAGGACGGCGTCCACGGCGGACGTCCGGGTGACGTGCCCGCCGAACCGGCCGGCCGCGTCGAGGACGACGCGTTCTGCCGTCAGCACGACGTCGGAGGTGTAGCGAGCTGAGCCGGCGACCTCGAACACCGACGTCCCGTCGACGCGGCGCATGGCAGCCGGTTCACCGTCCTCGATGGTCGCGCTGAGGCATCGGGACACGGGGGGAGACAGGGCGCAGGTGACGACGGCCTGGACCACCGCATCCAGGTCTCCCGTGCGCACACCAGCGAGGCGGACGCGCCGCTCGGCCTCCGCCCGCACGTTCGCCTCGGTCCAGGTGGCGCTCGTCTCCGACAGGCGCGCGACTGTCGCGGCCGCGACCTCCGCTACCCACCCCGGGGTGACATCGGGTCCGGTTGGTGTGCTGGCCGGGTGCAGTGCCCGGTGGACGTAGTCGTGGAGCTCCTGCTCCCCGCCGACCACTGACGAAGCCGCAGCTCGCCAAGCTGCGCGCTGCTCGGCGTGGGTCAGTGGTTCGTGCTTGGCCTGCCGGGTCTCGAGGTTGGCCTGCTGTGCGAGGCGGATCGCCTCCACCGTTGTCGGGGGGCGGCCGTGGTCGGCCTGGAACGCGGCACTCAGGTCGGCCCGTCGGCTGTCGATGGCGTCACGGCGGGACGACCACAGGCGGGGGAGCGGGCCGTCGACCCCAACGATCTCCCGCACCGGTCGCTTCCCGGGCTCACCGCCGGATCGTTCGGCGAAGCGGACTCCCAGCCTGTCGGTGAGGAAGGCCTCGATGCGGGTGTTGTACCGCTCGGATGCGGCGACGGTGTTGGCGTAGAGGGGGCGGCCGTCGAGGGCCTGCCAGCGCCCATCGAGGGTCTGGACCTTGTTGCTGATCGCGACGTGGGTGTGCAGGTCAGGATCGCCGGCGCGCGAGTCCCGGTGGGTGAACGCTGCTGCGAGCAGCCCACGGGCGTCGACCTGGGCGACGCTGTGCCGCCCGGTCCGGGTGTAGGTGGCGTGATCCTCAAGCCAGGTCAGCACATCGGCAACGGCGTCGGCGTGGGCCTGTTCGATCACCTCCGCGATGTCGCGGGGCGCGATGGCCCACAGCGTCGACACCGACTTCACCGGGCTGAAGGTGAGGTCGTAGCCGGCCACGGCCGTAGTCCTCTGCCGGGAGATCCGCGCCAGGTGGCCAGACAGCTCACGGGGACCGTTCGGGCCGCGGCTGAACTGGTTATGGAACATGGCCGACGCGATGGCGGTCCGGATACGGGCTCGGTCCTCGGCGGGGACCGCCGATCCAGCGGCCTCACCGCGGTCGAAATTGAATTGCTGGTACGCCACAGCGCAGCGACGCCGGAACCCCCCATGGTCGGCGAACACCGGATACGGGGCGCCGAGCCGGGATGCTCTGTCGGCCGCCGATGGGCTGGCCCCCGCGGAAACGGCGTCGTTCTCGACCTGGGTGCGGTTGGGGTGACGTCCCTCCCCGAACAGCGCCAGCATCTGCGCCTCGGACACCGTGGGCTCGAGAGCTACTCCAGAGAGGCCACTGAGTCCACGACCCATCCAGCGGCCGGGTGCCTCGCCTCGTGCCGTGTAGTAGGCGGACAGGCCTCTGGTCGGGGGTGCAGTCGTGTCCTGCGCGGCGACGTGACGGCTCAGGTAGGCGTAGCCGTCTCCGGCGGTCAGCTTGTGCACCGTCATCACGCACACCCAGGCAACTTCGGTCCGGAGGAGCTGTCACCCGGTGAGCAAGAGGTGTGTCGACTCTGGGTTGCTCGTCGTGGCCAGGGTCGAACAGCGTGCTATCGGGTGGCGGGTCGGGCCGTCCTTACAGACCGGCTCGGTGCCTCTCCCACGTCGAAGGCCGCAGACCTGCTGATCAGCTGTTCAACAGCGCATAGGCCCCTCAGCTCACCTCAATGGCCAGCCGGTTTGCAGGGTGTCGATTGACGTTGATCCCGCCGATTGCAGTTCGTTCGCAGACGCGGGGCATGGCTCGGCCGTCTACGGCGGAGCGGAGCTGAGTAGGGAGCAGCTTGAGCGGACGGTTCAGGATTTCCTAAGCCAGGCTGATCCCGACACAGGCTTCACCGACTGACGTTGCGGACGGCCGATCGGGGTGCCCCGGAGGACGGGCTCCTGGGCGGGGCTCCGGTCGTTGCAGGAGGCCAACTCAGGCGATTAGCACATTCACGCGCTCTCGCGGAGCACAGTGGCTGGGTCGGCTCGATCGGCGGCGTGCTGGGCGTATAGCGCGGCGAGGCCGGCGACGAGGACGGTCGCCATCGTGGTGACGGTGATCGCAGGCCACGGCATGTCCAGCAACGGGGTGGGCGGCCGCACCAGGTCAACGTCCAGCCGCCGGTACACCAAGGCCACCGCTCCGGCCGCCAGCAGCGAGCCGAGCAGCAGCCCGGCCACGGCGACCCCGACGAGTTCGACGAGCAGTGAGCGCAGGTGCGCCCCCCGGGATAGCCCGAGCCGGCGGGCCATCACGTACCCGGAAATTCGGCTGCGGGAGCGGGCCTCCAGGTAGAGCAGCAGCCCGCCAACGGCGATCACTCCGACGAAGACGGCGAGAGCGGACAGATAGCCAAAGGTCCAGGTGATGCCCAGAAAATTGGCGCTTTCCTGCACCCCGTCGGGGGTGAGCACCCGGATGTTCTGGGCGCCGGCGTCGGTCAAGGCGTCGATTCCGGCGTTGAGTTCTCCGTTCGTCCAGAGCTCTGCGACGGGCGCGGCCCCGGCGTCCCGGCTGATCTCCGGGAGTCGGCTCGAGTCGACGAGGACGACCGGGTCGGCGCTGCGGCGACCGGGCAGAACCCGGGCCGTGGCCGTCACCTCGGCTGGCACCGCCGTGCTACCCAGCCGAAGGTCGGAGTCCCCGGCCGGGAGCCCGGCGGCGACCACCGGCAGCCGTCCGTCAACTTCCGGGCCGGTGAGTGCCGCTAGCAGCTCGGGGAGTGGACGGTCGGCGAAGGAGTCGTTCCAGAAGGCGGTCTCGGCGAAGTCTCCGGGGTCGACGGCTAGGACTTGGACATCAATCCGCTCGCCGTCGCCGATCGCAGCGCTGCCGTCATAGCGCACGACGTAGGCGCCAGCGCCGTTGAGCGCCGGGGTCACCTCGATGCGAGTAACCGTGGTGGCCGCCCCGGCGGCACCGATCTGCACCCCCACCTTCGCGTCCAGGGTGGTCTGCGAGCTGGCGGTCAGCGTCGCGGTGTAGCCAAGTACGGCGACAGGGAGGGTGACCGCGACCAGAAGGGTCCCGGTTGCGAGCCGGGCCGCGGAGAGTCGGTTGACGGCGAGGAAGACGGCGGGGGAGCGGCGGTCGGCCCAGCGGCGGAGCCGGGGCAGCAGCGCTGTGATCAGTCGGCCAAGCAGAACGGCGGTGCCGGCGATCGCCAGCAGCGGGAAGGCGACGAGCAGCCCGTTGACCTGCGCCACGTAGGCGACGCTGACCACTGCGTCCTGCGTTTGCATCAGAAGCCAGCACCAGGCTGCGCCGAGCAGCAGGGTTAGCTCCCAAGGCACCCGGGTCGGCCACCGCCGCGCGGCGCCGAGTGGCCGCTCGGCGGTGCCGCGTGCCCGCAACCCGGCCACGATGGCGGCTGCGCCCAGGCCGATGACGAAGGCGGCTACCCCGGCCCAGGCGGCAGCGATAGTGGCCGAGGGGTCGAGGTCGTCGGAGGGGCCGAGACCGGCGATTAGCGCCCGGGATGCCGCCCACCCCAGCGTCGCCCCGGCCAGCGCCGGCAGCCCCAGCTCCAGCGCCGCCTTGCCGGCCAGCGGCACTGGTCCCACCCCGCGGGCGGCCAGCAGCCGCACCTCGGTGGCCCGCCGGTCGGCCCAAAAGCTCCCAGCGGAGGCAACCAGCACCAGGGCGAGCAGCGCGCCGGCCGCAGCGACCGGGATGACCGGGCCGCGCAGTCCGGCTTGCACCAGCTCGGCGCGGACGAGCACGTCGGCCAGCCGGTCGTTGGGCACGACGATGGAGGTGACGCCCGGTGAGAACGAAAGGGGCAAGCCGCTGCCCTCGACGATCCGTTGCTGCGTGCGGAGCAGCTGCCGCGCGTCGGTGACCGACAGCGCATCGGCGTCCACGGGCACCTGCTGCAGCCGGGTGCTGAAGGCTCCGGCAGCGGTGGTGAGACGGTAGAAAGTGTCCTCGTCAGTGGTCAGAAGGACGGCCGGTGGTGGGACGTTGGCCGACGTCTCGTTGAGGAAAAGCAGCCGGTAGTCGCACCAATATGGATCGTTGGCCTGTGCTACCCAGAGGTCTTGATAGATGCCGGCGACTGGCGCTTCACTGTCACCAAAGGTGAGTGCGTCGCCTACGGCGAGGCCATTCTGCTGGGCCACGGATTCGGGCACCCAGACCCCGTCTCCTCCGTCACCTTCGATGACTTTGACGTTCTCCAGCGCGTTCGACCGCTGGAGGAAGGTGACAGGCTGAGATAGTGCGGCGCCGTCCGGACCGCGCGCCAGCAGGGGTTCAGCGGCGGAGGCAGCCACGCCAATCCCTGCCGTGGCGAGCACGGCCTCGGCGTCCAGTCCGGCGTTGGCCCAAGCCTGCAGAAGTTCCTCGTCGGACTCGGGACGGGCTCCGCTAAGGATGGACTGGTCAGCCAGTCGTGAGACCACCCCGCTCTGCGGGCGGGCCACCTCGTCGCACCGCTGGGACAGCTGTTGCTGAAGCGCCGCCGAGCGGGCGGAGGACAGGAACAGCGGAGCGGAAGCGACCGCGCAGGCAAGGATGGCCGAAGTCACCAGCACGGCGATCACCGCGGCCGGCTGCCGCAGCCCGAGCCAGGGTGCCCGGGTCCACGGCGCAAGGCGCCACAGCGGTGGTCGGCTCACGAGGGCACGCCCTCGGTGACCACTCCGTCGCGCATGGACAGCACTCGGTCAGCACGCCCCCAGGCGGTCTCGTCATGCGTCGCTATGAGGACCGCCGATCCTTCGCGGGCCGCGTCCGTGACGGCGTCGAGCAACCGGTTGGCGTGGCCGCGGTCCTGGTGGGCGGTGGGCTCGTCGGCCAGCAGCACGGCCGGCCGCAGCAGCAGGGCGCGGGCTACGGCTATCCGCTGCTGCTCGCCGAGGGAGGCCTGGTGGGGGTGGCGGTCGGCGACGTGGTCGACACCGACGGCGGTCATCAGTGAACGGGCGCGCGGCTCGTCAGAGGCCAGGGTGCCACTCAGCCGAGCGGGCAGCAGCACGTTGTCGGCCAGACTGAGGTCGGCGACCAGCCCGAGTGCCTGCGGTACCAGCGCCAAATCTCGCCAACCGAAGCCGTCGGGAGCGCGGTTGGCGAGCTGGCCCAAGTAGGCGAGTTCGCCCTCGTCGGCGGTCTCCCAGCCACATAGCAGGGCGAGGAGGGTGCTTTTCCCAGACCCGGATGGGCCGACGAGGGCCACGAACTCCCCGGAATCGACCCGCAAGTCGACTCCGTTCAGGGCCGAGACGGTCTCCGCGCCGCGGCGGAAACGCTTGACTAGCTCGGTGCCGGCGAACCCGCCCGCCGACTGCGGCTGGGCGCTCATGCCGCGACCACCCGGCCTTGGTCTAGCCGCACGAAGCCGTCGGCGATGGCCATCACTCGGGGGTCGTGGGAGGAGATGACGAAGCCGACCCCGGCTGCGGCTAAGTCTCGAACTGCGACCAATACCCGCTCGGCGGAGGCGGTGTCGAGTTCAGCCGTGGGCTCATCGGCCACGACCAGCGCGGGGTCGCCGACGACCCCGCAGGCCACCGCAAGCCGCTGTTGTTCCCCGCCAGAGAGCTGAGCGGGGTGGTGATCAGCGCGCTCGCGTAGGCCGAGCCGTCCAAGCAGCTCCAAGGCGTCTTCCTCGGAGGCGGGCGCCCCGCGCAGCGCGGCGGCCAGCCGGATCTGGGCCACCGCATCCAGGTAGGGCAGCAAGTTCTCACCGGGCCGCTGGAACAAGTACGCGACCTGGCGCTGGCGCAGCCTGCGGCGGGCCCGGGCACGCAGTCGGTCAACGCGCTGGCCAGCGATGACCACCTCCCCGTCGTCCGGGGAGTCGATGCAGGCCAGCAGTCGCAGCAGAGAGGACTTTCCCGACCCCGACGGCCCGACCACCACGGTTACCCGGGCGCGGGGAATATCGACGGTGACGTCGTCGAGGGCGGACACCGACTCGGTCGCCGTCCGATACGTCTTCCGGATGCCTCGACAGGCCGCTGCCCACGCCCGGAGTTCATCCATTGAATGTCCCCTTCCTCGGATTCATGCGTCCTAGGTGGAGCTGCCACCCGAATTGGCGAGCTAGGAGGACACGCATGGGCGCTGGGTCTCGGGTGGCAGCGCCAAAAGCATGCACTCGATATGCGATCCAATGGTATCGAATTCACACGACCCCAATGATGTGAATCCAAACTTTGCATATAAACTAATGGCGGCGCGGTTGGATGTCTCCAGGTAGATTGGCGAGCTGAACTCCAGTCCCCGCTGCCGACCATGCTCTAGGTGCATCCAACCCAAACCCTTACGACGATCAGCACCATTGACCGCAAGCATACCCAAGTGGATGACGGAGCGTTGCGGGCGAAACAGCATCAGCTGCGCTTCCAGCCGTGACGCCTGACGATGACGTTCGCCCACGAGCTTCTGCAAGTCTGCCGCGGCACGCATCTTGGGTTCCACGGATTGGTGCTCTAGTGCAGGGAGAATCCACACCGAAACGCTGCTTCGAGTGGAATCCAAGAGCACCTCGCCTGCAGCAAGACCAGCTCTAATCCATGCCTCCGCGAACATCATGGAGTGGTCTCTCGTTCGACTAGGTCCAAGCAGCAGGTTCCAGAGCGGATCCGTAGCGAAGCCCTCCGCCAACAGTGAGGCCGCATCGGATATGTCCCTGAGGCCGGCTGGGTGGAGCATCGCGGTCGGCATGTTGTGACACTACTTAGTCGCCCCGCGTCGCGGTAGCCGTCATTAATCGTCTTTTAATCGATTTGCATAGCCTGTGCTCCGTAGCTCCGCCTATAGCAAGGGAGACGAACGTGACTGCACCCACTGCGCACAAGAGTGACGTCCAGGCGACCCTGGATGCTTGGTTTGGGATCGACGCCATCGCGGATCCAGAGGTTGAGCGCATCCTAGGTAGCACACCGCTAGCCCGTCCTTTTGGGAGCGACAACCCGTTCATGCCTATGGCGGGATGCTCATTCCACAGCTTGACCGGGACCACGGCATGCTGCCCGATCACCAGTATGGACGGTTGTTCATGCTCCATCAGTCGGTGCAGCTCATCACCGAACTGTTGCTACTGACCCATTAACAGCACCCACTCAGAAGGGTTCACTCAGTCGTGACCGCACCCCTCGCCGCATCAATCCGAGACTGCCTCAATCTCACTGCGGCGGGGGGGCGGGACCCCTTGCCCGATCAGCCGTCAACCGCGCGAGCCTCATGGTTCATATCTAGTCTGGATGTTCTTCTGAGCGATAGCTCAAATCGGGCGCGCGATGAGCAAACGACGTGTGAATTACTATCCGGCAGGTCCTCCTTGGGGGAGTTCCGCGACTTGCTCGTTCTGGGCGAGCAACTCGCCCAAGAATTTACACCAGAATGGTCATTGTGGTGGCAAGCGTCCATCTCGGGTCAGTCGGATGCCAGTGTCGATGCGCAAGCACCCGACTCGGCGCGGGCGGTCTCAATCCGAATTCTTGAGCCATTCTTTCAAAATGCTCGCGCACGATCGACGAGGCATATTGAATCGGATGCCTCCTTGTACTCCCGAGCGCGGACAGCTTTCCTGATCGAACCGCCTGCACATCTTTACGAGCCCCTTGATCAAACGATTGTCGCGGTCTACTTGGCGCACAATCGGGTGGAGCAGACCACGCAGTCGATCAATGAGTTCTTGGCGACGCGACCTGTTGCGTACTGGCGAAACTTGATCGAAGAGCAGTTCCCCGTGCTGCAGCGATTGATCGCCGAAACATGTATCGGGTGGAGCGCTGAGGCAGACGAATTCGCCGGGCGACTCCTCGCTGACGGTGTTCGGCTGCGTGAATTCTTCGGTGTGGAGCCAGAAGCTGTCTTGGTATCCGCTCCTCTTGGTGATCGCCACGCTGGGGGCCGGGCCGTCAGGAAGTGCACCTTTGGTCAGACTTCCCTGGCTTACAAACCGCGCTCCGCCGACCTGCACGCACGACTTGAGGATTTGTTCGAAGAGCTTCGGCAGGCGGGCATGAACGTAAAGGTGCCGGCAGTCCTGAATCGGGGCTCTCATGCGTGGATCGAGTGGATTACATCTAGCCCCGTGGACAGTGCAGCTGGCGCTCGCAACTATTATCGCAACTTCGGGTCATTAAGTGCGGTCGTGTGGTGTCTCAGTGGGACCGATATGCATGCAGAAAATATCCTGGCGGCTGGAGAAGAGCCCGTCCTAATCGACGTAGAAACTCTTCTCTCCCCGCAGTTCGGCGGGGACACAAAGCCAGAGACCCCTCTTGCGATGGAGGCGTACGAAAATTCCCCTGTGTCAACGGGCATTTTTCCTCACCGCTTCGACGTCCTTAATGGAGGAAGAGAGCCTGATATCACGGCTCTTGGAACTTGCTTCCAGCAAAAGGCCGTAGCCTCTGGCCACCGCGTAGTTGTGCACGGCACTGGACGGCTTGAACGACTGCAAGTGCGGACGCAAGTAGAGATTGGGAATTGTTCGCCCCAGCGTCTAGATGGCACTCGATGGGAGGCTCGTCCCTTTGTCGATGCCTTTCTCGGAGGCTTTGAACAGGCTTTGCGAATCTTAGCCAATCTCAGTGTCGACGGCCCGCTCTCGGCTAGTTCTCTGCAGCAGCGATTCCGTGGTGTCCGACTTCGAGTGCTGTTGAGGTCGACAGCCGAATACGGTGAGCTCTTGAGCGCATCAGCTCATCCTGCGCTGCTGACCGACGCGTGGAAGCGGGACCTACAACTGTGCAACCTTGTCGACTTATGTCTTCGAAGCGAGAGTCGGTCGCCCGCGCTTGCGTACGAAATCGAATCCGTGTGTCGGGGTGAGGTGCCTGCCTTCTATGGGGCAGCGGATTCCGTGGGTGTCTGGTCCGAGATTGGCGATACCCTCTCTACCGAGTACTTCGGACGGTCGGGTCTGACCATCGCAGCAGAACGATTGGACGGACTGCGTCTGTTCGGACCCCAGCGCCTCGCTTGGCAAGCAGCAGGTTCAATTAACGCTCTTCTTCTCACGGAAAGCGCTCGAGACGAGCGAGGCGAAGAAACGGCGCCGAACATCAGCCACTGTTGCGCCGACGCTCGCGATGCGAAGTATTCAGCCAATACAGAGGACGTTGCCATGAGCATCGGGCGCCGTTTGCTTTCCCTAGCGGACTGGGACAGGAAGACCGGATCTGCGGTTTGGTGTGACGTGAAAGCAAATGACAGTGGCGTATGGCAGCTATTGCCGAAGGATGAAAGCTTGTACGATGGGGAAATGGGCATGCTCGCTGCCTTCGCCGAACTCGGCAGACTTGATTCGGATGTACGGTCGGCCAGCAAATCTATGGCGGAGGCCTGGGAGGGTCGAGTACTAGCCAGGCCGATACAACTTGTAGGAATGTCGCTCGGTCTAGCTGGCCGTCTCTACACAGCGCTGTCGGTCTTGAAGAGTGTTCCGACAGGTCGTTCTGAAGAGGTCTGCAAAGAGGTGTTCGACTCGGTTGCGCGGCACGCTTACAGCTCCGACGATGCCTGGGACTTCCTTGACGGCGTTAGCGGTCTTGTACTCGTACTCGACGCAAACCGCGAGATGCTGCAAGAGGTAGGCGGTATTGATGCTGCGATGGTGGACCGGGAAATTCAACGCGCGGTACGGCATCTTGTTGATCAGGTAGTGATCGGTGAGGCTGGAGCCTACTGGCGTTTGGCGCCTGGAGTTGACCGAGGTCACCCCGGGTTTACTCACGGGAACTCAGGAGCAGCCTTGGCTCTCCGGGCCGCGGCTCGCACAGCTGGTCGTAAGGACGCAGTTAGCTGGTCGGAGTTGGCGGCGCTTGCGGATGATTTCACTGATACTTTCTTCCGGCCCGGTGCGGGGTGGCTGGATACACGACTTGCAGTCCCGTCCGGTTCTTTCTCCACGTCTTGGTGCAATGGGGCGGTGGGCATCGGGATGTACTTGGCGTCAGCGCTTGGTATCGACGGTTACGGAAGACTAGAAGGGGCAGCGGCCGAAGATCGGCTTGCCACAGCGGTGGAGATTGGCGGGCGTATCGGTCTCGGCAATGGTATGACTATCTGTCACGGTGACTTAGCCGTTGCGCAGCTCATGGATTTAGTCGAGAACACACCAGTGTCGGCTCCAGTTTCGGGGGGACAAGTCCGGCAAATGGTGGCAAATGAGGTTGCAAAATCTGGTACGAACTCGGGAATCGAGTTTGGGTCCGACACGTTGGGTCTATTCAATGGCGCGGCAGGGATAGCTACCGGACTCGGTGGGCCCTGTTCGTCGGGGAGCGTCCTCACAGGACGAGTGCGACGGTAGCGTCAGCGTGCGCTGGGATGTATCGACAGGACAGCTGTCCGGTGGGTTGGCGCTGGCTCTCGCTGGACTATTGCTGACGTCGGTGGCCCTACACGCGACGCCCCGGGGGCGTCTTGACCATGAGATGACACTGGTGCGCCTTTTGGGTAACCGGTTTGACGATCGGATGAACTCTCGAATTCTGTCTCGTCTGCTTCTTGCCGGTATGACGGCGACGGCCGGTCTCCTACTTGCACCGCAAACGCGGTTCTGTGGAGCAGCACTACTGCTGGTGTGGGCCGTCGGATTTGTTTGGGTCAACGTGCGCAGCGTGAAGATGCACATAAGCTGCGGCTGCTTCTTGAATCGGAGAGCAGCAGAGTGGTCCGACGTCTTTGGTGCGGGACTATTCTTGTTCTACACGCTGGCCCTGCTACTGACGGCAGCTTCAGGAATCTCGGGCGGGCGAGAGAATGACGCTTTCATGATATTGGTCATTGCGGCCGGAACGCTGACGACATGGTACGGTCTCCCGCTCGTGTGTCGTAAGCTCCTCAGCGCGAGACGCTATTCTGGTCAGGTCCGAAAGGCGAATGACACGCCGATACTGCTCCATGCGGTCGGGCTGGCGGAGCGTACAGGTAGGCCTGTCTCGCAGGTTGTCCGAGCAATGATGGAATCTAATCGTCGGGACGCCCAAGGGGAGTATTCGGGTCCAACTGGACATTAGGTCGGCAGCATATGTTTGGCTGGTCGGCGTTTGGGGCTCAAGGTGGCGCTCAACCGTCGGGCCACATGGTCATTGTCCGGCGCGGCGAGGAGCGCTGCGACGCGCCTCAGTAGTCCATGGACGGGCTGTTTGTGAAGACCCCCAAAGCGGGTGACCGATAATGGTGTCGACCGCGACTCGGCGCATGGAATAGACTGAAGGATAGAATTCTGGCCCAGTCCGGGCGGGGGTGTTGTTGGTCGCGCAGCGCCACTGTGCGCTTCCGAGCTTTAATCCAGATGTGGGTCAAGCTCTTCGGCGGGTTACAAAACCGGTCCCCTAGGCATGCTTTGCCGTGTTGGGCGTGGCCATAGGTCCGTGTGTGTTCTGACTAGTCCGAAATTTGCGTCTCCACCCAGCGCCGCGGGGTGTTCCTGGATCAGGCCGCCCACTGGTGCTGATCGACATGGAGTTCGAGAGAATCGGACGGAAGCGCCGGCGATACCAGCAATGCGAGCACTTTGAGATCTATAGGGTTCTTCAAAGCGCTGCACCTCAGGCGAGGATCGCTTTTGAGCTTAGTCGGATCGCCATGCCTCCTTTGGGAGTGGTTTAGTTCGAATGCGATTGCGACTCTGTCAAGGCTACGTGCTGAAGATCTTGGAGTGCCGCGCAAGGTTCAAGGCCCAGATTGTTGACTAGTTCGACTCTTGCTCGACCGTACAACTCCAAGGCGTCGCGGCGGCGGTGCTGGCCGAGATGGATGAGCATTAGAAGCCTCACGTGCTCTTCGTTGAGTAGGTCCAGTGAGAGGGCGCTCAGGCGCAGGCGGGCTTCGTCGTGCCGTCCCATCTCGATTAGTCTTTCGGTCAGGTAGGTGACTGCTCGCGTCCAGCACACCTCTGCTTCCTCGCGCCATGCATGGACGGATGGCTCGTCAAGACCAAGAAGAGGTGTACCTGTCCATCTCCCTAGTGCTTCCCTGAGGGGCGAAACTGTCGACTTGCTGTCTCCGGCTTGCGATAAGCAGCGCCGAACGGTGCGAGTAAATGCGTGGACGTCTACGAGGTCGGGATCGATTTCTAGTCGATAGCCGACGGACTCGTGCCTAAGTCTGCGCGGGTCTAGCCCCGCCTTCTTCATGTATCCGCGGAGGTGGGAGATGTGTACGCGAATATTATTTAGTGGGTCTTTTGGTTTTCTTCCGGACCAGATGGCCTGTGCGAGGCGGTTGCACGGGACCCTCTGGTTCGGCGTGGTGCAGAGGAGGGCGGCGATCCTTGTTTCCACCACTGTCAGCTTCCGGTCGCCGATTAGGGGAACACCGAAGAACGCGAACAAGACACCTGCCTGGTTCTGTGAGCGGGCTGGCTTACAAGAAGCCCGTGTCGAAATGTGCGCCTGAGGCATTGACCTGCGGTTTTGACGTGTGGTAGCTGTGTCGCAACACCATGTATTGAAGCTAGTACGGTTGCGGGGTGGTCACAACCGTTCCGGAGTGATTTGGCATCGCTTCGCCTGGTGGAGGGCGGTCCCGGGGAGGGACGTCCTGGCGTCGATGCCGCCGGACCGCAAGTCCCGCCCGAGGTCAAGCGTGACGTCGCCCGGTCGTCCGACGGAGAGCCGGCCGGCGTTCAAAGGCCCTCTCAGGGGGTCGGTGTGCCGGTTGATCTGCCAGACCTACCTCGACGGTTGGGCATCCACCACCGCGGTCGAGTGGGTCTAGCCATGTGTGTCCGCGCCGATACGGGCTTCGATCAGTTCTGCGGGCATGCTCATGTGCTCCCTGCTCCGCCTCTGGGACGCAAGGGCTCCCAGTCCGGTGCCGAGATGGCGGGACGGTGGGAGGCGAGGCAGAGCTAGTTGGCGGTCGTGATCCCAGACCGACGTGTTTGGTCGGGCTGGTGCCGATTGCAGCGGGCGGACAAGTCGCTGATGCGGCACCAGGCCAGTCGGCTGAGGAGTCGTGGCTGCCAGCAGCCAGCCCATCACCGATGAGCCGACTTGACCAGCCTCACAGTCAGCTCAGATCGACCGGGTCGTTCCTGGGTTGCGTGGTTCGTCGGGTCCACCCCTATGTGCCGATCGGCCGCTGTGAAGTTTGAGCCGAGGGGTGGATCGGGTGCATGTGACCCATCGATTGGATCCTCTGCACCGACCGAGCACGGGCGTGGTTGGCGCCGTCAGTCGAACTCCGCGAAACAGACGCCCACGGGAAGACTCGCGGCCACTGCATCCGCAGGAGGTGCAAGTGCCCGGGCCCAGTCACGCTCAACTGCGCCGCTCGACGCGGGCTCAAGTTCTCCAGCCCCCGACCGGCCCATCTGGACCAAATCGGACGCTCGGCACTGGTCTAACCCTTGAGGGGCCGCGTGGAGCCTGCCTGATTTTGTTGCTCGTTCCCCGGCCTGCGGTCGTGGGCTGTGGGGGTCGGCAAGCTGGCTTTAGCCTGGCCCGCCACTTGGGTGAGGCCAGGAAGCTGGCCGTCGAGCTGGGCCGCCCAAGCGACCGGCGCGGCGGGCTCGGGCGAAGTCTGACTCGATAGATGCCCGACGAGCCGCTCGTGACTTCATGCCCCGCGCCTTCGTAGTCGGGCCCAGGCTCAGATCATTCCCGGGTGGGCGCGTTACAAGTGCGGCCGGCCCCACGGCGGATGGTCGTCCACTCCGCCACCGGTGCTCAGCGGCAGTTGCTGGCCGTGGTCATCACCGCACCGGGTTGGTGCTCGCGAACTTCCGCGGGTAGTACACCCGAGCCGTGATCACCCCTGCCAAGGCTGTGTGCCCGGGCGCCAGCCAGGGTGACCTCGACGTGCTCACCGCGTTGGCCGCGCTGAGTGACGCCCCGGAGTGCAGGGCGTAAGCCCTCCACAGGCTAGGCTGAAGTGCCCCAAGGTAGGAGGCGTCGTGGCCTGGCTTTTATGGACTGGAATCGCTGTCTTCATCACATCCTTGCTTGCGGTTTCGTACTGGCACGATCGAGATGCTCGGAAGCGCGGTGCCACTCCTTCCTCGGCGGGATCGATGGTGGAAGCAGCCCGCAGTAATCGCTGGGAAGTCGTACGGCGGGGGAGTGCACAATTGCAGGGCGGGATGACACCGCGCTCCCAGGATGCCCACGACAAGACGTGGAAGAAGCCCTGAACATCTGGCCCTCGGCCGACGCCACGGTAGCCGCTGGCGACAGTGGTTCAAGGGTTCTGCTCGGTTAGCTCAACCGCATGGAGCTACCCGCGGATCGGTGAACATCGTCCCAACTGGCCGCATTCGGTCTTGACTGTCGTGGATGACGGTGCAGAGCCTTACCGGTGATCGTTGGCGTAGAACACAATGTGGCTGCCGACGGTAGGAGTCGAGCCGGTCTGTGCGTCACTCGAGCCTTGGTGGCCTTGGTGGCCTTGGTGGCCTTGGTGGCCTTGGTGGCCTTGGTGGCCAGCGCGGCCCGCAGGCGCCGGCGCTCGGTCGCGGCCCCCTGAAGCCGGTAGGTGTCGAGGCCTGCCAGCCACGGGACGTCGGCGATGGTGAGCTTTCGGTGGCAGCGTGCCTGGACATAGTTCAGGGGCGGGTAGGCGCCGGTGCGGCTGGCGACCAGGTCCCACTGCAGGTTCCACAGGCCCAACCCCGCCAGGGGGCTCAGCGCTGTGCCGGGTCGGTTCAGCCAGGTCTGCACCGGGCGGCCGTCGACGGTGTCCTCGGCCGCCACGTCAGCATCCGGCTCGGTGGGACCAGTCGCCCAGCCGGCGTCCCGCAGGGCCCGCGCTGGCACCCCGAGGGCGACGTGCTTGTCCACTCCGGACTTGCTGGGGACGCCGTCGCTGTGCTCGCTGACGAGGCGGGGCTGACCGGGGAGGGCCGCGCCGTGGTCGTGTTCGTTGCAGTCCTGCACGACGTGGGCAAGGCCAGCCACAGCCAGGTCCGGGACCACGGCCGGATCGCCCCGCACGGGCACGCCGAGGCCGGGGCCGATGTCGCCCGGGAGGCGCTCACCGCGCACGGTGCGACCGATGCCTTCGTCGCGCGCGTCGTCCCGCTCGTGCGCGAGCACATGTTGGCCACGGGTTCGTCGGGCCACCCGCGCCGCACGGTGGTCAGCCGATTGGCACGCCGCCTGGCGCCTGCCACCGTCGCCGAGTGGTCGCTGGTGTGCGGCGCCGACCGGGCGGCCCGGAGGAGCGGGTCGGGGCCGAACCCGACGCTGACCTGGTTGGCGCTGGCCGAGGCGGCGGGTGTGGACCGGAAGCCGTCCCGGCCGATGCTGCGCGGCGCCGACCTGATCGCTCTCCGCTACCGGCCCGGGCGAGGGTTCGGCGCGGTCTTCGCCGCAGCGCCGGAGGCTCAGGACGACGGGGTCTTCACCAACGAGGCGGGTGCCCGGTCATGGCTCGCCGGGTTGTCCGCAGACGGCAGTCTCGACCGGCTGTTGGGCCCCTAGCGCCCGAGGCGCCGCTCGCCGGAGGGCCGGCTCGGCGATGACGACACCGGTCTGAGGGCACGGGCTGGTTCGCCCAGTTCGGCCGCCCCGGGGACCAATGCATCGAGTATGGAGCGATTGAAAAGTGCAATGGCGGAATTCGGACTTTGGTTCGAGGCGTTGATTACGCTGGTCAGAGTCACGTTCTCAACGTCAGCAATGCATCATAAACGGACCAAGATCAATTCGAACGGTTTCTGGTTCGGGTCCAGACGGGGGAGCCACCACGGGGGGCCCGGCGCACCAGCGCCGGGCCCTCCGTCGTCGTGCGGCCCACCGGCGGCGGGCACGGGGCGCGTCTGACCCGTCAGCGCTTGAGGACCTCGTGGTACCGCATGTCCCACGCGCCGGCCCTCAGGCCCGGAGTCGTGACCGCGGCGATCGCGCGGACGTAGCGGTCGTCGTCGAGGTGGTCCAGCAGCATGGTGGCGAGGTCGTCGCGGGACATG
>Ga0325400_1001286_pt1 | contig 20443 bp, 10 predicted proteins | sample PopdelMetagenome_2_FD_205662 | JGI IMG/M metagenome (GOLD analysis project Ga0325400, IMG submission 205662) | Populus deltoides microbial communities from Bellville, Georgia, United States - Xylem-PdKOR-R1 | ecosystem: Host-associated > Plants > Phyllosphere > Stem > Wood/Secondary xylem...
TATTAAAAATACTATTATTTGTATTATAAATATTATTATTTTTATTATAATTAAAAGTATTAATAATTAATAAATTTGAAAACAAATATTATTAATATTGAAAAAAAAATAATAGATTTGATTTGAAAGGTAAAATTAAGAATTATTATTATCAGTATTATTATTTATTGTTATCATTAGTAAATTGAAAAAAAATTATTATTACCATCAAATAAAAACCATATATTTAAAAAAAAAGATTAAAAAATATAAGAACTTGGACATACAAGTTAAATATTATTATTAATATTATTAAATTTACAATAAATATTATTACTATTGAAAAAAATATAGATTTAATTTTAAGGGTAAAATATTATTAACAACTTGGGTCTGGTATCCCCTTCCAGACCGAAGAAATTTGGGGCTGGAAAGGTGCACCTGACCTAAGTTCCTTGGATCTTGCAGCACCGCTTTGCCCAAGACACTTTGGTCATCCGTTCGGACCCAAGACAATTAGGTCTGGCGTCCTGAATCAAGTCTAATGGGTCCGATGTTGCAGCCAAACCCAAGGCTCTTGAGTCTAACATTTAAGATAGGCTTAAAGCTTTTGCGTCTGGTATTGCAGTCAAACCCCCTTAAATATGAGTAAGTTTAATATTATTATTAATATTATTATTTGTATTATAAATATTGTAGTGCCTGAGAAGGCGTTGTCTTTGCTGTTTGTAAGTAAAAAATTGCGGCTGGGTCACTGGGTCATGGTGTTACGAGGACCCAATGGCGTTGGGTCCTGCTATACCCATCAGAGTTGGGTCCTACGGTCAGCACGACCTGTCAAATAACATTGGGAATTGCCCCTAGCAGAACCCAATACTGTAATTTTTTTCTCTTATTTATTTTTTTCACACGGTAAAGAGGAAATATTATTATTATTATTAAAATTGAAAAAAAAATTATTACTATCAAGGAAAAATAATAAATTTTATTTGTAGTGATTAAAAACTATAAGAAACTTGGGCCATACAAATTTAATATTATAGATATTATTAATTTCATTAATATTATTAAATTTGAAATAAATTTTATTACCATAAAAAAAACATAAATTTGATTTGAAAGGTAAAATTAATTATTATTATTAACCTGGGTCTGACATCCCCTTCCAGATCTAAGGAACTTGGACGGAAAAGGGACACGTGACTCAAGTTGCTTGGGAGTGGCAAGAGTGGAGACCCAAGTTCATTGGGTCTTGCAGCCTCATTTGGCCCAAGACACTTGGATCAGGCATCCAGACCCAAGCTTATGTCTGTCTGCAACGCCAAATCCAAGAGCGTTGGGTCTGGCTGCAACTCCATGCCCATCAACCTTTGGTCTGATTACAACGACAAGCCCCAAGCTTTAGGGTCTGCCTTTGTAGACAGATATAATACTCTTGAGTTTTAGATTTTTTTGATATTTTTTATATATAAAAAAAAGTTGGCCCGCCGCGTATCGCAGGCCACCTAACTAATTTAACTTTACGAGGAGTCCTTTAAGAACAATGTTGTCTTTTAATTTTCTTTTTGAAAAAAGAAATCCAAATTTTATCTTTTTAATTAAGGCTTCTTCTTCGAGATTGTCACATTAACAAAAATAAATACACCACGTATTCTAAATGATAAATTGCTCAATAATAGAACATAACTGGCAGATAAAGTTGGATTTCAAGTTAATTTTGTGTCCTAAGAGAAAAATACCCTTGTGTTACAAAGGTATTTTTTTATATAAAGAAAAAAATTAATTTAAAATTAAAAAGTTATTGTGTGCATTTAATAAAATATAAAGTTCAAATATATGAACAAAAAAAAATCATTAAAACATTTATTAATGCTAAATAAAAAAAGTTAAAAGACAGATACATGTAAGGATTTTTTATCTCGTGATACAGGGAGTTCTTTGAATTTTTCTTTTATTTAGTTATATGGCAACAAATATGGAGTTTCAAAAAAATATTAAATCTAAATATTATTGAAAAAAAACTAAGTGTTAGTATAAGTTTTTTATTAATTTATTTTTAAACAAAAAATATAACTTTCATTAGCCATGTTGTTTATTGCATACAAACAGTAAAAAAATTATCAATATCCCAAGAAATCTACCAATTTGAAATAAAGATAGAAAAAAATTTATCTATGTAATCAATACCTTTTCCCTTATTAATGTGTTATTTTTTAACAAAATAATTTTTTTATTAAAATTTTTATTTTTAAACAAAAACATATCATAATCTTAAAAGCAAGTTTAATTAAGCAAAATTATAAAATACTTCATTGATAATTTTGATGCAAATATATTAAAAAACTAACAATAATAATTTTAATAAGAACCATATAAAAAAATTTAAAAATATATATTTCATCCACATTTAGAGAACCATGCCTATTAGATTCATATATAATAATCTAAAAACAAATTTTAAATATCACCATGGAATTTGCTAATACTATTTAAAAATAATAATATATTTGAATAATTATGTAAACATCATTTAAATAAATTTATTTGAAAAGTATTCAAATATAAAATGTGAAAAGTGAAAAGAATGTGAGTAAAACAATTGATGGTCATACATGCATTAGTGAGACATATGATCCTAACCCACTTCAAGACCCAAATGTGCCTGGGTTTAGAAACCTCGTTCAAAACATCTTTTTTTTTAAGGGTTATTTTTTTAATTTTATGAACAACACATCGCTAACTAAGATAGATGACACATCCCTAGCCAAGGAAAATGATGAGCTATTTGTTTGCCATATTTTCAAGTCAGTAGAGGTAATTTCGGTTATTGGAAAATCGCAATCCAAGTTCTTGAATCTAGAAACCTAGATTTCAATTATTTTTCACCTAAAAATATAAAAAAATATCTCATGAACCTACATTACCCTTTTTCCAACTAGAAAAACACATTTTAATCTGCCAAAAACTCAAAATCCAACCAAATGAAAAAAAATAAAAATTGAGCTCTAATATATTTTTTCTAGAATCATTGAATGTAAAAATTATCTCCACTAAGTTTCTCTCTCTAAGAAAACTGAAAAAGTTATATTACACCATGGATTCTATGGTAAAAATGATGGATTCTATGGTAAAAATAAGGTGATTAAACCATCATTAGTGTGTGTATAAAAGTTCATCATCAAGTATTCTTAATATATTTATCATTAGGAACCCTTTAATCATGGTTCATGATACCTATAAATATATTCAGGCCTATGTTTATATATATTGATGTGATATTTAATTTAAGTAAGTTCATTTCATTTTAGTGACATTTCAGCAAGAGTTTTTTTCATATAGAATCCTATTCAAAAACATTATCCATTTAATTTCTTGTATTAAATCAATTTCACACAATATGACTTTTAGGCTCATCAATAAAACACAATCATTCATCACACTACAGGTAGTCTCAGGCTTAACACCAGTTAATTCAATGTTTACATTCATGGCATATTATTATAGTTATTAGAATACACCAAAATACTTACATGAGTTTTTACACCGTGAACTATATACATGGAAAAATTATATTTAACTTGTTCATATGCATATAATATATACTTGCATGAAATTATATAACAACTAGCAATGGAATTGGTGTTGCCTGGATGGTCGGGATGGACCCACAATATAAGTAGCAAATCAATAAATACTAAGTACATATTATGTAACACCCAAGATTTCCTCATGATAAAAACAATTTCCATAAGCCTTGAACTCAAGAAAAATGATGATTTTTTTTTTAATATCCATAACGTCTTAGTTCCACACACAATGTACTATAATAAATAATAAATGATTGAGGAAATAAATTAATATTTGATGTAATAGAAACATAATGACTAAGAAATGAGAAAAATATAAATACGTTTTTCGTTTGGTTCCAACTCCCAAAAATTTAATAATATCCGAATTACCCTTAAAATAACTATCTCGTAATGGAAAACTTCTTTTTGTCATTCATGGTAGGAGTCTTGTATAGAACTATTATTTATGTAAATCTGAACAACTATAATTATATAAAAGTAGAATCATTGATTCCCCTCACTTTTATGATATCGTTAGGTTATAAGTCACAACATGCTTTTTGTCCGCAAGACCTCGACATGTTTTGTCCACAAGATCTCAGTTCATTGAAGTATATTGCACATTCGTATTACCACAACTTCACTCACTCTTGCTTATGCTAGTTGGGTATACCTCCTATCCTTTCTGGAACATTTATCCCTTATCCTTACGCAGAATCACCCCTTTATTTCACATTTTCTAGTAGTAAAATCGACTAATCACTTTAGTCTAGTTATCATTATGCCAATGACCATTTCAATTACTCTGTTCAGCATCATCTCGAATATTCATCTTGAGATCTACACATTCATCCATTCGATCACATCATCCTGCTAACCAACATTATAAACATGTTTTACTATCCGTCATAATTAACGAGAGTAGTCCCCATTACTGATACCCTATACTATCACATCACATCTTCTGTTCTAACAATTTCATTTCTAACACTGAATAAACACTAGTTCATATGAAAGGAACTAGGTTCCCCTTCGATTCCATCAATCACGGTTTCTTTCTCCCTATCCGAGTCACTAATGCCTTACAATAACTTTATAGACTAAGGCACTGACCCTTCAATCTAAACATTCAATTAGAATTTGTGTTTAAAGCCTTGATCCCTAGTGCCCTTCCATTAATGTCTTCAGTAATTCCTAGACACTAATCAAGAATATCACTTTAGTAAATAATGCCATGTACTAGCATTAACTGATCAATACCAAGTAATAACTCCTTGTCCAGGATCACCCTAACAATTCTATTTGGCCCATCTTAACTGTTTAAGAACATTATTTTTTTTTCTCAATCCAAGCCAGGCAATAATTTCTTAATCTGACAACCACTCTTATTCCTCCTCACCAAGCATTCGACCCTCACCAGGTAGTAATGCTCATAGTCCAGAACGAGGTATAATGCTGCAATAGTCTGAAAGTAAGAATTATCATGATATCCCAATCATTTTCACGTACTCAATCAAAATACACATTTTTTTTTGATAAAATATTTTTCCAATTTTTTTTACGATTTCACGTTAACATTATATTGCGTATACCAATTATCCACTTGATAATTGCTTCTATTAGTAACCCTTTAACCAGGACACTAGTCCCAAACATCCGGAGAACTAGTTCATCCGTCCAATTTCTCCGGGCCCTTACCCCTTTACCGGGTTACTAATTCATCCGTCCATTTTCCCGGGCACTGACCTCTTTATCAGGTCACAAATTCATCCTAATTTCTCTGGATACTGACCCCTTTACCAGGTCTCTAATTCATCCGCCCAATTTTTCGGACACCAATTCAATGTATAAATTTGTCTGCAATTAGCACAACCACAATATACATAATAATATCACAAAATTATTTTATTATCAATTTTGAAAGCGAAACACACTACAATCTTTTTCCGTAAATATATGATACCATCCGTATCAATCATTACAATCCTTCAATTAGTTCCACCGCCGCCAATTCCTCACTGGGCAACTAGAACTTTTCAATTCTCTTAATAATAATATCACATCAATGTTCATATTTACAATGGCATTATAAGAAAAATTACAATATCTTAACATTCGTAAAATTTCCTAAATAAATAAGGTGTTGGGTACCTACCTGCAGTCTGGTCATGGAATGCATGACCCTGATGTTGTCCTCCCGTAGGCAACTCTCATGTACCAACAAGAATTACTAAATCACTTATACAATTATTTCTTTCTTAAATAATTTAAGTTTATTTTGCCATCGTGAAATTAAATTTAAATTCACATTAATAAATTACTAATAAACTATTTCCAATTCATTACCTATAATAAAATATTTTATTTATAATACATTAATCGCCATGGTTTATTCAACTAATAAATTGGTTTTATTATCCATTCCATGACTTCAATTCCACCATTTTTTCTAATCATTATATATTACAACAATAAGATTAAACAAGGATTTTGTCACAATTTAACAACTAACCTTAACAACTCAATTCATTTATTTTCATGAACTTGGCCAAACTTTTATAAGATGGAAAATTAAGATTTTCCTTAAACCTATTTAATTTGCAACTCAATCCTTCTCACCATGTTTCTTAATGTATTTCAATACTTATTTTATCTTTACCCACATTCACATTCCATCATTTTATTTCTTTCCTCAATTTGCCAAATTTCTTAGTTTAGCAAGGATGATATTTTTTTTCCCGTCTATATCCTATTTGTTTATGCATTACTTAACCCCATCAAATATATTTCCATCCACACTAAAATTCTAATTTAGTCTAATACAATTTTCCTCTTCTTCCATTTAGCCTTGCCAAAAAAAAATTTAATATCCAAGGAGGGATCAATTCTTCTTTGATTTCTAGTTTTCAAAATCTCATCTAAGATTAATTTTATTCATTTGAGCATAGTAATTTTTCATTTCATCAATCACATACATTCCTTATATTTTTCTACCACTGCCAAAATTACAAGTAAAGGGTAGCATGAAATTTCTTCAACTTTTTATTCAATTAAACACTAACCTATTCAATTCTCATGCCAACAAACATAATTTCATCACAATATCACAAATTACTATAACTAATATGCTAATCACAAAGTTCTATAATCAAGCACATCATCACCCAAGCATACATGTATGAAATTTCTATAATCAACACAATAGAATCATACTTCCTACTACGATAACAAGGAATTTAATTAGAAGAAACCTCAAGATGAAACCACCCTTTATCTCCCTCCTTCTTCTTCCTTTCTCCACACTTCATTATTTCTCTACGAGCTTTAAAACCCTTAGATCACTCAAATATTTAGTGTAGCTCACCATAAACCTTCTTAATTATCTTAACTCTCCATAATCATGTATTATATTCAAGAATTGATGAGAGAATTGTAGAGAAGATGTAAGAAAATCCCTAACTCCCCTTTCTCTCACTGTAACCCGCTAGACACTTAAGCAAAATGGGGTTTATATAGTAAAATTATCATTATTTGCATTTAAGCCCTTGCTTTTTATGTTTAAATTTATCTAGTCCCCATGAGTCATTTTTTTTTTCTTCTTTTCCTTTTCCTTTTGGTCGGCTGGAAACAACCCTTTGAAGGCTGACTTTTCAACTAATTTATATCATCTTTCTTTTAGTTATATCACCATGTGTCTCTGGTGTGTGTGTGTGTGTGTGTGTGTTTTACCTGGTTACCAGTACTTTTTCATGCAAATTTTAAAAATCACCAGACATATTATTCTAAATTTTTTGAAACTTTACCCCATGGTAAAATAATATATTAGAATCCTCCACACAAAGTTTTACTCAATTTGTCCATCATATTAAAAGTTATGCGCGATGATGCAAAACTGGTCAAATTGTAATTTTTCTAAAAACAATCTCAATTTCTCCAAAACTTCTAAAATTTTAACCAAAGTTAAGAAAATATATTATAAGTCTCCACATAAATGTTTAGATTTTTTTGAGAACCCGATCGAGAGTTATGAATTTTTAACGTGAAACTAGTTGATTTATGATTTTTCGCCCAAAAATCAAAATCTCCTTATTTCATCCCTTTGTAAAGCACTCAATCGTTTTACTGTCTCCTCGGAGCTACTTTAGTATATTTATTTTCAATTTTTAGTCATTTACGGCTTATTCCTGTGCCACAACAACATTACCGATTTCTTGTTGGTGTTTACACCAACACTTTTCGTACAATTCTTTTCTTTTTGACCAAGGGTTTACATATTATTTGTTCTTTATCATGGTTATTCTTTGTAAAAAAGTTATCACCGGTCTCAATACTGAAGTCTCATATTATAATCTCGGTCATTACTTCCATGTAACTCCTCACATTCATCCCTGTCTAAACGGCCGACTTAATTATTCATTTAGTAAAGTTCTCATCCAAACGACCAACTTTATTATTCAATCAATCAAGTCCCTGTTCAAATGACCAACATTAGTATTCAATTTCTCAAGTCTATGTCTAAATGACTAAAATCTCCAATTACTTAATTAAGTTCCCATCCAAACGAATACTTTTAATCTCCAATTAATTAATTAAGTTCATGTCTAAACAACAAACTTTAATATCCAAATAATTAATTAAGTTCTCATCCAAACAGCTAACTTTAATATCCAAACAATTAATTAAGTCCACATCCAAACGACTGACCTTAATATTCAAATACTTTTCGTTCATACTAATTTCTTACACATACATGCATTATATGGAAATATTAAACATGACTAATAAAGGTGAGGTGATAGACACCTAATTGGTCCTTCTATAAAACAAGCTTCCTCTGTTAAAGGTCTATTTTTGGATTTTTTCCTAATTTTAAAGAGATATATCTTTATAAGTATACCACCACCTCAACTCATCAATTTATATTCATACTAGCAATTTCTGTCTATACATATTCATTTCATGTTTACAAATATTTAAATTTAAAACTCAAACACATAATAAATCTCACAATGTACAAAACATATTTTTTTAATGCCAAAATTTTTAAATAATTACAATTTCTAAAACTTCCATATTAATGAAAACATGACGAAACCACCTTAATCTTTCTTCTTTTAATTTAAGTTATAATGGACCAATTTCAACTCCAATAAACTAATGACTTAGCCTAACACAATCAATTTAACTCGACATACAAATTTTATTCTCCAAATTTTTATACTTACACTTTTTCGTTTGAATTTATTTTTTTCATTTACTTATACTAATATTTAATTTCATCACTTAGACTTGTCCATCCATTTTTCTCCTTTCAACCTAAACTCATTAAAACATGTACATAACATGTTTTTAAACAAAGAAGTCCTTAAATGAAAAAGGAGGGAAAACTTGTAAGTATTTAAACAAGTGAGGAGTGAAGAATTAGCCATATTTGGCCGGCCATGCTAGGGCTTGAGAGGGAGAAGAAATTAAGTGAAAATTTATCAAGATTCATCCAAAAAAATTCACAAAAAGAGATAGAATTAGTGATTAAAGTGTACTAGGAAGGGTTTGAACAAGAAAATCTCAAAGGAGAACAAGGAATTTTTCCTTAAAAGGAGTGGCTTGAGAGGAAAATAAGACGAAAGGAGGAAAATAAATTTTTATGGTGATTTCAAGCTTCTCTTTTCTAATTTGTTTGAGTTAGAAGGTAACAAACCCTTTCCTCTTAATGAAATTGATGTATTTAATGTGTTAAGATTTTATTAATTGTGTTAGTATATAATATGGTATGAGTTGTGAGGTTGATTGGGTTAATCTATGAAATTATAATGAATTAATGTTTAAATAATTGAAATAATAGTGAGTAATGTTTCAATATGTAAAATTAAAGAAAATTTATTAATCCCTTTTCTTAAAAAGGGGTTTCGGCGTAGAAGAAGGAAAAAAGTGATGAATCAATAATTGATGCTAACTTTATTAGGATGTGAATTATAAAGGTGTTAGATTAGTAAAAATTAACGAAGAAGACATACCTATAAGCATCCATGGCCGGCCAAAGGGTATAAAATATGCATATAATAAAAAGTGTTGACTTTTACTTATATCTAATAATCTTTTCTGCAAAACATTACACAATGCTAAATATTATAGGGTTAGATGACATACATGTATTATTGTTTGTTTAGAAACATGGCCCTTCCTTCTTGTAACCCATCTTATTGATATATGGTAGAGTTTGTTATTACCGATCTAGTCTCTTTTAGTCGCTTGACCCACCAACCCGCTTTAGTCTATTTGTGTAGACTATATATCTATCTATATATCATGCGATCTAGGCTTCTTCAAGCAATTATTATCTTTTTTTATTGGTTATTCTTCTGAAAGTGACAAATTGTCTTTCAACCATAATGTTGCTTTTTAGCTAGACTGTACCTTTCAATTGTGCTATTCTTACATCATTGCTATCTTTTTATCTACTTTGATGAAGAAATAATGCTATATTATTCTCAATATTTAAAAAAGTTGATCAACTCATTTACCATCATGGGCTATTTTAAACAATACTCCCATAACCATAACTAATTTGATTATGCTTATCAAAAGGTACTCACATATCATCATCAAACATCATTCATCACTTGGCTATTACAACAAGTTTCTTAAAACTAAATCACCCTCTAGTTGATCGAGATATTTTCTATTAGCCATTATAAGGTTAATAAAATTACCTTTAAGTTGACTTAACTACTTAACCTCTCGATGGATAATTGTAAGATGCGCTAATATTATCTTTGATAGGAATTTTTAAATTAAAAAATAACTTTTTTTAACTATATCATAAATTTTGATGATCATATCCAATCAAGTCTACGTGTTGCAATAAAATCATAAAGATATAATTTTGAAAGTGTTTCTTCAATTGAGATCTTAAGACATGTCATTCAACACTAAAATGTAGTTTTTGTTGGTATTTAGTTAACAATTAAAGAGGTATATATTGATAAGGAAATGTTAGCTTAAAATTAGGCTATTCATGGCTCAAATAAATCTCTCAAAATCTTGCATTTTGAAAACAAAGATTTATTTGATGTAAGCTTGAAACAACTTGTTTAGAATTTCTTGCAACTTTTTAGCAATTTTTTTAGGGAAAGGATGATCAAGTCTTTTATGTAAACGAGATTGTAACTATTGAATGTATGTGATGAGGTGACCTTCTATTTTTATTGGTTTCAAAACAAGGGGCTTGAGTGAAAGCTTGACATTTATCAAGGAAATTTTATCTCCTTTGAAGTTCTTATTTTACCAATATGAATAATAAAGAGTAGTTTGTTCATGATATCATGAATTTTATGGAAAAAAGTTTGCATTTTGAGAACACCACTTATTGGTTGAGGTTAATTACTTAATTAGAAGTGATTTTTAAAGGCATGTAATGCAGGCTATAACTCTTGACTATAAAAGTAATAAATTCATTGACTCAAAAAATATTTTAGGTCTGTAAAGACTTAGGGTCAATGCTACCATTTGTTTGACTCGCCGTATATTTCAATTTTTCCTTGTTGTATTTCTTTGATTTGCTTTTTATTTATTTATTTATTTTGGTGAGGCACCCTTATTTAGTTTTGACTTTGACTTTGTCGTTTTCTTTTTAAGTGGGCATGCCTCCTAGTATTTGGATTTTATTGGGCTTTTTTGCTTTTGGATTTCTCATGACTTTTCTTAATTTTTAATATTTCATTTACCTTATATATGAGGTGTGATCCCACTCAAGGTTTTTAAGAAGAAAATTTCACTCAGGCTCAAATGGGACTACAAAGAGGACTACAAGGGATATATATTGTTTTTAATGTACAAGGGATAACAAAGATGGTTTTTTGTTATTTCAAGTGCAAGCGGTTAAAACTGATAAACTTTGACCTCATCTAATGTAATGGTTTGGACTTCTAAAGGACTGCGTTTTGCGAGTTCATGACTAGTAAAATTCACAACATGTCATTATGCATACAACTTAAACATGGCTAAATATGCATGGTATGAGGGTCAGTACATGTTTTTCAAATCATGTATTTTGATTCAAAGTTGTTTTGTCACCTCAATAAGAGAGTTGCTTGACAACTTATTTAATTCATTTGCCATTCTATAAAAAGGATGCTTGAATTTTGTTTTAAGTGAACATCAAATTATTTCTAAAATAAAAAAGCAAGTTCATCTTTTTAGGATTGTTTTGGTAAAAAGTTTTCACAGAACCAATTTAGTTACAACATTTTAAACAGAGCCATAACATCATGTATGGTTATGAAGCTTAATTTCTCTAAGTTTTAAAAAGGGTGGGGTTGCTTCTTAGCATTTTGTACGATGCACCTTGGAGTTCGACCATTTTTTACCATTATATTTATCCTAGCATTGATGAAAATATAAAGTCAAATACCATTTTTATAATGAAACATCTTTTAATTTCAAGGCAAAAATCAAACTACAAAAAGGCACAATCAATTAAAAGATTAAGTTTAAACACAATACAATAACATATGGTCTCAAAGACCTTATTTGCACAACTCAAATAACATAGCATGTTGATTGTAGTATTTGACTTTTCTTCTCCTTTTAACCCTAAAGGCTTTAATAGTTAGCTCATTTGCTCACTTGTATTAATGCCATAAGTAATTCATCTGGCCTTAATAAACTGGAAAAGCTTGTCCATAAAAGTATGATAGTTGTCAGTGTTATGCCTAGTTGCTCTAGAGTAGTACTCACATGTCTTATCAAGATTATACCATTTCGGAAGAAAGAGCTCTCAGTCAATACAAGGAAGTTTGTAGTGAGAGAAAGGCCCTAATGTTCTGCTTGCATCTGTTCCCTTTCACTGTACAACGTTTTCTTCTTTTGATCTCTGTACTCTCGGGGGCTCTTCTTCTGTCAACACTACTGGTGTACTCAGATGTCGATTTTCATGACCCTGTGCGAGCGGTGCTTCTGTCTAGCCACGGTGTGTGCGCAATCTCTCGATTGTCATGGTTTTGTGGGTTCTTCAGAATCTCTTGATTAACTTATGGGGAAATCTAAGAAGAAATCGTTGCTTCTTTGTGATGCCTAGTTTGATGGACCCTTTCTCTCACCACGGGCTCCCCTGCTAGAAATCGCAGTTCTCGATCTTTTCATCGAGACCCTCCTCTACCAACCCTAGACATTCTAGTGAAGGTTCTGATTGGTTCTACTCTCTTCTCCTCGATTTCCAAGTCCTAGTCATTGGCGAGGCTCTATTGATTAAAACCCTAGATTCTGCAGTGATGAACAGTGTCGTACATGTGACCTCTTCTGCGGTTGGGTTAGAAAGGAATGCTTTTGGATGGTTGTTGTGAGTTACCCTCAGGACAAAACAATGGTCTTGCCCAACAGGCCCTTGTGGTTGTTGGAAATCAGCTAGCCTCGCTGTGTTCTGAGCCGCCACAGGCTGGCACCGCAAACGCCTACCTCCCTAGCGTTGCCATCCCTAGCGGTTTTAAAGGAGGTTTGCTTTTGGCTCTAACTCCTCCTCATCCCTCCCACCAAATTTTGGTGAACTTAGAGATATCGAGAAATTGTGTCTTATTGGATATTCAATTGGTAAAACTCTTGGGTATATTGTTATTGGAAAATTTATGGTCCATTTATGGAAATGCAATGTCACTCCGAATCTTCATGATTCAGGCTGGTTGGTCTTCCGCTTCTCTTCAGAAGCTGATATGCTCAAAGTTCTGCGCAAATGCCCTTACTTTGTTCAAGGTAAGCCGCTGGTGATAAAGCCTATGCCTTCTTATTTTGATTTTGGTAAACCAGATATGTCATTTGTACCAGTTTGGATACGTTTTCCAAATCTCCTGCTGGAATGTTGGTAACAGGCATGTTTGTCAAAGATTAACAGTGTTATTGGTAAACCTATTTGATGTGATGACCTCACTCTCTCCATGTCTCGGTTGTCCTTTGCCAGAGTCATGATAGAGGTGGATCTGTCAGCAGACCTGCTTCGTTCTATCAACCTCTCCATGCCAGATGGAACAACTATCAAGCAAAGGGTCATCTATGAATTTTTGCAGAAATTCTGCTCACATTGTTGTATGTCTAGGCATACTAACACTGCCTATTCGAAGCTTAACTTTGGAGCTAAGGATTCTCCCACTTCTGGGATGGTTAAGAGAGCATATGTATCTCTCTCTAGTTCTTCTGACGAAGCTGCTGCAGTTATTAGCCAGCCCTCAAGAAATCCTTATCCCAATGTTGAAAGGGCTGTAACTAGGAGTTGAAAAGCTGTTCGTAGGGGGAAAAAGGCAAAGCTTCTTCCTTAGCATGACACATCTTTCCAGCACGAATTGCCCAGTACTACTATAACAATTCTTGATGATTCTTCTGGGTCTGATTTATCTGGGAATGGGAAATCTGGGAATGCACTTACTGAACCTCCCTCTACCAAGAGCAGTCGAGGTTATATGACTCAAAGCAAAGGATTACTCCCTCTAGCTTTGCATGATACTGGACTTGGTATATCTACGGGTAAGTGACCAAGCAAATCTCATCTAAAGCCAGTTGGTCAACCACCGACCCCAGATTGTTATAGTTGATCTGTCAGTCTGCCTTCGCAACTAATACCTGTTGCTGCTTCTTGTTTATTGTTGGTTTGTTTTCTTCGGTTCTGTAAGTGGTTCTTGAGGATCCAGTGATGTGGTTTTTGGTTTGTTGATCTTGGTAAGGTTGGTTTTGGTTCTGGTTGTTTAGCTTGTTGTTCTGGAGTTGTTGTTTGTGGTGCTTTGTCTTGTTTGTGGTGTTGTGTCGCTTCTAGGCAGGTATTGCATGTGCAGAGATATGGGGTTCTTGGTCTGTGCTTTGTCTTGTTTTAGTCTGTTGGCGATTGTACTTAGTCCTATTAGTTGCAGTTTGATCTGTTTGTTTAATCCTGATGTGGGTTTGATGGTAGTGTTTGCGTTTGGGAATGCCTGGTTTGTTTGGGGCTGCCTGATGTTGCTGCTGCTATGAAGTCTTAGGGTTTTTTGTTCTGCAAGGAAGTCTTGCTTTTGTTTTAGGGAACCTGTTCATCTTTTTTTCTAGGGAGTTTATTCCCTATGCTTGTGTATGCCTGTTTATCTATATTGCTGGTTCTCCAACTTTGTTTTTAAGGAGTATGTTCCCTTCGTTATTCAAGGGAGCTTGTTCTCTTTTCCTGGTTTGTATATGCCTGTACTTTTGACTCGTTGGTCTCTAGTTGTGTTTTATTTTTGATCTATATAATTTCTTATATTTGATAAAAAAAAAGAGATTGTACTAATTCGAGTATGGTGGTTGGAATTACTTTTGAAAAACAAGAGTAATTGCCTATTAATGACTAACCTCTCAAGCATCTCTTTCAAAAGTAAATGGAGAGGTGGTAAGGTTTTCTTATTTGTTTATGGGTGTATGTATGGTTGTTTACCGGTTCGAGTTTAGTCATTGCTTTGGGAAAAATGTTAGTGATTTTGAGGGAATTGGTTAGAGATGTTAATTTAGCAAATGATGGAGTGTTAAATATAGATAAAATGGATGTATTGAACTTGACATTATAGGTCTTTTCTTGCTTATTTAACTTCCACTTATTATTCCACTATTTTCTTGGCTGATTCTAGTCAGATCCCAGATAATGAACCTTATTGTCTCATTTATAACCTCCTTTTTCTTGCTTTATTTTTTAAGTATATGAGATCTTTCTTGCTTTGATGGCTTATTCAATCCTTTCAGGTATAATTTTCATGTTAGTGAAATAATGAGCTGCACTTCTTACTAAGTACTCAAAGTAAGGTGTTTTGAATGTATTCGAGACAAGCTAATCATTTGTTTTTCTATCAATGAGGGATGTACTTGGGCTTTCACTTCACGCCACTTCAGGGTGTATTCTTGAATCAACTCTTTACAACCTTTTTTCATGTTCTGCAAGCTAGAACAATTTGGTGGCACATCCATATTGGATTTGTACTATTTAACAAAATTATCCACTAAGTCTCTCTATCTTCTGATCTTACATAATATGTATTGATGATTTAAAATGGATTTAATTATTCTACCTAATTGTGATTAAATTTCCGACGAACTTTGAATTTGAATTTGGTGAGATGATGAGATAAATGATTGTGGTTATGTAATTGATTTGTGAGACGTGAAATTTATGGATTGATGAATTAAAGTGGAATTAATAAATGGAAATTTTTTTCTTGGATGAGTTTAGTTAGGGGTAAGAGATGTTATTAGAAAGAAAATACATGTTTGTTTAATAAGGGACGTTTGGCTAATTTTATAAATGGAGAATAAGAGACTTAAATGATGTAGAAAATATGTAATGCTACATGCATGAAGTGAAATAATAGATTGATGAGTATGTTAATGAAAAGAAAAATATTTATGCATGGAAAACTTTAAGTTTTCCTTACCATTGAATTGAGACTTGAACTTGAAATGAGAATTTGAATTGGATTCCCTCATGGATTGAATTGTATATAATGAGATGCTCTTGTTGATACAACAAAGGTCGTGGGATCCATCCAACAATAAGGGGCTACTGCTCGAGTACAGACATCGGGTAGGTGCTTTGCACCTTTACTATTTGTTATGTATAAATTTATAATGATATATAAATGTAATTTCTTTAAAATGATTTTTCATGTAAATATTAATCGTGACATAAGCATTATAAAAGTGGTGAAATTGATTAGCTAACCGAAAGGTGCTAGTGACATCATTTTATCTAACGACCAAGAAATTTTATTAACTAGTTACCATGGACGGTGTTAGTGGCATTGGTTTATCTGATGACCAGAAAACTTATTTGACTAGTTACCCTAAATGATTTAGTGGCGTCAGTTTGTTTGATGACTAGAAAATGTATTTGACTAGTTACCATGAGTGGACTGGTGGCATTAATTTTTCTGACGACTAGAAATGTTTTTGACTAGTTACCGAGTAGGGCTAATAGCGTCAGTTTTTTTGATGATTGGGTTTTTAATTAACTAGTTACCCTAGACGATGCTAATAACTTCAAATGAACTAATGACTGGGATATCTAATTTGATCAATTACTTTAAGGAGCCTTTGTGACATGAATGACGTTAATTTGATAAGTTATTGTTAAACCTTTATATATAGTTCAAAAAGGAAAAATTGGTTTGAAAGGAAAAATATAAAAATGTGTTCAATTACTTAAAGTGGATTATTGAATCAAAGTAATTTATTTGTGTGAATTGCATGGTTAAATTTTATAGTTTCATTTATGTTACATGTTATACTAATTTCAGGTTCATCACAACCTCATACGGAGTAATAGTTAGTTTAATATATCTTTTTTTAAGGGAATGTCAATGATGTAATCATAAAGTGTTAACTTATTTTTGTAATATAATTTTAGGATTAACATTAGCATGTAAATAAAAATTAGAATAAATAAAGCATTTTTGTGATTTGTATTTTCTTATAAATTTTATAAAGTATTAGAAACTCACTATATTGTGAATACATGAATTTACTTCAAATAAATTATAGAACTTGTGTATATTCTTTATCATAAAAGCTTTGTTATTGAGATTGTTGAATAATTGGTGAATTGTTTGAATGGATTAAAGGTATTCAAGTCTTAATTAGTGAAGTGGATTAAGTCAAAGATAGTTGGACTTGTTGATGTGATAATTACAAAGCATGATTGTTGTGATGTCGATAACTTGGTACTAATATTTTTAGGGGAAACTTTACCGGATTTTTGGTAGAGAAAAAATCCCTAATTTTTCCATATATTTATAATGATAAATATGTTGATTTATGTCTTAAAAATTTAGGGATGCTACACTTTTGGTGCTTAAAATTTCAACCTTTAATAGTATGGGAAAAAACTAGAATAAGTTGGAAATGGTGGAGCAGAGGTGGTGCACGGTAGAAATCAATTTTGTGCATATCCTTACATGTATCAACGAGGATGAATGACACATGCATGGTCCTACAAGGATGCACCACATCTTTTTCTTCCTCTCTATACCTGTGGTGTTGCCCACCATCATTGATGGAGAGAGATTAAGGCCCTCAAACTATTGGTTTTTCTTTTTCTTTACTGTTTATATTCTCCTCTCTTATTTGTTTTTGTTTTCTCTTCTCCTCAGTTAGTTATTGACGTTAATTATATAAGAAATTAGGGTTGAGGTGTTGGACGTTAGTGGCGTGGTTGTCGTGAATGAGATCATTGGTAATATGGGTTTGTGTACGCGTACACTAATAGTGAAATGGAGAGATAATGTGGGTTTGGTTGTTTTTAATGAAAAAGATGGAAGTCTAGGTTATGATTGTTGATGTCATCATTAAAGATGATGATGGGTAAATTCATGGTGGTCATGAGCTGTGGGAGGCTACTTCGACTGAGCTAGTAGTTAGTGTTGATGAGAGAGATGAAGGTTGATGCTAATGAAGCTACTAGAGAGGTATAATGAGGTATGTTTTGACTTTGTTGAGAAGAGGCAGGAGTTGCTGAGTATGAAGGAGGAACAATAAAATAGAGAGGCTTAAGCAATGATAGTTTGGTGTGATGATGCTGGTTGTATGGGGCTGATGACCAGTGGTGGAGGAGATGAAACGTCTCAGTTTTTAAGGAAGATGAATAGATTGACTTGTTAGGTGTATGGTTGACGACCGAGTTGAGAAAATAATAGGAGATAACAAAGTATCTGTTCCTTAGGATATCACGTTCGATTCCATGAAGTATTTGATAGGGAGAATCCATGCTATCAACTATCTATATTTCTCTGAAGATGAACTAGGTCTAAAAGGCACTAGACATAACAAGTTGTTACATGTCACACTTAAATACAAAGATTATATCATAACTAAAGTATTGAGATGTGATAGCCTAACTCTTAAATACAACGACAAATCCAAGGTATGCCCCTTATTTTTTTTTTTTATACATAATAGATGATGTGTTGCCTTCTAATTGACTTTTTGACCACCAGAAAAGTCAGGGTCAAAGTCTTGAAATGCAAAAATCCTAATTTTCAACTTGTTCACCTAAAAACTCTAATACATCTTAACAAACCATTCCAAACAAAAACAAATCCTATATATCACTCAACGAAACCATAATAACCAGGTAAAAAAACATCACAGGTCCAGTCTATTTTTTACAATATGTTTAAAGGGAAACACAACACCACTATTAAGGTTCTGTTTGACATTGTAGTCCAATCATACTTTTGAGAAATTTTGATGTTTTTTAGCTTCAAATTAGTTTTTTTTGTGTGTTTTTGGATCGTTTTAATGTGTTAATATTAAAAATAAAATTTTAAAAATAAAAAAAATATTATTTTGATGCATTTCCAAATAAAAAATACTTTGAAAAACAATCTCTACCACACTTCTAAACAAACCCGTCTCTATCTCAAAAACGAACTCATAAACACTATGATTGACTTTTTGGTGGTCAAAAAGTGGTCGATCGATCACTTTCTCTCTCCTCCTAAATTCTAGCGGCTAACATATAATAAGATAAAGTTTAGGACTGCATTTTGAAATCCTAAAAACCAATGAACAAAAGTGAAAAAAATTTAAATTTTAAGGACCAAAATGAAGTTTTTTATTCAATGAATAGTAAAAAAAACTATTTTTTTTCATGGGACAAAATCCTATTTTACAAAATTAAATATCAATTTAATATAATGATATTTTCTAACATCACAAATATAATGTATCATATAAATTAAAATAAATTATAGGCTTAAAAGTGTTTGAACATAACATAAGACAATAAAATTGAAAAAGAAAAGTAATAAAAACAAATGATTGTTTAAGACAAAAAAAAATTCATACTAAGGCACCTTAAAAGTCCATATGGTTAGTGTCACGAATGAAAAGATGTTCATTTAAAAAAAAATTATAAAAAAAATATATTTTATAAAATTATTTTAATATATATATATATATATATATTTGTTTTTTCAAAAAACTTTTACCACATTTTTTAACATGTGACGAGTACAGCGTGGTGCGCATGCACCACCAGCCTCCCTCTTTCATCAACGCGGCACCCTTTGCTCTCTCACGAGTCACCCATCACCTAGCACCCTAATTGTATCGCTACTCATCAACGGCTCCTATGGCACACACCTCTAAACAGCGCGTGAACTTATTATGTCATTTGAAGGAGGGGTTGAGATGTAAGCCCATACCATCCTTCAAAAATAAGGAAGCCGTGACCCTGCACAGTGAACACTTGTTCCCGAAGTAAATGCACGATGCCATTGGCTTTTTATTTTAAGGATTTATTCAGTGTATGCGCGACAACGGTAAGCCCTCACTTTTACCGTCAGAGATTCCAATCTATCGGTAGTCACGAGGATGTTAGGAATATTAAGATGAGCGCTATTGCAGAGGATAAGAAACTGTTGTTTTATCCATATTTATTTTACAAATTTGGTGCGCCTGGTTTTTGGTAAACTAATTTTGGTAATATTATAGATTCATTAACAGTCAACTCTACCCTCATAGTTTGAAGCTTGCTAATATTAGTCCTATTAGGCTTAAATAGGAGAAGTTCTAGTACATTTATTATAATATAATTATAAAATATTAATGTTTAAAAGTAAAAATAATATATATATATAATATAATGTTTAATTAATCTTAATATAATTTTATTATCTAATTACAAGTACAGTCGCAACATCAATCATAGTTATGATATCAAACACCACGTGGTGAATGATTAGAAATAACATATTTTTAATTTTAATAATGTTTTTATTTTGTTTTTTCTATTTTTATATCAACTATTTCTTAAAATACCGTATAAATATTGTAATATCTAAAAAAAGCCTTTAAAATTTCTTAAGCCATTTAATGGTTAGGGGTAATATTGGAATCATATGCAACTAGAAGATTCACAT
>Ga0325400_1001287_pt1 | contig 20441 bp, 17 predicted proteins | sample PopdelMetagenome_2_FD_205662 | JGI IMG/M metagenome (GOLD analysis project Ga0325400, IMG submission 205662) | Populus deltoides microbial communities from Bellville, Georgia, United States - Xylem-PdKOR-R1 | ecosystem: Host-associated > Plants > Phyllosphere > Stem > Wood/Secondary xylem...
CCACCTGCACCGCGTTGCGGCCGATCGCGCCGCGCAGTTCGTCGGGGGCGGTGAGCATCAGGTCGCGGCCGCTCCAGATCAGTTCGCCCGCGCGGCGCGCCTGCTGGAGCATGCGGTTGACGTGGACGGAGGTGAGCCCGAGCGCGTCGGCGACCACCTCCTGCGTCAGCGGCATCACGAAGCGGCCGCCCGCGGCAAGCCCGACCAGGGACAGCCGTTCGAGCAGTTCGAGGAGCAGGTCGGCGATCCGCTCGTGCGCGTTGAGGCGGCCCAGCCGGGTGATCTGCGCCATCAGATGCGCCTCGTCCATCGCGCGGCTGATCGCATAAGCGCGGTCGAGGCCGGGCGAAACCGACCGGTCGGGCGCGGTGCAGACCGTGACGGGGGTGATCGCGACGATCGTCGAGGAGGCGACCGGACGGTCGTAGTCGCACAGCCCGATCAGGTCGCCGGGCAGGATGAAGTTCATGATCTGTCGCCGGCCGTCCGCGAGCTGGCGCACGCGCGCGGCCCACCCGTCGATCACCAGCTGCGTTTCGGTGATGTCCCGCCCCTCGGTCATCAGCTCGCGGTGCGGGCGCACGGTGCGGGTGCGCGCCATCGCCAGCCTGAGCGCCGCGAGCGCCGGCTCGTCGAGCGCGGGGTTGAGGGCCAGGAGGCGGCGCAGCGCGGGTGCGCCGGGATCATGCGCGTGGGCTCTGGATGCGGTCATGGCATGTCTCCCCTGTGTCGTCCCGACACCGTGCGGTCGTCAGCCGGGGCTCACGCACCGACACATCGGTGCGGACTCAACACCGCAGTCCGGCTGGACCAAATGTGACCGAACCAAGGAATTATATAAAGCAGCATGTTAGGTACGATCTATGATATAGATCAACACGCTTATCAGGGCAGATAATCAAATTGGCCGCGCTTTGGGGGGTAGCAGGGTCTGCGATCGAGGTCACGCGCAGCGAGTCGGCGGGTGTCATGAGGAGCGCGGCGGAGCCGCGTCGTCGATCCTCGGCGGGCCGAGGTCGGCCGTGCTCGCCCACGTAGCGCGCGTGCGCGCGCTCTCGCGGGCTGCGCCTAGAACTTCACTTCCGCCGCGATCGTGAACGAGCGCCCGCGCGGGTCGGCGACTCGCGGCTCCCACGAGCTGCCCGCGCCCGTCGCCGAGTCGTAGGTGATCGCGAAGGGCGGGTCGCGGTCGAACAGGTTGCGGACGCCGGCGGTGAGTCGAAAGCCCTCCAGCCCGGTGTACGCGACCGACAGGTTGTAGGTGATGTAATCGTCGACCCGTTCGTTGAAGTCTGGGCGGGTGACGGTGCCGTTGGCGATGCCGGGCAGCGCCTGGTTGCGATAGCCGTTGCGGAAGATCTGGGTCAGCGACAGCGTGACGTCGTCGCTCGACCAGCTGACAAAGGCGTTGTGCTTCCAGCGTAGGCCGAGGTCGCCGGCGAAGGTGAAAACGCCGATCAGGCTGGGGCCGTAGGGTGCGGCGGGGGTGAGCTTCTCGCGCTTCTTGAGCAGGTAGGTGCCGTCGAGCCCGGCGGTGAAGACGCCGCCCAGCCCCTCGACCCCGCCGCGCAAGGCGACCTCCAGCCCCTGGGTCCGGCGGGCGCCGGCGTTGATCGTGCGGCGGTCGATAAAGGCGACGTTGCCTGCGGCGTCGGGGATGAAGCGGTCGGCGAACAGCGCGGCATTGTCGATCAGCTGGCGTTCGGTCAGCACCTGGATGGTGTCGTCGACGTTGATGATCCACCAGTCGAGCGACGCGGAGAAGCGCGGGCCCGGCTGGATCACGCCGCCGACCGAGAACTGCTCGGCGGTTTCCGGCCCCAGGTCGCGGTAGCCGCCGGTCAGGATGGTGGGCTGGATGATCGCGCAGGCGGGCACGGCGGCGTTGGGGATGCCGCCGGGGCAGCGCACCGGGTCGGCGAGGTCGCGGCCGGCATAGGGCGATTCGGTGACGCCGTTGAAGATCTGGTTGAACGAGGGGACGCGGAAGCCGGTGTTGTACGAGCCGCGGAACAGCAGCGGCTCCCACGGCCTGAACTTCACCGACACCTTGGGATTGGTGGTGGTGCCGAAGCCGGTATAGTCGTCGACGCGGAACGCGCCGGTGACCTCCAGCGTGCGCGTGATCGGGACCAGCACCTCGGCATAGGCGGCCTTGACCGTGCGCCGGACGCCGGAAAGCGCGTTGATGTTGTCGAACGCGGCGAGGAAGATGACCGGCGCGGATGCGGCGGCGGCGGGGGAGCCGTTGAAGCCGTAGTCCTCGCGCCGGTAGTCGATGCCGGCGGCCATGCGGATGTCGCCGCCCCAGATGCGGAACAGGGGGCCCGAGATCGAATAGTCGATCTGCCGCACCTCGTACTGGCCGCCGTAGAGCGTCGCGCCCTCCGCCGACACCGCGGCGAGGCCGGCGAGCGCGGCGGGGCTTTGTTCGATCGAGAAGGGGTTGAGGATGCCGGCGTCGAGCAGCCCGGCGAGGCCGCCGATGCGGGTGCCCGCCACGCGGGGGGCGGCGGGGTCGTTTGCGCCGCTGGCGAGCGTGCCGCGGTAGAAATAGCCCGACCCCAGGGTCGAGGACGATTCGGAGCGGGCGTAGGAGCCGCCGGCGCGATAGTCCCAGCCCTCCCACAGCGGGCCTTCCGCCGCGAGCGCGATCCGCAGGGTCTTGGTCTCCGTCTCGTACTCGCGCGGGCCGCAGGCGATGCAGCGCCAGCGATAGGCGATCGGCTTGCCGTAGTTGGCGGCGATGCCGGGGAAGGATGCGGCAATCCGGTTGTAGATGTCGTTATAGGTCGCGCGGGTCAGGTCGTTCAACGGATAGGCGACGGGCAGGTTGGTCGTGTTGCCGCTGATCTGCGCGTTGGAGAAGCTCTTGGCCGATGTGGCGTCGGAGCCGGTGACCTCGACCGAGAGCTTGTGGTCGTCGGCGACTCGGACGACGCCCCTCGTGTAATAGGTCAGCGTCCGGATCGGCTGCTGGATCACCGCGGCGCGGCCGGTGTCCCACGCGCAGGCGAAGCGCGCGGCGGGGTTGGCCCAGAGTGCGTCGTCATAGGCCATGCCGCCGTCCATCGTCTCGCACCCCGCCCCGCCGGGCAGGTCGAGCACGTTGATGCCGCCATCGGCGCGGCGGACGGTGCCGGCGTCGTTGTAGGTCAGGCCGGGGAAGATGTTCGCGCCCGAGGTGCCGCCGAGCAGGGTGCCGGTGGGGTAGTAGAGCGCGCTGGAGTTGAGCGGGAAGGCGGTCGCAATCGGCGTGCCGCGGGTGTCGACCGACAGCCCGCGGCTGGGCTGGTTAGCGTTTACGAAGTCGCGGTCGGAGCCTCGCAGGATGCGGTTCCAGCTGTAGCTGACCGCGCCCATGATGTTGAAGCCCTGCTCGCGAAGGTCACCCCAGCCGGCGATGCCGGACAGGCGATAGATGTTGCCGCCGCCCCCCTCCGTGATGTCGTTAAACGCCTGGAGCCCGAGGCCCTTGTAGTCGGTACGGGTGATGAAGTTGATGACCCCGCCGATCGCGTCGGTGCCGTAGATCGCGGACGCACCGTCCTTGAGCACCTCGACCCGCTCGATCGCGGCGAAGGGGATCTGGTTGACGTCGACCGCCTGGCCGGTGAGCCCGTGCGCGGCGACGCGGCGGCCGTTGAGCAGGACCAGCGTCGCCGCCGATCCCTGCCCGCGCAGGTTCGCCGCGGACAGCCCGTTGGTGCCGCGCTGCGCGCCGCTGGTGACGTCGGCGTTCGACGCGAGGTTATCCGCGCCCGAGCCGTTGGTGGTGAGGAAGCTGATGAGCTGTTCGGGCGACGAGATGCCGTTGCGGGTCAGCTCCTGCGTCGTGATGACTTGGAGCGGCAGCGCGCTGTCGTTGGGGTCCTGCTTGATGCGCGAGCCGGTGACGAGGATCTCGCCGCCCTCGTTCGGCTCGGGATCGACGGTGGAGGCGCCGCGCCGGGGCGTCGCGGCGCCGGTGGGAGTGGCGGCGTCGGGAGTGGTCTGCGCAGGGTCCACGACCTGAGCCGCCGCGCCCCCCGCCCAGCCGCAGGCGAGCGCGATCGCCGCCGTGCCGCATACCAGCCGCCCGAAGCGCGTGCGGTTCCTCATCGATCGTCCCCCGTCGCCTCCCCCCGAGGCGTTGCGGGCAGTAAGCAACAGGTTTGTCATATTGCGCCAGAGGCATTTGCGGTTGGCCGAGCATTTTCGGGCATCGTTGCGTGGGCGTGACACCTGATGCCCATCCGTCATGCCGGACCTGTTCCGGCATCCACCGTTCCACGAAAGCCGCGGCCGGTATGCTCGTGGAGCGGTGGACCCCGGCACAAGGCCGGGGTGACGGCGGTGGGCGATCCGTCGATCGTTCGGCTTCGGGATATTGACCTGCGGAGCCTGCGGCCCGACGCTGGTGCCCTCCCCTGCCCCGGAATCCCGCTTGGCCCCTCTCGCGCCCGACCATAGTGCCGCCGATCCGCCGCTGGCGCCTGTGCGTCCGGTGAATCGGGGGCGGCTGGCGTTGTTCGCGATGCTGGGGGTGTCGGCGGGGCTGCCGTTCTCGATGTTCTCGGGCGTGCTCCAGCTGCGGCTGATGGCGCATGGCGCGCCGCTGGCGGTGATCGGGTTCTTCGTCTGGGTGACGCTGTTGCCGACCGCCAAGTTCGCCTGGGCGCCGCTGATGGACCGGCTCGCCGTCCCTGGCTTCGGCCGGTGGGGGCACCGGATGGGATGGATCATGCTGTCGCAGGGCGGGATCGCGCTGTCCGCACTGGCGCTGGCGATCGATGCGGGGGATGCGAGCGTCGCGCGGACCGCGTTGTGGGCGGTGCTGCTCGCGTTCTGGACGACGACGCTGGAGGTGTCGGCGGACGCGTGGCGGATCGAGCAGGCCCCGACCGAGGCCGAGCAGGGCCCAATGGTCGCCGCCAATGTGTGGGGATACCGCACCGCGATGGTCGCGGCGGGATCGGGGGCGCTGATCCTGGCGGACGCGTACGGGTGGCAGGCGGCGTATCTGGTCGTGTTCGTCGCGATGGCGCTGCCGCTGCCGGCGCTGGCGGCGATCGGCCCGGTGCGGGGCGGGCGAGCCGTGGGACTGGCGACCGGGCTGGCGGTCGCGGTCGTGCTGTATGCCGCGGTGGCGCTAATGTTCGCGAGCGTCGGCGCGGTGCTGCTGGCGGGGGCGACCGCGCTGGGGGTCGCGGCATCGCGCAACGTCACGCCGGTGGTGCTCGGCATCTGTTTCTTGCCGTTCGTGCTGATGGCGCTGGCGATCCCGCGCATCCGGCGGCTGGGCCCCGACGCGCGGTGGCGGCGGTCGCCGTCGATCGGGCCGTTCATCGACTTCTTCTGGCGGTTCGACCGGGGGGCGATCGCGATCCTGCTATTCGTGTCGCTGTATCGGATGGGGGACGTGCTGGCGCTGGCGCTGGCCAAGCCGCTGGTCAAGTCGCTCGGGTACAGCCTGACCGCGATCGGCACCGCCGACGTCGCGGTCGCGCTGGCGGCGAGCATGGCGGGGGTCGCGCTGGGGGGCTGGCTATCGACGCGGTGGGCGCAGGGGTGGACGCTGGCGCTGGGCGCGGTGCTGGCGGCGGTGGGCAATTGGGGGTTCGTGTGGCTGTCGTGGCTGCCGCCGAGCGGGGTCGCGCTGTACGTCGCGACCGCCGCCGACCAGTTCGGCAACGGGTTCGCGGGGACGGTGTTCGTCGTGTACCTGTCGCTGCTGGTCAATCCCGAGCACCCGGCGGCGCAGTTCGCGTTCCTGTCGGGATTTGCGTTCTTCCTGCCGCGGCTGTTGGGCGGGGCGTCGGGGGCGATCGAGGGAGCGATCGGCTATGACGGGTTCTTCGGGTTGTCGGGAGCGCTGAGCCTGGCGGCGGTGGCGGTGTTGCCGCTGGTGATCCGGTTGCGCCCGCGGGTGGAGGGATGATCGATAGCGCTTGGGCGCTGGTCGAGGCGGCGGTGGCGGACGGACGGGTGCCCGGCGCGGCGCTGGGGATAGTCGCGCGGGACGGGCGGCGCTGGGTCCGGGTGGCGGGGCAGGCGGCGCTGGCGCCGGAGCGCGAGGCGCTGACCGAGGCGCACTGGTTCGACCTCGCCTCGCTGACCAAGGTGATCGCGACGACGCCGATGGTGCTGGCGCTGGCGGATGCGGGGGCACTAGACCTGAACCGGCCGCTGACCGATGCGATCCCCGACCTGCGCCAGTATGACGTCGAGGGGGCGGCGGAGCGGCGGCTGACCTTCGCCGACTGCCTGGCGCATCGCACCCACCTGCCCGCGGTGTGGCCGATCTATACCTATGGCGACGATCCGGCGCGGCTGCGGGCGTTCGTGTTACAGCGGGAGTGGGCGGCGGGACCGGCAGTGTATTCGGACCTCAACTTCATCCTGCTGGGGATCGCGGTGGAGCGGCTGACGGGGATGGGGCTGGAGCGATGGGCGCTGGGGGACGGCCTCGCCTATGGTCCGCCGCCGGGGCCGGCGGTGGCGACCGAGGCGTGTGCGTGGCGCGGGCGGGTGCTCAAGGGCGAGGTGCATGACGAGAACGCGGCGGCGCTGGGCGGGGCGGCGGGGCATGCCGGGCTGTTCGGGACGGTGGCGGGGGTGCTCGACTTCGCCGCCGGCGTGCTGCGTGCGGAAGACCCAAGGGTCTTCACACGGGTGCATGGGGCGCGGACGCTGGGGTGGGACGGGCGGCATCCCGGCTGGCAGGGGGGCGAGCGCTGCTCCGAGGCGACGATCGGGCATACCGGCTTTACCGGCACGGGGCTGTGGATCGATCCGGTGCGCGGGATCGCGTGGACGCTGCTGACCAACCGGGTGCATCCGACGCGGCATCGGGACAGCGGCATCTTCGCGTTGCGGCCGGCGGTGGGGGATGCGGTGGTCGCCGGGTGGGATCAGTTCGCGGCCGCGACCGCGAGCAGCGCCGCGTCGAGCGCCGCCGAGCCCGACGCGCCGCCCGGCCCGTCATTGGCGTAGGCCGCGAAGGTGAGCCGGCGGCCGCTCGCGGCGGTGAGCCGGCCGGCGAGCGCGGCGGTGGCGTTGAGCGAGCCGGTCTTGGCAACGATCTTCCCCTCCAGCAGGGTGCCCCGGAAGCGGCGGGCGAGCGTGCCGTCGACCCCGCCGACCGGGAGCGTGGCGTACCAGCGTGTCCCCCAGGGCTGGCGCTCGATCCAGCGGAGCACGGCGACGGTGGCGCGGGGGGTAACGCGGTTGTAGCTCGACATGCCCGAGCCGTCCGCGAAGTCCCAGGCGGCGCGGGGTACGCCGGCGTTCGCGAGGACGCGGGCGACCACCGCCTGCCCGTCCGCGACCGAGCCGGTGCCGGCGATCGTGCCCAGGCGGCGGAGGAGGAGTTCGGCGTGGAGGTTCTGGCTCGCCTTCATGATCGTGGCGATGTCGGCGGCGAGCGGGGCGGGTTGGAGGCGGGCGAGCACCGGCGGCTGCGGCGGCCGGGCGGGGGGCGCGGCGCCGCGGCGGGCGGGGTCGTCGCCGGCGTCGGCGGGGCGGTGGCGGGCGAGCACCCGGCCGGTGATCCTGACGCCCCGCTCGCGCAGCATCGCCGCGAGCCGCCAGGCGGCGTGGTGGGCGGGGTCCTCGATGCCGACGCGCAAGGTTTCGGGCGCGGCATCGGGGGCGATGCTGCCCTCGACGCGCACCGTGTCGCTGCCGGGCGCGCGGTCGTGGCCGAGGTGGGCCGGGCCGGGCGAGGTGCGGGTGCGGTCGTCGATGCGGTAATAACCGTCGGAGGCGATCGGCCGGCCGGGCGCGACCGTCAGCACCCACTCGTTGTCGTCGAGGGTCAGCGCGGAGACGGCAGTGCCCGATCTGGTCGGCATGTTGTTCCAGCTCATCCCCGCGGGCCAGCGCTCGTCGGGAAACGCGGTGTCGTCGCCGACCACGTCGCGCACGGTGCGGGTCTTTGCAGCCACCGCGTCAGCGAGGGTGGACAGGCAGTCGGCGGTGCAGTCGGGGGCGCTCGATGCGCGGGCGTCGCCATGGCCGGCGAGGATGACGTCCCTGCCCTCGATCCGGACGGTCATCCCGCCGGCGGTGTCGGGGGTGTCGATCGGGAGGGTGGCGAAGGCGGCGGCGGTCGTGAAGATCTTGGTGTTGGAGGCGGGCATGTAGCGGCCGTCGGCGTCGATCGCGACCACCTCTCGCCCGTCCGCGTCGGTGACGACGAGGCCGTGGCGGGCGCCGGGCTGAGCGGTGGCGAGGATGGCGCGGACCTGCTGCTCCAGCGTCGGTGCTGGAGTGGCGCCGAGGAGGAGGAGGCTGAGGAGGAGCGCGGGTCGGGGCACGGGCGCGAGCCTAGAAGGAAGCGGGACCGCGGCTCAAGCCCGGCTTGCCCCGCCGGCTGCGGCCCGGCACGGAGGGCGGTATGATGCGCCTGGCGATCCTGCTCGGCCTGATGGTGCCGGTGGCGGCGGATGCGCCGGGGCCGTCGACGCTGCTGATCCGGGGCGCGCGGGTGTTCGACGGGAGCGGGCGCGCGGTGCGGGTGCGTGACGTGCTGGTCCGTGGCGATCGGATCGCGCGGGTGGCGCGGGGTATCCGGACGGAGGCGAGCCGGGTGGTGGCGGCGGAGGGTTTGACCCTGTTGCCGGGGCTGGACGACCTGCACGTCCATAGCGGGCCGGCGGCGTTCGAGGGGGCGGCGGCGCTGGCGGCGAACTATGCCGCGTATCCGGCGTATGGCGTCGTTGCGGTGAACGAGTTCTCCGCGGCCCGTGAACGGTTCGTCGAGCTGCGGCGATGGCTGGCGGGTCCGGGCGTCGCGCGGGTGCGGCTGGCGGTCCGGCTGGGGGTGCCGGGCGGGCACGGGACCGAGAGCGCGCGGACTGATGCACTGACCGCGACCGTCTCCACACCGGCGGAGGCGCGGGCGGCGATGGCAGAGGCGCTCGCGTTCCGGCCGGATGTGGTCAAGGTGTTCGCGGACGGTTGGCGCTATGGCCGCGCCCCGGACCGGCCGGACATGGACGGCGCGACGCTCGCCGCGATCGTCCGCGCGGCGCACCGGCGGGGGCTGCCGGTGATGACCCATACCGTGACGCTGGCGGGGCTGAAGCGGGCGGCGCGGGCGGGGGTGGATACGGTGGCGCATGGGGTGGGCGACGAGGTGATCGACGCCGAGGCGATCGCGCTGATGCGGGGGCATCGCACCGCCTATTGCCCGACGCTGTCCGCCTATGAGCCGCTGGCGGAGCGGCGGCTGACCCCCGGCGAGCGGGCGGGGCTTCCCGCCGATGCGGAGGCGGCGCGGGAGCCTCCCGTCCGCGGCTATGATGCGCGGCGCTGGGCGATCATGCGGGCGAACCTGCGCGCGGTGCATCGCGCAGCGGTCGCGGTGGCGGTGGGGACCGATACGGGCGTTCCCGGCGTGTATCCCGGCTGGGCGACGCTGCACGAATTGCGGCTGTTGACGGAGAACGGGCTGAGGCCGGCGGAGGCGTTGCGGGCCGCCACCGTGGTTCCAGCGCGGCTGATGCGCGAGCGGCGGGGGCGTGTTCGGGCGGGCTACCCCGCCGACCTGCTGCTGGTGGCGGGCGCGCCGGATCGGGACATCGCGGCGATCCATGCCCTGCGCGCCGTGTGGATCGGCGGGGTTCAGGCGGCGGGGAACCTTCGATAGGCGAAGTCGTCGAGCGCCCCCTCGCCTCGCGCGATGGCTGCGGCGACCGCGAGGTTGGCGCTGGCGCTGGGCACCGTGCGGGTCATGTCGAGCAGCCGGTCGAAGGGGAGGACGAAGCCGACCACCAACGCGGTCTGCTCCGCCGAAACGCCGACCGCCGACAGCACCGCGGCGAGCATGAACAGCGACGCGGACGGCACCGGCGCGGTCCCGAACGCGGCCAGCGCGCCGGTGAACAGCATCGTGCCGAGCACCGCCGGGGTCAGCGATACACCCAGCGCCTGGCAGGCGAAGACGCCGAGCAGGCCGACATACATCGCGGTGCCGTCCTTGCCGATGCTGGCGCCGAGCGGCAGCACGGTGGCCGCGACCGGGCGGGCGATGCCGAGCCCACCCGCGACCCGCAGCGCGACGGGCAGCGTCGCCGAACTCGATGCGGTGGAAAAGGCGACCGCGAGCGCGTCGGCGATGCCGCGGTAGAAGCGCCCGACCGGCATCCGCGCCCCGAGGCGGACGAGCGGGGCGTGGACCGCCGCCATCTGCACTGCGGAGCCGAGCACGACCGCGAGCGCCAGCCAGCCGACGTGGACGAACACCGCCGCGCCGTTCGCCGCGACCGCGTTGGCGACCAGCGCGAACACGCCCAGCGGCGTCGCTTCCATCACCAGCGCGACGAGGCGGAGCAGCACTGCCGACAGCGACTGGAGCAGCGCGGCGAACGGCCGCCCCGCCTCCCCCGCCAGCACGGTCGCGACGCCGGTGAGGATCGCGACGAACAGCAGCGCGAGCATGTCGCCCTTCGCCAGCGCCTCGACGATGTTGAGGGGCACGATGGCGACGAGCTGGTCGTGGAGGGTCACCGGGGTCCCCAGCGGATGCGCGGCCGCGGTGCCGATCGGGGCACCCTGCCCCGGCTGGACCAGCAACGCGGCGGCCATCCCGACCGCGACCGCGATCAGCGTGGTGCCTGCGAACAGCGCGGCCGTGCGGCCCCCGAGCGGGCCGAGCCGCTTCGGGTCCGACAGGGTGGTGATGCCGCTCGCGACGGTGACCAGCACGACGGGGGCGACCAGCATCCGGATCGCGCGGACGAACAGCTCGCCCAGGATCGCGACGTGCGGCGCGCCGGCGGGCCAGGCCAGCGCGAGCAGCAGCCCTGCCGCGAGCCCGCCGAGCACCCGCCGCCACAACGGGATTGCGCACCAGCGGGCGATCATGGGCAGGTGCCGGGCGGGGGCCGATGGGGCAGCGCGCGGCCGGCGGCCCGGCCGGTGGGACGGCCGTCCATGACCGCGACCTGGCCGTTGACGAGCACCGTGCGGACCCCGGTCGCGAACAGCGCCGGGCGGCGATAGGTGGCGCGCTCGGCGTAGCGGGGGGGGTCGAACACGACGACGTCGGCGAACGCGCCGGGGGCGAGCCGGCCGCGGTCGGCGAGGCCGAAAGTGTCGGCGGCGAGGGTGGCGCTGCGCTCGACGAACTGGCGCAGGGTCAGCACGCGGCGGCGAACGACGTACTCGCGGTATTTGCGCGCGAAGCTGCCATAGACGCGCGGGTGACCGGTCGAGGCGTCGGAGCCGGTCATCACCCAGGGGCGCGCCATGAACGCGGCGATGTCGGCTTCGGACTGGTTGAAGGAGGCGACCGCGGGATCGTGGACGCGGATTACCGCGAGCGCGGCGGCGACGGGCGGCAGGCGGCGGCGAGCGGCGATCGCGGCGAGGGTGCGGCCGGTTTCCGCGCCTTCGGTGACCAGCAGCGCCGCCGCGCCGCCGCGTTTGCGCAGGTTCTCGGCCATGTCGCGCTCGATCCGGGGCCGCTGCGCCGCGTCGTCGAGGCGGCGGAGCAGCCCGGCGCGGCCGCCGTCCTGCGCCCAGAGCGGGACCAGCGCGGCGACGAGGCTGGTGCCGCTGGCGCTCCATGGATACTGGTCGGCGGTGACCTGCTGGCCGGCGGCGCGGGCGCGTTCGACCGCCGCGATCACCTGTGGGGCATGGCCCTGGACGTCGACGCCCAGCGCCTTGATATGGCTGATGTTGACCGGCAGCCGGGCGTCGCGGCCGATGCGGATCGCCTCCGCGACGGCAGCCTCCAGGCCGATCGTGTAGGTCGATTCGTCGCGCAAATGGGTGTCGTAGACACCGCCGCGGACGCCGGCCTCGCGGGCGAGCGCCACCACTTCGGCGGTGTCGGCGAAGCTCTGGGGGGCGTAGAACAGCCCGGTCGAGAGGCCCAGCGCGCCACGGCACATCGCGCCGGCGACCAGCGCCCTCATGCGGGCGAGCTCGGGCGGGGTGGGCGCGCGGCGGGCCTCGCCGATGACCTCGGCGCGGACCGCGCCGAAGCCGACATAGGCGGCGCGGTTGATCCCGGTGGCGGCCCCGTGCAGCGCGGGCAGGCCGTGGGCACCGCCGCCATCGTTGCCGACGAACGCCGTGGTGACGCCCTGCAGGAGGAAGGGAAGCACCAGTCGCTCGCGCGCGACCCGACTCGCGAGCGCGGCGTCGATGTGGCTGTGCGGGTCGATGAAGCCGGGGGCGACGACGGTGCCGCGCGCCTCGATCGTGCGCGCCGCCGGGGGTGCGTGCGGGCCGACATAGGCGATCCGCTCGCCACGGACGCCGATGTCGCCAAGGAAAGGCGCGGCCGTTCCGGTCACCACCGTGCCCCCGCGGATCACGAGGTCGAGCGGTTCGGGCGGGGCGACCCCGAGGAGCAAGAAAGGCAGGAGCCGCTTCATCCGCCATGGCCAGACGCGGACGGGTGGAACCCGCTGCGGATGTCGCGCACCCCGCCCGGGCGGTCCTGCGCCAGCCAGAGCGGGCGGTCGACGTCGCCGAGCGCGGCGGTGCGCAACGCCGGCGCGGCGGTCAGTCCGCCGGCCTTGTCGAGATCGATCCCCGCGACGTCGTTACCGCGGCCGGGACAAGGGAAGACGGGCGCTGGCGAAGCCATGCGGTGAGACTAATGCCCCGGCCACGCTTGGCAACCGGGCCATCAATGGGCCGCTCAGTGGCGGCGGACGCCCACCAGCATGTCGACCACCGTGTCGTGGAGCGGCCGGTTGAAGCGCAGGCCGACGCATTCGGCATCGCACCAGCACACCGTCGAGCCAAGCGGCGCAAGGAAGGGGAAGGTTAGGACCAGCGTGTCGCCCGCGTCGAAGTGGAACGGCGATCGAAGCCGGCAACCGTCCGAAGAAAGGTCGGTGACCTCCACGTCGAACCGCCCGAGGTTGGAGGCGGCCATGCGGGCGTTGAGGCTGGTCGCGCGGCGCAGGCGGCGGCGCGTGTCCCTCATCGGTGGCGTGCGTACGACGTCCATTCCATCTCCTTGAACGGACACCGCCGGCGTTACGCCACTGCGCCGCGGCCCGATCCATTCCCGTTCGTCTGTGGGAGATGGTGTAGGGGGGCAAAGGTTAACGCGGTGATAAGCGTTGCTGCGCATTGCATCCGCGACGGAGCGGATTGCGGCAGGTTATGGCGGGACTGGCCCCGCCGACGGATCAGGCTCGCCGTTGTCCCATCGTACTGCGCGCGATCTGGCCGACCAGACCCGGCAAACCCGCATAGCTCGCCTTGTGATAGGGGGACCCCGGCTCGAGCGCGGCGGTGATCCGGCGGTGCGCCTCGCCGAGCGCGTGATAGGGCAGGCTCGGCAGCAGGTGGTGGAGCGCATGGTAGCGCAGCCCGACCGGCGCCCATAGCGCAGGCAGCAGCGCGGGCGGGGGCACGTTGACCGAATCGAGATACTGGGCGGTGACGCTCATCGGCTCGCCCTCGTTCTCCCACAGGTGCGCGACGAGGGTGCGGACCTGGTTGGTCACCGCCACCGCCGACACCACCGCCATCGCCACCAGCGCAGACCGGAGCGGGACGATTCCGGTCGCGACCAGCGTTACCAGCGCGATCGCCCAGAGGCTGGCGGCGGCCTCGATCCGGTTCCAATAGGTGTGCGCATCGCCCTCGGGCGCGCGGCGGCGGAAATGCGGGTTGATCGCCAGCGCGGAATAGCGCTCCACCACCGTGCGGCGCAGGCCGGGGATCAGTACCGACAGCGGCGACAGGATGGTATAGCGGATCAGCAGGCCTACCGGCGCGAGCGCCGAGACGAGGATGAAGGCGGGGAGCGTCCATGGCTTCATCAGGGCGAGCGGGAGATACTCGGGATCCTCGGCGGTGCCGTAGCGGGTCTTGGCGTGATGGAGGTTGTGGACGCCCTCGTACATGAACGACGGGGTGAGCAGCGGGATACCGACGAGCAGGTTCCAGCCGAGCCGGAAGTGCGGCACGAGGGCGTGCTTCATGTGGCTGACCTCGTGGATGAAGCTGATGCCGCGGTACAGCGCCAGCATCGCGACCACGCCCGCCGCGATCGTCAGCGCAGGTCCGGACGCGGTCATCGCCACGGCCAGCGCGGCGTAACCGACCAGCGCGGACGCGATCAGGTCCGCCCAGTAGATCGCGGGGCGGGGCGCGATCAGGTCGCGGGTCAGTTCGGCCGCGGTGCGCAACATCGCCTTGTCGTCGGCGACGCGGTGGCGCGGCGGCGTCGCGGCGGCCGGCGCGCGATGAAGGGTGAGCGTGCTGTCCATGGCGGTGTCCATTGGCTCGAGATAGTGGCGCGACCGTGGCATTTACAGTTGCGCGCGGCCGGGGCGAAGGGCGGAACATTCGATCAGACAGGTCGGATTCGTCGCTCGCCAAGAAAGTGGCGGGCGGGTAGAGCCGCGATCGAAACGTTTCCGGAGTGTAAACGGTGGCCTTTTCCCTTCGCCCGGTGCTGACCAAGCGCGATCGCCGTGCGTTCGTCGACCTGCCGTTCCGCCTGTACGAGAACGATCCCCACTGGGTGCCGCCGCTAAAATCGGAGGCGCTGGGGCTCATCACGCCCGCGAAGAACGGCTGGTACAGCCATGCGAAGGCGCAGCTGTTCCTGGCGGAAGAGGACGGGCGCGTGGTCGGGCGCATCTCCGCGCATATCGACACGCTGGCGCTGACCATGCCCGCCGCACAGGGCTTCGGCCCCGGCGTCGGGCAATGGGGGCTGATGGAGGCGGAGCGCGAGGACGTGTTCGTCGCGCTGCTCGCGCAGGCGGAGGGGTGGCTGCGCGAACAGGGGATGACCCGCGCGCTGGGGCCGATCTCGCAATCGATCTGGGAAGAGCCGGGGCTGCTGGTCCAGGGCTTCGACCATGCGCCGACGGTGATGATGGGGCACGCCAAGCCCGAGTATCAGGGCTGGATCGAGGCGGCGGGCTATACCGGCGTCAAGCAGCTGATGACCTATGAGCTCGACATCACCCAGGAGTTCCCGCCGATCGTCAAGCGGATCATCCAGTCGGGTGAGAAGAACGCGCGCATCCGGGTGCGCGAGGTCGACAAGCGCAAGTTCGAGGAGGAGGCGGCGATCATCCTCGACATCCTCAACGACGCATGGTCAGACAATTGGGGGTTCGTTCCCCTCACCCCGCCCGAGATCAAGGACGTTGGCGTCAAGCTCAAGCCGATCGTGTTCAACGACCTGATCCGGATCGCCGAGCTGGACGGACAACCGGTCGCATTCATGATTACCCTGCCCGATCTCAACGAGGCGATCGCGCCGCTCCACGGCAACCTGCTGCCGTTCGGCTGGGCCAAGCTGCTGCTCTGGCTGCGCGCGCCCAAGGTCCGGACGATGCGGGTGCCTTTGATGGGGGTGCGCAAGTCGCTGCAATCGTCGCGGATGGCGTCGCAGCTCGCCTTCATGATGATCGAATATATCCGGCGGGCGTCGGTGGCACGCTATGGCGCGAGCCGGGGGGAGATCGGCTGGATCCTCGACGACAACCAGGGGATGCGCTCGATCGCCGAGACGATCGAGAGCCGGGTCAACAAGGTCTACACCGTCTATTCGCGCGACCTGTAGGTCAGAACAGGAAGGCCGCGCCGGCGTAGATGCGCAGGTCGGGGGTGTTGCGGTTGAGGCCGCCGATCGCCTCGGCATAGACGGCGCGGGTCGGCGCGACCGTCCACAGCAGGCCGGTCGCGGCGAAGACCTGGGTCGTCGCGCCTTGCGGGTCGTCGTCGCGCAAGAGCTCTCCTTCCAGCGTCAGGCTGAGCGCGTCGGTGACATCGACCGACACCCCCGCGACGCCGTTGGTCGCGAAATGCCGCCCGCTCCCGTCCTCGTCGGGCTGCGCGTCGAACTCGCCGGTGAAGCCGACCGTCACCCCATCCGATACGTCATAGGTGACGGGCAGCACCACCCCCGCCCCCCAGGTGCCCGCGCCGACCGGGGTGCGTCCGACCGGGAGCGTGACGAAGGGCTGGATGCCGTAGGACAGCCCGGTGCCGTCCGCACCGGCAAAGGCGTGGCGGAGCCCGAGCGTCACGTCGCCGACGCGGGTGCGGCGTGTGACTTCGCCCGCCTCGCGTTCGCGCACGCGCCCGACCGGCGACCAGCTGAACTGAAGCTCGGTGGACGGACCGATGCCGGCGCGGACGAGCATGTCACCCGCCAGGATCGTGTCGGTGCGGCTGTCGGACGTCTTGTCCAGCTCCCAGTCGATCGCGGAAACCTCGAGATGCACCCGCCCCGGCTCGGTGGTGCAGGCGGAGCTTTCGAGCGAGGGCTGGTTGGGGCAGAAGCGCGGGGCTTCCTGCGCCCAGGCCGGGGCCGCCACCCCCGCAAGCGCCAGCGCGATCCACCGCGAATGTGTCAAAACATGTCCCCTTCGCCCGGCATAACGCGCGGGCGCGAGGGAGTTCCCGTCAGTCGGTGAGCCGCACCCAGGTCGGCGCGTGGTCGCTGGCCTTGTCGCGGCCGCGATACGCCTTGTCGACGCCCGCCTCGCGCAGCCGGTCGGCGATCGCGGGGCTGAGCAGCAGGTGGTCGATCCGGAATCCCGCGTCGCGCGGCCATGCGCCGGCCTGATAGTCCCAGAAGGTCCACACCCCGCCCTTGGGGTGGCGGGTGCGCAAGGCATCGGTCCACCCTTGCGCGAGCAGGCGGCGATACGCCTCGCGGCTTTCGGGCTGCATCAGCGCGTCGTCGGCCATCGCGCGGACGGAGAAGGTGTCGTCGTCATTGGCGATGACGTTGTAGTCGCCGGCGAGCACGGCGGGGACCTCGTCGGTCAGCAGCGTGCGGGCTCGGGTCGCGAGCCGTTCCATCCATCGCAGCTTGTAGTCGAACTTGGGGCCGGGCTGGGGATTGCCGTTGGGGAGGTAGATCGACGCGACGACCAGCCCGCCGACCTCCGCCTCCAGATAGCGGCTCTGTTCGTCCTCGGGCTCGCCGCCCAGCCCGCGCTGGCGCTCGACGGGGGGCGTGTCGCGGGCGAGGACGGCGACGCCGTTGAACCCCTTCTGCCCGTGCCAGAGCGGGTGATAGCCGGCGTCGCGGATCTCGCGGTCGGGCACGGTTTCGTCGGTGGACTTGAGCTCCTGGAGGCAGACGATGTCGGGCTGCTCCTCCGCGAGATATTCGAGCAGGCGGGGCAGCCGCGCCTTGATGCCGTTGACGTTGTAGGTGACGAGCTTCATCCGCCCACTTCCTGCCGGAGCATCAGATCGCGAAGGAGGAACCGCAGCCGCAGCCCGAGGCGGCGTTGGGATTCTCGACGCGGAACGCCGCGCCGCCGAGCGATTCGACATAATCGACCTGACAGCCGCGGACGAGATCGAGGCTGACCTCGTCGACCACCAGCCGGACGCCCTCGGTTTCGGCGATCGTGTCGTCGTCGTTGGCGGCGTCGGCGAAGCCGAAGCGGTACTGGAACCCCGAGCAGCCGCCGCCGTCGACCGACAGGCGCAGGATCGCGGGCTTGTTCTGGCGCGCGGCGATGGTCGCGACGCGCCGGGCGGCGGCGGGGGTGAGCGCGATGGCGGTCATGTCAGGGGAGATAGGCGTTGCGGGCGTGGGGGGCAACGGCGGCGATCGGCGGTCCTGCTTACGGCCGGCGACACCCCTTCGTCAGGCCTGCGGCCTGCCACCTCCCCTTGCAGGGGAGGATCACCGACAATGGTGCTAGTCGAGCGAGGCTTCCTGCGACACGGGGATCGCGTGGACCGCGCGGTCCTGCGCGGCGAGGAGGTAGTCGGCGGTGGTGAGGAAGGGCAACGGATTAACCGCGTGACCATCCATCCGCACCTCGTAGTGGAGGTGGGGGCCGGTGGAGCGGCCGGTTGAGCCCATCAACGCGATCAGCTGGCCGCGGGTGACGCGGGCGCCGTCGCTGACCAGGATCTTGGACAGGTGGCCGTAGCGGGTGGCGATCCCCTTGCCATGGTCGATCTCGACCAGATTGCCGTAGCCACCCTGGCGATCGGCGTGGCTGACGATACCGTCGGCGGTGGCGTAGATGGGCGTGCCGACCGGGCCGGGAATGTCGACGCCGGCGTGCATCCGGGCGTTGCCCTGGAACGGATCAGAGCGGATGCCGAAATTGCTGGTGAAGCGAAGCTGCTGGACCGGCTGGACCGAGGGAATGGCGATCGCGCCGATGCCGGTGCCGATCCCGGGACCGTCCATCTTCTTCCAGCTCTGGAACAGGGTGCGGTATTGCTGGTCGGCCTGAAGATCGGAGCGGGTGGCGGCGCCAGTCTCGACGGGAGCGCTGCGGGCGACGGGCTGGGTCGCAACGGCGGCGGCGGGCGCTTCGTTCGCCGCATTGGCGGTCCCGACCACGCCGACGGCCAAGAGAACCGCCGAAACTGCTCGAAGTGCGCTCATCGAACCCCAGGGTCTGCGCGACCGGAGCACATCGCGCCCCGACGCCAGGAATGTATCTGCCGGTGAGCGGCCCCCCGCTCCCATCACGAGCGTCTGTCTGTCCCGAATCCGTTAACGACGGCAATAGGTTCGTAATAGTCGCGGGGCAGACCGGCCTCTTCACGCGCCGAAGCGTTGAACGGAGGCTTCAGTGCCCCGCGGAAATAGCGCCGCACCGCCGCCTGCCACGCCGGTGCGGGCGCGATCCCGGATTCGGCGCAGCGCATCCCGAACCATTTCGCGCCGAAGCCGACATGGCGGATCTCGTCGGTGTAGATGCGGTGGAGGATGCGCGCGGAGGGCTCGTCACCGGCTGCGCGCAACCGCGCCACCGTGTCGGGAGTGACGTCGAGCCCCCTCGCCTCCAGCACCATCGGCACCACCGCGAGCCGGCCCATGACGTCGCCTGCGGTGGCCGCCGCCGCTTCCCACAGCCCGGCATGGGCGGGGAGCGCGCCGTAGCGGGTGCCGAGCGCGCGCAGGCGGCGATGGAGGATCGCGAAGTGCATCGCCTCGTCCGCGCCGACCGAGAGCCAGTCGTCGACGAAGCTGCGCGGGAAATCCGCGCCGAAGCGGCCCGCCATGTCGAAGGCGAGGTCGATCGCGGAGAACTCGACATGCGCGAGCGCGTGGAGCAGCGCGATCCGGCCCCGTTCGGAACCGCCGCGGCCGCGTTTGGGCATCCGGTTGGGGGGCAGCAGCTCGGGGGTGGCGGGACGCGCCGGATGGTCGGGCATCGCGACGTCGAAGGCGTGGGCGAGCTGCCCCCGCTTCCAGGCGCGGGCGGCGGCGCGGGCGAGGCGGACCTTGGCGAGCGGCTCGGCGGCGAGGAGGACCGCGCGGGCGGCCCCGGCGACGGTCTGCGTCATGCGGTCGCTTCGGCGAGCACCGCGTCGGCGTGGCCCGCGACCTTGACCTTGCGCCACTGCCGCCGGAGCCGGCCGTCCGCGCCGAACAGGAAGGTGGCGCGTTCGATCCCGAAGTAGGTCCGGCCGTAGAGCTGCTTTTCGCCCCAGACGCCGAACGCCTCGCAGACGCTGCCGTCCGTGTCGGTGGCGAGGTCGACGGCAAGGGCGTGCCTGGCGGTGAACTTCGCGTGGCGTTCGGGCGAGTCCTTGGAGAGGCCGACGACCCGGACGCCGGCCGCGGCGAAGTCTGGGGACAGGCGGGTGAAGTCCTGCGCCTCTCGGGTGCAGCCGGCGGTATCGTCCTTGGGGTAGAAGTACACGACCAGCGGCAGGCCGAGCGTGTTCAGCGGCGCGCGCGTGCCGTCCGCGAGGGTCACCGATACGCCGGGGATCGTGCTGCCGTCATCCATCGCTCACCTGCTCCCAGACTGCGGCGACCTCCTGACGGGCGGCGTCTAGGCTGGCAAGCACCGCGGGCCAGTCGGGCAGGTCCAGCGCACGGGCGATCAGCGCCTGCGTGACGGGGGCGGGCTCGGCGGCGTCGGGGGCGACGAGGCGGAGCGTCACCAGCATCTGGGTGAGCCGGTCGTGCGCGGCGCCCAGCGTCGGCGGGAGCAGGCCCGCATCGGCCAGCGCGGCGATCGCGGTCGACAGGTCGGGGGAGAAGCCGGTGCGGTGAACGAGCTGGGTCAGGTGAACCGCGAACTCGAGGTCGACGAGGCCGCCGGGAGCGAGCTTGGGATCGAGCGGGCCGGTCGCGGGCTTGTGACGCGCCATCTCCGCCCGCATCGCCCGCGCCTCGGCGGGGAGGTCGCGGGCGGGGCGGTCGCCGGCGAGGACCGCGGCGACCACCTGCGCCACCGCGTCGCGCGCCGCCGGGGAGCCGAACACGGGACGCGCGCGGGTGAGCGCCATGTGCTCCCAGGTCCACGCCTCCTCGCGCTGGTAGCGGGCGAAGCTGTCGAGCGTGACCGCGAGCGGCCCCTGCGCGCCCGAGGGGCGGAGGCGGGTGTCGACCGGGTAGAGCGGGCCCGACGCGGTCGGCACCGACAGCGCGGCGGTGACCCGCTGGGCAAGGCGGTTGAAGTAGAGCGTCGCGCCGAGCGGCTTCGCGCCGTCCGACTCGGCCGTGAAGCCACCGG
>Ga0325400_1001288_pt1 | contig 20434 bp, 8 predicted proteins | sample PopdelMetagenome_2_FD_205662 | JGI IMG/M metagenome (GOLD analysis project Ga0325400, IMG submission 205662) | Populus deltoides microbial communities from Bellville, Georgia, United States - Xylem-PdKOR-R1 | ecosystem: Host-associated > Plants > Phyllosphere > Stem > Wood/Secondary xylem...
AGAACATAAAGCATAATGGGAACATCTCTCTTGATGATGTTATTGAGATTGCTAAGGTTATGAGTGTGAGATCGATGGCGAAGGATCTGAGTGGGACAGTGAAGGAAATTTTGGGGACTTGTGTTTCTGTTGGGTGTACTGTTGATGGGAAAGATCCAAAAGATTTGCAGCAGGAGATTACTGATGGTGATGTTGAGATTTCTGAATGATTGAGAAATTGTTGCTCTTTTTTTGGGTATTTTTAGATTTTCTGAAGGATCCCGTTTTATGTTTTTGTTGTTATGATATCTGGATGCTTAAGGATCTTTTTAAAGGTGATATACTACTTTTTTTATTGAGGGTATTTTTGCTTGTTGTCTGTCTTGCCTGTTCATTTGATGTTTTTTTTGTTAAAGATGGAAGTTTAGTGATGGAGAATTTATTTAAATTCATGTCTTGGGTAAAAATTTATTCTCTTTTTACGCACTTCTTTGATCTCTTTTGATGAGTTTTGTTTGAGTTATAGGTTGATGTTGGATGGATGAAAGTAGGAATTTCATGCTTCATTTGTGTTTTTTTGTCGGTAGATAGAGACCCTAGGATTCCAACTTGTATTATTCCATCTACATGAGTTTTGCAGATTGGTTTCTATCCTTCATTTTCCCAATGTTCCATCTGGAAAGGAGTATGTTTGTGGATGGGGCTTAGGGATAGACAAGAATAAGTTATAATGAATGCATGAGTTTGCTTGGAATTTTTTAGCTGTTTTGCTTCACATGGAAAAGATTTCTGGAAGAATCGAAAACTTGTGTGACTGACTGACTTTTTCACTAATTTGTGAAAGCTAGTTCTCTCTGGAGAGTGAATTTTCTGTTGTATCCAGCTTTAGTTTTAGCATATAGTTTATGTCTGCAACATGTTTTAGATGCCTTGCCATGTAGCTTTTCATATATTTTGATCATAATACTAATTGAGTTTCATTTCTTCCACGTCCATTTGAGTTTGTCTGTTCCATCATCTGTTGTGGTCTGTGCTTGTCTTATGCAGTCACGCAATCCTCGTTTGAAATAGTATATATCAAGCGGTAGAAATGGGGGTTAATTTTTTGTGCAATTAGATTGCAATACATTCTATGTAATTTGTGAGTGTGATCTCACTGATAGATTTTACTTTGATTACATGAAACAATGTTTCTTTTGTGATATGGCGGTTCTTGTTGATGAATGCAATGATACAAGAGGTAGTTTACCAGTGAATTCAACTGATGTAAAATAGATCAAGAAAGAGGTGATGCCTAACTGATTAAATTTCCTATATAGATCCTGAGATTTCATTACCCGAGTAATAATGAAGAAACAACTGTTCTCGGAAGTGATTATCCAGCTTCGCTTTTGTTTAGGGAAGGCCAGTTCTCTGCTGTGTGGATTTTCGCCGTTTTATCCAGTTTGCTTCTACCTTTACAGTTTACATATATCATCATTTTTGTTTGGATGCTTTACCATGTACCTTTTCTGCTCGGTTTACTATCCCCATTGCATAGTATTTGCCTGATAGATTGATTATTCCTTGTATAGATAAGTTATTTTCCTGTGTTGTCAGTTGACTCATATCTTGTTGAATGTTGATGCTCTGAATTTCTCAATTTTCGTACTGGTCATTAATAGACTGTTTTCTGTTGTATTGTTTGGTTCGAGGGAAGAGATTTGTGCTGGATTTGTGGTAGTGGATTCTTTTAGATTCAACAGATTTATGTTCAATGTGTAGAGTAACGGTCAGCTGCTTGATTCCCTTCCATTTCCTGCTCCCGACTAATGTTATTCAGGAAATATTGTGAAGAATCGCTTAGCTTTTTACTGAGCCACCAACTTTCTGGCATCTTGCCTACCAACCACCGAATCCCATAACATCCCCATGATTCTACATAGCTTTGAACTGACTAAGCTCATGTGTTGGGATTAAGTGGACTTCGAGGTTCTGACGTCCATCACAAGGTAAACTATCGCCTCTTGGCCCGTGGATAAAAAATCACCCCTCCTTTTTTTCCCTTTTCTTACATTTTGAATGGCTAGTCATTCATTTCCATCTGCCATGAGATTAATCTTCGAGCCTTGAAGATAGAGATCGAGTAGGGTGACCTCTTATTAATATGGTTCTTTGTTTGCGATCATACTGCTCGACCACGCTTTTCTCTCCTACTGTATTTTTTTGGAAAAGATGCATCATGAGAGACAGAATTTTTAGTTTCTCATGCTGGAAAAAAGGTTAAATCAACAGCTAATGAGCCCACCCTACCCAACAATATTGAGTTGTGAAGTCACTCTACCAGTAATTTAACGAAACAGACAACAGAAAGGATGATATTGAGAGACCAGGAGCTCTGTCCTGACGAAAGTTTTGAATCCTCTATTTTTTCGAAAGATGCGATGTGTTTTATTGAACCAAATATGAAACATCGTAAGCCATGCATGCATGTCTTTGTTTCTCTTAGAATTCTGCTAACAGCCACACCGAGCATCGGCACAAAAAGCATATGTTATATTTATTGTTTTGACAGAATCAACTTCTTAACTCATATACCTTCAAATTCGACTCAGTTGGGTCTCAAGTGCTCTAGTTTCCGAGTGAATTCAGGGGTCCTGACCAGATTTTACGATAATTTTCCAATCTAGAATTTTCAGATTTCGAGAAGCAAGTGACAGACAACTGAGCAAAAGCAGTAACACCAAACACGTCACACAACAAAAACCCAGACATATAAATATAAGGTTCTTCCAAGTTTTCTTTTCTTAAACCAGCCAAAAAAATGGCGTCTAGGGTTTCTCTAAAGACGAAAGGCAAGAGCAGCAGCGGCAAGGGAGCAAAAGGTGTGGAAGAGAAGTCAGCATCACAGTATGTCAAAGAATGGAGCACATGGACATTTAAGAAGGCGAAAGTAATCACACACTATGGATTCATTCCTATGATTATCATCATTGGAATGAATTCTGAGCCTAAACCCCAGATTTATCAGCTCCTTAGTCCCTTCTGATTCGAGCCCAGACCGTGGTTTCTCGTGTTCTATGGTGGGTCTGTGCTTTGTCGAATCTGCTTCCTTTTGAGAAATGGGTTTTGTTAGGTTTCGTTACATTTTACTGTTTTATGGGGTTTGTAAATATGGATTGATTAGTATAAATGTTAAAGTTTGAACTTTGCTATGCTTGCTTATGGATCGCTTAGTTATTAGTATGAATGTTAAAGTTCTAAGCTTTTATTAGTCAGTAATAAGTGAGTGATTTAGTGATAATCATGATTGCTTTTTTATATTGTCATACTCTTCATTTATGCAGGTTTATTAAGCTGGTTTTATGCTTTTCTTCTCTTTTTTTATGGATTGATTGATATGTGGAATGGACCACTGTAGTTCTGCAAGGGGCTTAGGTATGGAACAGGAAATGAAATGAATTCTGGATACAGGTGAGAGAAAAGGTCCTTTATTCTTATCTTGGTGTGTGGAAATGGGGATGCAAAGTGATAGATTTTATTTCTGAAGATTTCCAAAAGTTTTAGGAAGTTTAATAGTTTGACTGATAATGAGCTTGATTGTCAGCTGACAACAAAATGAATCCTGAAGTTTGATGTTTTAAGATAGTCATCATTCATTAGATATTTGGGAAGGAGAAAATGATCAAGATGAGATTCAGGACTTTATGGGTTTTTTTTTCATAGTATGTGATTTTCAACTGCTGTTGTCAACTAAGGAATCCGTAATTAGCATGGAAAATTGTTTTGCGGAATTCATGATTTGCAGTGTTGAGGGCTGAAAAAGATTTCCGCCTCTACCAAGCAGTAATTCAAACATAGGGCAATTCTGTGCTATTATTCCCTTAGGTCATGAATGATGAATTCGCTGATTATTTCATACATATGGCAGCGTCACGGATATTTTCCACTTTTCACCTCAACTACACTTAGCAATAGGAGGATAATCAAGATCTGCTTGATTGATGCATATATATATATACACACATGCATTCTCTCATATGCATTAGGGATTTTGTGTTGCAATTGGTTTTTTTAACTCTGTGCAAGATGACAAGGGCATCTTATTGTGCGGGAATTGAAGAGTTTGTTATCTTATTGCCGAGAGTGCATGTTTGTTTTAGCTGTGTTTGCCTGTTTGGTTGGCAACATCTCGAGGAATCGAAAGACAATAAAATGATATCTTCACCTTCATTTTGAGCCATCCAGCAATCTGTTATGTCAGTGCAGTTTTCTAGTCTACAAACTCATTCATGCTGTCAGATAGTAGCAGGGTTTTTCTGCGTGTATGAGCGGGTATAAGCATTGAAATTTTGTATCTCTATTTATAGCCTTTTTTTCTTGACAATTGGTATAAAGGAAAATGATGGTTTGGTCTTGCAAATGAAATGCCTTTTTCAAGCTTTATTTATCGGCTGTATCAATATTTTGGATGGACATTTCCCTCAATTATTATCTATTTAATCTTTCCAGGCTGCTGGTTTCTGAGTGAACTTTGCATATCCCACAATGTTTGCATATGTAGTGAAAGCAAAACTAAGTCGATAGTTCAGGCTTGATGATATTTGCAGTTACGATTTCAAGAGGAATGAATTGAATTAACCAAACTCTTTAGGATTCTGTCTCCTTTCCTTTTCTCTTGCTAGGATCATTTCAGGCAAGTGTATGATTCAATCTTGCATGTTTGCTATTGACTTGGTCTCTAGGGAATGTAAAGTAGATTTGTCCAAATTGTTCGCATGGAGTGCTGAGGCTGATAGTTTAAAGTTCCAGAAAGAATACTGGAGTCATCAGATATGTCCTTATTGAATGTCATCTTTCCATCAGGTTTAGCTATTGTTTTATTTCTCCTATGTTGTGTTCCCTCCAGGCTTTGCTTCTATCCCCTTCCTAGTACATGATTGCTTTCAGGATGGTTGTTTTGGTTCACTCATGGTGATTTTCATACCAAATTTTTGGCCGAACAGACGAACTTGTTTAAGCATTTTGCAGCCATCAGTATCAGGCTTTCAGCTGTTGATGCTATTATGTAGTAGCATGATTATCATATCAGTCTACATTTGTTGATTAGAACAAGTTGTTAATGTTAGTAGCAAGGATTCACAAGGCATCATCGACCCCGTACCATGCAGGCTGGGTGTTCTGTTTCCTGGATGATCTTGACCCTAATTGTAAGACATGGCTTGGAGGGTCAACCTGCAAATCTGCAAACTTGGAGCCCAGACCAGGTCGGGTTGGTAAAAAACCTAATCTAAAATCTAAAAAAAAGTCGTTTTAGGGTTTTTTTTTGTTAAATTCAATTCTTATTTCTCTTTTAATTAGATTTATTGTTGCAAATATCTTTTTCAAGTATTTAAATTCCAAGTATGTGTTTGAAATTGTGATTGCAGTTGTTTTTTAAAATACATTTAAAATCTTATTGTTAACTCAGCCATCCATTTATGGTTTTGTCTCATGTTGAAATCTTATTTTTGTGAAGCCTATATTTTAAAATAGATCATATTGCATGCACACTTGGTTGAAAATCTTAATAATTGTAGTTTTCTATATTATAATATAAGAGGAGGGCGGCCGATCTGGTAGCTCAAAATCCTTTGAATCTGTGGGTGGAAAAAAAATTAAATAAAATAAAATAGAAATGGTGTCAAAACAATGAATACATGTGCCTTCGTGCAAAGTTTGACCATAGGGTTTGGATACATAGTTGTTAAATTCTACCAGGCCTCACGAATTGATTTAGAAAATTCATAACTCAGGATATAACTTATGTTAGGGTTTAAGTTGAACTACCTGAGTTTTTAATAATTTTATTGATTAATTTAAACTCAAACTAATCATATTAAATTTAAGAAGAAACTCAAATATGTTTTTGGAGTTTATCAGGTTTATTTAACAACTAATTTATATATTTTTAACTCAAACAAATCTATAGCAATACTTTAAAAAGCATACTTAACCAATAAAACAAACACTCCTAAGTTGCTGTAAGAAAAAAGATTGGTTAATAATTTTTTTAACAAGGAACAATTTAATATTTATATAAATTTCATTATGCAAGCCAGCAGCATAGGCACACTAACCAAGTTATTAAAGAACGCTAGAGAACAAAGAATACTTGATAATTTTAAAAAAGAAGGACCAAATCATTTATTTCTTAAAATTCAAGCCAAGTTTTTTTTTTTAAAGAAAAATCTATAAATGATATTATTTTAATTTTATTTGAAATAATATATTTTTATAAAAAAAAAACATTTTAACAAATTTATCACAAGTTTAAACTTGATAAGATAAATCATCATATTAACATGTTATAACAAGCCGAGTTTTAACTATAATAAAAAATAAAATAGCAACATATTAATTTATATATTAAAAAAACAAGATTTTTTTTTATTATTATTTAGATGAATAGAGCTCAATAAACAAAATATTTGTTTTTTTTCAATCCTGTCATTTATTTTTATTTTAGCCTTAAGCCTTTTCAATAATATTTTGAGATATATTTGGAACAACTAGGTCAGCTAAATTATATTAAAATAACTTTTATATTTTTTAATTTTAAATTTAGGTTAGATAAAAAATCAAATCAATAATTTTTTTAATTTTATTATTTTTTATCAATTTTATTTTTTAATTTTTTTCATCGGTTAGATTAATCAATTTAACTTTATTATATCATAACAATCTTTATATTGTTTAATTTTAAATCTAAATTAAGTAAAGAATTAGGTAAAAAGGTTTTTTATATTAATTTCATTATTTTTTTAAAAAAATTTATCATCAGATTTTTTTTACTAATTAACTGGGTTTTTTTTAAATCGATCAAATTGATTGGCACACATCAAGAAAACTCTTATATAATTTAACTTTAAATCTAAATTTTAAAAAAATCAGATAAAAAAATCTTAAAAGAAAAAGTAATTTTTCTTAAGGGCTCATCCTTTAAACAAAACATCACCTTTATCGATCGGTTCATTTATTACTCATAAAAGCAAAAGCAAAAGCTAAAAATAAATAAATAAAAACGGTCTCCTATCTATCCAAGCAAGGAAAAGAGACCAAAGCAGAGAGATTGTACCCTGCGAAAAAACAGAAACAGAACAGCACTCCCACTTCTCTATCACACATTCTTGACCGTACTATCCAGTCAACTTTCATACAACCAACGGCTCTGATCACATCACCTTCACCAACTGTAAGTTTGATTCCTTTTCTATGTTTCTCTTCCAGGTTGTGATTTATCTTTCTGGGTTTCGGATCTTTTGCTTTGTCAATCAGATCAGCTCCTGTTGTTTTAATGTTTGTTTGGCTTGTTGGGTTGTCTTGGAAAACTTGTTTGGTTACTGAGAAAGAGAAAAGCTTGGAACTTGAGCTGGCATTTTTGGAGTGTTTGTGTTTGTTCGTGTGTTGTTGCCTTTTGGGGAAGTGTGATTTGTCTGTGTCTATTTAAGTTTTTTGAGTTTCAGTATTATTCTGCACTAGTGACTTTCCTTTTTGTTGGTTTTTTTCCTTATTCTAAAAATTGATACTTTTCAATTTCTTTTTTTATCTTAGATCCTACCAATCTAGTCAAATATATAAACTTAAGCATACCTCTTTTTTGGGGGGACTAGAAGAGTTGATATATTGTCAAGTCTGGTTGGATAATAACATAGTAGAGAAGGGTTTTAATTTTTTTTTTTTTTTAGCAACATGCAACATTGAGTTCTACCATAGGAAAAATCTAGTGGCTGTGTTTTTTTTTTCTTTTAATAATTTTGTTATTAGTATAGAGTCTGTTAGACTAGATTGATATGATTGAGGTATTTTCTATGTGCAGGTTATGGGAGGATTTTCCGTGTTCATATTTTAAAGAGCAGATATAGGTTAGTTGGTGATCCATGTTATATTTATTTATAGTAATTTGCCATTTGAGGATTTGTTTCTTCGTAACATGTTGTAATGGTACGTTTTGTACTGTATTTTGCCTGGTATGCAAGTGATGCATGGATACTTTAGTGGAATCTTAATGTGTCAACTGGGGGAGGAAAGAACCTGCCAATGAAAAGGGAAAAATTACCTAAACTACAGAAAAGGGGGGTTTAACTCTAAATGATGAACATTTCAGTATCTAAATGTTGATAAATAACTTGTTCTTCCATTGTCTTTCAAAAGAATTTGTAAGCCTTGGTTCTTTATCTTTGTTCTGTTTCTTGACTTGTATTTACAAGGATGTCTCGTCCTCCTTTTATGGACTTTTTTCCCCCTTATATCAGGATAAATTGCCTTTTCTTTTTTCCTATGAAAGAGGAGGTTTTTCTTTTCTTTTTTCGAAAAGATCAAATATTCACTGATGGAGAAGTTTTATGATCTGGCCTTATGACTGTCTGTTAGGTGGTTGAGGCATAATCAGATGCAGTCCCATCCTGGAGAAACTTTCCATGTGTTAAAAAAGGAAGGAGATGACTGCACTGGTTCACGTTACTCAGGTCATTTGAATAGCTCCCTTCAGGAACCAATTGAAGTTTCTTCTTCCTCGAATGAGGGTAACTCTGATGATACATGGGATATAGATGACCAATCAATTGAAGATTCCTCTAAACAGTTGGTTCTTTATGACCCTTTGGCTAATGATGCTGGTGAAATTGAACCTGTTCCTCAACCGATCCTGTCCCACCATCCATTTAGAAAATACTCAGACCTGAATGTGCCTTCTAGAGTTTTGCCATCTGTAGGAGCTTTTACTGTGCAATGTGCCAAATGTTTCAAGTGGAGGCTCATCCCAACAAAACAGAAGTATGAAGAATTACGTGAACATATTCTGGAAGAGCCTTTTTTTTGTGCAACTGCTCGTGAGTGGCGGCCTGATATATCATGTGATGATCCAACAGACATTGATCAAGATGGGAGTAGGCTGTGGGCAATTGATAAACCTAACATTGCTCAGCCCCCTCCCGGGTGGCAAAGGTTGCTGAGAATCAGGGGAGAAGGAAGTACCAAATTTGCAGATGTGTACGTGTACCATTTTTTTTGAAACACATGGTTTGTTCTATACTATAATCTAATTTCACACATTATGATTTCCATTTATGGAAACCTATCAAGAACCTTAAAGCCTTCCATGTCTCTAAGAGCACAAGCAACTCTGCGTCAACTGTAGTTGAGTATTATGTAGAATATTCTTTTAATGGTTCAAGTCTTAATTGATGATGACGACTAATTTTGTAATGTCATTTGGCTACACTATTATGACCGCTCTCTCCCTCTTTTCTATCAGTTGAAAATGTAGATTTATTCACTTCGCACTGTCCTCTTAATCAGTTTTCCCATTTTTTAATATTCACATGTCTGCATCGAGATCTATAGGAAACCTCTACCATCATGATTTCTTCATTATATACCTTTTGTTTCCCTTTCTAATTTTCAGGTACTATCAAGCACCGTCAGGCAAGAGACTTCGCTCAATGGTGGAAATCCAAAAGTATGTTGACTCCTCTTGCTTGAATACTCCTATATTGCAATGGCTCGGACCCCTTGTTTATCACACTTGAGCTAATCTCTATGTATAATGCTAGATAATCTTTTGTTGATCTTTGTTTTAGGTGTTAAATCTCTTGATTTTGCAGGTACTTAATTGAACATCCAGAGTATATGAGAGATGGCTTAACTCTCGCACAGTTTTCATTTCAAATACCAAAGCCTCTGCAGGAAAACTATGTGAGAAAAAAGCGTCCTCGTTTATCAGCTTCATGTGATGATGCTAGACCTCTTGAACCTGGTGAGGGCATGCAGATAAATGATTAGCTTTTTACTTGTTAACATGAAGTGAAGGGAATTCTTGGTGAACTGGCTCAGTTTTCTAACTCAGTGATGCAAACTTCCATCAATTTTAACTTTCGACACAGCCATAAATCTGGAGGAATGAAGTTCTGTATTCAGACTCGACTAACTTTTGTCTTCTCACTTCTCACCTTAGGGTATGCATGACTAAAGCATCTGAAGCAATTTAAATGAAATTTGCCCCTTTTCATTTAGTTCTCTAAAGTTGCCACACGTTTTCTGGAGGATTGCAAAAGTTGCACAGTTTGAAGTTTCTAATCCCCTTGGTTAGGATGTTGTATTTTTATTTTTTTCAATGTAATTTTTTTCCCAGTTCTACATGAAACATATATAAAGTTATTTAAATATGTGAGGGCCAGACCATACTGCTACCAGTATACTTTTGCATTCCAAAGAGGCCTCAAGCACCATTCTCTTCTCACCTTTTCAATGGATTCTAGAATCTGGGCCTGTCTTCAAAGAACAGCAAAGCTGATTACACCGTTTTTTGAGTTTTTTTTTCTTGTGAGGTGAAAACTGAAACTGATCTGTCTAATATATGTACCACGTGTGGATTCCTTACATTAATGCAGTGCACTCTTGCTGCTCCGTGTAAGGAGGGGAGTATATTTTGTGGTCAATCCATGAAACCCAACACTATTCAGGTTGGATTGATTCTGTATTTAGATCATCTGGGTCTATGTGGTTCTGGAACGTGGGAGCTGTCTCAATGGAATTGGTAATGGGGTGAGGCATTGGATAAACCTATCTAACCTATGCATATAAATTGTTATGTCTGTTGAGAAACTCTTACCACTTGTTTCTTTAGGTGGAGTCCTTATCATGAATTAACGAGTATTTAGTGTTTTTTATTTAATTTCCTCATGTCCATGGTTTTAGACTACCTGGAAAGAATTCTTCATGGGGTGGGTTGGTTATAACTTTTGATTGATTAATGGTTGGTCCTGGGGAGAATTATATGAGAATCTGTTGCACGACTGGATTAACCTCGTGGTCAGACTGCTGGCTTAACCTGCTTGGGACTTTGTACTGAATTCAAGATAGCATTCCTGAAGGCATCTTCTGCTGCATAAAGAATTCATGTGAAAACCTACTAATGACATATCCTTGTTTTTGCTGCAGCAAATCCCCTTACATGGGTTGGTCCAGGTGATTGTACAGAACTCCAGCTTGGCTGGCCAGCAATCCTACCTCCACCCTTGATTCAGTCCTCTGCTTATCTTCCTATCGACTGGCCAGTAAAGAAGAAAGCAAGGACACCATCGAAACAGAGTCACAGGACTAATCCAATGTGTAATCTGGATGAACCGAAAGTTTAAGAGCCTGATCAATCTAGAAATAGTGATTGTGATTTGTGAGGCTCGCTCCTGATCCTTTTGGATGACTCAATTTCACAGTTTGTGTCTTGCTTCCATGTTTTTCCATGCAATGCTATTTGTTTTTTACCACTAGGTTCTGATGAACCTTCACAGAAAAAAGTGGTAAAATGGGCGGGGGAGGATGCATAGTTAGTTGGAATGTATCTTTGTTATGGGATGCCAAAAAATCAGAATGAAGGAAATCTAAATGCTTGGTTCTTTTTATATCCTGGACCAGCCAATGTTTACTTTTTTGTTATTTTGTTCATGTCAGAATTTCTGGGCTTGTTTCACCCTAGATTGAGTACTGGGGCATAGAAATTAGAATCACATGCACCTGACTGCAGATTTTTCAATTTGACTCAGGTTATTGTTTTTATCTCCATTTCTACCTTCTTGGTATGCTTTTGCACAAATAGAACTTGGATGGGGATAAAGGGTAGTTGTCGAGAAATGTAGACGCAACGGATCATGGACTGCCCCTATAATATAGGGCTAGTGACCTGAGCCATGATCCTTGTGTTGTTGCCATGGTTATATTGGAATTAAGATTGGAATTGAGAGTGGAAGACAGGAAAGGTAAGAAGGCGTAGAGCATAAATGGGGACAAACCTGTTCAGAAAAAAAAGGTGTATTACAAGTGGTCGATTCATGATCTTCAGATTATATCAACAAAGAAATCATGTAATATGTAGGGATGATCATACCTAATTATGATTAGAACTCAATTAAAGAGTATGATTAAAATTATACAAGAACCACAATATTCATGACATTAATCATATCTATCTGGCAGGTTGCTAGCACCTCCACTTCTCTCGTTTGCTATGCCTCCTCTTTGCTCACTGCATTTTGCTTTATATTTGGGCTCCAAAAAAGTGATTCTTCCATATCAATACCGGCAGCAGCATTATTCTGGTAGGGGGGAGGGAAGGCGGGGCGGTGGGGGCACATCATATAATATTGACATGCTCCATGTTCCTACACTAATGCCACAAGTATCAAGTCAATGCCCAAAATTACAACAAATAATAAAACGAACTTGTTGACAGATACAAATGAAGAAAGATGCAACGAACCCTGCATTTAGAAGCCATTGCCATCTAAAGTTGAATTCTACCCCTGTCATTAGCCATCACTTGCATGTTAAAGGGAAGATATGGAAGTTGAAAATGGTTGAAGCTGTTATTTTGAATGGTTCATTAGTCTAGGGTCTGCCAAACACACCTTCAAGCAACTGGAGCAGAAATCTGATAGAGAAAAGAGCCTAGCATAGTAAAGATTTCATCAATGTTCACAGATGACAAGCTTTGGTGTCTCCTACTTAAGGATGAACTTGTAACACAAGTGCAACAGGTTTCATGTTCACGTAGACAGCTCTTAGAGAGCAACCAACAGTCTTTAACCATCTTAGCGAAGCACCAACAGCTAGTCTCAGACCCCTATGACCTGAATTTGAAGTTCCAGTCTCTGACACCACAGGAAAGTAATTTCTTCTCTTGTCAATTGCCTCCAACAGGGGAAACAAGAAATCAACAGAGCTGTTGACTTAGCGCTGTCTTTTGTCACACATCACAGATAACTATGGAAGAGAGATGAGAATCGGAAGCTCCAGTAACAACAGCACCTTTCCTTCTAACATCCAGCAGATAATTCAAAGCCCTTTCTGTAATAATCTCACCAGGAATCATTACAGCGATCCCTGGTGGGTATGGACATATAAGCTCACCACAGACCTTGCCAAGGCTCTCTCTGATACTCACTCTCCTTTTATTTGCAAAAAAGGCATCTCTTGGATTCAAACTGATACAAATATCATTGAAGGGTGCATGCTCTCTGCTCTCCACCCTCTTTTCCGTGGTTTTGGAATGTGAGGAAGATGTTGGTAGTTTCTTTAATCCTGATACTAACCTTTGATTATGTTCCCTGCATGTTCCAAGGTTTATTGCAAATGTAATAGATTGGGTCCCAACAAGCTCAGAGATGACTCCATGGTCTCTATCTAAAATATCATCTGCTTCATAGCCAGATAAACCAAGTGACCAAAAACCAAGAGTGAGGCGCAAGGGATCAATGGCAGGAAATTCATTGAAGCTCGCCAAGTCAAGCACGCTAATACCAGGAATCTTTTTAATGAGAGTGCTTGCTTCAATTGCCAACTCCAAAGCTTTGTTGAAAACTGTTCCTGGGTTTTCACCAAGTTGAGCTCTAGCAGCATCTAATGATGCTAAAAGCAGATAACTGGGGCTTGTGCTTTGAAGGGTTTGAAGGCACCGACAGATTCTATCTCTGTCTACAATATTCCCAGACATGTGCAACATTGATGACTGTGTAAGGGAACACAGAACTTTGTGAGTAGATTGTACCACCACATCAGCACCCTGCTTAAGAGCTGAATGAGGCATCTGGGGATGAAATCCTAGGTGTGCTCCATGAGCCTCGTCAACAATCACAGGAATTCCATAAGCATGACAAAGTTGGGAAATCTCACTCAAGTTGCTGCATATACCATGATAAGTAGGTGATGTGATAAAAACTGCAGCTGGTTTTTTACCATCCATCTCCAACTCTTTGATAGCTTTCCCCACCTATAATATGATCCATCGTAAAGATATTATTGGCATGCCATCAGTACAATAAAATTAAAAAAACCAAAGGGTCTTATTTAATAAAAACTGAAAGGAATGGTTGGCATCTTTATCTTTCCCCATAAATGTTGAAAGGCTCCAATGTGATGATTGTAAATATACATTTCTTGTTCATACTTAAAAATATGAATGCAAACGTTTTACCATTGTAAGTAACAAAACAATTTTAGAAGGTAGATAGCAACATGTCTTCAGCCAGCCAGGCATCAATCCCCAATGCTCCAACCAATAATATTAATAGACTCACCTGTGACGGAGTAACACCACCAGCAATATCCCATTTACAATCATACCCAGGCATTATGTACTTCGGTATTGCTCCAGATAATACCATAGCAGATATGGCTGATATATGTGAATTGCGAGGGAGAACGATGTGTTCTCCAGGTGAACAAGTTGCCATTATTGCAGCTTGGATTCCACAAGTGGTACCTCCAACAAGAAACCATGTTTCTGAAGATCCAAATAGTTTGGCAGCTTGCATTTGTGCCTCTAAAATGGGCCCCTCTGGTGAAAAGAGGTTGTCAAGCTCTGGAAGCTCAGGTAAATCATGAATAAATGGTCTAAACCCAATAAGCTGTGTTAATGAAGACGGTGCAGCACGCCCTCTATTATGCCCAGGGAAGTGAAAGCTGGCTGCATTTTTTTCAGCTGAAGCTTTCAAAGCACCAACCAATGGAGGAAGGCTGTCTTGCTGACTTATACGAGATCTGGAAATAAGGGATTTATCCTCGGTGACTGACCTGTTTTTCTCTCCTCTGCTTTCTCTATCTCGTTTCTTTTTTGGCTCCAGGGTGCTTCTTTCCTGTAAAGTACATAATCATGAACATCTCAGCACCTCAACATAATTTAAGAAATGGAGCAGCTTCCCATACACAAATAACACAGAAAAATCCGCTTATCAAATAAACAACAATCCTAAAACGAACATTTAGGGCAAATAGTTTGACTATAAGCACGCATGCATGAGTAATCCATTCATTTCCTAACCATGAAAACGGTGGAAGCCCAAATTATATCATTCAGCAATAAGTTCCTTCAATAATAGATGGAAGGAATTGTGGGGAGAATTAAATAAAACCCAATCGATTTACATCTTGCAAAACCATGATTTCCCATCTTCATTTTTCAACATAAAGCAACAATTTTGTCCACATAGATTCATCCTCCATCATATTCAACCGGGTAAAAACCTGTTTCAAACCTTAAAAGAAGCCTGTACCCCTTAAAAATCCATACCAACATAGAAAAGTAGTAAAAAAAACTCCCACAAATTATAATCCTCCCTCCCTGAAACCTAACCTTAAACCTTTGACAATAACAATAATAACCCAAAATCAAGTCCCACTAAAATTATCAAAGCAAAACAAGACAATGAAGTATAGACCAAAATGTGCAGAGTTAAGTGTTTACAGATAAGATAATCACCTGACAAGTGCAACAAGTGCTTGTTCTTGGTCTCAAAGATACAGAAGTCCATTTCTTGGCAAAACCCAACTGAAGACTCTGTACCGTCAGAAAAACAAAACAAACAGTAACAAACTAAACTGCCCACATTTAGTTATGAAGAAGTAAACATGGTACAGACAGATAAATAGGAGTTGCAACTTACTTGGTTCAGAAGGGTGGAGCAAGACATTCTTCTTTTAGTCTCGTCTTTTTGCTTGGTGGGCAGTGAGGATAATGTCATATACTCTAGGAGACCACTTTTTCTCTGAAAGATTTAAGCCCCATTTTGAAGATTGGCCCAATGAATAGTCCATATTATGACAAAATTAATAGTATTTTAAAAGGCGACATGCGATGCAATTTCTTTTATGCAAAATTAGTAGAAATTACAAATGCTTACTCTATAAAAGAGATACATGAAGAAACAAGAAATAATTTTTTTTTTTTGTAGGTTCCGTGAAAATATTCTTATAACTTTTATGGTACAGATAAGATTTTTCTTTTCATTATTTATCTCTCTTCTTAAAGTAAATCGTAGAGTAGATATACAAAGGATGCTTCTTTTATTAAAAAAAAATATATTTTTTTAAAATTAATTAAAATCAATTATTTTATTTTAATATATTAACTCTTAACTAGTATTGATATTAATTAAATTATTTAGTTGGTCAGTTTACTAAAACAACCATGAAATGTTGTTATTATTGCTTCTTTTTTGCATGTGCTTTCGTATAAATAATTCATTTGTTAAGGGATTTGTTTGTTTTTTTTTTAAATAAGAAAATTATTTAATTTAATTTATGCCATTAATGATAATTTTAATTAGGTGATTTTACTAATATCACAAAATAGTACTTTATTCTAAATAATTTGAAATGTTTAATCTCGCTGCACAATACGACACCGCATAATAGTTTATTCCAAATAGTTTGATATATTTAAATCTCACATAACAGCACAGCTAGCATAGCACAACACCATATATGCAGTACAGCAAGTGCAGCAGGGACGAACAGGTTCTAAAGAGCAGCAGCAGCAGCAGCAGCAGCAGAATAATCTGTAGCAAGACAACATCGTAAGAAAAAATATGCAAACTGAAGAAGAACCAATCAGATGACAGAAAATCTATGGAAATATTCAGTAAAAGAACAGAAGCAAGAAGCAGAACCACAGGATAGACTGCAGAAGCTAGAAACTAGAAAATCTTCAACCCGAAGAACCCAACCAGCCTGACAAAACAGAATTCAACAATAACCACTTAGAAATTCAAGAAAAGCAACCAGCAGGCATGAAAGAACCTTCAAGGTATAAGAACAGTCTGAAACATAACATCATTGGCAGGCAATCAATCACAGAAAGAACACAACATCAAAATACTAGCCGATAAACAAGAACTGACAAAAAACCAGGGAAATAATCCATAAGGTGAAGAAATTAAAGAAGGTAGCAGAACCCGAATAACCTCAGTAAATGACAACTATAACCAGACAATGAATTCTTCTACTCGACGCACTCATTGCTTAACAAGATGATCAACAAAACTATAAACTTTTCGGAGAGTATGAACAAAACGGAAGTTGGTAACTGGCCAAACTATAAGTCTGGTCAAACTCTGAACACATTAGAATCCAGGCCTGGCCACTGGATTATTCAGCTGATTGATAACGTTAGCAAAATTAGATCCAAAAGCTAAAAAAGAACCAATAAAGGATTCCTTAGAAGCTGAGACTTCAAGAGCTTTTCTATTAGCAACTAGTAATGCAAAATTACAATCCATTTCCCCAACATAGGTGGAGAAAATACAAACCAAATGCCCTGAATGGTCTCTTAACAAGGGAGTTTTTTAAATTTCAATTTATTTTCACAAGTTGATGTATGAGGTGCATCCTTTAGATCCCAACTCTAGACGGCCTAGGCTTATCGAGGTAGAACCATCAGAATTCTATTTAAACCAACCCAATCTGGTGGAAATTAATCAACATACCACTAGGCGGTAGCTCGCTCTTAGAATTTGACCACCATTTTGCCTACAGACAAATAATGAACTAATTTTGGCATTCCTTTTACCTTATTGATCCTGAGTTGGACAATCTTTATTTGCCCCTGAAAAGTCGGTTCTGGGAGGAAAAGTTGTCTGGGCAGTATGTATAAAAAAATAAAGGCCAGGTAATAAGCCTAAAAGTTTGTCTGTTTTCTTACTTACTTTCTTTTTCTTTCCTTTGAAGATAGAACTTTTGTAAACTAGGCTATTATCTTTTTAGCCATTCTCTTATTAATATTATCGACTATTATAACGAAAAAAAAGCTTATTTGTATCCTTTAAAGGGCATGTATTCAGAATTGTGTGTGTTGAATATCATTAAATAATTAGAATTTGAAAGGTTAATTAAGAAAAGGCTTTGAAACAGGCTTTAAAAAATAAGCTTAAACTATCAATTCTAGACACCATAGTTACCAAGATTATAAACGCAAATCCTTTTAGATCTAGGAAAGCTTTCCCTGTCTCCACCATCGTTGTAACCAAAGACATTACCGAAGAATTCCAAACTTAAACGAGTATCGTTATGTTTCTTCCATCACAGTAGTATATTGTTCAATCCTTCAAAAAAAAAAGAAGAAGAAGAAGCAATGAGTAGTCTCCCTCTCATGCCAATCCAATAAAATCCCACCTAGTTATTTTCAGATCACCATCACCATATAATTCCAAATCTTAGTATATTGTTTTGGTAATTAATTTTTTTTTGTAACTAATAAAGAGTTTTTCTTCGAAGAAAGACAATTTTAATTTGAATAATGTCTACATTAAGACGTAAAATAGGTAGTCCGTGGTATGTGATGAAAAAAATTCTTTTCTGGAGTAGATTTGGATTTTTGTTGATTTTGTTTTTGACATGTATTTGATCTCGGGTTTGTTCTTGAGGGAGGACATTGAGTGTGATCTTGAACAAAATATATATATATATCCCAAATAGTTTTCTTTTAATTTTTTGAGAATGGAAGCCAAAATTAACAATTTTGAGTATAGTTTTATTGGTCAAATTTCTTTTATTTTGCAATATGTTAGAGTTAAAGCATGAATTAAAATCTTAATTATATAAGGATTTTATATTAAGCAATGAAATTCTTATAGGTTTAGGATTGAATTTGTTTAGGAATGAATTATGATTATGACTAATCAATTATCCACTAGTGCCTAATTCTATTTTTCGATGGTGAAATAAAGAGTGCTAGCAAGGCATGGGAGTTTTTGATATTTGGATTTGAAAACAAAATTTATCTACTGAACATAAGCATATCCTAAGTAAATAAAATCAATATATATATAAGTCGAGACATATATAATTTTCATGAAATCTCACATGATTTCATATATTCTTTATTATATAGATATATAAAAAATTATTTAAAAAAGCAATGTGAGAATTAATTTTGATTGATAATCAACAAACCATACATATAACACGATTTGCATCTGTTATTCAGTTAAAAAAAAAAAAAAGAACGAAGCTCGAACTTAACGGAATCGGAAGCCGGGGACAAAGATGCCATTGAAGACTAGGCAGCGAGTGCCTTGATCAGCAATGCCAATGAACCATTTATAGGTTTGAGTTGGCCAACATGTTGAGGAGCAACGATGGCGACTTTCTTGATGAACTTACCCATTAAGTCCGAAAGGAATTGTAGAAGTTTGAAGATGGTCTGGTCCTGAGGGGCGAATACCTTGATGAGTGATATCAACGTATCTAGTAGGGGTTCAAGCACTTGGCCGATCATGGAAATATCAGGCATGCCAGGAGTTTGGATGAGTTCCTTGATGAGCCCTGAGAGCGCACCTAGAACAGATTTTATTATATCCGGCAGGGAAGACTTACTTTGAAGATCAGCAATAGTGCCGCCGGCGCCTTTTTCAAGTTCCTTGACTAACCATGAGAGTGAACGTATGACGCCTTCTACTGCTTCTTTGAGGAGAGGGTTGGTGACGTTCCCCTCGAAGGAAATCAGTGCATCTTCAACGGACTGAAGTTGATCTATGAGGGTTTTGGTGAAGCTAGAGAATCGCAGCTCACGAAAGTGAAGCAGAGAAGGGTTAGGAAGAGGAGTAGGGCAACTGGGGCTACAGTTTTTGAAGCCATTTCTGAAATTGTTACAGCTTAGTAAAGCGAAGACTAGCTGGTGGTGTGAAATGGAGAGGAGATTGGAGGGTTTTATACGTAGATATTCGAGCACAAAATGGTAAGAAAAATCCTGATAAGGTACAGACAGCTAGCTGGTCATTCCTGGAAGCATCATTCGTGGAACAGTTTTCATAAAGAATTAATGCATCATTTGTTGACCAAATAATTATATCTATTGAAATTGTATAGCCTTAAACCTAATAATAAATAATTGCGACTTTGAATTTACTTTTTTTGAGAAAATAATTGTTGATCTAATAATGTTAGTGTTGAATTTTTTACAGGGCACGATGTGTTCGTAAGACTCGTGTGATATAATTACAAGTGTGTGTTATTTAACTAATTTATAGTATTAATTTTTCTAATATCTGATATAGATTAATTGTTCTCAATTATTTATAGGTTGAAATAATACACATGTTTTATATACAAATAGTCTTATTTAGATTTTTATAATTATAACTGAGTTAATTTGTTAAATTTTTGGATCGTATAAATAACTTTTAATTGGACTTAACTCAAACTAGGACGTGAATTGAAATATCTTTCAAAATTTAATAATTCATAGTTAGGATAAATATATATAACTCTTAAAAATAATTAACTAAAGAATTCTCATCTAACATTATATTGGTGTATATGAACCGTTTTTAATTTAAATAATTCTTTTCGATTATATCCAACGTGAATATAAATTAATTAGCAATGCATACATATTAATTGAAGATTTTATAAATTATTTTTAAATAATTATTTCCTTTTAAAATATTATTAGTGCTGTTCCAAAAGAGTAAGAAATAACGTAAGAAAAAAAACTAAAAATAACCTGTAAGGATTCAATTAATTTTTCTGCTTTAATGCAATTAAATACATAAGAAAATAACTAAAAATAGCCTATAAATATTCAACTCAATTTATTTGCTTTAATGTAATTAAATTATGTTCTTTTTAAAAATTGTAAATTTATCCATTCTTTTCTTTTCTTTTA
>Ga0325400_1001291_pt1 | contig 20409 bp, 14 predicted proteins | sample PopdelMetagenome_2_FD_205662 | JGI IMG/M metagenome (GOLD analysis project Ga0325400, IMG submission 205662) | Populus deltoides microbial communities from Bellville, Georgia, United States - Xylem-PdKOR-R1 | ecosystem: Host-associated > Plants > Phyllosphere > Stem > Wood/Secondary xylem...
TTTTTTTATTTAATATTTTGTTGATTATTAATTGGCCAACATAAATTGGTTTGGTTTGATTTTTGTTTTTTCAATTATTATTAGTTCTCTAAGTGTTTATTTTAAATAAAAAAAATCTTTAGCAACTACAACAACAGCAATGCCTACATTTTTTGCAGATATCAATTCATTGATTGGAGCTTTTGGTTTCATCCCTCTACACTTTATCTTGCCTGTTGTGTTCTTCAACCATCGAAGAGGAGCATTATTTTCTGGTTAAATGTTACTATTGCAATGGTCTTCTCAGCAATAGGGATTATAGCAACAGTTGCAGCAGTCAGACAAATAGTTCTTGATGCCAAAACATATAGGTTATTCGCTGATGTTTGACTAGATTAAATGGCATATTGGCTAATTGGCTCACAGTATCAGTAGCCAAATGTATACCCGTGTTTTACTCTTCTTTAGTGATTGAATATATAGAGTGCTCAATTCCTAAAAGCATCAGAAACAACTGACAATTGACAGCAAGAGTAGTTTCTGTCTTAAGCTGATATAAAAAAGGTACAAGATTTTGACGCCTTTGAGCTAACAGAATAAAGGAAGAAATATCAAACTAACACCACGTTTTAATGTTATTTATGAAGAAATGCTGTCACGGATGCAAATCTAGAGATTTTCATAACCGGGGGACACCAACAGTATTTGCTTTTGGGACTGCAAGACATTTTGACCACTACTGTTTTGGGAATCAGTATTTGCTTCTTGGTTTGAAATGACTGTGTTACCTGCTTCTTCATTTCTTGGTTCTGAAAGTGCAGATGTTGGTGTAGTGCAATTATCTTCCCCGTCTGTGGTTCCAGCGATTTTTACAGGAACCCTTCCTACATCAGAATTGGCAGGCAGACTGGGAGCAGCATGAGGGTCAGCAGATTGCCTCCTTTTAATCCCCTTGCCGATATTCTGCTTGAAACTGGCAATAACAAGCTGGTAAATCAAAACAAACCTAGCGTGAGATTTGCAAACAGGCTGATAAGTCAGTTTAATTGAAAAGAAAATTCATAAATTTTTGAACTCTGTATTCTGTACACGACATGCTGTTGACAGGAGACACAGCCATCTAGTGAACGCTTTCATAGAAAAATGAGTAAGCAGAACATACTTGAATAGGGCCAGCTGCTATTAAAGAGCCTGCAACACCACCACCAAAAACTCTCCCATCAGGTTTAGCCAGTGAAACACTTAGCATGCCATTTTTGCGATTTGAACCTCCTGTTTCGCCGAAAGTGAATGATCCAGATAAAGATAGAATTTCAAAGCGGCCCTAGATCAAATGGAAAATTAACCAGAAGCTACATCAGAAAAAGGAAAAGAAACAAGATAAAAGAGTTTCGTTTTTTTCAGGTACGATCATATCATACATCATATCTCAAAATTTCACCAGAAGGACCAGGCTGACGCATAATAACACTTGAGACAACACCAGTAGCAGAAAGAATGCAAACTGCTCGAGCACCCTTCTGAGATAATTCTATTATCTTACTAACAATATCCTGCAGGTCATAAAACAGAATTAGAACATCTTGACTCAGGACAAGCAATGGGAAGCACTACAAAAATACAAATATACAAAAAGAACAATTAAGAAACCTTAATTAATTCTCACATATTTTACAGTACCTCTCCAGTATACACAGGCACTACATGAGGGGTGAAGCTCCCCCCTGCTGTTTCTGCTGCAAAACCACCTTTACAGAGAGAATTTCAACACAAGTCAAGGGAGGGATGGAAAATAAAATGTAATACACAATATACACACATTTTGATTTGAATCAGACTATATATATATATCCCTTTTAAAAAAAAATTAAAAAAAAAGAAGAAGATAGTTTTAAGCTTCCTCTTTCAACAGGAAATTGAACTCGAATTTTTTTCATGTGTATTCAATTTCAAAATAATAATTTTCTTCGACATTGAAATTGGAATCATGTTTTTGTTCATCCAACCAAATATTAATTGTTTAATCCACTTAACACCAAATCAAAATTTCCATTACAATTCTACCATGCATTGATACTAAACATCAATCAAGATTTAATAGAAAGAAACGAAACAAATACTAATAAAAATACAGAAATTTTGCATATAATAAATATGAAAAAAATTTCAAACAATTAATCCAACCAAAAAGGAAAGGAAGGAAGGAAGCAACATAACGTTAACTACTGCTTATAAAAGCCTTTGCAGATTTTGAGTACTCACCAAGGGAAGCCAAGAGTTGCAGTTTACCAGAACCACGGGGCCTCCCTCTACCCCGCTTCTCGTAACTCGAGAGAGAAGAAGAGAGGCCCTGTGGCGGAGGCGGTGATGATACTAGGTTTGCATCCACATCATACTTCCTAGGCCTTCCTCTCTTTCTTTTCACGGTGCTTTCAACAACACCTTCTGAGCCTGACCCTCCGGAGCCGCCCGCTACACCACCACCTGGGTTGTTTGGCTCTAGGGTAGGATCACTGCCACCTGTTGCCACCTGGCTCCCTGGCGGGGCATGATCCTTTGTTGTAACTATAGGAGTCTCATCAGAAACTATGATGTTCTTCTCTTCCATGTAATCCATAGCAACTAAAAAAGAACAAGCTATACGTACTAAACTCACGCGAGGAGAAAAAAGAAAAAATATATATATATTTTCTGCTCAAGAAATTAGGAGATTATGGAAGAAAAATGGTTTTGAAGGTGTGGAAAAGGCGCCATGAAAGAAACCTATATATTGGAGAAATTTCTTGCTTGTGAGCTGAGTGGGATTGCTATGCAATAATATAGGGAAGAAAAAAGAGAAGGGCCTTTTCTTCCTTTTTCTTTTGAGAGAGAGAGAGAGAGAGAGAGAGAATTAATTCCTTAAAATATTTATTTTCTATAAGAAAAGGACAAATATTGCAGTTACAATATTAATTACTGGTTTTTAACTCTTTAAGGGGAAGGGAATCTGCCTTTATTTAATAATTCAAAAAAGAAATATCTTTGATTTATTTAGTAATAAAATAATCATTTTGCTTACAACTAAAACTGATTTTTTTTATTATGTTTAAGAGATTTTATTTCCAAATATAGCTGGAAAATCTGTAATATTTATAACGCTGTTATTTATTTTTTGAAATTTGATTTTTTAAATTTCAAACAAATTGTTTTATTGGATCAAAACTCTTTATAATGCACCATATTAGACACTAAATACAACAAATTTGATGTTTTCCACTAGTGAAATAGATATACATGAAAAAGATGGGGCAAATACATGAGATGAGTTTGGTGGAGACATTTGCATTATTGTTTCTGTTAAATTAGCAATTATTTTATTTTATTTGTTTTGCAGTTTTGGCTTATTTCTTTAGAGGAAAAAAAAAAGATATTAGTGTTTGTTTGTCGCAGAGAGTTATTATTGTTTTGCTAAATTTTAATTTTATTATTATAAATTAATTTTTTATATATTTTTGGATCGTTTCGGTGTGATAATAATTAAATTTTAAAAAATAAAAAAGTTATATTATTTTAATATTTTTTCAAATAAAGCATTTTAGTTGTAAGTTGTTTTCCATTATTTTAAACTTTTTTTCCCTTTTTCTAAATAAATCAAATACGGAAGATGAGGGAAATATTTTAAGTGCAGTAAACGTAACCTTTGCTTTTCTTTTTTCAGATCAGAAGCTCTTTCTTTGAAAACACATTCTCTGAAAATACTAGAAAAAAAAGGCGTATCCTATAAATAATCCATGCACAGCTAGGCAACTAACAACAAAGAAAACATCAGCAACAACAATAATGAATCAACACAAAATATTTTTGGTATCTAATAATTCGACACTGCCTGCACGCATGCAAAAGTGGAGCAGTAAAATCTCTGCACCAACAATAAATGCTCACAGGACATGCCAGATCCAATATTAATAGGAGGCTCAGATCAGATGCTCTCTCTCCATCGGAATCAGCATTCATCAACACAACAAGTAACAGAAACCAGTCTTACATTAGGGGTTGCAGGGAGCACTCTACAAAGGTTATTGAATTGAACTGCCATGAAAGAGAATACCCGGAAGAGCAGCAGTCTGATCACTAGAGTTTCATCATGAACACCAGCAATTTAATTAAGTTCAAGCCGATGGAGAAAACACAAAGGGATCGGATTTAAGATAATTAGCCTACCATTACTTCCAGGACCTAGCTAAATCAAATGGTTTAATTGGCCATTTCTATCAACTATAAAACAACATGAAATAAGCTCAAACAAAATCATGTTTCCCCTACCTGTATCGATCAATGGATTTGTTCTGCATACTCTGTCTCAGTAATTTCTATTCTATTATTTTGGTAACCATAGGGGACAGTGCAAACAAAGAAAGAAACAAAATACAGCCATCTGCTTCAGAAAGAAAGCTGTGATTTAGGGTTTTCATTCCACTTCATCATCCAAGTGTCCAAACAGCTGTCTCCAGTGCACTGATGCTTCTTCTGGTGTCCGCAGCTTCCAAAGGTGGGGCTTGGCTTTCTCACGAGCCTCTAGAATTTCCTGCATTTCAAAGTCCACTCTGGCAGGTTACTTTCAGGGGCAGAGTGAAAATAAACTAAGCAGACTAGTTGGAAGAAAAGGAGTGATCTGTGCACATAGTGGTTCCATGAATGACACCTGTGAATCAAAACTATGTTGCGAACTCATGAACTTTATTTCATCAATCACTGGTTAAGAGACTAACATTGTTGCATTGAGTCACTCAAACCTTCAGAAGATTTAAAATGCAAAGCTTATCCAGATTCCAAAAACACCATCTTGCAAGAGACTCAAACAGGAGTTTGAAAACCTAAAAAGTCTCCATTGAAATTCTTTCTCCCTCTCTATGTACAGTTACAATATCTAAGCTCTATGCACTAAATATGCAAACATAAGATCCATTGAAGCTCTCCCTCCCTCGCTGCACAGGTGTAGCTATCCTAAGCTCTTTGTATCAAATATGCAAATGTAAGCTCTAATAAAGTTCTGTCCCTCTCTGTACAGTCACCGCATCTATTCTAAGCGCTACATACCATAATAACTAACAAACGCTTCAGAACCATTTATTTTGCGATAACTAATGCCAGCTCTGAACCCTTATTTTCAACCCCTGATCCTGGAACAACAAAAAAGGTGTTTTACGCTAAAGAATGTTGAACAAATTCAGACACTACAAGCTTGAAACTTTCAAACTAAGACCTAAAGCACCATAGAAGGTAGTTGTGCTCTGCACATTGCAAGCTACTTAATCTAAATTCCACAGAAACAAAACCCCCTATTCACATCCAAGAGAGAGAACAATGGCAACAATAATCAGACAAAGGGGCTAAGTGAATAAACTAAAGTCAGAACTCAAGGAGCACAGCAAAGATGTCTGCAAACAAAAAAATACTGGGCAAACATAATACAAATTAAAAAAAAAAGCTATTTGACCCAATCCTCATCAGTTGACACTTGACAGCAAATGAGATGCAGACTCATTCACATCAATATCACACAACAAATGCACAAAATTACAGTCAAGACAGAAAACATAAACACGGGAATGATCCAGAAAGATGACTATGGCTTCCAATATGAAAACAAAGTGATGAAGATTGACGCCTTCATGCATGAGTAATCATAATCAAACATTGGAATTTGGCGGTTGGAACCCATTTTTTGCAGTAAAAGGATCAAGAATGCTCAAAGGATATTTCCTCAGAATTATAGTAAGAACTTTGTTATGACTTCTACCATTGAGTTTTGATCCTTACAGTCAAATTTCTAAGCTTTTATGAGTAATAAAAGAAGAAATACATAGAAAAAAAGAACCCAATAATTATACTACCAGGACAAGAAATCATTAACAGAGAGTGATAAGAATAAATGCTAAAGAACCCTTAATTTTATGCGTATAAATAGGCTTTAAAAAGGCAATAAAACAAAGCTTTGCAGTAATTGAAAGAGAGAGAGAGAGACCTGGACTTGAGAAGATCTTTTAGTCTTGAGAGTCAAACAGTCGACCAAATCACTCCATTTCTGAGAACAGTTATCAAAAAGTCCAAGCCTGTAATATTGCTGCATTTGATGCACTGGAGCTGCCCCAAAATTATTAATTAATGATGAATAATTCCCATGATTTTCGTTATTTAATCAAACATTTATTCAAGAAATAACTATACTGTGATTTTGCAGCAAGTACTTACAGTAGCAGAACCAGAGAGCGTCGAAGCAGGTAGTGCAAGATAAGCGCCGTTTGGCTGTTGAAGACAAGGAAGATGCTGCTTCCCGCTCTGGATCCGTTGCCATCTCTAAATATATGGATCCGCCACCCAAAGTCCACAGCTTCCTTCCTGTATGATTGATTCTGAATTTCTGATAATTTTTCTGGTCGGGTTCGGGTTGAGAAGCTCGTTAACAAGAACCCGCGCCGTTAATAATCCTGTCGGGTTTTATTTTATTTTTGGAACCAAAAGCCCATTTAGTTTTTTAAAAAAAAATTGTTACAAAAGCCCACTAATGAGCATGCCTCACTCTATCAGGCCCAATTTCCTTTCTTATGATGCCTAGGAAGATACAAATGTCAGGACCTTCCCCTAAATTCCTTTGCCCTAAAAAAAGGAGGAATCAATCTTCTTTTATGATCTTAAAGTCTTTATCATAATTTTTAAATTTGAATAGGCAGAGTATAATTTTGGGATTTGCAAACTCACGAACACCTTCAAATCTAACAAGAGAGACGGCATGAAAAACAAACTTGCTTACCACCCAAACCAAATTGCCAAAGGTTTTACCATAATTCTAACATTAGAATACAATTTTTTGCATTTTCTAGGAGACATGATAATACAGTCGCTGATGCAGGATAGTGCAGAGTTAAACCTATCAACTAACAAGAAGTTACATTTGGGGGGGTGATCTTTTCCCTCTACATCCCACCTGTCCAAAATCGTCTTCCTATATACAACGGGCTGTGTTTGAGAATCTGCCCTTGAATGTAAATGGATTCCAAATCCACAAGTTCAGTTTTGGACTTTGATAAATAATTTTAAAAAAAAATGATCAGAAATATTGGCCCTGTCTCCCTTCCATGTCCAGCAGCTCTATTTCATTTCAGCCTCAAAAGGACCACCCTTTTACTAGATGAGCAAGCTTCAAGCAAGACGAGATTGCAACCCATATCGAATTTTGCCTCAGAGATCAAATCTTGTTGCCTTTAGCAAAGGTATACCCAGCCTCCTTCAAAGTCCTCGTTGCTATATGAAAGGCATGTAACTTTGTTGGGCTCTAATCATCTTGGTATTGGAAGCTCATGCTCACCTGAGAGTAATGGTGCCAAGAGTAATGGTGCCAAGATAAGCGCAACAGAGCTCCATATACATCACTAATCTATGTAAACAGCATCTTCAGCTCTTCAATACGCGCAGTTCGAACTTCTTGATCAGTTAAGGCACCTGAAATCATTAGCTGCTTGCGCGCTTGCACTGCTTCCATTCTTTCCTCAACTGTTCCCTGCCATCCAGATATATTCAAAAGAGTGCAAACAGTCATGTTAGTGAAAGGTCAGAAACAGATCAGTGTCCCTGGGTGACTCAAATAGTGGAAAACAATGACGCTGATCAAGTGACCTTCAAACTTAAAATTCCCAGAACAGGTACAAAACAAGCTACTAGTGTCTGTCTTTATTTTCTTTCATGGAAAAAAAAAGTCAAGTGGTTGAGCCACTTGAAAAGGCTCTACTGCCAGAGTCAATAACATAGCAGACAAAAAAATTGATAAGCTCCAATTGCATGGGTTACAAAACAAAGAAAAAATGTACCTTCACAATGAACCGCCTGATCATCACTCTTTTAGTTTGTCCAATGCGATGAATACGCATGACAGCTTGCTCCTCTACAGCTGGATTCCACCATGGATCCTATGAAAAAACTTGAACATTAATGTTTCTTGCATAACGTCCCAGTTACAGAACCAAAAGCATAGTGAAGATGGAAGAGGAACAACCGGAGGGAAGTTCATGTGGTGTAGGTTGAACCAAATAAACATACAGCCAAAAGAAAAAAGGTAGTCTGAACCTGAACAAAGAATTTTGGTGTGGAAAATAAAGAAATCTACCTAACAGAATACACCTTGTAAATGCAGTTATCCACAGCTACTAGTTAGCTTAGTTAACAAAGTCACTTCTCCTAATGCATAGACGAGTGGGATGACAGGATCTAATCCCCAGGAATCAAGGGAGAAGAGGGTTGACCCATTGTGGAAACCATTGGAACGAAAAAATACAGGTGGTTATATAAAATGTTCAGGTAAATAATCAGCAAAGATCACTCAGCGAACCAACAAAACATAAAGTGTTGGGCAAATGTTTATCAAACAAACATTGCGCGCACCAAAAAAAAATCATATCACAAGTGACCTAGAGTCATTTTACAAGCCCCTAATCAAAATAAAAGCATTAATGTAACAATATGCTACTTCTTTTAACTCTAATCCAAGACATAATGGTAAGGTTTTCAGTTCTAAGTAAGGTTGTAAATGGGCATATGAAAATGCAAATTTAAGGAAAAATCTTGCCACAATTTAGATAACAGAAAGTTCAACATTGTGCATACCATAACAAAGGCATTGGACGCTGCTGTTAAATTTATCCCTACCCCTCCAGCCTTCAGTGACATCAGCAATACCTAATTGCACAAATGCACAAAATAATCAAGTCCAAGCTGTCTACAAAACTACCAAATACAATACCCAGCTTCCATCACAAAAGGGAAAAGGAAAGAGCAGAAAACAAAAGAAAGTTTCACAAACCAGGATGCTGTCATCTTCTGAAAACTGTTTTATAACTCTTTCACGCTGCTGCTGGTTTAGAGTCCCATCAAGACGAACAAATGAAATGTTACTCCTGGCAAGAATTACAATGATAACTCCATTAGTACTGAATGCATGAAATACAGTGACTCAAGGCACCATTTCATAAAGAACAATATACACATGACAGGACAAAATTATTGAAATTTTCATGAGCATAATAAAATAGATGCACAAGATAAGAAGGTCCCTCTAAAATAGTGAAGCCAGTCCCAGCAGGATCCCATGTACACCATGTTAGTCTCTTTCCCCAGTGTAAACACCAACCGACACACACACAGTGGAAATGTCCATCACTGAAATGCTCACAACTAAAAACATCCTATGAGTTCTTCAAGCAGCTCAGAACTGGTACCTGGAAAGAGGGATTTGTAAAAGATCCAGAAATGCAGTCCACTGACTGAAGAGAATGCTTTTAGATCCTGACAAACGAAGAATTTCTAGTTCTTGCAAGAGAGCCACAATTTTGGAAGATTCAACCCAATTTTTCTCAATATCTATCTGGAATCTACTGTCAGTCGGAGCCGTAATAAGCTCTTGCCTTGTGATGGCTTTCCTGTAAAAGGACAAATGAACAACTCTTAAATTCTAGGACCGGCAAATATAGGACTTCAAGACCAGTAAATTTAAAACTTAAAACACAACTGTGGTTGCAAAACAAAAATTGAAAAATACCTACAAACAGGACATAAACCGGAACTAGCATTTCGCCAACTTGCCAGGAGACACTCTCGACACAATCGATGAGCACAAGGAGTCAATACTGCATCTTCACATGCCTCGAGACAGATTGGACACTCTCCCTGCTCTCCCTTACTTAGCTCCTCCACAACCTCTTTAATGTATGCCCTTGAAGGCACATTTATTGCTTCTCCTTCAAGGACAATCTGGTCACCTTTAAGGAAACGTTTAGCTAGCTTGTTCAGATCAGAATATTCTTGAGTATCACCTCGACTGGACACACAAAGCCATCCATTACAAAGAATTTAACAAATTCTCTCACGTCAAAAAAAAAGAGCAATATCAAAACTAATTTACAGAATATTCAGTGTAAGAAAAACTCTGCACCAGTTGGTTTCCAACCATGCTGTGGCAAGTCTACAAACATGCACAATACTTAATCTACAAGCCACCAATCTCCTTCACGGAGAGTTTTTTCCACAATGTAATAACAACAGGGAAGTGATAGCAAAAGGAAAAAAAAATCAAATTGATAATGGCATACATTTAAAAAAAAACCATCAAGAGAAATGAGATAGGATTGTGGAAGAAAATTATCAAGTTTCACTGATTACTAATTCATTTATGTGAAAACAATAAAATATTCATTCAGAGATAGCAGTACAACTGTGATCCTTTCTCTTAATACAATAAAAAAATTGTGGAAAAGTTTCTTTTCCTGTATCAGATATGTTCAATGAACATTGATTGAAGCATACGCCAATATATACACCAGAACCCTTGAATTCTGTTGAACCACCATTCTATCATTCAAAATGAATTCATTAGTATGCAGGGAAGATAATAGGGAGTAAGCTAAGGACAGTAAAGTCCACACCTCATCACAAGAAACGGATGATCACAGCATTGACGAAGACGTAAAAGTAATTCCAAAATAGAAGCATAATTATGAAGAACCCGCCCTTGCTCAACAAATTGATCAAACTTAACCTGGAAAGATGCCCAACAGTATGTTATATAAAAGACATGAAAGAAAAGCTATAATCAAATAATCACATGAAACACAATAATGGAAATTCAGTAAAATATGTATACCTTGGATTTTTTAAACAAAGCCTCGTAGAAATCTTTTTCAGCTTCTGTTAGTTGGCAGTAAATCACCTGAACATCAGCTGGAGGGAGAACTAGAATTGGCCTGTGACAGTCAAAAAGTTTAAGAGAAGAACTATAGAAGGCAGAGAAGGGACAAAGTAATATGCCATTAGCTGCACCTGCCCTCTCGATCTAGACTGGTCTTTGTTCTCCTTAACATAATAGGTTTTAAGATGGACTTGACCAACTTTAGCCCTCTCTCATCACCCTCCTCAAATGGTTTTTGGACAAGTTTATTCCACCTACATTACACATAGGAACAATTTAATGAACATAATTGTCATGCCACAAAACTCTAAAAGATAATAACAGTAAGAATGCAACATCCCCAGAACTTTAACAAATGATTAACCTACCAAGAGAAGTACATGTATAATCCATGCACATGTTTAACAATGATGAGATTAAACACATGCATGCATATGATCGGGGTGACATTTTCTAGAAATTAAATGCATAGACATCAAGTTCATTAAGACATGATTTTCCTATCTTCTTTATGCAAGAATGCTTCAAGCAACAAAAAAAAAATATTCTTTCATATGCCTCAGCAGTTGTCTACATGAATATTATAAAACTGTAGAAGTGATGTTCCTAAATGAAAGAAGCAAGTATTTCTGGAGAAGAAATTAGAATTTAAACCTCAACCAGAGATCTGGTTGAGATTCTCCTTAAGTTTTACGCCATAGCAGTACATGTCCATGGGACTATTTGGATAAAAGGTCACCTTTGAATTCAAAACTATTATCGAATTAACTGTAACCAATTCTATAGTTTTTGCAACCAAAAACAGATAAATGACCTACCATGCCCAATTTCCCCAAGGTTCCACCTTCAAAAACCGAAGAAGGCTGTAAATGTCCTCCACATTGTTCTGAGATGACAAAATTACATGTCAGGATGCATAAAAATTACAAGTAAAAGACCCCACCCAAAAAAAAAAAGATGGAATGGAAATTAAATTTTTCATCTATAGGAAAAGAAAAGTCCTATCAGCTGCAGATAGCTGAAAAAATCAAACTACACAAATTTTCAAAGTGCATTGACATCATATTGATGCTTATGAGTCCAAAAACTGCTCCATGCACCAGCTCGAGGTATCGCCTATCTAACCAATTTAGAAAAGGAGCGTTCATATGTAACTCCAAATTAAAACAAAGTGATTGAGAGGGCATTGCTCATAGATAATGCATGACACGTGTCAAAAAGCTACACTCACAATATAACCTTGTGGCTCACACATTAAAACTGAACATATGCAATATCTAGCAGTTGGCACACCATCAAGTATTTGAGCTCATCCACCAATCCAGAATTCAGAACTTCAAAGACTCCAAACAAGAGAAGTTAACAAAGATATGCACCATCTAATAAAAAAATGTAACAAAGGCATTTTGACCCCATAGTTACAGATACATCCCCATAAAATAATCAGAATTAAGCTTATTGTACTTTGGCTGATTAACATGATGTCTATGGTAGTGGTTCATCCCATAGAATACCTTATGGATGAACTCAAGCAATCAAATTTCTCTATAATATAAAATGATACTCCTATTAGAAAAGATCTAACATTTTATCATTTTTTTATAATGAGACAAACACCCTTAATCTGCTGACTATTTGAAAAAGGGAGGGGATGTTGGGATCCATTAAATCAGGGTTGGGATTTATAAAATACGAGCATACCTGAATGGGAGTCCCAGTAAGACACCAACGACGATCAGCAACCAGAGCGGCAGCAGCCATCGAAATTTGACTTTTTGAGGACTTTATGGTATGGGCCTCATCAAGAACCACTCTAAACCAATGGACTGAATAGAGTCCCCCATTCCCTACAGCATCCTGCAAAGCAGACAGTTAAGCAGAAGGTTCTCCACACAATATGTCAAGAAAAAAATCCCATTAACACAATGAGCCTTTAAAACTACCTCTGCTGAAAAATCTGAGGCTAACACTCCATATGTAGTTATTACAACATTACTCTGGGCAAGAAAATTTGCATCCTTCACTCTGCTTTGTCCATAATGAACATAAACAGACAAAGAACCAGGTTGGGCATGAATTTCTAACTCCGCCTGACAAAGCACTCAAATGATCATTTTCATAAACAAAAGAGTGCATAACAAGATAACACGGACATGTGAAAAGGAGTACCAAAATGCTACAATGCAAGTGAAAAAGGAAAAGGCTATGTACCAAAATGCAATACAAATACCTTCCACTGGCCCAGAAGAGTCACTGGACATATTATTAGATTGCCACCGTCTACAAGCATCTTCTTTTGCTTCAACTTATCAAAGCCTGAAAATTTTGTTGCCTTGTTCAATTGATTTGGATGTTGGTCTGAGTTATCACTTGAACCACCTCCAGTGCAAAGCTGATTCCCAGATTGACTATTTGACAACCCACCCTTGTCTGAATGAGCGAGTAGGAGGGATATGGTCATGATGGTCTTCCCAAGTCCCATAGCATCTGCCAGAATCTTCAAAATCATAATCTGGTCAAGACACTGCACACAGCAAAATAGGTACATATTCAAGTTTCAATAGAAGCTGATGTACAGATACATACTCCTCCTCTGGCCATTTGATGTGTGCTTGGAAATTCTATTGTAGCATCACCTGAAAAAACATTCAGATAGACAACAAGCTCCCTCCTGTTTAAAACAGATACCTTATTAATACCCATCTCAGAGTGACTGTAACATATTGAATGCTACAAGAATCTGACGTACTTGTCTGCTAAATGATAAGCCTCCCAACATGGATGAAGAGTTGTTGCTGCATCATCCATGCATTTTCCCTTCTCCAGCTGAATCATCCAATGTAGGGCCTGCTTTTGGTAGGGACGAAGCTCACATTGGAGTGTACTTGGAGGATCCATTTCCTAAATCAGAACCATTTTCAAGTAAGTCACCTGTTATGTGCATTCAGAAGCTCCACACACACAATATTCTCATGCACATGAGTACCTCTATCTCAGAGCTGTCTCCACCACCAACAATATTCTCAAGATCTGCATCTGAAATGGACTCCTCATTCTCAATTTCATTTCCATTTCCAGATTGATTCTTAGACTTGTTGGCGTTTAACAATGACACAGGAAGACCAGAACCATCCTGTTCATTTAAAAAGTGGTGACAAAAAAATCCAATGACAGGAGAAAGGTGTTTGGAAAGGACAAGTCCTTGCTTTTTTACCTTTGAGTTCAGAGGTCGCTTCCTTGTGTTCAAATCAGCAGGCGTAAATTCTGCCTAATTATGAAAAAAAAAGCATTATCATATTTGAGAGACAAAACCCTTATCTTATTTGTAAAAAGAAAAAACCATCTTGTAGCAAAATTCACAAGTTCCATATTCAGCTTTAAAGAAACAATAACAGAGCGGAGTCAAGTGACGGACTATCAACCTTCTTAAAAGGGGTCAGGCCAAGCAAGCAGAAAAGGATTGAAAGAGGATGACCGACTGTTTCTTCAGTGGAATTGGCAGTTGCTTTAAGTGAGGTCTGTTGGTGCTCGTGGAACATTACACTATTCAAGTATACACTGGGACAAGGTTCGGATTTATCAGAAACTGTAAGTGAACAAAGTATCATAGCATAAAAAAGCAACCAACCATCATTGATATTTTGTAATTTCTCAAATATGATGAAGCAGACTATGAATTGTTAAATTTAACTTGCACACTCAGTGATAAAAGATGACAAAAACAAAAGGCACAACTTCGTGAAATAAATTAAACCCCGACATTTGCAAGTTTACCTCACCTTATTGATAATTGAATTGTATCCATTATGCCTAGCACGTTAGGAGCGGATTTACAACATCCCATAATCCTGACCTTTCCATCTCTAACAAGCGGCAAAAGACACCGTGCCCAATCATTAGGTATTCGACCAAGCTGCCAAAAAATCACAACACGGCACATAAAACTCACGTTTATGCATCATCTAAACACCACCCCCAGCATTACTCACATTTCTTTACAGTGCATTAAACAGAGTGAAGTATCACATAATATTCATTCTAAAAGTAATTACTTTTGGATTAACCATAAATCACCCAATTGAGTCAAAACAAATGATGTAACATACCTCTCCACTATCTTTCGTAGAAAACCTAACAATCTCTGAGCACGCTGTCGCAGCCTGCCTTCTCCTCCCAGAACCCTTACCCGGCGAAGGCGAAGGCGAAATCGAACTTTTAACCTTCAAAGGAAATGTGAAATCCACTTCATCACCAGCCTTCACTCTCCTCCCTTTACACGTCGACAACCCCGCCACTTCACCGCAACCAACAAACCACCATTCACTCCCAACCAAACCCGAAACACTCCCATTATCACCAACAGTGCTGTCACTCGCGTCATTTTCAACGCGATTGACTTCTAAATTCTGGCTCGGGTTACGGTCTCCATTATCTTTAACGACAAAATTGGGTGGCTTGTAGGGTACGGTTTTAGATTTTGGATTTGGGGTTTTGGGGGTTAGGTTTTTCTGTTTGGAAATAAAATTCGGGGTATCAAGGATGATGTTGATTGCAGCGGTGGGGTCGTTTTTTGCCAAGTGGAGAGCTCTGATTATGTCCATATCGGAGAAATCACAGCCAACGATTGATCGGACGGTACAGACTAGCTCTTCGGTTACCTTGGTTCCCATCTTCAGTTTCTTCTAGCTATACTGAACCTGCTTCTTGGAATTGAGCGTTTATGGAGGAATTGTGAGAAACCAGGAGAGAGATGAGGGTCCTGGCGCTAAAATGCGCTTGCGGTGCAGGTTAGGAGAAGTTCGAAAATAATGGAGTGATTGTCTGGGTAGAAAAGGCGGGGGCGGTGTGTGAATATTAATGGGGGAGGAGGCGGACGAAAGACGCTTTACACATCATGTTTCCCGCCCCACCGCTTTTATAAGAACTAGTTTTCTTTAAGGGTGAGTGCGTGCTTTCCTCTTTCAGGGCTTACGACCCTATTCGCCCCCTCACTTCTATAAGATGTTCAATTAAGTCCCTTTACCGGGTATAAGTCTGATCCAATCCCTGTATGGGCTTATGTTAGTTTTGTGGTTAATGTTAACCGTCCTTCAAACCAAGTTGTGGCGACTCCAACTTCTTTTCGTTGACCAAGAAACTCATAATTTTGACTTCCGTATATTCAGCGTTATTTTTGTATTTCAAAAAAAAACCCATTACACGCATCATAACAAATAAAATTAAAAAAAAAAAGTGAATTGATCGCATTTATTGTAAAAATATAATTATAAGATTGTTATTGAACAGAAAAATTATTGAACTAGATTTTAAAGGTAGATTAAGTGATTTTTCCAATGTGACACGATTGTCTTAAATAAATTATATAAAGTTAGACTAGTTATTTTCTTAATTACATGGTACAATTACTATTTTAACCTTGAAGTAAAAAAAAAATACAATTCCTTTCCCTTAATGGCATTTTGGTTTTTTTATTCTTTAAAATAATGCAATTACTTTGATGAACTTAGAGATAAAATCAACATAGTGGCTTTTGGTAATTTTATGTTAGTTTTATTATGATTTTTTATGATGCTCAAATGTATTGTTGTAATTGATGTATATTAAATAATATTGAGAAAAACTTTTAGTACGTGTGTAACACGCGCTAATATATGGACAACCCTCTTGTTGTTTGGGTAACATGTGTGGGGTTGTCCAACCTCCAAGCCACTGCGCTTGAATAGTTTTTGCACCTCTAACACGAAGGGGTGGCGCATGCCCCAAACACTCCTCGAGCATGGTGTCGACGACCATTTCTTTTTTCTCTCTCTCCACCTTTGATTTTTCATCAGCTCCTTCAAAAATCTGGACCAACCCCTGCAATTTATTTTTCATTCATATTTAATCCATGTCATTTTGATTACTATTTTTTTATTTTGAATTGTCCATGACATTACAGATTTTTTTTTAATTTCACCATCTACCATTTTTTAAACTATAAACAATTTATCACATTACAGATATTTTTTCAATTTCATTCCTTGTGATTTTTATTATTTCAAATTCAGTTATCGTTCTCTTGATTACTATTTTTTCATTTGGGATCATTTTTATTTTTTAAAAAAATTCATCATCTTTAGGTTTTTTTCTTTAAAACTTTATTTTTATTTTTTTTGTTGCTATTTTTTTTTGCTTTTGCAAGTTTTTTAAATATAAATATTTTATCCACGGTTACATCCCTCAAGGTTAAATTGGCTAGGAGTCAAGCTTTTTTATTGAACCCAGGTCAAAGATTTCACGGGTTACGAGTTTTAAAAATTAGATCATGTTTAACAAGTTCGCCTCAGTTTGCTTGGTTTTTCTCTTTAAAAAAAAGAGTTGATATTTTCTTATTTTTTATCATTGGTTTTTTTTTAGTTTTGCTTTGTTGTTTTTTACAATTTACCTTCCATGAGTTTAGCCCCGGGTCCTTGATCAAGATCATCGGTTTCAAAAGTTATCATGGGTTCATTCTTTTTTGTCATTTTTAAAATTAGTTTATTTCAACTTCATCCTCCAAATATTTTTCTTGTTTTTCTTTTCATTAGATTATCTCAATCTTATACCCATAGTCATGGGGTCTAGGAGCTCAATCAGTTTAATAGGGTTTTTTTTATTTTTTTTTTACAGTCTCGCCCTTCAATATCGGGTTGTTTAAGAAACTAGATTGGCTAAGGTCTTGTTCTTCTTTACTTTTTTTGTTGCTATTTTTTTATCAATTTATTTATTGATGTTGTATTTTTTTTTGTTCATATTATTTAGAGTACTAGTTGAGCCAATGACTTGAGCATTAGATTTTTTCTTCACCTTGTCATTTTCTTTCATTTCAAAAAAAAATAATTGTTCGGTCTAGATAAAGTGTGTGTAACAAATCTAGATAGAGTCTAAAGTCAAAATGGCCTAATTCAACCTCTATCCTTAACATTTCTTTTTTATTAAGGGTTGTTTGGTGGTATGATGAAGTGTGATTGAAACTGCATTTTATTCATATCACAATTTTGAAAGTGTTTGGTTAGTCAATACATACAATGATTTTATATAAGCTCCGTTGAAAATTCTCTCTTTAAATATTGGTTATGAAAAAGTTATAGTTTGTAACTTTTTAAAACAAAGACTACAAAAATTATCACAATATTAAATACACACTAAGTGCTTGCTAGAGGTTGCAGTTCAACTTGTTCTTCATGAAAAATTAATTTTTTGCTTCAAATTATTATTTTAGTGTTTTTGTATATTTTTTATGTGTTGATGTCAATAATAAATTAAAAAATATATTATTTTGATGTATTTTTTAGCAAAAATAATTTATACCACAGTTCCAGACAACTCGTAAATCTTTCATCCAATCGGTATATCGAAGTTTCATAATTTTATTTCAGAATCTGTTTAGAATTGTGGTAACGATTGCGGTTCAAAATGTTTTTTACTTAGAAATGCATCAAAATGATGTATTTTTATTTTTTAAAAAATATATTTGATATCAACATATCAAAAAGTCAAAACAATAAAAAAAAAACACTAAAAAATATTAATTATAAAAAAAAAATCTATTTTTTTAAAAAAATACAAGTTAAATCTCGCGTTTTTAAACGAGCCCTTAATTATGCCCCTTACGTAAAATATCAAGGCGAGAGACGCAACTTGAACAAAATTAATTTATTTTTTGTGTTTATGCTAGCTTAAATGTTGGAAAGTTACTTATACTGCACAAAAAACATTTTCTGTAAAAGTTCATGAACTATTAATCAATCTTTTAAATAATCAACCGCGAAAGGTCCCCAAAATCTCCTATACTTACTCCACACTTAAAAAAAAAATTAGTAATTTTTATATAATATATTTCTTATCATTTTTATGAGTGGACCCATATATATCCGAGCTCAGTATTTAAGTGGATTTAAAAAATAAAATCTCACATCTTATCATACCCATATATTTTTTAATAGCGATTAATTGATTCCATAAAATATGGGTTTGACATTTCTATAAATTCACAAATACACTCAACCCTTAGTTAAGCCTAAGACCCTTTTATGATTATCCTTTCGAAGGGCTATTATAAAAAATAAAAAAAAAACTCTGATACATCACTATCTAACGAGGGACTTGAAGACATGGTAACTACAAACAAAAATTCATAGTTGATATGATGATTTAAATTCCATTTGCTCGGCCTATTCTAGTTGGATCGACACACGAAACAAAACTCAAAGGAAAATCATCTGCGTGAAAGCTTTCAAGGGATTGAAAGAAGTTGTTATTCTTCAAAAATACCTACGACGTGTCAAACCAAAGACTTTAGGTGGATCATGTCAACAATGGCCACAGTTAGCTACTAACCCTTTCCAATTACACGCACATCCACTTATTTTCCAATTATATTTGAAAATCTTGGCGGGTAATTCCATTAAGTGGAAGTTTTTCCCGCCAATTCGCCCAATTTTATGTCCCGTTTTAGCCCTTTAAAGTGGTGAATAGAAACAAAAACGTGTGTGTCTACACTAACTTTTTAACTCGACTAGTGCGCACGTTACCGGAAACGGGCTAAACTCCGAGTCAACTCGTTGTCCTGGCGGATTTTAATTCTTACATATCTGTAATTTACAATAAAATATTTATAAAATGATGTAATAATTGTTCGAATTTCGACGGAGGCGCTGGCCAAGGCACCAAGCAACTCGAAGGCGAGGTTATGCTGTCTGCGGGCACGGGTAAGCATTTCTGTGCGATTGTTTCGGCTCTTGCTATGTTGCAATGGCCCCCACTCGTGGTGAGGAAGCTATTAAACTTGGCAAGGATTGGGCCAAACGTGGAGTGGGCAGTTTAGATTTAACTTAGTTAATTTAAAATAATATTGTTTTAATATATTAAAATAATAATAATAATAAAATGATATTATTTTGATTTTAAAAAAATTAAATTAAATTTTAATTAGATTTCAAGTTGACTTACTAAGTCATCGGTTATGATCAAGTTAATTCCCATTCATTTTAATTTAAAATTTGATTCGAGCTAGATCTTGAATTAATAAATTACCAAGTTAACTTGTTATGTTAGTTTAATAACCATGATAAAGAGTTGTTTAATTTTTAATAATTATAGATTGATAAATGGTTACAACGAGAAGGAAAGAAATCAACACTCCATAAATAAGATCATGCTAGATAACAATGATTGTGTGGTAAAATGTTGTGTTCTGTGTGCGCTTCACCGTCAGTTATATGTTTTTTCAACAAAAAAATTGTACATTCAAGGTTTTGCATCACGTTTTTGTTGTTAAAAAAATAATAAGTGAAAATTAAAAAGTTTATCCATACATGTAATCAAATAAATCACGCATTGTATATATTAATGGATAAAAAAATGATAACTAACAATAAAAATAAAAAAATCAAGAGATACATGTAGATTAAGATATTTAATTCCGCAAGACGAGACATTTATCCTGTTGTATTTGCCACGTTTATTTATTGAAATAATTTTTTATTTAATCAAATGGTAATAGAAATAAACACACTAATTAATTGAAAAAATAAAAAGAAAAAAAATATTACACAAACCTGCACATGTTATAATTATTATATGCAAATAAATTTTTTCTCCTCTCCAAAAAAAAGTTCACAAATACAAAAGATTTTAAAAAATACATATAAACAAGAAAAACCTTTTTAAAAATTAAATGCATTACAAAAAAAAAA